>VFSW01006050.1_pt1 | contig 17821 bp, 19 predicted proteins | sample 5358111 | NCBI WGS metagenome assembly VFSW01 (sample SAMN11554181, study PRJNA540505) | mine drainage metagenome | isolation source: sediment from site ElyBrook_90M | place: USA: Ely Copper Mine, Vershire, VT | collected 2017
TCATCTAATATGGCTTGCACTTTATTGCCACTTCTCCTTATCGCAGTGACGCAACTTATTAGTACAAAGCTGTTATCTGGGCTCGGAGCGATATTGCGTTTCTTTTGAATGATTATGCACGTGTGACCTTAGCGGTTGGATCTTGCAGTGGCGATCTCGTTCGGAAGTGGTCGGGTTTTTTGTGAGAACTTCTTAGCGAGGTAGGACAGGGTTAGAAGTAAGGTCACTTCCCTTTGGCGGCAAATGGAGCCTTCCCCTCTTCCCGTTCCTGGAAAAATGAGCTGGTTTGAGAGAGGGATGCCATTAGTCGCTTTGATCGATCACCGAGGGCAAAATCAATCTAACCAAGCGTCGAGGCGAGAGACTGCTTCCTCGATGACGGATGTTCTCTTGCAGAATGCAAAGCGAACGTAGTGTTCGCTTCCTTCGCGATCGAGATAGAAGACGGAGCTAGGAATCGCTACGACGCCGCCTTCATTTGCCATGCGCATGCAAAAGGTGAGAGCGTCTTCTTTTGTGACAGATGATATGTCGCAGTTGACAAAGTAGGTACCGGAGGTTGGAAGGGGATTTAGCCCGAGTCGCCCCAAGGCATCGATGAGGAGATCCCTAGATGGCCCTAGTGCCTCCTTGGCCTCTGCAGTTAAGTTCAGCTCTGGATCTAGCCCCTTAGCGATTGCGTGTTGAAATGGTGCACCATTTACGTAGGTTAAAAACTGCTTCGAGGTTCGGATGGCAGCTAAGAGTTCGGGTTGGGCTGCAACCCAACCTATCTTCCAACCGGTAAATGAAAATGTCTTAGCAGCTGACGAGATGGATATGGTGCGCTCTCTCATGCCATCGAAGGATGCCAAAAAGTGGTGTGTCCCTTCGAAGACCAGGTGCTCATAGACTTCGTCGGTTATGACCAGGAGTTCGTTGTCGATCGCCAACTTTGCAATTGCCGAGAGCTCCTCGTGGGTAAATACCTTCCCAGTTGGATTGTGAGGAGTGTTTACAAGGATGGCGCGAGTCCTTGGCCCGACCGAGGCAGATAGTTGTGCAAAGTCGAAGTCCCAATTTGGGCCATGGAGTCGAATCGGTACCGCTCTAGCTCCAGCCATAGCAATCGATGCAACATATGAGTCGTAGCAAGGCTCGAAGACGATGACCTCATCTCCCACCTCGAGCAGAGATATGAGGGTAGATGCGAGTGCCTCTGTGGCCCCAGCGGTGATAAGGACCTCTGAGGATGGATCGTAATTTACGCCGTAGTGGTTCAAGTTATGTTGTGCGACAGCCCGTCGCAGTGGCTCAATCCCAGGTCCCGGGGGATACTGATTGTGGCCACTTCGAATCGCCTCAATCGCCGCATCTGCGATTATGGATGGACCGTCGTAGTCTGGAAATCCTTGACCAAGATTTACCGAGTTGGTTTCGATGGCTAGTTGGGACATCGTGGCAAATATCGTTGTGCCAAAGCCTTGAAGTCGTGAAGAAAGATACCGTTGCCTGCTCCGCATGGTCATCAATTTAGCGATGGCGGGTCAATTCCTACGCAGTACCTGACCACCTTCGGCAACTTTCACCTAGATCTTGCCGGACCTGATTTCACTTGCGAGTCCCTCAACGAGGTCTTTGATCTGATCTCGGATTATACGGACCTCTTCGATAGACTTGCCTGCTGGGTCATCAAGCTGCCAATCGAGGTAGGTCTTTCCGGGAAAGACGGGGCAAGCGTCCCCGCAACCCATAGTGATTGCTACATCCGTTGCCTTGGCGTCATCGAAGGTGAGTTTACGAGGCACCGCCTTTGAAATGTCGATACCTATCTCCGCCATGGCAGCTACGACTGCGGGGTTTAGAGTATTGGCCGGTTCGCTACCCGCGGACTTGACATCAGCTACGTCACCGGCGAGTTCGCGCATGAGGCCTGCGGCCATTTGAGATCTGCCAGCGTTGTGGACGCAGACGAATAGAACCTCTTTTTTGTCCATTTTTAGATTTGTCCTTTGCTTGTGAAGAGTTTTGAAAATAGATATGCGCCCGCTGTACCAATTATTTGGGCTGCTATGAAAGAGGTGATTGATGAGGGGCTAATTCCGGCAAACGAAGTGGTAAACATCCTCCCTATGGTGGCTGCCGGATTGGCAAAGGAGGTGGAAGAGGTGAAGAAGTAAGCCGCACCAATTAGAGCCGCTATCAGGGCAGGGGTTGCCTTAGAGTCGTAGGTCTTACCAGAGAGTTCGATGACCATAATGAGAAGAAAAGTGGCGACTACCTCGGATGCGAAGTGAGGTGAAGATTGACGAACGTGGGTTGAGAAGTGAATGATAGGAACGCCAAAGATCAAATTTGCTACGAGTGTGCCGGCTATAGCGCCAGCAAATTGGACCATAATTTGGATGGTGGCCTGGCCCCACGTCAGCTCATCTTTTACCGCTGACAAGGCGGTTACCAAGGGATTGAAGTGGGCTCCAGACTCCTTAGCGAAGATGGTGATGATTACCAAAAGGATAGCAGCGGTGGCTAGAGCATTTTCAAGGAGCTCGAGTCCAACGTCGTGTGGTGACAGGAGAGTTGCCTGAATTCCAGAACCCACAACTGCTAAAAGGAGAATTGCGGTCCCTATAAATTCGCTCGCTAGCCGCCGTTGTGGAGTCCCTATGTCGCCTTGGGCTGCCTCTTGTTTGCTATCCATGAATAAATATCATATCGACAGCTGTCGATATGAAGTTCAGTTACCAATGTGCTTTTAGACTCAAAGTGGTGGAAGAAATTAAACTCCTAGCAGCAGATGAGTCCACATCGGATGGCTGCGGCTTTGACGATCTCGGATCGGTGAATAACTATGTGGCCGCCAACTCTAATGAAGTGGCTGAGATCTTAGCCGCGACCTCTGATCCGGTAAGACTCAAGCTTCTTGCCTTTCACAAGAATGCTTACCCTCAACCCCTCTGCGCTTGTGCTTTGGTAGCGAATGTTGGCAGGTCCCAGTCGACGGTAAGCCACCACCTTGCAATGCTGGTGAGCTCGGGTTGGTTGACCTCTGAGCGGCGAGGAAAGTGGATCTGGTATAGATTTGCCCCATCCCGTGTCGCACTCTTTAAGGCTATTGAGGAGTTGGCATTGAGTCTTGAAGGACCGACTGGCAGCTGACCTCAACTGTGGATAGTTGTAACCTTGCGAAATTCACCGTAACATTGCTGTTCTTTGCCGCGCGACAGGCCGAGGCACTTGGATGTTGGTATTCAACGTCAAAGATCGCTTTTGTAGCTGCAAACTTACTCTCACCGTCGGCGAAATTTTGCTGATTTTGACAGGCCTGATACTGAATGCAGCTCTCTTCGACCGCAAAGTCGAACTTCGGTGCGAGTGATTTGAATTGGTCTAGATCGTTTTTGAGAGCGACGAGAAGACCGTAGTGGTGGGCGAGATTGGCCAAGAAGGTATTGAAAGACAACTGTTGTGTCGGAGAAATTTTGAAACCAGTGTTGTTTTGGTATCCATCGACGTTATCGAAGTCCACCGCCTGAAAGCCGTGCTCTTTGCAGAGCTTGACTCTCTTCTCAAGGATCTGTGCAAAGGTGGCATTTGGATCGGCGATATCTACCCACCTCTCTCCAATCCAGCCGATGTCGCCCTTACCTAAGAGCGACGGAGGATACGATTTGGCGTCGGGGCGCCATGACTCATAAGTGCCAGCGTCGATATAGCACCCGATAACGGTTCCCTGGGAAGCGAGGGTCTTCAACCTATTTATCTGAGCCTTTGAGATGTCGAAAAGGTCTGCCTCAACGTAGCTGAGGTGTGATGGAATCGATGCAGGAACCCCGCCGAGAAAGAGTTGAAAAGATGACATCGAAGCGAATTTGGCGCAATTGCTACAAGTTGGGTTGCCAAAGTTAGGCCATTTGTCGCTGTTATCCGAACCACTGCTACTTAGGTGGAGTATTAGGGTTACCGCTATCAATACGGCTACTAAAAGAGGTAAGGCGATGACAAGCCATCGCCGTACCCTTAGATTCGGTCCGAGACCCTCGGCCACCTTCGAGGGGTACTTTGTCAGTTCATCTCGAAGGCGTCGAAGGCTGCACCAGCGCCTGAGAGGCCGGCTTCGTCACCGAGTTCGGCACGCTTTACTTGAACTGAAAAGTATGGTGGGCAGAGTCGCGTAAAACCTTCGACTGCAAGGTTGAAGAAGTATTCGCCAGAGAGCGAGACGCCTCCACCGAGGACGATTGTGTCAACGGAGAAGAGATGAACCATATTCGCCATTGAGACCGCGGCGTTATGCGCAAGGCGCTCAACTAATCGAGCGCATTCACCGTCGCCGGCAGTAGCCCTTTTGACGATTTCGGCGTTGGATAGCGCTACATTTGAATCTTTTGCAATCATACCAAGTGCAGTACCACTTGCCATTAGCTCTACTGAACCAGCACCATGAACGTTTGCCGACTCTGCGTCAATAAAGCTGTGGCCCAGTTCGGCGATGGAGTGACGTGAGCGAAGGAGGTGCTTGTCGACCACGACTGCAGCTCCAACGCCAGTTGAAATTGTAATGTAGGCCATCGACTCGCTATTGCGCCCAGCGCCGAAGTTCGCCTCACCGATGGCTGCTAGGTCCGCATCGTTTACCACGAGAGTCTCAACTTGCAAGGTCTCGCTTATTGCCTTTGAATTTAGCTCTGGAACGAAGTTCTGTGGGATGTTGGGGGCGTAGATGAGTCGCTGTTCTTTGTAGTCGACTACACCTGGAACACCTACCACCAGCCTCTTTGCCCTTCGCTCAGGGTCAATCAACTGACGTAGATCCGTAAACGCCTCGAATGACGTCGAAAATGATGGCGTTGGAAGAGACTTGTGGCCCGTTACGCTCCCATCTTGCGAGACGAATCCCATGCGAAATTGGGTGCCTCCAATGTCAACTCCGAGTAATTCGCTTTGCAACTGATCCCCTTTACTCATCTATCTGTTTACAGATCGATTCCAAACATCGGAAGGCCATCTTTTAGATTTTCAATGGCAAAGTCAGCGCCTGCAGCTGCTAACTCTTCGCGTTTGTACTTATGTGTTCCTACTCCAACGCACTGTATTGCACAACCGTGGGCGGCTTTTATATCATTTGGCGTATCGCCAATGGCAACGAAGTCTTCTAATGGGAGATCGAAACCGTGGATGTTGCGGCATCGATCGATTGCGTTTTGCGTCAAGTCAACACGCTCAAAGGCGTCAGAGCCGTACCCGCCGAAGGTGAAGAAGTCCGCTAGGGAAGCTTTCTCGAGCTTCATCTCAGCAGCCTCTTGAAGGTTTCCAGTTACCACGCCAAGGATCGCTCCTGACGCTTTCAACTTAGTGAGTAACTCAACGACGCCGCCGAGCACTTCAAAGTGCGCAGATGCATTGATGGTCTCACGGAGGTGGCGTAGCCTAACTTCAATGAGCTCTTTGAGTTCGGCGTCAGTCGCAGGCCTCTTCATCGTAGCTTCGAAGGTGTGCTTAGCGATGGCTTGATCTGTCATGCCTGTGTCGGTGTATTGAAAGATATCTGCGGATATCTGGTACAACTCTTCAAAGGCGAGGGTCCATGAAGATGATCCTGCTCCATCTGAGATGAGCAAGGTACCATCGATATCGAATAGAAATACTCGCTTAGTTGGAGCGCTACTGCTCGACAAGATCTTAATCCTTCTTCTCGTGGTGGCCGCCAAAGCCCTTGCGCATTGCGCTCAAGATCTGGTTTCCGTACTTATCGAGATCGCGCGAGGCAAATCTTGAATAAAGTGATGCGGTTAGGACTGGGGCTGGAACACCCTCTTCAACTGCGGCAAGTGTAGTCCATCGACCTTCGCCAGAGTCGGATACACGTCCGCCAAATTCACTGAGATCAGGAGAATCGACGAGTGCGATGGCTGTTAGGTCGAGGAGCCAAGAGGCGACGACGCTTCCTCTTCTCCAAAGCTCTGAAATCGCGGCGATATCCAAGTCGAATTGGTAGTACTCAGGGTGGGTAAGGGGGGCGGTTTCGGCGTCGTTCTCGCGTGTGGTCGATCCAATATTTGCGTTCTTTAGGATATTGAAACCTTCTGCGTATGCCGCCATGAGTCCATACTCGATACCGTTGTGCACCATCTTCACAAAGTGGCCCGCACCGTTTGGTCCGCAGTGGTACCACCCAGTCTCAAAGTTCTCCACCTCGCCACTTCGATTCGGCGTGCGAGGGGCCGCCTCTAGGCCAGGAGCAATTGTAGAAAAGATTGGCGAAAGGTGATCAACGATTGCCTTATCTCCACCAACCATGAGACAATAGCCTCGCTCGAGGCCCCACACGCCGCCACTTGTTCCGACGTCTACGTAGGAGATTCCCTTCTCTCTTAATTTGTTAGCCCTGTCGATGTCGTCTCGGTAGTAGGAGTTTCCACCGTCGATGATGATGTCGCCCTCTTCCATATACTCTGCGAGTTCGTTGACGGTAGAAGTGGTTATCTCGCCAGCAGGAACCATAATCCACGCGGCGCGAGGTTTAGAGAGTTTTTCAACAAAATCTTTGATAGAAGATGCGCCAGTTGACCCTTCGGCCTCAAGGGTTGCGACTGCCTCTTTGCTAACGTCGTAGACTACGGTCTCGTGGCCGTTTGCCATGAGCCTGCGGACCAAATTTCCACCCATGCGGCCGAGTCCGATCATTCCCAGTTGCATAAAACGCACCTTTCTGGTTTTTAGCTCCACTTTGGTAGTGGATAAAACGCTTTGGAAACCCTATTTTTTAGGTCGTGAATTTTAGCTTAGACCTTTTGTCTAAACGATTGGTTACGTGCCGTAGACCTATCGCCACCTAGTTCATAGGAAGACATAATTTGATCATAAGAAGACAATGTTTGGAGATTATTCGTATGAGATGAAGATCAATCTTGCAAAGGGTGGTCCTATTTACGAAATAGTTTTTCGAGATACCCATTACCGTCAGCGAAACATAACATCTCACCGGTCACGTGATGGGGATTTGATTTTAGAAGTATCGTTCACCGGAGAAGGTCCACATCGATAAAGAGTCAGACTATTGAGGTGAACTCACTGTACTGGAGCACCCTTCGAGCCTTCTGGGCAGTGGGAGGTCTTCTAAATCCGTATTGTCGCTCTCGTAGGTGTTCTTTTTGCAGGGCGTCGAACTATGAGTATTACTGAACGGGAATTTGCCTGTAAACGGGAATTTCACCACCATAGGAGAGGTACGCATCGAGTTCTTTAAATGAATTCAATCGTCAACAGAAAGAGGCGGTTTTGGAGTATTGGATGGAAATCTCGATTCAGTTCGAAGAATCAGCTAGTTGACAAGTGGCATAGATCAATAGAGTTCTTCTTTGCGTTTGGCTTGCTAATGATGAATAAAAAAGCCACCGAGCTATTTGGCTCGGTGGCTTCAGATTCAAATTGTTGGTCGGGAAGGGGGGATTTGAACCCCCGGCCTCAGCGTCCCGAACGCTGCGCGCTGCCAAGCTGCGCTACTTCCCGTAGTGAAGACACTTCAGTTTATTCTAAATGAACTCTCTTCTATTTGGTGACCTATCGATTACGCATTTTCGAGTGGTGCATACGACGTGTCCTCGTAGGTACCTCCGTCGAGGACTGCACGTGCAGCGTCGATCAGCTTCCTTGAGTTAAATGGTTTTATTACAAACCCCTCAACCATCGTCCTTCGAACAAGGAAGACATCTGCGCGACGATCGAGGATGGCGATCGTTGGTACGTGATTCATTCTCCCGCCGGACTCTTCGAGGTGAAGTTCGTGAATCGCCGCCATCGCGCCCATATTACCAATTTGCATATCGAGAACTGCGAGGTCGGGAGTTACCTTACCGCACTGCTTGATAAAGGTTTGTGCACTATCGAACCAGACCAGTTTGGATGCAACAAAGTCAAGGGCCATGCTGAGTTCATCTTTTACTGCTTCTGAGTCGCACACTAGGTAAATCGTTGACATGGGATACATCCTACTATTTGGACGGGGAGAACATTAATTCGACGATATTATCGAGCTCGCGAGGCGTGCGAGGTCTTCAATTGAGGTTAGTCCGTTGCCGTTATCGGCGACGTGGATCAATCCATCTGCCTTTAGTCCGCGGGTCATGTCATCTATATCTTTTTGCTCGACACCCCTCAATAGCTCGATCTTGGTTAAGTTTTCACTCAAAATATCGAGATCTGATGGGACGAGGTGGTCTAGGACACCACTGTTGTGATCATCTCCAATAAAGAGAGGAACCTCTCGATTTGATATTATTCTTGCGATCGAGAAGCCGTAGCTGAGAAGCTTTTCACCAAAGTCCTTGGCATCGATGATCGTGTTGGTCCTGGGAGAGGTGACAAGGAAAAAGGTGGTCTTTTCGGATTGAAGTAGATCGCCGACCTCGACGGCGCGAGACCTAAATCCATCCTCCATCCCTTCGAAGTCTTTGAAGAACGCAACTGCTTCATCTACGATCTCGGCACCAACGACCCTTGATATGGTCTTTAGTACAGCACGCGTGGCGAAAGATAGGGGCTTTAGGAAAGTTGACGATGGCGACATGATGATGCGAAAGACTTTGTTATCAAGGAAGCTCACCAAGCGTCTAGGTGCATCGAGGAAGTCAAGGGCATTTGCGCTTGGCGGTGTATCGACTATCAAGAGATCGAAGCGAGGGTCGTTATGGAGTTCGAAGATCTTCTCCATGGCCATGTACTCTTGAATTCCAGAAAGGTACTGAGTGAGGTTTTGATATACCTTGTTTGCTAGAATCGCCTCTACTTGGGCTTCACTCTTCGCGTACTTTCGAATCAAAGCATCAAACGTTGCGTCTGCATCGAGCATGACCGCATGAAGCGAGCCAGCACTTCCCATGGGAATCTCGACTGGATCGTTTCCGATCGTCTCTAGCCCTAGAGCATTGGCTAGCCGCCTTGCGGGATCGATGGTTACTACAGCAGTATTAATACCACTTAGGGCGGCACCTATCGCAATCGAGGCAGCGCACGATGTTTTTCCAACCCCGCCCGGACCGGTCAAGATAACAACAGATTTTGTGTGAAGGATATCGAGTACGTTCTCTTTTGTCATCGTAGATTTCCCTCTCTGATGATCTCTCTAATCTTCAGGCCTTCAAGGTCAGATATGGAAAGGTTCGATTGAAAGAGATAAGGAAGCTCTAGTATTTCCACGTCTGATATGCCGTGGATAAGTCGAGAGATCTCCGCATCTGCGATCTTCTCACGGGCTGTAACGTACTCATAGGCCTTGACTGAAGGAGATGAGTCTCCTGATTCTATTATCGCCGCCAAACCAGATGCCGAGAGTTTAGGTGCAGTGATTCGCTGATTTACAACCAGAGCGTTTACAGCGATCGACTTTAGCTCTCGAATCTTTGCGATCGTCTCAATGCTTTCAGACACCGGTGTCTCTTCGGGAAGTGTCACTATCGTGAGGCCACTTCGTCCTCGATCGTTTAGTAACTCTTCAACCTCGTCAGATTGGCTCTTTAGTAGTCCAACTTTTGCGATGTCCTTCAAGCCCGTTGGCGATGATAGCAAGGTCATGAGGTGGCCCGATGCCGGTGCGTCAAAGATGATACGTTCGTATTGTCCGCTTTGAGCAAGCTGTTTGATCTTTGCAAGGATCAAAAGCTCCCGAATGCCAGGAACTGCTGTTGCTATTACTGATACAACACCGGTAGAGATCAGGCGTTTGCCGAGAGAAGCTAATCCATGAGTCTCAAGATATTCGATTAATATCTCTTCAGCTTTAAGGAGTTGAAAGACCGGAGTGTTAGTTGCATACTCCTCTCGAGCAGTGATCTCCTTTTCAGCATTTGCGGTGATCGTAGAGATGTCTGTCGAAAGAAGGATAACGGATCTTCCAGCACGGGCATTTGCTAATGCGCTAGCGACGGATACAGTTGACTTTCCAACCCCACCTTTTCCAGCCACGATCGTTACCTGTTGACTGGTAGCTGCTAAGAGCGAAGATTCGCGGCTTTCGATCACGGAGTTAGTACGCCTTTTGTGCGGCCACTACTGCTGGAGATGTGCAAACAGAACCTGGTTGGTTATGGTCGATCTTACAGATGGTGGAGATTATGAGGTTTGCCGATGCGAGGATGGCCTGACTCGTTACTGCCCCCGAAATCGTAAGGCTACCTGCAATCGATGCCCGAGAGAGACCTTGAAGGATCTGGGGAGAGTAGGCAGGACCGCTCTCGATGTATTGATTTCCAAAGTCAATAAATGGAATACCCGTTGCGGTAGCTGCATATGGTGGCTGATCGTACTTGGCGAAAAGCTTCTGTTGTGTTGCATTTGGATTTTGAAGGGTCGTATACCCACCTGCACTCGATGCAACATTGGTTTGCATCTCAACCGACTGGAAGTCGATGTAGTTGGACTTATAAGACGATCCGTAGAAGGAGAAGGTCTGGGTGTTGGGGTACGCGTCTGTCGATGACGACGCAGTCGTGTGAAGGTTCGTGAAGGTTCCGAACTTCGATAGCGCTACTATGAGCGGCCAGCGCTGTGCTGCACAATATGGGCAGTAGTCGGCTCCCATGTATAGAACAACCGGCTTCGAATTATTGGTTAAAACGGGAGTGTTCTTGACTGCAACTGGTAGAGGTATCGAACTTGTCGGAACGGTCGCTGATGCGAGGAGAGTATCGGGTACGTTTGTGACCGCGTTAACGACGGATGCAGGAGCTAAGTTCGTTGCTTGGGCTGAGCCACTTGACTTATTAGCCTTGATTATTACGAAGGTGGCAATGATGGCTGCTACGACTACGAATGAAGCCGTTACCCACAGCAGGCCACGGTTAGAGCCAGACTTTTTAGCCGCAGTCACCTTACGGTTAGTGCTACCTGCTCCTCTGTTATTGCCCTGCCCACCTCGTTGTGGCACATTTTGAGCTGACGTTCTATTTCGATTTACGGGCCTTTGCCCGCCTCTGCTTGAGGCCTGAGCCATTCTTATTTGCTCTCCAGAACTTAACAGACAATCACGGATGTGAGTCAACTTATAAACACGAGTTTACATTAAATGATCACCAAGCTTCGAGATGGGGCGATATTACCTGATAGCTGATGTGAGGGACTGTCTTTCTTTTTGGCTATTTGGATATCTTGAGGTTGTTGAGAAGGATTCCTGTAACATTTTTGTTACCAAAATTACAAATGGAGTCGATAAGCAAAAAGATCGACTCCGTGTTTCGTCGAGGGAGGTGCAATATGTCCGCTACGCCTAGTCAGCCGCATGATTTGGCGATCGAAAAACTTGGCGGTCATCACCTCCAATGTGGCACCGGTAAAAACCTTATGGTCGTACCCGGTTGGGCGCTAAAGCCCGCTACTTATCGTCAAGTAGCCGTCGAGTTCTCGAAGCTCGGCCACAATGTCGTGGTCCCCGATCTCTACGCCGCAATTCCGAATTCAACTAAAGCTTGCTTCGAAAATTACGTCGATGCCCTTTCGATGGTGGCAAGTGAGGCATTTGGTGAGGCAAGCTTCGACCTAATCGGCCACTCCCTCGGTGGGGCGATCGCAATCGAGGCGGCTTCGAAGCTTTGCGATCGCATCGAGAAACTAGTTTTAGTGAATGCTATCGGCCATCCGACTTGGAGCAAGGATAAGTCACTTTCAGTCAAGAGCCGAACGATAATGGACTGGAGCGGGGCATTCATACAGGATGGCGCCAGGAGCTTACTGGTCTCGCCACAGATATTTTCCGCCCTTTTTGATGGCATTGGCGAGATATTGAAGTCTCCACAACGGACTATCGAGTGTGCCTTGATAGCGCGCAATTCAGACATTCGTCCAGCAATGCGGCGAGTCAAGGAGTCCAAAATCGAGGTTCTGACCATATGGGGTTCCAGAGACGTCGTCGTAACGCGCGACCTCTTTGAAGAGATGACGAGTGAACTTGGCGCCACTTCGATAGTGGTCGATGCCAACCACGGCTGGCCATTTCTAAAGCCTGTAGCTTTTGCCAAAACCGTCCAAGCTTTTCTGGCCTGAAGATCGTTTGCTCCCTAACTACGAGAGGGAAGCTAGCTAGGATCTATTAGGTGATAACACCTAGAGAAGCCGCAACGATCATGCTCGTTAAAGATGCCCCCGAAGGTGGTATCGAAGTATTTATGCTCAAGCGCAACCTCCAACTCGACTTTGTCGGTGGAGCCTATGTCTTCCCAGGTGGCGCTGTCGATGCAGGCGATGGCCAAGTGGTAAAGGATCAATCTCTAATTATCGGTGATGACCGGGAAGCTAGCGCTACTCTTGGCATTACTGAAGGTGGTCTTCGCTTCTGGGTCGCTGCAGTGAGGGAGTGCTTTGAAGAGTCTGGAATCATGCTCGCTAAGAACGGTGGAGGTACACCTTCAGAGATCGATGGGGATACGGAGCGCTTAGCAAGCCTTCGCGCCCAGCTGAACCGAGGTGAGGTGACCTTCAAGGATATTTTGGAGAGGGAATCCCTTGTGGTTAGCGCAGCCGATCTGTCCTACTTTGCCCATTGGATTACGCCCGAGGGTGCGCCGCGTCGCTACGACACCCGATTTTTTATTGCTAGTGCACCGATAGGGCAGTTGGGTGAACATGACAACTCTGAGACGGTCGAAAGTACGTGGATTTCACCCCAAGATGCCCTTGAACGCCACCACCATGGGGAATTTGAATTAGTCCTTCCCACTAGGAAGAACTTGGAGGCTATCTCTCGTTTCGAAACGGCCGATGCCCTCTTTGCATATTTGAATACAGATCGTGAAGTTGTAAGGGTCGCTCCGAGAATGATCCCAGAGGGTAATGGCTCGAGAATCGTGTTGCCAGGTGACCCCGACTTTTAAAAGCTTTTGGGGATACTTAGCCGACGTGGCTATGGATCCCCAAGTTCAAAACGTTGATCTACTCCCATGGGAGAAGCTATAGGGCCAAAAGGTCTCTAGCCCCGGTATCTGACGATGGATGTCGTAACTTAGACATCGCTCGCGCCTCGATCTGACGGATACGTTCTCTAGTCAAGTTGAAGTGCTCCCCAACCTCTTCGAGAGTTCTGGCCTCGCCACGATCAAGACCAAATCTGAGGCGAAGAATCTCGCGTTCGCGATCGTCGAGGGGTGCTAGTAGGCGACCAATTTCGACTGGAAGCATAGATGTTGCAGCTACGTCGAATGGTGAAGCGGCAGCCCTATCTTCGACGACATCCCCTAACTCAGCATCTCCATCGTCGCGAAGGGGCTCGCTTAGGGAGACGGGTTCGGCGCGGAACTTCATTGCATCAGCAAGTTTGGACTGGTCAATCTCGACCTCACGAGAGAGCTCTTCGAGGTTTGGTTGACGTCCGTGGAGGAGTTCGAAGCGGGCCGCAGCCTTTTGAACCCTAGAAAGCGTGTCTCCGGCGTGTACTGGAAGTCGAATCGTACGACCGGTATTGGCAATGCCCCTCGTTATGGCTTGTCTGATCCACCAAGTTGCGTACGTTGAAAACTTGAATCCCTTGCGCCAGTCGAACTTATCTACGGCGTGGATGAGGCCAAGGTTTCCCTCCTGAATCAAGTCAAGAAGTGGTAGGCCCGAAGCTTGGTACTTTTTAGCAATGGAGACGACCAAACGGAGGTTCGACTGTATGAAACGCATCTTCGCCTCTTCACCTTCGCGTATTGAGTAGCGAAGTTTGGCCTTGCGCTCAGGATCGATTGCTCTCCCCTTGCTTGTGAGTTCTTTTTCGGCCTTGGCGCCAGCCTCGATTCGCTTTGCGAGTTCGATTTCGCCGTCTTTGTTGAGAAGTGGGTACTGTCCAATATCACTTAGATAAAGACGTACAAGATCCTCTTCCTCTTTATCGATTCGATCCTTCGCCACTTCACCCACCTTCTATGGTTGTAACTTGTCGGTGATATCTACCAAAACCCGCGAAACGGTTGAGTGATTCCCCATGAAATTGAATGTATTTAGTGATTGTAGTTACTAATAGTAAAAATCCATCAATGCAATTACGCGAGCGTGCCTCCGGTAATTGTATTGATGAGCTGAAAATTTCAAAAAGTAGTTTTATTAGATCGGACGATACTGGTTGGTTATCGGCATTCGACGGTCTTTCCCAAAGGCTCTTGGGGTAATTCGAACCCCTGGCGCGCTCTGTCGCCGTTTGTATTCGTTGCGATCGATCAAGTTGGCAATCCTAACCGCTGTCTCCTCGAGCTCCTCGTCGTCGTCGGCCAAGTCTGAGGGGGTCAAGTCCATTTCAATTAGGCCTACGACGATTGGATCGAGGATTTCATAGGGCGGTAGGGAATCTTCGTCCTTTTGGTCCAATCTCAACTCGGCCGATGGAGCCTTTTGAATGATACTTGCTGGAATGACCTCGCTTTTGAAGTGGACTTCGTTTATATATCGAGAGATCTTGTATACAAGAAGTTTGGGTAGATCCTTGATCAGCGCGAAGCCCCCTGCGCTATCGCCATAAAGGGTTGAATAGCCAGTCGCAACTTCAGATTTGTTCCCAGTAGCTACTAGGAGAGCGCCCGTTGCATTTGAAAATGCCATCAGTGAAAGTCCACGGATCCGACTTTGAAGGTTTTCATCAGTGAGGCCTTGTGGGGGGCCACCAAGGACAGGCGTTAATGCGCTCCTGATCGATTCGTGAACGTCGATTATTGGAAGAACGTGATAGTTGATTCCTAAGTTTTTCGCAAGTTCGTACGCATCGCTTTGAGAGGACTCCGGGTTGTAGATCGAGGGCATTGCGATCCCAGTTACGTTTTGTGGACCAAGCGCTATTGAACAGATCGCGGCGCATAGGGCGGAGTCGATTCCCCCCGAAAGTCCGATGACGACTTTTTCGAAGCCATTTTTGGATACGTAGTCTGAGATACCAATGGTGAGGGCTTTGAGAATTTGCGAAAGGTGATACGAGTCCACTCTTTCCAGCCAATGTTGGTTGGAGCTGATCATGGGGTGATGTAGGAATTCCACGTCGAATGGGATCTCTTTTGAAATTTTTTCAAACTTTTGTAATCCCCCGATATCGATGACGTTTTGAGGGGTTGTCTTCTTTGTACCCCTTGGATCGAGTTGGTGATCGCGAATCTGGCGATCTAAGTCGAGGGTTACCACGGCGTTTTTGGTCTCGAAGGTCTCGAGGGAGGATAGGAGTCCGCCATCGCTTCCAAAGACCATCGATCCCCCGTCGAAGACTAACTCGTCCTGTCCACCAACGAGATTCGTATAGACGATCGGTATCGAAAAATCACTTGATCGAGTCGAGAGCATGAGATAACGATCCCATTTTCTCCCAACCGAATACGGTGAAGCGTTCAAATTGAAGATAACCTCGGCACCTTGGGCGGATGCGATTGCACATGGCCCACTAGGACTCCAAATGTCTTCGCAAATTGACACTCCAAAGCGGATATCTCCTAGTTGAAAGATCTCTACGTCTCCATCTCCAGGAGTAAAGTATCGAAGTTCGTCAAAGACGCCGTAGTTGGGAAGGAGGCGCTTTCGATACTTTGCCACCACTTTGCCACCATTGATGATCGCGGCAGAGTTGAATAGCCCTAGATCGCCCTCGGGATATCCAACGATCGAACATATATCTGGGGTTCTTCTCGCGATTTCGTCGATCGCGACTGCGCATTCACGGATGAAGTTGGGTTTTAGGAGCAGGTCCTCTGGCGGGTAGCCTGAAAGAGCTAACTCAGGTAAGATCGCAACCTGTGCACCACCTCGTTGTACTTCGAGAATTGCCTCAACTATTTTTTCGACATTGCCGTAGATATCACCAACGGTCGGATTGATCTGGCAGATTCCGACACTTAGGGATTTGGAGTTAGAACTTGTCTTCAAATGCGTGACTCAATCTTTTAGGTGAGAGTTTGTCGATGGCTTGAAATACGCTATCGACATCTTCGATCGTTATGATAACTTTATAGGCTTAGCGTAGCTATCTTTCAGCTACCGATGGTGTCCGCGATGTAGCGGCTGACTAGGTTGGTTTACTTTGAAAGTGGGTAACGATAGGGGTGTTGAAATAGGCCAGCGGCTCAGACGTCCAAATAGTGACTTCTGGGGTTGGTTTGTTACATCGCCGTTTGCTCCGCCGATAAATCTAAAGAGCAACAAGAGCCGTCTAGGAGTTCCACTTATTCTCGGTTCGATAGTCGCTTTGGTCGTGTCTCTTTTGGATGGGGTCCAAAGTCAAAGCTATGTTTACCTCCTTGATCTAGCCCTACTCCTACTCGGTCTACTTCGTTTGATTTTGAAGACTGAAAGCCGTGTCTTTACCGATCTCTCACTCGCTGTCGCCGTAATCGTCACCAGTTACCAGCTTTACTTGTTTGGTTCGCAGGATCCTGGTGAACTCGCAGTCGTCTTCTACATTTGGATCGCCATCTACACCTTCTCGTATCTCAGTATTGTCGAATCGATAGGTCAGATTCTGCTCATACTCATTTCGTACTCGGTTGCACTTCGGTATGGCGTTCAACCGTCGGCCCCGATCGGAGATTGGATTTTGACGACCTCCACGGTTATTGTCGCCGCAGTCACCAGTGGTTATCTAATGCACCTCAAGCGGTCGATGGCAATACGCGACTCATTGACTGGGGTGCTCAACCGCCACGGTTGGTCGCTGTTGATTGCGCGTGAGCTTGAGCGTGCCCGAAGGAGCAATAACTGCGTAGTTGTTGGCGTGATCGATCTCGATAACTTCAAGGCGATAAACGATAGCGAGGGCCATAGCCACGGCGATGAGATTCTAAAAGGAGTGGCACTTAGCATTGTGCGATCGGTACGGCGCGAAGATCTCTGCTATCGCCTAGGGGGGGACGAATTCGGCTTCTTCTGTATAACTAAGACCGCGCAAGATGCGGAGTTGATTGCGAAGAGAATATTCGATAGAGCTATGGACGTAACCTCTGTGAGCTGTGGAGCTACGATATCGGCTCGACCTTCGTCGGTTGATGAGATGACCCGCTCAGCTGACCTTGCCCTTCTCGATATTAAGGCATCGGGGCGCGGACGCATCACCATCGAACTCCGTAACTAGGTTCAAATCGAAAAGCATCCTTAACAGAGCGCTATTGTAAATAATTGGTTAAATTGAGCTCGTACGACACCCAAGTTGGTTCGATTCTCTACCTTCTGCTACTAGGAAGAATAGTGTGGAATCATCATCAGAAAAAAGTTCAAAGATCGGTTACGTTCTAAAGACCGTTGAAGAGCGTAAAGTCAACTTCATTCAACTGTGGTTTTCCGATATCCTTGGAACTCCCAAGAGCTTTCAAATTACGCCTGCTGAACTTGAAAATGCTTTGCAGGATGGGATGACCTTCGACGGATCAGCGATCGACGGCTTCTCCCGGATCCAGGAGAGCGACGTGATAGCTCTACCAGATCCTACGACGTTTACTCTCATGCCGTCAGATCCATCTGTCGCATCTGTCTTCTGTGACATTTACAACCTTGATCTAACTCCATTTGAAGGATGTCCTCGAAATACGTTGCGTCGGGCATTGGATCGAGCCCACAAATTGGGATATACATTTTTTGCGGCGCCTGAAATCGAATACTTTTACTTCGATACCCATATCAAAGATGGCCCAGTACCACTCGATAATGGGTCTTACTTCGAGTTGACGGTCGCGAATCTCCCGTCTCAGATTCGAAAAAAGACAGTACTCGCCCTAGAGGATATGGGAATTCCAGTTGAGTACTCCCAGCACGAAGATGCCCCTAGTCAACATGAGATTGACCTTCGGTACACCGATGCGCTCTCGATGGCCGATAACGTAATGACCGCTCGTGTTATCATCAAAGAGATAGC
>VFSW01006051.1_pt1 | contig 17821 bp, 16 predicted proteins | sample 5358111 | NCBI WGS metagenome assembly VFSW01 (sample SAMN11554181, study PRJNA540505) | mine drainage metagenome | isolation source: sediment from site ElyBrook_90M | place: USA: Ely Copper Mine, Vershire, VT | collected 2017
CCACTGCACCGCCCGCTTCCTGGTTGCCATTACGAATGGCTTCAATCAGCTGTTGATGGGTAATGTGGTAAGCGGCGAGCTTGACCGGATCAGGCACCACCTGGTATTCGCGCACCATACCGCCCACCGAAGCCACCTCGGCGACATTGGGCACGCTTTTCAATTCATACTTGAGAAACCAGTCCTGCAAGGCACGCAACTCGCCAAGATCATGTCGACCGCTGTGATCCACCAGGGCGTATTCAAAAATCCAGCCGACCCCTGTGGCATCCGGGCCCAACGCGGTCCGAGCCCCGGCTGGCAACCGGCCTTGGACCTGATTGAGGTATTCCAGGACACGGGAGCGTGCCCAATACAGATCTGTCCCATCCTCAAACAACACATAAATGAATGAGTCTCCAAAAAACGAATAGCCCCGGACTGTTTTGGCACCTGGCACGGAGAGCATGGTGGTGGCGAGCGGATAAGTGACCTGGTCCTCGACGATTTGCGGTGCCTGGCCCGGCAACGAGGTGCGGATAATGACCTGCACATCGGAGAGGTCTGGTAATGCATCCACCGGAGTGGTGCGCACGGACCATACCCCCCAGACCGTCAGGAACAGGGTGGCCAGCAAAACCAGGAAACGATTTTTGACTGACCACTGGATGAGGCCCGCGATCATTTTTGATCTCCCGTCTTCTCCATGCGCGCCAGCACCCCTTTGAGGCTGGCTTCGGAATCGATCATGAACTGGCCTGAGACCACGATCTGCTCGCCTTGCTGCAAACCTGAGAGAACCTCGGTCTTGCCATCACTCTCACGACCGATGACCACTTCAGCTGGACGGAAATGGCCGGAATCCCCTGCCACGATGACCACGTTACGTTTGCCTGTGGCGATGACGGCTTCAGATGGGATCAACAGTCTCTCTGGCCCTTCCGTTTTAAGCAGACTGACACGGGCATACAGGCCCGGTCGCAGCGCACCGTCCGGATTGGTCCATTCCGTTCGAACCCGCAGGGTGTGAGTGTCTGGTTCCAGGGTGGGCAACAAGGCACTGATCCGGCCTGTAAATGTCCGACCTGGCCAGGTCGTAAATGTGGCTGACACTGTTTGCCCCACAGACAACCCTGCTGCCTGCGCTTCCGGTACCTCGGCATCCAGCCACACGCTGCCGATGCCATTGATGCGGGCCAAGGTCTGACCGGGCATGACGGTCATGCCTTCACGCACACCGAGCTCCATCAAGACACCGCTCTGCGGCGCCGTCACGGTCACCACGGCTTGCGGCACACCTGTTTTTTCCACTTGGGCCACCAAAGCTTCTCTCATGCCCAGTTGCAGCAGCCGCATACGTGCTGCCGCCACCAACCCGGTTTCTTCAGTTTGTCGCAAGGCCAGATATTCCGCTTGGGCTCCATACCAATCTGGCACACGCAGGTCTACCAAAGGCATACCGGCCGGGATTACGTCGTTGGGTGCCAGGGCATAGACCCGTTCTACTAGCCCTGCCGTGCGCGCCTGCACTACCGTGACCAGACGATCATTGAACGTCAGTGTCCCGATAGCTTCGAATCCGCGAGCAAGACGGCCTTTTTCAACTGTGGCGAGCCTCACCCCGGTGTTCTGCAAGAGTCGGGGGTCGATGCGCACTCCGTTGTCTGTGACGCTTTTCCCGCCGTACATGGGCACCAGTTCCATATCCATAAACGGGGACTTACCCGGTTTGTCGAAATGCTGGTCCGGTTTCATGGGGTCGTACCAGTACAGCACGGAACGACCTGACGTATCAGCGGCAGGGGCGGCGTGCGTAATCAAAGTCGGGTTGTCATGCCCGGCAGATCGGTTTGTCGCGAACCAATAGCCTGCTACAGCACCCAGCATCACCAGAGCTGCGATTGCAGCACCCATTAGGAACAGCTGTTTTGAATTCATGGTTGAATGTCCCCGGACAGATAACGCAACTCGGTTTCCACCGTTGTTCGACGTGCTTCAAGATCGATGTGCTTCATCCGGGTATCAATAAGAAATCTGCGAGCCTCAAGAACCGTCGTCAGCGGTTCCCGGCCAGAGCGGTATGCCGCCAGGGCCAGATCGACTTTTTCCTGGCCCAGCGGTAACCATTCACGATTGATTCGTTCGATTTGACGTGTCAGGGCGGCTTGTTCGGCCAGCATGGCTTCGAGCTCGGCGGTATGTTGACGCACCATGGTTTCACGTTCGGCACTAACGCGTTCGAGTTCCTGCTGGCTGGCCGCAATCCGGGGGGTCTGTCGGGACTGCGCGAAGATCGGAAGGTCGAACGTAAACTGAACAGAAATCATGTCGCCAAAAGCAGGACCACGATGCAGATAATCCAGTTCGACGCCCCAGTCGGGCTTTTGGGCTGCTTCGGCCATAGCCACCTCTGCCTTGGCCGAGGCTTCCTGCACACTGAAAATTGCAAGATCGGGATGACGATCCAGGTTATGTCGCAAATGCTCTGGACTGGGGGTATAGGCTGGGGGAGTGCCAGTCAGCGGTTCGTTGGCTGCCGGTCCAACCCAGCGAACCAGATCGGCTCTCGCCTTGCCCAGATTTTGTTCCAATTCATCACGCCGATCCTCCAACGCAATGACTTCCTGACGAGACTGCAGGCTATCCCCCGCCTTGCCTTGACCTGCCGCCAATCGCGCTGTTACTGCAGTGGTCAGGAGACGGTTTTCCGCATCGAACTGATCCAGAAGAGCACGTTGCTGCTGCAAATAATAGACTTTGAGCCAAGCCAGCAATGTCTGACGCTCCACGGACAGCCGCTCGATATCCAGCTCCATCCCGGCACGCGCCACATTGGCTTCTGCCAGACGTCGTGCGGCTTCTCGTTTGTCGCCATTGGTGACTTCCTGCATGACCCCGATCATTTGCATGGTCATGAAATCACGCGTGCTATTCCAGGCTTCAGAACCCTGTACAGGCAAGTTGTTCACACCCATGACCAGTTTGGGGTCAGGCAATTCTCCTGCCGACACGCGCGTTGCACGTGCGGCCATGACGGAGTTTTGGCGGCCTCTGAGTTCCGAGGCACGATCTTCGGCCATTCTGAGCGCTTCATCAACGGTCAGTGCATGGCTGGCCGATGTCCAAATGACCAACAGGATGGCCAGTACAAATCGCTGGCGAGGCGTTTTCCATATTCCAGACATGTGGGTCTTTCTCCAGCAGATAACAGAATTCGTGTCGCAAACCGTTGTGACACGCCCTGGGTTCGGGGGGAGTAGACCTAGATTCGGAAAACCTGGTACTGGATACGAAGCGGCGGCGAGCCTTTCGTCAGGGAAATAAAAGAGTGGCGAGTGAATGGGCTGCCTGATGTATCGTTGGCAACCGTTGGTTGAAGAACTTCAGAAAGGGTGGCCAGAGCCGCCGACGGAAGGTCAGGCACTGATGAGGTTTGATGTGACTGCGCAGATTGCTCGCAATGGGCAAGGCAAAGCGGAGAAGGTGGATCACCCATGGTGGTCGAGCGGTTCATTCCGGCGCAATCCGCGGGCATTGCCGCTGATGTCTTGGCCAGAGTGTCGGAAACAGGTGATTGTTGAGAACATGCATGCGCCGCCACCATGAACTGACCCAAAGTCAGCATCATGATCAAAAACAGTGAAATCTGAAGACGTGTCTTCTTCTTGCGCATGGTGGCCCATCTTAGCAGAATCCCCCGGAATTTCATAACCAGCCGGGTCTATGGCCGAACTATGGTTGGAAAAGATGCTGGATGGTGCCCGGGGCCGGACTCGAACCGGCACACTGTCGCCAGCGTCAGATTTTGAGTCTGATGCGTCTACCAATTTCGCCACCCGGGCTAATCGGATATTATAGCGGGTTGAACATGTTGCGTACAGACGATTTCGATTACGAATTGCCGGAAGCGCTCATTGCCCAGACGCCAGCAGAGCGTCGGGGGGCGAGTCGCCTGCTGGTGTTGCGGGGAGTGGGTGACTGGGTGGACAGCCAGTTTGCCGAGCTGCCCCGGTGGGTTCGTGCTGGCGATCTTCTGGTGTTCAACGATACCCGTGTGGTGAAGGCCCGTCTGAAGGGGCGGAAACTCACGGGGGGGCAGGTGGAATGCCTGGTGGAGCGTGTTTTGTCCCCTCATGAGGCCTGGGTGCAATTCCGGGCCAGTCATGCACCCCAGCCGGGCGGGCTCGTGCTCTTTGACGAAGGCACCCGGTTGAGAGTACTGGAGCGCAGTGATGCGCTTTTTCTGGTGCGCCTGGAAAGCGACGAGGCGACGGTCCCTTCCTTCTGGGAATGGATGGACCGACAGGGGGACTGGCCCTTGCCACCCTACATCACCCGGACGCCGGATGAACAGGATGCATTGCGCTACCAGACAGTCTATGCCCAGGTTCCCGGAGCGGTGGCAGCACCTACGGCCGGACTGCATTTTGATTGGGATATGCTGGGACAGCTCGAGTCATGTGGAGTAGGGCGTGCCAACGTGACCCTGCATGTGGGAGCGGGCACTTTCCAGCCTGTGCGCAGCGAGTACCTCAAGGACCACATGATGCATGAGGAGCACTACCATATTCCCCGTGAAACGGTGGAAGCCATTGAACGTACGCGACGGCAGGGTGGAAAAATCATTGCCGTGGGTACCACCAGCCTGCGTGCCCTGGAGTCCGCCTGGGCCACGGACGAAGCGCGCGAGGGGACCGGGGAAACCCGGCTGTTCATCACTCCCGGTTACCAGTTTCGTGTGGTGGACAGGCTGCTCACGAATTTTCATTTGCCGCGTTCCACCCTGCTCATGCTGATCTCGGCATTCGCCGGCATGGAATCGGTGCGTCAGGCCTATCGCCATGCGGTGGAAGAACGTTACCGTTTTTTCAGTTACGGGGATGCCATGCTGCTGGATCGTTGTTCATGAAATTCACGTTGTTATCCACGGACGGGGCAGCCCGCCGCGGGGTGCTGGAATTGCCGCATGGCAAAGTGGATACGCCGGCCTTCATGCCCGTGGGCACCTACGGCGCGGTCAAAGGCGTGACGCCGGATGAACTGGATGCCCTGGGCGCGCAAATCGCCTTGGGCAATACCTTTCATCTCTGGTTGCGGCCGGGGTTGGAGGTGCTGGAAACCCATGGGGGGTTGCATGACTTCATGGGGTGGAAACGGCCGTTGCTGACGGATTCTGGCGGATTTCAGGTGTTCAGTCTGGGCGCACTGCGCCGCATCACGGAAGAGGGGGTGAAATTCCGTTCGCCGGTCAACGGCGATGCCCTTTTCCTGACACCGGAAGAATCCATGCGCATCCAGCGCATACTCAATTCCGACATCGTCATGGCTTTTGACGAATGCACGCCCTGGCCCGCAGACGAACGTCAGGTTCGCGAGTCCATGGAGCTTTCCCTGCGTTGGGCCGAACGTTCCCTGAGAGCACACGAAGGTAACCCCAATGCCCTGTTCGGCATCGTGCAGGGAGGCATGCATGAGCCCCTCAGGGAAATTTCCGTTCGTGAAATGACTCGCCTCAATTTCCCGGGCTATGCCATCGGTGGCCTGTCCGTGGGTGAGCCTGCAGAGGAACGCAACCGGATCCTGCGCCATACCCCACGGTTGCTGCCGGAGCACAAACCGCGTTATCTCATGGGCATGGGGACGCCAGAGGACATTGTTCTGGCCGTTTCGCAGGGGATTGACATGATGGATTGCGTCATGCCCACCCGTAACGCGCGCAACGGGTGGCTTTTTACCCGGCATGGCAATATCAAGATACGCAATGCGCAATACCGCAATGATACCCGTCCACTGGATGAATCCTGCGCCTGCTATACCTGCCAGCGTTTTTCCCGGTCATACCTGCACCACCTTCAGCAGTCGAAGGAAATGCTGGGTGCGCGTCTCAATACGCTGCACAACCTGCACTACTACCAGGACCTGATGAAGGAACTGCGACAAGCCATTGAACAGGGGCATTTCGAGGACTATCGGGCCGAGTTTCTATGGAAGCGGAAAGCGGGCTCGTGTTAGAATCCCGTGGTTGGGAATCAGGAGAGTTTCATGGGAATTAGCAACGCCTTTGCCGCAGGCGCAGGATCAACCCAGGATCTGGGCATGAATCTGGGTTTTATCGTCCTCATGTTCGTGGTGCTGTACTTCATGATGATCCGTCCCCAGATCAAGCGCCAGAAGGAACACAAGACCATGGTGGAGGCCTTGTCCCGCGGCGACGAAGTCGTGGTGAACGGCATGCTGGGCAAGATCACAGATCTGGACGACAATTACGCACGTCTGGAAATTTCCAAGGGGGTCGTCATCCAGGTGCAGCGTGGGGCCGTGGGGACGCTTCTGCCAAAGGGCACGCTCAATCTCAAGTAATTCATGAACCGATTCCCACTCTGGAAAAACGCCCTCATCCTGCTGGCGCTGGCACTTGGGGCACTGTACACGTTGCCCAATTTTTACGGGCAGTCGCCAGCCGTGCAGATTTCACCCATCAGGGCCACCGCCCAGGTGGAAACCTCCCTGGAAGGGAAGGTGGAAGACCTGCTCCACAAGGGCGGCTTGTCCTACACCAGGGTAACGCTGGATGCATCCGGACTGCGCGTGCGTTTTGCCGATACGGACACGCAGATCAAGGCCCGCGACTTTATCGACCAGGCCATCAACCCTGCGGGCCAGTCCCAGCAGTATGTGGTGGCGCTCAATCTGGTGCCCAACGAGCCGGTATGGCTGGCCAGCGTGGGCGCTTTGCCCATGTACCTCGGCCTTGACCTTTCCGGTGGTGTGCATTTTTTGCTGCAGGTGGATGTGGCTTCGGCCCTGACGCGCCGGCTGGACAACGACGCTTCTGACATGCGCAGTACCCTGCGCGAAAAACGTGTTTACTATGACGGCATCTTCAGGGAAGGTAACCACGTGGTGCTGCATTTTCAGGACGAGGCGTCCCGTACGGCAGCCCGGCAGGCCTTGGAAGGGGACTTTCACGACCTTCTTCTGAAGGATGAGGGCAGTGGCAGTGATGCATCTCTGGTGGGTACCCCGCGTCAGGATGCCATTGCCACCATACAGGAACAGGCGCTCAAGCAGAACATTCTGGCCTTACGCAACCGCGTCAACGAGTTGGGCGCAAAAGAACCCATCATCCAGCAGCAGGGGACTGATCGCATCATCGTGGAATTGCCAGGGGTGCAGGACACTGCCAAGGCCAAGGAAATTATTGGTCGTACGGCAACTCTTGAGGTCCATCTGGTGGACGAGGACCATCCTGGGCCTGCTTCGCTGACTTCCCTTCCACCTGCGGGAGACGAGTTGGTGCAGGAACGCAATGGTTTTCCGGTATTCGTGAAAAAGCAGGTGGTGCTGACCGGTGATGACATCACTGATGCCGGGGCCGGGTTTGATTCCCAGACGAATCGGCCCACGGTGAACATCAGCCTGGACAGCAAGGGGGCACGAATCATTCGCCAGGTATCCCGCGACAACCTCAAGAAACGCATGGCCATCCTGCTCATTGAAAAAGACAAGACGGAAGCCATCAGCGTGGCCACCATCCAGGATGAGTTGGGTGCAAGGTTCCAGATCACCGGCCTGCAAAGTCCGCAGGAAGCAAACGATCTGGCTCTCCTGTTGCGTGCCGGGGCCCTGGCAGCCCCCATGGAATTCCTGGAAGAACGCACGGTGGGACCGAGCCTTGGGGCAGAAAACATTCAGCGTGGTTTTCATTCCACCTGGATCGGTTTTTCCGCCATTACCGTGTTCATGATCGCCTACTACATGCTTTTTGGAGCCATTTCAGTGGCATCGCTCGGGGTCAACGTATTGCTTTTGGTGGGGCTCCTGTCCCTTCTGCAGGCCACGTTGACCTTGCCCGGCATGGCAGGCATTGCGTTGACGGTGGGGATGGCCATTGACGCCAACGTACTCATCAACGAACGCATCCGGGAAGAACTGCGCAATGGCAATTCTCCGGGGGCGGCCATACATGCCGGCTATGACCGTGCTTTTGGCACGATCCTGGATTCCAACGTGACCACCGGAATTGCGGGTATGGCCCTGTTTGCCTTTGGCTCTGGTCCGGTGAAAGGCTTTGCAGTGGTGCTGGTTTTGGGCATCCTCACTTCAATGTTCAGTGCCGTGTTGGTGTCCCGAGGGCTGGTCAACATGATCTACGGCAGTCGCCGGAAAATCACGCGACTATCCATCGGTGATGTGCACTGGCAGAAAAAAGACCGGTAGCGGAGACAGGCATGGAGTTTTTCCGGATTCGCAATGACATACCCTTCATGAGCTGGGGCCGTTTCACTACGGCCATCTCGCTCGTGACGTTCCTGCTCTCGGTGTTTTTCCTGGTTACCCGGGGTCTTAATTTTTCTGTGGATTTCACCGGTGGAACCGTCATGGAAATCCACGATCAGAGCCCAATCGATGTGGATAAAATCCGTGCCGCATTGTCGGGCCTGGGATTTCAGGATGCGCATGTGCAGAATTTTGGCACCTCGCAGGATGTGCTCATCCGTTTACCCCTCAAGAAAGGCCTGTCCACAGCCCAGCTGTCAGACCAGGTGATGAACGCACTCAGACAGCGTGACCCGGGAATCCTGGTGAGGCGGGTGGAGTTCGTGGGGCCACAGGTGGGAGACGAACTGGTCAAGGATGGTTCGGCCGCGCTGCTTTTCGTGGTGTTGGGCATTGTGATTTACCTGTCCATCCGGTTTCGCTGGCGTCCGGCAGTCGCCACCATCGTGGCCAACCTGCACGACGTGGTGATCATTCTCGGATTTTTCGCGTTTTTCCAGTGGGAGTTTTCCCTGTCCGTATTGGCTGCCGTACTGGCCATTCTGGGGTATTCAGTGAATGAGTCCGTGGTGGTGTTTGACCGCGTTCGAGAAAACTTCCGCAAGATGCGCGGGGCCAGCGTGGCACGCGTGATCGATAACGCCATTACCCGAACCATGAGCCGCACCATCATTACCCACGGATGTACCCAGCTCATGGTGACCTCCATGCTGTTTTTTGGTGGCGAAGCGTTGCACTATTTCGCACTGGCCCTGACCATCGGCATCCTCTTTGGGATATATTCCTCAGTCCTGGTAGCCAGTCCCATTGCCATGTGGCTTGGCATGAATCGCAACGATTTCATTGCCCGGGAAAAGAAATCCGTGCCTGAAGCCGAAGGCGCCTGACGGACGCGACGGAGGTGGAACTCCTTCACTTTCTGGGGCATCTGGACGACCACCTGCTCCTGCTCAGCCAGCAATATGGTCATGTGGCATACGTCATTCTTTTCCTCATCATTTTTAGCGAGACCGGGTTGGTCATCACCCCGTTTCTGCCTGGAGATTCCCTGCTGTTTGTGGCGGGTGCCGTGAGTGCGCTGGATGACGGGGGGGCTGCCCATTCCGTTTTCAATTGGCCCGGACTGTTCATGGTACTGACGGCAGCGGCTTTTCTGGGAAACCAGCTCAATTTCCAGATCGGTCGATGGGTGGGCCCCAGAGTTTTCCACTGGGAAAATTCTCGTCTCTTGAATCCTCGGCATCTTCGTGAAGCCCACGAGTTTTACGAGCATCATGGGGGAAAAACCATCGTTCTTTCCAGATTCCTGCCCATCATCCGGACCTATGCGCCATTCGTGGCAGGGGTGGGTGACATGTCGCACAGACGCTTCATGGCGTTCAATGCCCTGGGTGCGGTCATGTGGGTGGGATCGCTTCTGTTGGCGGGCTATTTTTTTGGCAATGTGCCCTTCATCAAGAACAACCTGGGGGTTATGGTTGCCGGAATCGTGCTGATTACGGTGTTTCCTCTGGCCATCGTGGGCTGGCGGCAGGCCCGAAGCAAATCCTCGGGTCGCTGAGACTGAGGGCGATTGTCTAGATCTTCCGCGCCAGGAGTTCGGCCAGCCCCGTGTAACTGGCTGGCGTCATCTCCAGCAAACGTTGTTTTTCTTCTTCGGGCAGAGGCAGGGTCTGGATGAATTCCCGAAGCAGGGGAGCGTCGATGGCCTTTCCGCGCGTCAGCTCCTTGAGGCGGTCATAAGCATTGGCCACGCCATGTTTGCGCATGAGCGTCTGGATGGGTTCCGCCAGGACTTCCCAGGAACGCTCCCGGTCGACAGACAGGCGCAGGGGATCAGCTTCCAGCTTATTAAGACCGCGCAGGCAGGATTGCCAGCCCAGCAGGGCATGACCCACGGCCACGCCCAGGTTGCGTAGGACAGTAGAGTCGGTCAGGTCGCGTTGCCAGCGGGATATGGGCAGTTTGCCAGCCATGTGCTCCATGAGGGCATTGGAAACACCCAGGTTGCCTTCGGAATTTTCAAAATCGATGGGGTTGACCTTGTGGGGCATGGTGGAAGAACCCACCTCGCCAGCCTTCAGTTTCTGTCGGAAATACCCCAGGGAGATATAACCCCAGAGATCACGATCGAGGTCTATCAGGATCGTATTGATGCGGCAGAGAGCGTGCAGGTATTCCGCAATGCCGTCATGGGGCTCGATCTGGGTGGTGTAGGGATTGAATTCGAGGCCCAGGGATTCCACGAACCTGCGCGAAAGCATCGGCCAGTCCACTTCGGGATAAGCGGCCAGGTGGGCATTGTAATTTCCTACTGCACCATTGAACTTGCCTGGCATGGAAAGGTTGTCCAGGGTTTTTTTCTGGCGTTCGAGTCGTGCTACCACGTTGGCGATTTCTTTTCCCACGGTGGTGGGAGTGGCGGTCTGGCCATGGGTTCTGGACAGCATGGGCTGGGAGGCCAAGTCATGGGCAAGTTGCCTCAACCGTTGCATCAGGGCATCCAGTGCGGGCATCAGGACCTGACTGCGAGCCTGAGTCAGCATGAGGCCGTGCGACAGGTTGTTGATATCTTCGGAAGTGCAGCCGAAATGGATGAATTCCACGCAAGCCATGACTTCCACATTGTCGGCCAGACAGTCTCTCAGCCAGTATTCAAGAGCCTTGACATCGTGGTTGGTGCGCCGTTCGAGTACCTTGATCTGATGGGCATCCTCCACCGAGAATTCGTGCACCAGCGCATCCAGTCGTTCCAGTGTAGAAGGCGAAAATGGGGGGATTTCGGCAATCTGGGGCGTACCGGCCAGCAGTTTGAGCCATTCGATTTCCACCCGTATCCGGAAGCGGATCAGGCCAAACTCACTGAAAAACGGACGCAAGGGGTCCATTGAGGCGCTATAGCGTCCGTCCAGGGGGGATAGGGCAGTCAACGGGTCATTGGGCATAAGCAAGGAAATGCGACAAAAGATCCCCATTTTACCTGATCCGGGTGCCCTGTTGTTCCGGTCAGTGGTGCTACAATCGACGCGTGTACCATTGCATAGGATGTCCTGACACATGAAACTCTTGGGTTCTGTCACCAGTCCATTCGTACGAAAGGTCCGTGTGGTTATGCTTGAAAAGCATATAGATTTTGAGTTCATTACTGACTGCACCACGGGCCCTGCTCCGCTCATCGAACAGTACAACCCTTTGGGAAAAATTCCTGCCCTGGCGCTGGACGATGGCATGTGTCTGTTTGATTCACAGGTCATTACGGAATATCTGGACGGCATCAGCCCGGTGGGTCACCTCCTGCCCGAGCCCACGCGTGAACGAACCTGGGTCAGGCGATGGGAGGCACTGGCCGATGGAATACTGGATGCTGGTGTAGCCATTGTGCTGGAAAAGCGTCGTCCTGCAAACGAACAGAGTCCTGGGTGGATGGAGCGGCAGAAGGGCAAGATGGAACGGGGTCTCGCTGCCATGTCACGCGATCTCGGACAAAAACCCTGGTGTACCGGGGACAACATGAATCTTGCTGACATCGCCACCGGCTGTACACTTCTATGGTTGGATTTCCGGTTTCCCGAAATGCCCTGGCGTGAGTACCATCCAAACTTGGACGCATTGGCCAAAAAACTGGCGCAACGCAAATCCTTCAAGGAAACGATTCCCAATCCCTAAAGGATGATGCCGCCTCCCAGGCAACGGTCTCCCAGATAGACGACGGCAGACTGGCCTGGGGTGATGGCCCATTGGGGTTCATCAAAATCAAGGCGCATTCTCTGACCACCTTCCTCCAGCGTGAGGGTGCAAGGCGCATCTGCCTGCCGGTAACGGGTCTTCGCGCTGCAGTACAGGGGAGAAGCGGGAGGGGTGTCTGCCACCCAGGACAGTTGGTCGGCCAGCAGCCAGTTTTTTTTCAGGGCGGGATGCTCGTGCCCCTGAACCACAAACAGGGTATTGTCCTGCAGGCGTTTGTCCGCAACGAACCAGGCATCTCCGGCTCCGCCGATGCCCAGCCCCTGGCGCTGGCCCAGGGTGTAATACATCAGCCCCTGATGCTGCCCCACCTGCTTGCCATCCAGGGTCTTGATCGGCCCCGGCGAGTTGGGCAGATACCGTTGAAGGAATTCCCTGAACGGTCGTTCCCCGATGAAACAGATGCCCGTGCTGTCTTTTTTTTCTGCGGTGGGCAGTTTGGCGCGTCGCGCCAGTTCACGAACTTCGCGCTTGTGCAGTTCCCCCACTGGAAAAAGAGTGTAGCCAAGCTGGGCCTGGTTCAGCCTGTAGAGGAAGTAGCTCTGGTCTTTTCCCGGGTAAAGGCCCTTAAGCAGATCGTGACCGCAGGGCACGGTCTTTCTTCTGGCGTAATGCCCGGTGGCGATCCAGTCGGCACCCAGTGACAGCGCGTGATCCAGAAAGGCCTTGAACTTGATTTCAGAGTTGCAGAGCACGTCGGGGTTGGGTGTTCGGCCTGCAGAATATTCCGCCAGAAAATTGCTGAACACCCGGTCGCGGTACTCAGCCGAAAAGTTCACAGCCTCGATTTCAATGTCGAGTAGATCCGCCACTGAAACCGCATCCACCAGGTCCTGACGTGCGGTGCATTCTTCATCGCCCTCCCAGTTTTTCATGAACAGGCCGATCACTTCGTACCCTTGTTCCTTAAGGAGCAAGGCCGAAACCGAGGAATCCACGCCGCCTGAAAGACCGACGACTACGCGGGGCCTGGACATGGTCACCCTGCGGAACCTGAAGGCTTTAAGTGGTGGTGATGCTTTCGTGTTCCCTTTTTGTGCTGGGAGCCGTGGGATTGACGGGATGTGGATTTGGCCTGGCTGCGTTTTTAGGCTTTTGCCTGCCGGGGGGAGGGAACAGGCTCCGGAGAAGGAGAAGCCAATGGCGCGCCCAGGGATAACGGTGGCGTGCTGCTGCCTTCAGCAGGACTGCCTGCGATGGCTTGCTGGGCAAAAGCACTGGTCAGAGAGAGCACCAGTAGGATGGAAAATGGACGGGACATGCGGGTTGCACCCCATTTGAAATGATCGAACTCGACATTTTATGGGTCCCGTATCCGTTTCGCAAACCCCGGCACGCCATTCCATGATGGCTTCCGGTCAGTGGAACTGCTCCTCCTCCGTCGATCCAGTGAGGGCAGTTGTGGAAGACGTGCCGCCCTGGATCACCTGGGTCACTTCGTCAAAATAGCCTGTTCCCACTTCGCGCTGATGGCGAGTGGCTGTATAGCCGTGTTTTTCGGAAGCGAATTCGGCCTCCTGTAGTTTCACGTAAGCCGTCATGCCTTCGCGGGCGTAGCCGTGGGCCAGATCGTACATGCTGTGGTTGAGTGCATGAAATCCTGCAAGCGTGATGAACTGAAATTTGTATCCCATGGCGCCCAGTTCGCGCTGGAATTTGGCAATGGTGCTGTCGTCCAGGTGTTTTTTCCAGTTGAAGGATGGCGAACAGTTGTAAGCCAGCATCTTGTCCGGAAAACGGTGACGGATGGCTTCAGCCCATTGCCTGGCGAATGACAGGTCGGGTTTTCCGGTTTCGCACCAGACCATGTCAGCCACTTCCGCATAGGCCAGTCCGCGTGAGATGGCAGATTCCAGTCCGTTGCGAACACGATGGAACCCTTCCGAGGTGCGTTCTCCGGTACAGAATGGCCGGTCCCTCGGATCCACGTCGGAAGTCAGCAAGGTGGCGGCTTCGGCATCAGTTCGGGCCAGCAACACGGTGGGAACGCCCATGATGTCGGCGGCAAACCTTGCCGCCACAAGTTTTTGAACGGCCTCCTGGGTGGGGATGAGTACCTTGCCCCCCATATGGCCGCATTTTTTTGCTGCGGCCAACTGGTCTTCAAAATGAACCCCCGCAGCCCCGGCCTCAATCATGGCCTTCATGAGTTCATGGGCATTGAGTACCCCGCCAAAACCGGCTTCTGCATCGGCAACGATGGGGGCGAACCAGTCAATGGCCGTGTTGCCTTCGGCCCAATGCAACTGGTCTGCCCGCTGAAGGGCGTTGTTGATGCGGCGCACCACCGTGGGTACGGAACTTGCGGCATAGAGTGATTGGTCCGGGTACATCTGTAGCGAGTCATTCGCGTCGGCGGCCACCTGCCAGCCGGACAGGTAGATGGCCTTGAGTCCGGCGCGCACCTGTTGCATGGCCTGGTTGCCTGTCAGGGCGCCCAGGGCGGGCACGTACGGTTCTGTGGAACACAGGCGCCACAGTTTTTCGGCGCCATGGCGGGCCAGGGTATGCTCGACGTGCAGACTGCCGCGCAAACGGACCACGTCTTTGGCACCATAGGGGCGCACGATGCCCTTCCAGCGGGGGAGTTGGGCCCATTCCTGCTTGAGTTTTGCAATTTCCTGTTCCATCACCATGACTTCTCCTAGAATATCCACACGGAGCCCGTTTCAATGGTTGGGCAGGGGGTGTGCCCTTTCGGTCAGGGCATTGACGAATGCTATATCATATATAAGACATATGACAAGGTTGTTTTTGGAAAAGCAAAGGAGAACGCGACACCATGTATCAACACATCAAGGTTCCCGACCACGGGGAGAAGATTCTGGTCAATCCGGACAACAGTTTGCAGGTTCCGGACCAGCCTGTCATTCCCTTCCTGGAAGGGGATGGCATTGGCGTGGACATTACCCCGGTCATGAAAACGGTCGTGGATGCCGCGGTGAATCATGCCTATGGCTCACGACGCAGGATTTCCTGGATGGAGGTCTATGCCGTCGAGAAATCAGTCCGCGTATATGGGGACAACGTCTGGCTACCGGACGAAACCCTGCATGCTGTTCGCGATTACGTGGTGTCCATCAAAGGTCCGTTGACCACCCCCGTGGGAGGCGGCATCCGTTCCATCAATGTGGCGCTTCGCCAGCAACTGGACCTTTACGTGTGCCTTCGTCCCGTGCGCTGGTTTACCGGTGTGCCAAGCCCGGTGAAAGAGCCCCAGAAAACGGACATGGTCATTTTCCGGGAAAACTCGGAGGACATTTATGCAGGAATCGAATGGGAGGCACAATCGACCGAGGCCAAAAAAGTCATTGAGTTCCTGAAGAGCGAGATGAAGGTGTCAGCCATCCGTTTCCCGGAAACCTCCGGTATAGGCATCAAGCCGGTTTCCCGTGAAGGAACGGAACGATTGGTGCGAAAAGCCGTGCAATACACCATCGACAATGGCCGTAAGTCCGTGACCCTGGTGCATAAGGGCAACATCATGAAATACACGGAAGGGGCTTTCAAGAACTGGGCTTATGCCCTGTGTGCCCGTGAGTTTGGAGCCCAGTTGCTGGACGGCGGGCCCTGGATGAAACTGCCCAACGGCGTCATCGTCAAGGATGTCATCGCAGATGCTTTCCTTCAACAGATCCTGCTGCGGCCGGAAGAATACGACGTCATCGCCACCATGAACCTGAACGGGGATTATATCTCCGATGCACTGGCTGCCCAGGTGGGAGGCATCGGCATCGCGCCCGGAGCCAACCTGTCCGATTCGGTGGCCATGTTCGAGGCCACGCATGGTACGGCACCCAAATACGCAGGCAAGGATTACGTCAACCCTGGTTCTCTCATCCTGTCTGCGGAAATGATGCTGCGTCACATGGGCTGGGTCGAAGCCGCCGACAGCATCCTGAGTGCCATGGAAAAGACCATTGCTGCGAAGACCGTGACGTATGATTTCGCCAGGCTGATGCCGGGAGCCACACAGGTGTCGTGTTCAGACTTTGGCCGGGCCATGATCAGCCACCTGTAAGACGATTTTCTGGAATCTAAAGTATTTTCGTTTTACTTCGTTGAAGGGCTTTCAAGTCGCCTGACAAGTGTCGAGGCGGCTTTTTTCATGGAGCGAGCCAGCAATTGGTTTTGCTGGTCGGGGTGCATTGCCCACAGGTGATTCCATTCCCAACCGGCCATTCCCGTCTGGCTTTCGTGCCAGACCACATGGCCCGTACCGGCATCTATCAGATCAGCGTCGAGGCGTACTGGCCTGGAAAGACGGTTGAGCAGCCAGAATCCGGAATAGCCCTCGGCAAACTCCTCAGCGGGTTCTTCCACGAGGTAGATGCCTGCCAAGGCGCGCGTTGTTTTGTGAACGTAAAGCAGGCCGGCAACGGCCAGCGTGGTGACAACCTCAAAGCCGATGTAAGCGGTTTTCCAGGCTTCGGGCGTATTGCCGAAATCCGTTACGCTGACCCGCAGGTACTGGCTGGCCGGTAGGATTGATCTGAGCTGTGCCAGTGCAACAGGAGACAGATTCTGCCCCAGAGTCATGGGCAACGGGGTTGTCTGGACGTTCACCTGAAGGGTGGTTTCCTCTTTCAGGGCATCTCGCAGACTGCTATCCATCAGTTGCTGGATATGGGCCCTGGCTGTTTCAGGTTGGGTGTCTGGCATGACGTCTTTCAGGGGACCGTCTTCCACGATGGGTGGCAGTTCCAGCAGGACCAGATGGTTTCCGCCCCGAAGCGAAGAGGCGTCAAGGGGCAGGGGGGCAGTAGCGCATCCTCCGAGTAGGGTACCCAGCAGGACGATGCCACAGCTGAAGGGGCAGGCGAGCAGATTCATCCGTTCAAGGCTATCATCTCGGAGGCCACCATTTGGTGACCCATATGTGAAGTTACGTAATTGATGGTAAGCGAATAAACAAAAAAGCCCCTGGTTTTTGACCAGGGGCTTGCAATCCGCGACCGGAATCGGTCAGGCAGACTGAATATTGGATGCCTGCTTGCCTTTTGGACCCTGAGTCACCTCAAAGGTCACCTTCTGGCCTTCTTTCAGTGTCTTGAAGCCACCCATCTGGATGGCAGAAAAATGCGCAAAAAGATCCTCGCTGCCATCGTCCGGGGTAATGAAACCGTAACCCTTTGAATCATTGACCCACTTGACTGTACCTGTTGCCATTGTTTGCTTTCCTGTCGTGAAAATGGGCTTGAAAACCCGAAAGGTTTGAGTTTCAAGGCCAGCAAACGGTGAAACCGGTGATGCAGACAGCTTGAACCAAACACCCGGAATCCTTTTACGCGATTTTGACGACAGAAGTCAAGGGGTTGGGCGGATTTTATAATGAAATCCGCCGGGGTGATGCCGGGATGCCACAACTTGCGAAAAAAACAGAATTGGTTAGACTGGAACCATGGGGAAGAAGAACGTGATATGGTCACTTCAAATGTCAGGAAATGAAGACAGGTTGCAAACGCCAGGTCACACGGCTGTTCCCGTGGTTGAAAAAGTACCTGCTCGAACGAAACCCCCTTCACTTTTCAATGTCGTAATATTGAATGATGATTTCACCCCCATGGATTTCGTGGTGGATGTGCTGCAAAAATTCTTTTCCATGGACCGTGGCATGGCCACGCGTGTCATGCTGAAGATTCACACGGAGGGCCGGGGGGTCTGTGGGGTGTATCCCCGGGATGTGGCGGCCACGAAAGTGGAACGGGTGGCGGGGTATGCCCGGGAACATCAACATCCGCTGCAGTGCGTGATGGAGGAAAATGGAACATGATTGCTCAGGAACTGGAAGTCAGCTTGCATATGGCCTTCGTGGAGG
>VFSW01006052.1_pt1 | contig 17820 bp, 16 predicted proteins | sample 5358111 | NCBI WGS metagenome assembly VFSW01 (sample SAMN11554181, study PRJNA540505) | mine drainage metagenome | isolation source: sediment from site ElyBrook_90M | place: USA: Ely Copper Mine, Vershire, VT | collected 2017
CCCAGATCGCCAGTGAAGGCGCTCCCATACCAACTTGCCGCCCCGGACATTGCGCTCTGCCCCAGATCGCCAGTGAAGGCGCTCCCATACCAACTTGCCGCCCCGGACATTGCGCCCTGCCGCAGATGGCGAATGAGGGCCTGTCTGCCCTGCCAAGGCTTGCTTTGGAAGGAAGTTACAGAGAGATCAGCATGACTCTATAGGGAAACCCTCAATTTGTGTCGCTTTGGGACGCTACGTAAATAGGGAGTAATCGGAGGCCGGATTACCGTTACCTAGGAAAATTCCGCTTGTTTTACGCCCACTGCCCGCATAGTATTCGGAATGAACCATGCACCTTCGTCTGATGGACTATGCTCTCTGGTTTGCTGCGCCTCTCCTTCAGGCTGGAGTGTTGGTGTGCATGCTCAAGCGCGGCCTGTACCGCCAGTATCCGTTCTTTTTCAATTACACCATCCTCGAGGTCGTCTCGACCCCACTGTTGGCCATTATTTATTCTCACTTCCCAACAATTTATTTTTACGCATACTGGATAAACATGGGGCTGAGCATTTTGCTCTCGTTCGCGGTTCTGCAGGAGATTTTCAAGGACGCGTTTCGCCCCTATGAGGCGCTGCGCGATCTGAGCATTATTCTGTTTCGCTGGTCGGCCTTGGTGGTGCTGCTGGTGGGGGTGATGTGGGCCATCAACTCCGCCCACAAATCGCAATCCGATATGGTCGGAAGCCTGATGCTGCTGGCCGACCGCAGCGTCCGTTTGATGCAATGCGGGCTGGTCTTCTTCCTGCTCCTCTTCAGCGAATATCTTGGCATCCCACACCGCAGCATGTTGTTTGGGATTTCCCTGGGATTCGGCTTCTTTGCCTCGGTCAACATGCTGGTGGCGACGGCGCTCAGTCATCGCGGTATGTTGCGACCGGACACGCTGAGTGAAATCAATAGCGCTGCTTATCTTGTGTCGGTGATGATCTGGTTCGGCTACAGCCTGGCGGCCGCACCCGCGCGGAGCGGGGTCGCCGAGGAACTGTTGCAGCGCTCCAAAGATTGGAACTCGGTGCTGGAAGATGCCCGTGTGCCGGCGGCGGAAGACAGCCTGTTGGACACCATGGACCGCACGGTGGAGCGACTTCTCTACCCGCCGCAGGAGTCAGCCGTCAAAATCTCCGGCGGGCACAGCTAGCGCCTGACTCGTCGTTATCCCCACACTGAGACGTGGCAGAATTCCCCGTCCCTTGCTGGCCTGAGCCATTGGGCCTGGCGGAGTTGTAATCATCAATGAGCGGCAAAGAGCAAGCGCCGGCACCGCAACGTAATCCCGGGGCGACGCTTGGAACTACGTAGTCAATCACACGAAATCGCCAGCCCTAGAAATTTCTTGTTCCATAATGAAAAATTTGCGCGGTCCTCTCCGCCTTAAAGCCTCCGTGCCACCCGAATTGGACACAATGTTCCCAATGTGGCCCCCGCAGAGAATACTACGTGATTAATAGTTGCAGTCTTGAACTCACCTGTGATAAAAGATCAAGCACCCGCCTAGGGCACTGAAATCTAGTTCGAAACGCAAAGCAAAGCGCAGTTCACTCCCAGACGTCCAAAAGGACTGCGCAAAGATTAACTCAACCTGCTGTTCGCGAATCGCCTGCTCAGTTGCGTTGCGCGCTGATGAGGTGATGTAGGAAAAGGAGAAGGCACCAATGACAAGAAGTAAGATGCTGGGCGTAGCCATGCTCGCTATGGGCGCTCTTGTACTCTGCAGCATGCCGCTCGCGGCACAAAACTCACCTCAACCGCAACCCATCCTGCAACATGCGGTGGCGTTCGCTGCAGGCCAAGTAACCACGTCGGAGGCACCACCGATGTTCAGCCTGCACTTGGCCGAACCGGTTCGCCGGATTGCCAAGCCGCACGCTGGTCTAGTCATGGATCCCGCTCTGCAGCGCACGGGTAGCCAGAGTGGCGAGTTCAACCAGGGCTTCAGCGTGATGGGAGTCGGCAACGGCTTCCCGGGCTACAGCGTTCCGGATGCCCCACCGGACACCACCATGGCCGTCGGTGATACCGAAATAGTTCAGGGCGTCAATGTCTCTTATGCCGACTTCGACAAGGCCACGGGAGCGATTATCCCCGTCAACGGCCAAAACAGCACCCTGTTCTACACTCCTTGGCACGTTCTGATGCCGAGCTCGTTGTGCGGCCAGCACAACTCCGGCGACATCATCGTGAAGTTCGACCGTGTTGCCCACCGCTGGATTCTGGCGCAGAACGTGTTTACTTCACCATACGCGGCCTGCCTGGCCATCTCACAGACGGCCACCTTCTCCGATAACCTGTGGTACGTTTATCAGTTCCCGGTTGTTGCCAGCGGTTTCCCGGATTATCCCAAGTACGGTGTCTGGTCGAGCGGCGGCCAGAGCGACGGCTTCTACGAAGCTTGGAACAACTTCGGACCTGGTGGCTCTGGCTTCCAAGGCCCGGTAATCTGCGGCTATGATCGCGCCAAGATGTTGGTGGGCGATGCCAGCGCCGAGCAGATCTGCTTCCAACTCTCCAACAGTGCCCCGAACTACCAGGACAGCTTGCTGCCGGGGGACCGCGATTCGCCGACGCCTCCTCCCGCCAACCAGGACGAGTTCTTCGTCGGTAGCTGGGGCGACATCGACACCTCGCACCTGTCCGCGTACTCCATGCACATTGTTGACTGGGCTAGCGGCCAGGCAACCATGACCGGCAATGGCGACACGCAACTGATCCAGATTGCCTCCTACACCCCAGCCTGCAACGGCCGCTACGGTGGTGCTTGCGTTCCGCAGAAGGGCGTCGGCGATCTGCTCGACTCCCTGGGCGACCGCCTGATGTATCGCTTTGCCTATTGGAACGACACTCCACCGCGCACTGCTGTCCATACCGTCGTCGGGCCGTTGCAGCATTGGTATGTCGATGTCGACGTTACCAACCCGAGTACTGGGGCGAACGCCGTCCGCTGGATGGAATTCAACGCTCCCCTGCGGGTCGTCCCCGCCACTGCTCTCGCGGTATTCCAGCAGGGCACGTATGCGGGCAACCCGGGCGACAGCCAGTGGCGCTGGATGGGTTCGATGACTCGCGACAACGTGAATGACGTTCTGGTCGGCTACAGCGAATCGAGCACGACCCAGTATCCTTCGATTGCCGTCGCCGGGCGCGTCCCCTCTGACCAGCCGGGCACGCTCTCGCCAGAACAGTTCGCGGTAAACGGCACCGGATCCCAGACCGATACCGCTAACCGCTGGGGCGACTACAGCACCATGTCGATCGATCCCACTGACAACTGCACCTTGTACTACACCACCGAGTACTACACGGTCATTTCCAGCTTCAACTGGAGCACCAACATCTCCAGTTGGAAGTTCTCAACCTGCCACTAAACTGGCGACGATCGTGCGGCCACTGGTCGCAAGATCGATCCGATAAGAGCAGCTAAACTCGCGGGGCGCCTCAGTGAAGGCGCCCCGTTTTTTTCTTGGCGTGCAACGGAACCGATGTTTGCGGGAGCCGAAAGCCTGCAATCAGCCCTTCTGCCACTGACGGCCCATGGCTTTGCCAAGCGAAAGCGGGTGGCGGAGACGTGCCCCCGCACGCGCGACATCGTCCAGCGAAAGGGGTATCCCACTTAGCTCCTCCGGGGGATGCAGCATCAGGCCCTCTGCCGTACGCTGCGGAAAGAGTTGTTTTCTCACGCCTCAAGAGCAAAGCACTTCGGGAGCATGGGAAACAGGAGGATCTGATGTTTCTTCCGCAAGCGCCAATATGGCATCACGATAATCAAGAGAACGCGGAGGCAGCTTGCGAGCATTGCCAGGCGATCGTCTCGCACGAACCCTGGTGCATTACCCGTTGTGAAGCTGTCCTGTACGCGTATGAGGCTGCGGCAGACGCCAACAAGCTGCAGCAAGGGGACAGGTTGATTCTGCACGCACTGGGCGTCCAATGGGCAAGCAACGACGCCGCAGAAGAGCGCGAACCCAGAGTCCCAAGGGTGCAGTAAGACAGTTCAGCGCGACGACACCCTGAATCAGGTTGGGCGCCGCGCCTTGTCCTCGTTTGGCCACCGCAGCAACACATTTACACCACCAAGCATTCCTGCCATAGTATGCTCAGAGCGGAGCGGATGCCCGAGGTGTAAAGGCGTGGGCATCCGCATGGGTTGCGCGAGCGAAAGTGGCGGAATTGGCAGACGCACCAGACTTAGGATCTGGCGGGTAAAACCGTGGGGGTTCGAGTCCCCCCTTTCGCACCAGCTTTTGCGCCTCATAAATGGGTAGCTTACGGAAGCGCGACAGCAAAGTCACACAAAACTGACACAAGTTTCGCTCCGCTACGCGCATGGAAATCCCGGTTGTGTTCGCCAGACACACCGCCGAGTGTTCGGCATAAGCTGCTGGCGCCCACTACGAGACCATGCAAGCCCGACTTGACCAAGCCGACGCGGGCCAAAATTTGCAACGATCAGCATGCGGGTGTGACGATTGAAGGCAAGTACGGCGCCGTAATCCCGATAATGTGTTCCTATACTGTGCGTAAGTCTGGACTTGGTTTGAAGCGATTTCAGTCCGCCGTCACTGCGCAAGCTTCTTCACGCGCCGATCTAGGCCGGATTGCCTTCCTGGAATAGCTCCGTAATCCTCAACACAGGGCAGTGCGCCTGTGAGATCACCCTGTACGCCGTGGTTCGCGGCACCCGAATTGGATAAAGTGGACCGGTCACGCGATGTCCGCCCATAACAATTAGATCCGCGTTCCGATCACTGGCTGACTGCAAGATGATATCGCCAGCGTCGCCGGAGATAACCAGCGTGTCAAACTTGCACCAACTCCTCGCCTCCACCGGAATCAGGCTCTTGAGCCGCTCATGAACTGCATTTATGTCGCGGCCAGTCAGCGAAGCTTCCAGAGCGTGTAACAGGATCATTTGTCCGTTGGTGACCCTGGCCAGAGATAGGGCATAGGGCAGCGCACGAAGCGAGGCCGGGTCGAAATCAGAAGCGTACAAAATCAGATTAGGTTCATTTCCCGCGCCCCATGATCTGCGGGCTTTTCGGCCGACACTCAGCACGGGACAAGGAGCCATCTGGAATATGTGCTCCGCGACCGAACCCAGGATCAGCTTGCCGACCCCGCTCCGACCGTGCGTACCGACCACAATCAGGTCGATTGCTTTATCTCGAATTACACGTTCGAGCACGTCGCCTATGTTGCCATATTCAACCAGTGTCTCTGTCACTAGCCCGTCAAGAGAATTCGCGGTGACAAAGGCGTGCATTTGTTGCTCCGGCGAAGCATCAAGACTGCGGGCCATCTTTGGTGGCATGGCGGTGTCAGGTGCTTCCGTTTCTGCCGCAATGACGTAAACCAAAAACATCTCAGCGTCATAGTGCTCGGCGAGAAATCGCACAAACGGTGCGGCTGAGGCGGAACAGGGCGAGAAGTCAGTCGTGAACAGTATCCGCTGAAACGATCCCTTTGCTATGGTCATCGCTGAGCACCTCCACGCTATGTTCATGCGAGTTGCGCCACGCAGTCAAACTCGGGAGACGGTGCCGGGGTCCCGGCGCACTGGCCTGCGATCTTTGGTTGAAATAGCCGCCCCAATCCCCTGATCAGAATCTCACGCCTTTTGCTGCTTCCTCGCCGCCCACCTTGCCTTCATCATCGCCGATAGCCGCTTCCGGGCTGCTGCACTCATCCCCGACGCCCGTCGGCTTTCTTCTCAGCGGGTTTGGTCTGCTTTGCCGGCCGAGAGTGTTTGTTCAATTTCAATCGGCTGGCCTGAAACTAGCCGTCAGCCATCAGTTCGCAGTCAGCTGACGCTAACCAGCCGCTTTGCATTGAATCCCTCCCGAAGCCGCAACCGGGCTCAGTGTCCAGCGTGGTAGGGATGCCCCTTCAGGATGGTGAAGCCGCGATAAAGCTGTTCCAGCAACACGACGCGGGCCAACTCATGCGGCAGGGTGATCTTGCCGAGCGAGAGGATGCTGCCGGGGGCCGCGCGAGCGGCATCGCTCCAGCCGTCGGCGGGACCGACGGCAAACAGCAGTTCCTGGGTACCGCGTGACTGATGGTGGTCGAGAAAGCTGGCGATCTCTTCCGACGAGAGCTGGCGGCCTCGAGAATCCAGCAGCACCAAAAACGGCGGCGTTCGTCCGCTGCTCTTTTCGACCAGTTTGAACAGAGCTTTCTCCGACGGCAGCTCCCTGCTCTCGCAAGAGATGAAGCGTGCCAGGCGCTGCAGATATTCCGTCGTCAAGGATTGGACAGGCGCGCTCTTCGTCCGGCCAATCCAGGCGACGACCAGTTTCACGGCTCAGAACTCTTGCGCGGAGACTTGACGGACGTGCGCTTGCGCGACGCCGGTTTTGCGGAAGCCGCGCTCGCTTTGCCTGTCGCAGCCCTGTGCTTGGCCGCCTTTCTGGCCGCTGGTTTGCGCGAAGGCTTTTCCAGATCGGCGAGCTCCAGGCGCGTCGCCGTCTTCCACAGCCGCTCGAGGTCGTAGAATTTGCGCGCGTTCTGGGAAAAGATGTGAACGACGAAATCGACGTAGTCCATCAAGAGCCAGTCGGCCTGGGTATAGCCCTCGATGTGTTTGGGCTGCACGCCCAGGGCGCCGAGCTTTTGGTCAATCTCGTCGGCGATGGCCTGCACCTGGCGCGGATTGGCGCCGGAGCACAGCACAAAATAGTCGGTGAAGCCGCTGGCCTGCTCGTCCAACTGCAGCACGCTGATGTCTTCGGCCTTCTTCGACTTGCAGGCTTGGACGGCAATGGCTACCTGCGAGCGCAACTCATGATTTTTCAATCGCTATTCGCCTTTCAGTTTTCGTCAGCCCCGCGTTGCAAGCCTCGGGCTATAGTTGTTCAGCCATGAAACGCTTAGGGAGAGTCCGACTAAGCCGGGGCGAAGTCCCTCAGCGGCTAAAGCCGCATTGAATTTGCTGTCTTTACGGACGGCCTAAAGGCCGTCCCCTTCAAAGACCAGACTTAAGCAGAGTCTCCTTAGCACTAACCACTGCCCGGCGGTAGAGCCGTTCCTTCTGAATATATTCCGCCACGGCGTCCGGAACCAGTCGCTTCAGCGCGGCGCCACGATCGGCGGCAGCGCGAATCTGCGTTGCCGATACATTCGCGTGGGTCTCGGGCAGCATGTGCAACGTCGCGCCAGGAAGCACCAGCGGCCCCGTCATCTTTTCCTTGCGAAACAACTTAGTCACCGCCGCAGGCGGCCGCATTTTTTGCGGTAGCGAAGCGGCCACATCGGCCAGAGAATATCCCGGTCGCGCCGCCACAATAAAGTCGCACTCGGCCAGCAGCTCCTCCGACTTATACCACTTGGCGATATCACGGAAGGCATCCATGCCTATCAGGAAGTATAGGCGGTCGCTCTTGCCCAGCATCGCCTTTACCCGCCGGACCGTGTCAATGGAGTAGTTCGGTTTGCCGTTGGATGAGGCTGGGTCTCTCGCCTCAAGCAAAGACGGCACGAATTCTTTCTCGCCCGCCAGCGCTAGCGCCACCATAGCATAGCGATGATGGAAGGATGTAACGGGGGTTTTCTGCTTGTGCGGCGGGATGTCCGCAGGAACAAACCAAACCTGCTTCAGCCCGAATTTTGCGACGGCGGCTCGCCCCACAACAATGTGGCCGCGATGGACAGGATCGAAAGTGCCGCCGAACAGTGCAATCTTCATGCAGTTGTCAGTAGTTTCCGTGTTCCAGCGGAAGGATGCAAGGGGAAAGGCAACAAATGGGCGCCAGGCTAGTCCAGCGCCTTGTGGAAGCGGAGAACGCTGACGGTGAGCAGCACCGCTGCCAGGACGCCCATTCCCGCGAACTGCGGCCACAGCAAGTCAAAGCCGATGCCTTTCAGGTACACCCCGCGCAAGACGACCAGGAAGTAGCGCAGCGGACTGAGATAGGTGGCCAGTTGCAGCCATTGCGGCATGTTGCGGATGTGAAAACCGAACCCGGAGACGACGAAGGCCGTCATGATGAAGAAAAACGCCGTGACCATGGCCTGTTGCTGCGTGGAAGAGACGGTGGAGATCAGCAGGCCGACGCCCAACATGCAAAGCAGGAACAGGACCGTCCCTGCCAGCAGAACCAGGATTGACCCGCGTAATGGAATCTGGAACCAGAAGGTGCCGACAGTCGCGATGAGCGCCACGTCGGCCAGGCCGATCAGGAAAAACGGCAGCGTCTTGCCCAGAATGAACTCGATGGGGCGAATCGGCGTCACCATGATTTGCTCCAGGGTGCCGATCTCGCGCTCGCGCACGATGGCGAAGGCGGTCAGATTGATGACGACAACCATGATCAGGCTGCCGATGACACCCGGCACGAAGAACCAGCGGCTGTGCAGGCCGGTGTTGTACCAGGGACGCTGCTGCAGCGTGACCGAGGGCGCGAAGGCGACCAGTTGCGGCGCGATGCGCTGCATGTGGTCAAGCTGGTAGAAGGCGGCGTAGCGCTGGGCGATCTGATTCAGGTAGCCAAGAGCGATCAGCGCGGTGTTGGAGTTGGTTGCGTCGACGATGACCTGCACCTGGGCGGTTGCGCCCTTGCGCAGCTTCTGCGCGAATCCGGCATCGATGCGCAAGGCCATGGTGACGTCGCCGCGGTCGATGAGATCGCGAATTTGCTCGGGGTGGCTGAGGCGCTGTTGGAGATCAAAATAGGGAGTGGCAGCGACTTCGGAAATCAACTGGCGGCTTTCCTGGCTGTTGTCGAAGTCCATCACCGCGATGGGCACGTGGCTGATTTCGTAGGTCGCGGCGTAGCCAAAGATCAGCATCTGGATGAGCGGCGGGATGAAGAGCACGAAGCGCGTCCGCTTGTCACGGAAGACTTGAATGAACTCCTTGATCAACATCTGCTTCAGCCGTCGGAACATAGGTCTTCCTCACACCAGCCGCTTGTGGAAGGCACGGGTGGCAATCAGCGCCAGCGCGACCGCAAAGATCGCCAGCGGAACCAGCTCGCCGTAGAGCATGGCAACGGGCGTGCCCTTCAAAAAAATGTCTTTCAGGATTGAAGTGTAGTAACGCGCCGGCACGAGATGGGTTGCGATTTGCACCGCCTTCGGCATCTGCTCAATCGAGAACAGAAAGCCTGACAACAGGAACGAAGGCAGAAAGGCGACCATCAGCGCGATCTGGCTGGCGGCAAGCTGGTTCTTGGCCACCACCGAGACGAAAAAGCCGATGGACAGCACTACCACCAGAAACAGCGCGGTGGTGACCAGCAGCGTCAGGAAGCTGCCGCGGAAGGGGACCTGGAACCAGAAGATGGCGACGACCGCACAAATTACCGCGGCCAGCATGCCCATCACGAAGTAGGGCGCAAGTTTGCCGAAGAGGATTTCCAGCGCGGTGACGGGCGTGGAGACGAGTTGCTCCATGGTGCCGCGCTCCCATTCGCGGGCGATGGTCAGCGAGGTGAGAAATGAGCCGATAACAGCGAGCACCAATGCCAGCACGCCAGGCAGGATGAAGGCGCGGCTCTCCAGGTTTTCGTTGAACCAGGTGCGCGCCTCAATGCTGATCGGCGGGACGGGAGCCACGCGGCCGAGCCGTTGCGCCCAGTTGTTCAGCGCGCTGACGGAATAGCTCTGCACCACAGCCTGGGTGTAGCCGATGATCACATTCGCGGTATTGTCGTCGGTGCCATCCACCAGCGCCTGGATGGGGACGGTTTCGCCGTTGAACAGGCGTTGCGAAAAGTTCCACGGGATGACGATGCCCATCTTGGCGTCGCCGCTATCGAGCGCGCGCACCAGTTCGGGATAGCTATCCACCGCGCGCACCACGTGGAAGTATTCGCTGGCCTGGAAGCGCTTCAGCAGGTCCTGGCTGCGCTGGCTGCCTTCCTGGTCATAGACGTAAACCGGCAAGTGCTTCAGGTCGAGGCTGACGCCGTATCCGAACAGCAGCACCAGGATGACCGGCATGACCAGCACGATGAGCAGGCTGCGCGGATCACGGCGAATCTGGATCGCCTCTTTACGCGCGACGGCCAAGAGCCGTTTCCAGTTCATTGCTTGGTACTCCGTGTGTCCGCGCCCTGACCTGTGGTGAGGGCAACGAAGACATCCTCCAGACTGGGACGTACCGGCTCGATTTGCGCGACGCGAATGCCGCGTTGCTCGAGCAGCGTCCGCAATTGCGGGATGATTGCCTGGGCATCTTCCACGACCAGATGCAAAACGCTGCCGAAGATGGCGACATCGAGCACGCCCCGGGCTTGTTCCAGCGGTTCCACGGCCTGGGCCAGCGGTTCGCAGGCGACGACCAGCAGCTGGCCCTTCAGCGATCGCTGCTTCAGTTCACCGGGGCTGCCGAGCGCGACCATCTTGCCACGAAAGATCAGCGCCAGCCGGTTGCAGTACTCGGCCTCTTCCATGTAGTGAGTGGAGACGAACACCGTGACCCCGCTGGCCGCCATCTGGTGAATCAGCTCCCAGAATTGCCGCCGCGAGATGGGATCGACGCCCGAGGTCGGCTCGTCGAGAAACAGGATCGGCGGCTGATGCAAGACGGCGCAGCCTAGCGCCAGGCGCTGCTTCCAGCCGCCCGGCAGCTCGCCGGTAATGGAATCTTCGCGGCCCTTCAGATTCGCCATCTCCAGCGCCCACGCAATGCGGCCGGCGAGAGCGTCCGGCGGCACATTGTACAAGCCGGCGAAGAGACGCAGGTTCTCGATGACCTTGAGATCGTTATAGAGCGAAAATTTCTGCGACATGTAGCCAATGTTCTGGCGCACCGACTCCGGCTTGCGGGCGACGTCGAAGCTGGCAACGGTAGCTTGCCCTGAGGTGGGCGTCAGCAGGCCGCAGAGCATGCGAATCGTGGTGGACTTCCCCGCCCCGTTCGGCCCCAGGAAGCCGAAGACCTCGCCTTTGCGGACCTCCAGGCTGAGGCGATCGACCGCGGTGAAATCGCCGAAGCGCTTCACCAGATCGTGGACCACCACCGAGTTCTCACCGTTCGTCATCACTTTGTCATTCACCACGGAGACACCGAGGCACAGAGTCCCTCATTTCTCCTCTGTGTCTCTGTGGTTCAGAAAATGCGCCATGGCCCTCATGAACTTGGCTGCGGCGTGCCGCCCTCCGCGACCGTCGCCACAAACAAATCTTCGATACTGGGCAAGGTCGGTGTCAGTTCGTCGAAGGGCGCCTGCGCGGCCGACAAACGCAACTTGAATTCCGGAATGCGCCGACCAGCATTGTCGACGACGGCGTGCACACCATCGCCGGTGAGCACCAGGCTGGAGATGCCCTCAGCGCCGCTGAGCGCGTCGCGTACCTTGCGCGGCTCGGCGGAGGTAACGGCGACCACGTCTTTGCCCAAGCGCTGCTTCAGGCTGGCCGGCGTGTCGCAGAACAGCAGCTTGCCTTGATGCAGCAGCGCCACGCGATGGCAGCGCTCCGCCTCGTCGAGATAGGCGGTCGAGGTGAGAATCGTCACGCCCTCCAGAGCAAGGACATAAAGAATCTTCCAGAAATCGCGGCGCGAAACCGGATCGACGCCGGTGGTTGGCTCATCCAGCAGCACCACCTGCGGGGTGTGAATCAGCGCGCAGATCAAACCCAGCTTCTGTTTCATGCCGCCGGACAGCTTGCCGGCAAGACGCCGGCGGAACTCCGCCATGCCCGCCGCAGCGAGTAACTTCGCGGACTGCGGCTCGCGCTTCGCACCGGTTACGCCAAAAAGGTCGGCATAAAAGCGAATGTTCTCATCGACGGTCAGGTCTTCGTAGAGGCCAAAGCGCTGCGGCATGTAGCTGAGATCGTGCTTGGCCTTCTCCGGATCGCGCAGGACGTCGCAACCGGCAACGCTGACTGCGCCGCTGTCCGCCTGCAGCACTCCGGCCAGAATGCGCAGCGTGGTCGTCTTGCCCGCGCCGTCGGGACCAACCAGGCCGAAGATCTCACCGCGCTGGACATCAAAGCTCAGTTGATCGACCGCAGTGAGCGCACCAAAGCGCTTGCTCAAATCCGAGACGCGAATGGTTGTGTCAGCGCCTGCCATCGGTCCAACCTACAACGGGATGTACACATCCGCCGGCATCCCGGGCTTCAGCTCGTGATTCGTGTTTTCGATGTCAACCTTCACGCGATAAACCAGGGTCACACGCTCTTCCTCCGTCTGCACACTTTTGGGCGTGAACTCGGCTTCTGGCGAGATGAACGAGATTCGCCCCTGATAACGCTTGTTGGGATACGTGTCGGTGCCAACGCTCACCTGCTGGCCCCACTTGATGCGACCCAATTCCGTCTCCGGGATATACACGCGGACCCAGATATGATCGAGGTCGGCCAGCGTGTAGACCGGGGTTCCCGGCGAAACAACTTCCCCCAACTCCGCTTCGCGCACGGTGATGACACCGGCCAGCGGCGCGCGCAGCGTGGTATAGCTCAGGCGAATCGCGGAGAGCCCGAGGTCGGCGTGGGCCTGATGCAGGTTGGCGCGGTCCACGGCGATTTCTTCCTTGCGCGTGCCTTCCAGCAGCTCGTTGTAAATTTCCTGCTGCCGCTTCAATGTGGCCGTGGCGCGCTTGACGTTAGTCTGTTGCTGGTCGCGCATCTGCGCAGTGATTTCGTCTTTGGCGAGCAGTGCGTTATAGCGGACCAGGTCTTGCTGCTTCTGCTGCAGGTCAGCCTTGGCGTCGAGGACCGACTGATATGCCGCCAGAATGTCCTGCGAACGGCTGCCGGCCAGCGCCAGCGCAAGCTGTTTGTCTCGCACGCTGGCCGTGGCCTGGTCGATCGTCATTGCCTGGCGATAGTCCGCGTTGTCGAGCTGCGCCAGCAACTCTCCGGCCTTGACCGCCTGGCCTTCCTCGACCGGAAGATCGACGATGCGGCCCGTCACTTTGAAGCTGACCAGGCTCTCGTGCGCCTCAACGTTGCCGGAGAGCTTCATCTCTTTTGCCGGCTCGCGGCTGGAGGACCAGTGCCTGTAAATCAGCACTCCAGCCGCGGCCAACAGCAACACCAGCACGACAGGAATGACGCGCTTCATCGCTTCATCACCTCGTTTCGTCTTCTCATTGGCCGCCCAGGTATTTCTGGTAATTGCTTTCGTTCGCGCCCAGCGCACGCCCTAAAGCCACTGCAGCGTCGGCGTGATTGGCTAGCGCCGCGATGTGATCGTCCTCGGCCGATTGCAACGAGCCTTGCGCCGTGATGACCTCGACGTTGTCGCCCAAGCCGTTTTTGAAACGGTCCTGCGCCAGCGCCAGCTCGCGTTCGGCCAGCTCCAGCCCGGCTTGCGTGACCTTGACCTGCTGCTCGGTTGACTGGAGGTCGAGAATCGCTTGGCGCAAATCCTGCTCGATGCCACGGCGCATATCGGCAATCTGCGCGTCAATTTTGTGGAGCTGGCTTGTGATCTGCGCCTGCTGGCCTTCGCGATCGCGATCGAAGACGGTGATGGAAACCACCCCCTCGATCAGCCCGATGCCGGGCATGAATCCATAGCTGCGGCCCAGCGCTCCGTAGTTGCCGTCCACAGAGAACTTGGGCAAATAGCGGGCGTGGGCCGCCTTCTGCTGCTCAACCAGGGCTTGGCGTTGCGCAAACAGCGAGCGATAATCCGCTCGCGCCTCTAGCGCAGTCTCCACCGCGGCGCTCGTGTCCGGCGGCTGCAGCGGATAGAACGCCAGCCGCCGCGCCAGCACGATCGGCTCGCCGGGCGTCATGCCGATGAAGCGCTCGAGGTTCAGGATGCTGGTGTCATAGTCGTTACGCGCTACCAGCAGAGTTTGCTCATCACGCTGCAATTGCACTTGAGCTCGCACCAGGTCCACGCCGGTCGCCAGGCCGTTATTGTGCTGGTCCTGCGCCAGCTTCAGCAGCGCTTGCGACGTGGTGACGCGCGATTCGTCGGCTTCCACTTGCGCCTGCGCTGCCTGCGATTGGAGATAAAGGCCGGCGGCTTGGCGAATCACCAGACCGCGCATGTCCTGATAGCTGAGTTTGACGGCGTCCTGCTGGCGCTCCGTAGACTTCAGCGCGTGATACGCCTGGCGGTCCACAATCGCCTGGCTGCCCCCGACGCGGTAGTCGTAGTTGGAAAGCGGGCCAATTACGCGGGGAATTGGCAGACCGGGAGCCGAGAGGCCGAAGGCTACAAGGTTGGTGTTGTGCAGGCTGGTGGCATGGTCTGCGGTAACGCGTGGGAGCAACGCAGAGAGCTGCCGTTCGCGAGTGCCGGCAGCGTTTTCGACTTCCGCCGATGCCACCCGCACACTCAAGTTCCACTTCAACGCTCGCGCGATTGCGTCTTCCAGCGTGAGCCGGAATGGCGTCGGATTTTGCGCGGGCGCGAGCCCTCCGGCAAGAAACAGTATCGTGAGTGCGGCCACAATGCGTTTCATCTTGCACGGCCTTTCGTTAGCGCGGCGGCCGCCCAGAAGTCGCGAAAAGCCGCCTCCAGGCGGGGGCTGAGCTCGCCTCGTGGCTGCATGGCCCACAGCAACAAAGTCCCCAACACGCTGCGCTGAAAGGCCGTGGCCAGCTCCGCCGGCTTGCAATCGCCGCGAATTTCGCCCCGTCGCTGACCCAGCTTGATGATTCTGGCCAGCCCCCTGCGGGCCTGTGCCATGGTCTCGCCAATGAACTCTCGGACAGCATCGCTGGAAACCATGGCCGTCAACAAGCTGCGGGTAAGCGGCGGGCTCTGGCCGGGTTCCTCGGCCATCCCATGCATCAGGCGATGCAGCACCTTCTGGATGGAAAGCTGCCCGGCTTCGGCTTCGTATCCCGCGGCCATGATTTTTCCCATCTGCTTTTCCGAGAGCACGGTCAGCACGTGCGGCTTGGTGGGGAAGTAGTTGAAGAAGGTCCCTTGGCCGACGTCGGCTGCTTCGGTGATGGCTTCGGTAGTGGTCTCGAAGAAACCGCGCTCGGCAAACAGCTGCATAGCGGCGCGGTAGAGCTTCTCGCGAGTTTCGGCGCGGCGCCGCTCCCGGCGGCCGGGAGGAAACGGTTTGTCTTTCCCGGCAGGCCGCTTGCCAGCACTGGAGACTTCGCCGGCTGGCCGTGGCCTTGGCTCGCGGGCGGCAACCTCAGGCCGAAATGCATGGATGGCGCTCATAGCAACACGTTGTGATAAATACTCATATATGAGTATCACTCATATATTGCGATTGTCAAGTCAATTTTACGGTCATGCGGGCAGGGAGGGGACATGGGGCGCGAAGGGCCTGCGCCGGAGGGCGCAACGTCTGGCCCCAGGCTGCCGCACAACCGCAGGAGACGCCAACCGTAGTGCAGTGCTGCTAGTAGTTCAGCCGGAAATTCAGCATGTGCCAGTTCAGCAGGAAGAAGGCGAAGCCCAGGCAGGCCAGCATCAGCAGCGTGTTCCACACCCTGGTCCAAAACCACAGTTCCTGGCTCTTCCACGAGCGCACACAGTAGGAGATCGCCAGCAGCACGCCGACGACTCCTATCAGCCCCATCACTTGCAGCAGGTGAAGCCGCAAATCAAAGTGGCGGCCGAACAGCGAGATGTTGCCGCTCGCCAGCATCAGCCAGGCGGCAAACCCGGTCAGAAAGCCCAGGTTGATGGCGCACAGCCAGCGCATCCAGAAGCGCTGCCGGCGATATTGCGGGGTGAGATCGGTGTGATGGCCGTAGTGCGAGCGCAGCATGGCGTTCAGCGGCCAAAACAGCAGCGTCAGGACGAACATCGAGATGGCAAAAATCAGAATGCCCAGGTTGAGGTACTGATTCTTCCCCGCCGGGACCGGCTGAAAGACGAAGATGGGCCAGTCGGTAAGAATGATTTGCCGGCCGGCGTAATCCTCAATGAAGGCAAGGCGGCTTTGGCCGTGGACCTCGCGAAACAACAGCGGTGCGATTTCCTCGAAATGTTTGGGATTGCCGGCGAAGTCCTTGGCCTGACCGAGGCTGATGGTGCCGTCGGAGTTGACGCTGACCTGCGCCTGGTCAAGCCCGTAGATCACGGAGGCGACGTTGCCTTGCTCGCGGCGGCTTACCCAGTAGGTGCCGGCGACTGATTTAGCGTCGCTCGCGGCGTTTGCCACCTTCTCGCCCGGCGGAGGTGTGTAGGGGAAATAGCGATTGAGGAAACTTTGCCACAGCGCCGCACGTCCCGAGAAGCCAGGCTTGCCGGCGCTGTTGTAGGAAACGAAGAAGCCCAGGTGCTGATCGGGCATGAGGTGTAAATCGCTGTGAAACCACTGCGTGTCGCCGCCGTGCCCGATGATGCGATGGCCGTTGCGCGACTCCTCATAGAATCCGTAGGCCATGCCGTTCATCTCGGGCGCCAGCCCGAAGGCGCGCGATTGCATGAGTTGTTCTGTGGCCGGCTGGAGAATGCGTCCGCCATTGTACTCGCCGTCGTTGAGGTGCGCGATCATGTAATGCGACATGTCTTCGTCGGTGGTGGAGAGGCTGCCGCACGGCCACGCTTGCACGAACTCGAAGTCCTTGGGCGGCTCGGAGGCCAGCTTGTAGCCCTGCGACATCAGCGGCTTCAGATTGGCTGGCAGCGGCTGGCGAAAGGTGGAGCGCGTCATGCCCAGCGGAGTGAAGATGTTCTTCTCGACATAATCGTCAAACGGCATGCCCGAGACGCGCTGCACGATGTAGCCCGCCAGCGTTGCACCGTAATTCGAGTAGGCTGGAGTCGTTCCCGGCGGGAAGATTTCTTTTGGAAGACGCGCGTGGATGTATTGCTCGAGCGGGTGCATGTCGGCCGCTTTGGCGACGAACAGCTCTTTGACGGTTTCTTCGAATCCCGGCGTGTGCGTCATCAGGTCTTTCATGGTGATGGGCTTGCCGAACGGCGCCGGAATCTTGAAATCGAGATAGTCGTTCACATCGCGGTTGAGGTCGAGCTTGCCCTGCTCGGCGAGCTGCATCACGGCCGTCCAGGTGAAGGTCTTGGAGATCGACCCAGGCCGGAACAGCGTGTCGCTAACGGTGACTGGCTTTCTGCTTTTCACGTCCGAGTAGCCATATCCCTTGGCGAACAGCACGTTGCCGTCTTTCACCACCACGACTACCGCGCCGGCGATGTCGTCGCGCTGCAGCTCAATGGGGAGGAAGCCGTCGAAGAACGCCTCCAAATCTTCTTTCGTGAGTTGCGGCGTCACCTGGGGCGCCGGCGGAAGCGCGGGAGCAGTTTTCTCCGGCGTGCGCTGCGGCAACACCTGCGGCGCCTGGGCAGTGAGTGTGGCGGAGCAGAAGAGAAGAGCGGCGACAAGAGCAGGGAGTCTGTTCATAATTTGCGCCACGAATCAGCGCAACCAGACTACTACGGAGAATGGCAAGATGAAGCTCGCAATTCCGACAGAAGAGGTAATCAGGCGGAGTCACGGCTGCTGCGGAACTGGATGATCCTGCGGCGGTCGCGTTTGGAGGGCCTACCGGACGGCGCGGGTGCGAAATCCCGCGTCGCCTTGCGCTCGGCCGCCAGCTTGAGGCGCAATTCGCGGCTCGCGGCCGTTTCCTCATACAGAGTCTGGGCAACGCTTGCCGGGCCGCGCACCTCGCTCAGCGCCAGCACCGTTACTTCAAATTCCCCGCTGTCGTTCTTGATCTCGAGGAGATCGCCAACTCGAACTTCGCGGGCCGGTTTCACGGGCTGGTGCTTCGATTGGATGCGGCCGAGCTCGCAGGCCCGGGCGGCCAGCGAGCGGGTCTTGAAGAAGCGCGCCGCCCACAGCCATTTGTCGATACGAACCGGCGATGCACTCATCGGTCTAGTATCTAGTTGCATAAATGAGCGAATGGTGTATAGTGCAAGGCATGAAGGCC
>VFSW01006053.1_pt1 | contig 17820 bp, 32 predicted proteins | sample 5358111 | NCBI WGS metagenome assembly VFSW01 (sample SAMN11554181, study PRJNA540505) | mine drainage metagenome | isolation source: sediment from site ElyBrook_90M | place: USA: Ely Copper Mine, Vershire, VT | collected 2017
CCGCTGTCGATCTGACGGAATGGCTTGAACAGCACGTCCAAGTCTTCAGGCTTGATGCCGATACCACTGTCCTTCACAAGAAAACGTACTGCAACAACCGGAGTGCCATCGCTTGCTGTACGAAAGTCTGCAATCCGCTCGACTGTCAGACTGACTTCACCTTTTTCGGTAAATTTGATGGCATTATTAACCAGATTGATCAGTATCTGTTCAATCCTTCGGCGGTCGCTGTGCATCATTCCCAATTCGGGAACGATCAAGGCATTGAGGGCAATACCCTTCTTCTCGGCCATACTCTGAACGGTGACGATCACCCGATCCAGCGCCGCGCGCAAATCGAAAGTTTCGGCGCGCACTTCCAGCTGACCGGCTTCAATTTTGGAAATATCGAGCACGTCGTTAATCAGATCCAGCAAATGGCGCGCGCTGCCTTGCACCATACCGAGTTGCTTGCTCTGCTCCAAATTCAAATCGCCCGCCAAGCCTTGTAACAAAATACCGGTAAATCCAATAATGGAATTAAGCGGGGTGCGTAACTCGTGAGACATGGTGGCGAGAAATGCCGATTTGAGCTTATCGGCGGCTTCGGCGCGCACCAGCGCTGCCTGCAAGGCTTCGGTACGTTCCACCACCCGTGCCTCGAGCGTTTCATTCAGCTCGCGCAAAGCAATTTCCGCCTGCTTGCGCTGTGAGATATCGATACCGACACCCACCAGACAAGCCGCGTCATTAAACAAAACCCGCCTGCCGGTGAACAGGTACGGCAGCGACGCGCCAGATTTGGTGACAAACTCGGCTTCAACAAAACCAGCGCCAGTTTCAAATACTTCAGCAATTTTTCGCAGCAGAACCGGCTTTTCTGCTGCCGTGAAAAAATCCAGCGGATGCATGTGCGCAATCTCAACTGCGGAATAACCCGAGACCTCTTCAAAGGAGTGGTTCCAACGCAAGAATTCTCCCTTTTCATTGTAAAAATAGAGAATTCCCGGCATGCTCTCGATCATCGTATCGGAAAAATGCTTTTCGTTGCGCGCAAATATTTCCGCTTGCCGTCGTGCATCTTCGAGCTGAAAATTATAGAGCGCAAAGGAGATGTCGCCTGCGGCCTCTACCAGCAAAGCATTTTCCGCAGACTGAAAGAAATCAGCTTGATCCGAATAAACGGTGAGCGTTGCACACACCTGACCGCTTTGCCGGATAGGATAGGCGGCTGAGGACTGATAACCGCTTTGCTCGAGTTGCGTGCGCCAGGGCAGTGATTGAGGGGCTTCTAGCAGATGGTTGGCAATATAAGGCTGCCCGGTACGAAACGCGATACCCGAAGGGCCACGCCCCTCGGGTCGATCGTCGGCGTAGATCTTGATATGTTGTACATATGCCGATTCATCGCCCGCTTGGGCAACAGGCATCAGTTGCTGGGTTTCAGGATCATGCCAGCCGATCCAGGCCATGCGAAATTTGCCGAAATCAATCAACACCTCACACACCTTGCGCAGCAGCTCATCCCGCTGTTTAGACCATACGATGGCCTGATTGATCTGGCTTAACGCCGCATACAGCCGCGACATGCGCAATATATCGCGCTCGCGCGATTTCAACAGGGAAATGTCGCGCGTGATGTTGGCAAACCCAAACACCTTGCCATCCCGATCTTTGATCGGTGATGCCACCACCGACACATCAATCAGACGCTTGTCGCGAGTCAGGCGCTGCGTCTCGAAATGGGTCACCTTCTCACCACGTCGGATCTGATCCAAAATGTGGTTTTCTTCATACAGCCGGTCAAGGGGAATCAAGCGAATCATCGATATGCCAACCATCTCGACAGCCGCATAACCATACATCCGTTCCGCGCCACCATTCCAGCTGACAATCACACCATTCATGTCGTTTCCGATAATGGCATCGTCGGAAGACTCCACGATCGCCGCCAGCCACTGTGCATCCAATGGCATCTGAATCTGCGCGCCGGCTGGCGGATGATCGACATGCCCTGCATCACACGATTTAGCCTCCGCCTCCTCAGGGGAACCGGCAACCATAATCTGTGCATGCAGATGCTCTGTAGTCATAATGCGTGATCGACCTCATTCGCAGTGTTTGCCAACAGGTATTCAGCAAGACACCTTCCGACGTTCACGAAAAGTGCAGCGGAACGGCAAGAGTAGTATACGACCAGCCAATTGACAAGCGCAGAACGGCTGAAGCATGGAAACCCGTTACCGAAATACCGTCGGAAGTAACGACAACTTCTACCGGTCAAAATGAAATTGATGCTAACGCATCTCGCCCACTACTGGGTTTATTCAAAATTGCACTTCATCCTGGAATCCAAGATGGAGCAAATGACATGGCTGAAAAATTAACCCCATTCAACCCCGCTGAAGGTTTGGACTCTGACGAAGCCATAGCAGCATACATGGCCGGCGCCTTGAAACCGGTGATGCCGGTTTCATCGCCAACGCGCTGGGCGTCGTCGCCAGGGCAAAAGGCATGACCCGGATCGCCAAAGAAACCGGCCTTTCCCGTGAGCAGTTGTACCGTTCATTTAGCGAAAACGGCAACCCCACGCACAAATCCACGTTGGCGGTCATGAAATCGCTTGGCCTCGACATGACAGCGAAAATACCCAACAGCCACCCTTGTTGCAGCTGAAATGTCTGCCCGGATTACACCAATCAGATTTTCGGCACGATTTCCTTGCCGAAGGGAAAAAACGACAGGCTTGCCAGTTTCAGGTGTTTAAAAGCGAAGGGGATGCCAATGATCGTAACGGCGCACAGCAACGCCGCGACCAAGTGCCCCAATGCCAGCCACCAACCTGCCAGCAACGCCCAGATCAGATTGCCCAAAGCAGCGCCAGCAGCACCGATCGAGCCCGACTGACGCTCGACAATTTGACGACCGAACGGCCAAAAACTGAACAGGCCAATACGAAAAGCAGCAATCGACCAAGGAATGCCAATAATGGTGATAGCGGCCAACAGCGCAGCAAACCACCAAGCCAGCCCCATGACGAAGCCGCCCAGTACAAACCAGATGACATTACCGATCAAATACATCAAATTTCTTTCATGGATATATGGCCGCACATTTTATCCTACACCAATACTTGCCTAAGCGGCACAAAATACGGCAGTGGCTCCATCGTCAAGTAACTATTTTTCCTAGATAAAATCGCAACCTGCCAGCACAGGGGATCAACACTGCTTGAAAAATTGAAACGAGACGCATGTCAAAAGTTTAGATAGCATAAATTGCAAGGAGCGCTCAGGCATAAAAAAAGCCAATAAAATTTGAATTTATTGGCTTTTCTTGACAGGTCAGGACTGGTGAAGAATGCTTGCTTACTGGTCAGTGGTGCCCGGTGTCAGAATCGAACTGACGACTAAGCGTTACGAGTGCCTTGTTTTACCACTAGAACTAACCGGGCTGAGACGCCGGGATTATATCCCTGCGCTGCACACGCGGGCAAGCAATCAGCTGCCCGCATTCAAAAAACACGCGCCAGTTACCTGGCGCGAAGTGTCTAATTCACGGTGCAGGCCGCACAGGCAGCCTGCAGTTGAATTTATTCCTGAGCCAGTTCAACAGCTGGACGATCCACCATTTCAACCAACGCCATAGGCGCATTGTCGCCAGGCCTGAAGCCGAATTTAAGGATGCGCAGGTAGCCGCCATTGCGTTGCTGAAAACGCGGACCCAGTTCATCAAACAATTTCACCACCATTTCACGGTCGCGCAGGCGATTGAATGCCAACCGGCGATTTGCCAAGCTGGGCGTCTTCGCCAGGGTGATCATGGGCTCGGCCACACGACGCAGCTCCTTAGCCTTAGGCAAGGTGGTACGGATGACTTCATGCCGCAACAGCGCATTGGTCAGGTTACGCAACAAGGCGGCGCGGTGGCTGCTGGTGCGGTTCAACTTGCGATTGGCAAGACGATGACGCATGATGTGTATTCCTTATTCTTAAATTACGGCTTTTCCAGGCCGGCTGGTGGCCAATTGACCAGTTTCATGCCCAGACTCAAGCCCTTTGAAGCCAATACATCTTTGATCTCGTTCAAGGATTTGCGACCGAGATTAGGGGTCTTGAGCAACTCGTTTTCGGTACGCTGAATCAGATCACCGATGTAAAAAATGTTCTCTGCCTTGAGGCAATTGGCAGATCGCACGGTCAATTCGAGGTCGTCGACCGGACGCAGCAGCATGGGGTCAACCTGTGGCGACTTCGGCGACTCTGCAGCAACCGGCGTACCCTTCAAGTCGGCAAACAAAGACAGCTGTTCGACCAGAACTCTTGCAGCGTAACGCACGGCTTCTTCAGGATCGATTGTGCCATTGGTTTCCACGTCCAGAACCAACTTATCGAGATCCGTACGCTGTTCCACACGCGCACTTTCCACTGCGTAAGCCACGCGCCGAATTGGGCTGAACGAAGCATCCACCTTAATAGCGCCCAGCGTCTGGGTTTCGTCCGGCTGCCGGCGCACAGCCACGGGCTGATAACCACGGCCTTGTTGAACCTTGATTTCCATATCGAGTTTGCCACCCTTGTTCAGGTGAGCAATCACATATTCTGGATCCACGATTTCTACATCGTGACCGGCTTCAATATCACCTGCGGTCACGGGCCCCTCAACCGACTTCGTCAGTTTGAGTATCACTTCGCGACGGTTGTTCAGTTTGAGCGCCAGTCCCTTGAGGTTCAGCAAAATATCGACCACATCCTCCTGCACGCCTTCAAGCGTGGAGTATTCGTGCAACACACCGGAGATGCTGACCTCGGTCGGTGCGGCTCCTGGCATGGACGACAACAGGATACGACGCAAAGAGTTGCCTAGCGTATGGCCGTAGCCACGCTCAAAGGGTTCCATCACCACACGCGCACGACGTGGAGACAAGGTTTCCACTTCGATAATACGGGGCTTTAACAAATCATCAGTAGTGCTTAGCATAAATGCTTTACCTTATGGTCACACGCAGAATTACCTGGAATACCGTTCCGCCAGGAATGCTTGGAATACTTTTCAACCAAAAACCTTAAGAATCATGTCTTGACAATCTCTTGGAACAAAATTCTGCCAAGGTGAGACTGAAACACAATTCCCCAAGGTTTCATTGGAAGAACGATTCCCAAAGAATTACTTGGAATACAATTCCACGACGAGATGCTCGTTAATGGTTGCCGGCAATTCGCTGCGGATCGGCATGGCCTTGAAGGTATCCTTCATCTCTTTAGCGTTAACCTCAACCCATTCAGGGAATCCACGCTTCTCCGCAGCATCCAGTGCAGCCTTGATACGCAGTTGCTCGTGTGATTTCTCGCGCACTTGCAGCACATCACCCGGTTTGACCATGTAGGAGGGGATATTGACCCGCTTGCCGTTCACCAAAATACTGTTGTGGCGGACAATCTGACGCGATTCGGCGCGCGATGCACCAAATCCCATACGGTAGGCCACGTTATCCAGGCGGCTTTCCAGCAGTTGCAACAGGTTTTCACCCGTAACACCACGCTTGCGATCGGCTTCCTTGTACACTTCACGGAACTGATGCTCAAGCACGCCATAGGAACGGCGCAGTTTCTGCTTTTCGCGCAATTGCACGCCATAATCTGACAGACGTGTGTTTTTCTTCTGACCGTGCTGACCGGGCGGATAGTTCCGACGTTCGACGGCGCACTTCTCAGTGAAGCACTTTTCGCCCTTCAAGAACAACTTCTCGCCTTCACGACGACATTGACGGCACTTGGGATCAAGATTTCTGGCCACTGACGAAACTCCTGCTTAGATACGACGCTTTTTGGGTGGACGGCAACCATTGTGCGGCACGGGGGTCACATCGGCAATGCTGGTGATCTTGAATCCAGCATTGTTAAGTGCGCGTACTGCCGATTCACGACCAGGACCCGGACCCTTGATGCGAACTTCCAGGTTCTTAACGCCGCACTCCTGAGCCAGCTTCCCGGCATTTTCGGCCGCAATCTGTGCTGCAAAAGGGGTGCTCTTACGCGAACCCTTGAAGCCTGCACCACCGGAGGTCGCCCACGACAGGGCATTGCCCTGGCGGTCGGTAATGGTGACGATGGTGTTATTAAAAGAGGCGTGAATGTGCGCAATGCCTTCTGCGACATTCTTTTTAACCTTTTTACGAACCCTGATGTTAGCTTTAGCCATGTGTAATTATCCTTACTTGGTCGCGCGCACGGCTTTTTTAGGGCCTTTGCGTGTGCGTGCGTTGGTGCGAGTACGCTGGCCGCGCAAGGGCAAGCCGCGACGGTGACGCAAGCCACGGCAGCAACCCATATCCATCAGGCGCTTGATGTTCATTGTGACTTCACGACTGAGATCGCCTTCGACGGTATGTTTGGCCACACCTTCACGCAGTCGCTCCATATCCGCGTCAGTCAGATCCTTGATCTTGGTGGTGACCTGGACACCAGCGTCTGCACAGATTTTACGCGCGGTGGCGCGACCGATACCGTAAATTGCCGTCAAGGCAATCTCGGCATGCTGGTGATTGGGTATGTTTACCCCGGCAATACGGGCCATCGACTTACTCCGAATTCAGAACATTCAATTATAATACAAAAAAAGCGCGCGGTGAATCATCCTTGCCGCTGTTTGTGACGCGGGTCTTCACAAATAACCCGTACCACGCCCTTGCGACGAACAATTTTGCACTTGCGGCAAACTTTTTTGACTGATGCTTGCACTCTCATGGGAGCTCCTTAACACTGCGCTTGTCTGCGCTTGATACTAAATGGCGCATGTCTGCGCCCTATTGCCTAACCCTGACACGGCACCTACTTGGCGCGGAACGTAATCCGCCCTTTGGTCAGATCGTAAGGAGTCAACTCTACGGTGACCTTGTCTCCCGGCAGAATGCGAATATAATGCATGCGCATTTTGCCTGAAATGTGACCCAATACCACATGGCCATTTTCCAGCTTGACCCGAAACATCGCGTTAGGCAAGGTTTCCTGAATCTCACCCTGCATCTGGATGATGTCTTCCTTGGACATATACCGTTCAACCTTCCTTTAGCGCATGCCCAATCATCTGCCTTTGAAGTTTGCCTTCTTGAGCAATCCTTCATACTGATGGGTCATGATATAAGCCTGTACTTGCGCCATGAAATCCATGGTCACCACCACAATAATTAACAAAGACGTTCCGCCAAAATAGAAGGGCGCATTGAATTTGACAATCAGAAATTCGGGCAGCAAACATACCAGCGTGATATAAATTGCACCGATCAATGTCAATCGCGCCATGATCTTGTCAATATAACGCGAGGTCTGTTCACCCGGACGAATCCCTGGCACAAACGCACCACTTTTCTTCAAGTTATCTGCAGTCTCTTTTGGGTTGAACACCAACGCTGTATAAAAGAAGCAGAAAAACACAATGGCAGAAGCATACAGAATCACATAAATCGGTTGCCCTGGTGACAATGCACCGGCAACATCCCTGAGCCAACTCATGCCCTGATGGCTACCAAACCAACCAGCCAGCGTAGCCGGAAACAAGATGATGCTCGAAGCAAAAATCGGTGGTATCACGCCAGCCATATTGAGCTTGAGGGGCAAGTATGAGCTTTGTCCGCCATATACTTTGTTGCCAACCTGACGCTTGGCGTAATTGACCAGAATCTTGCGCTGGCCACGTTCTACAAACACGACCAAACCAGTCACCAACACGACCGCAACAAACAGCAGTATGACCACAGGAATTGAAAAAGCACCTGTAGAAGTCAGCTCCAGCGTACCGCCAATCGCATGTGGCAAGCCAGCGACAATACCCGAAAATATGATCATCGAGATGCCATTACCCAAACCGCGTTCGGTAATCTGTTCGCCCAACCACATCAAAAACATGGTTCCAGCAACCAGCGTCATCACCGCTGTAATCCGAAATACGAATCCCGGCTCGATCACAAGACCCGCTTGAGATTCCAGGGCTATGGCAATTCCAAGTCCCTGAAAGAAAGCCAAACCCACCGTGCCGTAGCGCGTGTATTGCGTTATCTTTCGCCGACCAGACTCGCCCTCTTTCTTCATCGCTTCAAGCTGCGGAGAAACCACCGTCAGCAATTGCATGATGATAGACGAGGAAATATACGGCATGATCCCCAACGCAAACACGGTAAAACGCGACAGCGCACCACCCGAGAACATATTGAACATGCCCAGTATGCCGTTTTGCTGGGTACGAAATAAATGTTCAAGCTGAACCGGATCTATGCCCGGCACAGGAATGTGTGCGCCGATGCGATAGACCACGAGCGCACCAAACAAAAACAGCAAGCGGCGCTTCAGGTCTGCAAATTTGTCGGCGCTTCCGACTGTTGCGTTGTTGGCAGCCAAGATTATTCCACGCAGCGACCGCCAGCCGCTTCAATAGCAGCGCGCGCACCTTTGGTCACCAGTATGCCGCGCAATATGAATGCACGCCCCACTTCACCGCTAAGAATCACTTTGGCAGAACGTGCACGCAAAGGCACGACACCCGCCAGCTTGAGCGCGTTAAGATCAATTTCATCAATCGGCATCTTGTTCAGTGCGCTCAACACCACTTCTGCGGTGTCACCAGCAGTCAGCGATACAAACCCGCGTTTGGGCAGGCGCCGCTGCAAAGGCATTTGACCGCCTTCAAAGCCAACTTTGTGAAAACCACCTGCACGCGATTTTTGACCTTTGTGGCCGCGTCCGCAAGTTTTGCCGAGCCCGCTACCAATACCGCGACCCACACGACGAGACGCCTTACGGCTACCAGGGGCTGGATGTAAGTGATTGAGTTCCATTTATCCCTCGCATTTGACCAGATAGAAAACCTTGCCAACCATACCGCGGTTAGAAGGCGTATCCAGAATTTCAACGGTGTGGTTAATGCGACGCAAGCCCAAGCCATTCACGCACGCACGGTGCGCAGGCTTGGTTCCGATCAGGCTTTTGACCAGCGTCACTTTCATTGTTTTGGCGGCAGTCATCATTTACTCCATGATCTCAGCAACGGTTTTGCCACGCTTGGCAGCAATTTCTGAAGGGGTATTCACCTTCAACAAACCATTGATGGTGGCGCGCACCACATTGTATGGGTTTGCCGAACCGATGCATTTGGCCAGCACATTATGCACACCCATCACTTCGAAAACTGCACGCATGGGGCCACCGGCGATAATACCAGTACCCTCGGAAGCAGGCTGCATGTACACCATGGCTGCGCCGTGACGGCCGATCACCGGATGGTGCAAAGTACCATTTCTCAAGTTGACCTTGCGCATCTTACGCCGCGCTTCATCCATGGCTTTTTGTACAGCGACAGGCACTTCACGCGACTTGCCCTTGCCCATACCGATACCACCATCGCCATCGCCAACCACGGTCAATGCAGCAAAACCGAGAATACGACCGCCCTTGACCACTTTGGTGACACGATTGACCGCGACCATCTTTTCGCGCAAGCCATCGGCACTTTCCTGTTGATTCGCTTCTATCTTAGCCATCACACCCTCGTTAGAAATTCAGACCGTTTTCGCGTGCCGCATCCGCCAGAGCCTTGACCCTGCCGTGATAGTGGAAGCCTGAACGATCGAAAGCGACTTGCGCAATACCCAATGTGCGCGCCTTGTCGGCAATTCGCTTGCCCACCAGGCTCGCAGCCTTGATGTTTCCGCCATGCGCAATATCGCCACGCACCTCGGGCTCTACCGACGAGGCGCTGACAAGCACCTTGCCGCCAGTCGGATCGATAATCTGTGCATAAATATGGCAATTGGAACGGTAGACCACCAAGCGATTCGCCCTCTGGTCGGCAATGCGAGCACGGGTTTTGCGTGCCCTGCGCAGACGTGCAGAATTTTTGTCCATGATTCGTTCCCGGTTTATTTCTTCTTGGTTTCTTTAATGACCACCACCTCGTCGGCATAACGCACGCCTTTACCCTTATAGGGTTCTGGCTGGCGGTAAGCCCGCACATCAGCGGCTACCTGTCCTACCTTCTGGCGATCCATGCCCTTGATGATGATCTCGGTCTGGGTTGGCGTTTCCACCTTGATGCCTTCAGGCATTTTGTGAGCCACCGGATGCGAGAAACCCAGAGAAAGATTCAGCGCATCACCCGCCGCCTGGGCGCGGTAACCCACACCAACCAAGAGCAGCTTTTTCTGAAATCCCTGCGTCACGCCTTGCACCATGTTGGACAGCAAAGCACGCATGGTTCCCGACATTGCATTGGCACGAATCGAATCACCGACTGGCGTAAAACGCAGCACATTGCCATCCCGCACCACTTCGACATCCTTGTTTGCAGCCTGGCTGAGCATGCCCAGCGGCCCTTTGACTTCAATCACTTCCGCACCAATGCTCACTTCAACGCCGGAAGGAACAGTGACTGGATTTTTTGCAACACGAGACATAACCGTTTCTCCTTACGCCACGATGCACAAAACTTCGCCACCAATGCCACTGGCACGTGCACGTCGGTCAGTCATGACGCCACTCGATGTCGAAACAATCGCTATACCCAAACCACCCATTACCTTCCGCAATTCTTCGCTGCCGCGGTAAATACGCAAACCAGGACGGCTAACACGCTCGATGGTTTCAATCACGGGACGACCAGCATAGTATTTCAGCTCGATGTGCAATTGTGGCTTGCCATCGTTGGCATCAACCGCGAAGTTGTCGATATAACCTTCATCCTTCAAGACCTTGGCTATTGCCAGCTTGACCTTGGAATTCGGCATGACCACGGTAGCCTTTTCAACACTTTGTGCATTGCGGATACGCGTCAGCATATCGGCAATTGGATCACTCATACTCATTCAAAATCTCCCTGCTTACCAGCTGGCCTTGACCATACCCGGAACTTCTCCTCGCATCGCGTATTCGCGCAGCTTGATACGTCCCAAACCGAACTTTCTGAACACACCACGCGGCCTTCCTGTCAACGCGCAGCGATTGCGCAAGCGCACCGGACTGGCGTTGCGCGGCAAAGCCTGGAAGCTTGCACGAGCCTCTGCACGCGCTTCATCAGAGAGCTGTGTGTTTTCGATAATCGCCAGCAGTTCAGCGCGTATGGAAGCGAATTTTTTCACCATCGCACGACGCTTATTTTCGCGATTGATCAAAGAAAGTTTAGCCATGTATGCCTCGTATGCCTCAGTTTTTAAAGGGGAAGCGAAAGGCGGCAAGCAATGCCCGCGCCTCGGCGTCCGTCTTGGCGGTGGTGGTGATGGTAATGTTCATTCCCCGCAACACATCGATCTTGTCATACTCGATTTCCGGGAAGATGATCTGTTCACGCACACCCATGTTGTAATTGCCGCGACCATCAAATGCCTTGGCCGACAAACCGCGAAAGTCACGGATACGCGGAATGGCAATGGTCACCAGACGATCCAGAAACTCATACATGCGTGCACGACGCAAAGTGGTCATGCAACCCACTGGGTAGTTGTCACGGATCTTGAAACCGGCAATCGATTTGCGCGATTTGGTAACAACTGCTTTTTGTCCGGATATCTTTTGCATGTCACCGACAGCAAAGTCCATCACCTTTTTGTCCGCAACCGCTTCGCCCACACCCATGTTGAGGGTGATTTTCTCGATAACCGGCACTTCCATGATGGACTTGTAACCGAATTGCCGAATCATTTCCGGCACCACGGATTCCTTGTAAAACGTCTGTAAGCGAGCCATATGCACCCCTTATACGTCCACGACTTCGTTGGTGGACTTGAAAAAACGCACCTTGCGGCCGTCTTCCAGCGATTTGAAACCGACGCGGTCAGCGCGGCCGGTTGCGGGATTAAACAAACCGATATTAGAAATCTGTATCGGCATTTCCCGCGGAATAATACCGCCAGCATCCCCTTTGGCAGGATTGGGCTTGACATGTTTTTTAACCATGTTGATCCCTTCGACCACCACATGGTCTGCATCCCGCACGGAAATCACTACACCGCGCCTACCTTTGTCTTTGCCCGTTCTGACAATTACGTTATCGCCCTTGCGAATCTTGTTCATACCCAACCCCTTAAAGCACTTCCGGCGCCAAAGACACGATCTTCATGAATCGTTCTGTGCGCAGTTCGCGTGTGACCGGCCCGAAAATACGCGTTCCGATAGGCTCAAGCTTGTTGTTCAACAACACTGCCGCATTGCCATCGAACTTGACCAGCGAGCCGTCTGGACGACGAACGCCCTTCGCAGTACGCACCACGACAGCGTTGTACACATCGCCTTTTTTGACGCGACCGCGCGGAGCTGCATCCTTAATGGTGACTTTAATAATGTCACCGATGCTGGCGTAACGTCGCTTAGAGCCTCCGAGCACCTTGATGCACATGACAGAGCGCGCACCGGTATTGTCGGCCACATCCAGCCTGGACTGCATTTGTATCATTTACATTCTCCAACTTAACCCGTCGTCAAGGCTTGAACCTGTCAGAACAGCCAGTTTTGGACCCGTACGGGCAATATTTAAGCAGCTTGTTTAAGGCGGCGATTGAAGCAGCATTTGCCAGCGGGTTCTTTGCCAGCAAACGAAAGAAAAAGATTATAACGGCTATTGAGCACTTGCGCAAGCACTAAACAGCGCTTGCGCAAAATTACGCCGCATTAGCCTTGGTAACCAACTGGGTCACGCGCAAAGTCTTGGTCTTGTATAGCGGGCGGCACTATTCAATCACCACCAGATAACCTTCGGCATACTCATTGTTCTGGTCGTGCGCATGGTACTTCTTCGTGCGCCGGATCACTTTGCCGATGACCGGATGCTTCACCTTGCGTTCTACCAGCACGGTAACCGTCTTGTCCATCTTGTTGCTGACAACGCGTCCGGTCAGACTGCGAACCACCTTGTTATCCGCATCAGTCATTTGCTTATCACCTTCGTTTTCATTTCACGCAACACGGTGTGCGCACGCGCGATATTTTTACGCAATTTGCCCAATTCACTGGTCTTGCTGGTTTGTTGCGTGGCAATCTGCATACGCAGACCAAATTGAGCACGTAACAGCTCAAGCAATTCCTGTTTGATATCAGCGGCCGATTTGGCACGCAATTCACTGGCTTTCATGTCAAGTACCCATCATTCGTACAACGAAAGTCGTTTGAAGCGGCAGCTTGGCAGCAGCCAGGCGGAAAGCCTCCCGCGCCAACGCTTCATCCACCCCATCCATTTCATACAACATCTTGCCGGGCTGAATCTCGGCTACATAGTACTCCGGATTACCCTTACCGTTACCCATACGCACTTCAGCTGGCTTCTGCGAAATCGGTTTGTCTGGAAAAATACGGATCCAGATACGGCCACCACGCTTGATGTGACGCGTCATGGCACGACGAGCCGCCTCAATCTGACGCGAAGTCAAGCGACCACGTCCAATGGCCTTAAGGCCAAAATCACCAAAACTCACTGCGTTTCCACGTGTGGCAATGCCGGTATTTCTACCCTTCTGTTCCTTGCGGTACTTCCTTCTAGCTGGCTGCAGCATGCTTTACTCCTGGCTTTCTTACGCGCTTTTCTGGTTCTGCAGGGGCAGAAGGTGCAGGCATCTCACCCTTGGCCAGCACATCACCCTTGTAAACCCACACCTTGACGCCGATGATGCCGTAAGTTGTTTTGGCTTCATAAAACCCATAATCAATGTCAGCACGCAAGGTATGCAAAGGCACTCGGCCTTCACGGTACCATTCGGTACGGGCAATTTCTGCGCCATTCAGGCGGCCTGAACTCATGATCTTGATGCCTTGCGCACCCAGACGCATGGCATTTTGCATGGCACGCTTCATCGCACGGCGAAACATGATTCGCTTTTCCAACTGCCCTGCAATATTGGCAGCGATCAATTGCGCGTCAATTTCGGGCTTGCGCACTTCCTCGATGGTCACATGCACCGGCACGCTCATCATCTTTTGCAGTTGCGACTTCAATACTTCGATGTCTTCACCTTTTTTTCCAATCACCACGCCTGGTCGCGCGCTGTGAATGGTGATGCGGGCATTCTTGGCCGGGCGCTCGATCACAATCTTGCTGATGGAAGCATTGGCCAGCTTCTTTTTCAGAAACTCGCGCACCTTGATGTCTTCATTCAACTTGGTCGCGAAATCTTTGCTGCCTGCATACCAGCGTGATCCCCAATTGTGGTTCACGCAAAGCCTGAATCCTGTCGGGTGAATTTTCTGACCCATGTCTGTTCCTTATTTATCGCCAACCGTGACAACAATGTGACAAGTTTGCTTGACAATACGATTGCCACGCCCCTTGGCTCGAGCAATGAATCGCTTCATCGAAGGCCCTTCATCCACGGTGATAACCGCCACCTTCAGCTCATCAATGTCGGCGCCATAATTGTGCTCGGCATTGGCAATGGCCGATTCAAGCACTTTTTTGATCACGGCAGCACCCTTTTTAGGGCTAAATGCCAAAATGTTCAATGCCTTGTCGACTGCCAGGCCCCGAATTTGATCAGCAACCAGACGACCCTTCTGGGCCGAAAGATGTGATCCACGCAATACAGCAGAAACTCTCATATCGGCTCCTATTTCTTGGCCTTCTTGTCGGCGGCATGACCCTTGAACGTACGCGTCAGGGAGAACTCACCGAGTTTGTGACCCACCATGTTTTCCGAAATGAACACGGGAATGTGCTGCTTGCCATTGTGGACAGCGATGGTCATGCCAATGAAATCCGGCAGCACTGTCGAGCGCCGGGACCAAGTCTTGATGGGACGCTTATCGCTGGTAGCGCGCGCAGCATCAACCTTCTTTTGCAAATGGGCGTCAACAAACGGCCCCTTTTTAATCGAACGTGCCATAAATTAACCCTTAACGTTGGTGACGACGACGCACAATCATGCCGTCGGTGCGCTTGTTGCGGCGCGTACGGAATCCCTTGGCCGGCACGCCCCATGGGCTGACCGGATGACGCCCTGCGGCGGTCTTGCCCTCGCCACCACCGTGCGGGTGGTCAACCGGGTTCATGACCACACCACGCACCGTTGGACGGATACCGCGCCACCGCGTAGCACCTGCCTTGCCCAGCGAACGCAGAGAATGCTCTTCGTTGCCGACCTCGCCGATGGTTGCACGACAATCGACGTGCACCTTGCGAATTTCACCAGAACGCAAGCGGAGTTGGGCATAGCTGCCTTCACGCGCCAGCAGTTGCACTGAAGCACCCGCAGAACGTGCCAGCTGCGCACCTTTTCCTGGCAGCATTTCCACGCAGTGGATCGTACTACCGACTGGAATATTACGCAGTGGCAGCGCATTGCCAGCCTTGATCGGTGCATCGGAACCGTTCATAACCTGCGCACCCACCACAGCGCCCTTGGGAGCAATGATGTAACGGCGCTCGCCATCGGCATAGCACAGCAGCGCCAGGTTGGCCGAACGGTTAGGATCATACTCCAGACGTTCGATTTTAGCGGGCACGCCATCCTTGTTGCGACGGAAATCGACAATGCGGTATTGTTGCTTATGACCACCACCCATATGACGGACGGTAATGTGACCGTTACTGTTACGTCCGGCGGTCTTGTCTTTTTTCTCGACCAGCGAAGCCACCGGGCGCCCCTTGTGCAAGCCAGGGGTAACAACCTTGACGACAGCACGGCGGCCAGGCGATGTGGGTTTGACTTTGATCAGTGCCATGGTTTACTCCTGCTGTCCGGCGACAAAGTTAATCTCCTGCCCGGGCTGGAGACAGACGAAGGCTTTTTTCCAATTGGAACGACGTCCCATGAAACGACCAAAGCGCTTTTCCTTGCCCTTCACGTTCAGAATCTGAACGCTGTTGACCTTAACCTTGAACAAAAGCTCGACGGCGGCTTTGACTTCGGGTTTGGTCGCATCGGGGGCAACACGAAAAATGACTTGTTCGTGCTTGTCAGCCACATAGGTGCTCTTTTCCGAGATTTGCGGAGCCAGGATAATCTGCAACAGGCGTGCGTCGCTGTATGTTGGCGCGTTCATACAAACATCTCCTCAACAATTTTCACCGCCGCCTGAGTGATGACCACTTGGTCATAACGGATCAGACTGATCGGCTCAACCTGACGCGCTTCGATCACCAGCACGTTGTGCAAGTTGCGCGAAGCCATCCACAGGTTGTCATCCATTTCATCGGTGATGATCAGCACACGGTCGATCAGACCCATACCCTTCAGTTTTTGCACCACCTGCTTGGTCTTCGGCGATTCGACGCTGAAGCTGGGCACAACCGAAATCTTGGCTTCCGTTGCCAGACGCGAAAAAATGGACGCCATACCAGCGCGATACATTTTACGGTTGATTTTTTGCGCAAAATTCTCTTCAGGAGAATTCGGGAAAATGCGACCACCACCACGCCAGATCGGGCTGGACGACATGCCGGAACGCGCACGGCCAGTGCCCTTTTGACGCCAAGGCTTGGCTGTGGTGTGGCTGACTTCCCCACGATCCTTCTGTTTGCGATTACCGCTGCGGGCATTGGCCATATAAGCCGTTACCAGCTGATGCACCAGGGTTTCGTTGAATTCGCGACCGAACAGCGCATCCGATACGGGCACATTGCTGGCGGACACGCCTTGATCATTAATAAGCTTGAGTTCCATTACGCACCTGCCTTCACGCTGGGACGCACCACAACATGGCCGCCCTTTGAACCGGGTACAGCACCGCGGATCAAGACCAGCTGACGTTCCATATCCACGCGCACGACTTCTAGCCTTTGCACGGTACGCTTGACCGCACCATGGTGGCCGGCCATGCGCTTGCCAGGGAAAACACGACCTGGATCCTGCGCCATACCGATGGAACCTGGCGTATTGTGCGAACGCGAGTTACCATGGCTGGCACGGTTGGAAGAAAAGTGGTGGCGCTTGATGACACCCGTGAAGCCCTTGCCTTGGGTGGTGCCGGTAACATCGACCAACTGACCCGCCTGAAAAATATCCGGGCTGACGACGCTGCCGGCCTGCAAGGCAGCGGCTGCATCTGGGGAGACAAGAAATTCTTTCTGAATTTCACCGGCTTCCACGCCGGCCTTGGCCATATGACCTGCCACAGCCTGGGTGACGCGCGATGCACGACGGGTACCGAAGGCCACTTGAACTGCACTGTACCCATCGATTTCCGGGGTTTTGACTTGGGTGACCCGATTGTTGGAGACGTCCACCACCGTGACCGGGATGGTACTGCCATCTTCAGCAAATAGCCGGGTCATGCCGACTTTGCGGCCTAACAGACCTAAACTCATTTTTCTGTCCTTGTTTAAAGGCGCCGATTACAATTGACCGGCATATATATGAAACATTCCGGGATAAACGCCCCGGTGCGTATTTGCTGCAAAAACCGGAATTAACGCCGGCTTTATGGCTTACACCTTGATTTCGACTTCGACGCCGGCAGGCAGATCGAGCTTCATCAGCGCATCCACAGTTTTGTCCGTAGGATCAATAATGTCCATCAAACGCAGGTGGGTACGAATTTCAAATTGGTCGCGCGATGTCTTGTTGACATGCGGAGAGCGCAGCAGATCAAATCGCTCGATCCGTGTTGGCAGGGGCACAGGGCCTTTGACAACCGCTCCGGTGCGCTTGGCGGTATCGACGATCTCCAGTGCAGACTGGTCAATCAATCGGTAGTCGAACGCCTTGAGGCGGATACGGATTTTCTGGTTTTTCATCACCACACCTTAAAGAACAAATCGCAAAATGCGAAAAGGCGGAATTATACCGCCCTTTCCTGATCAAATCAACAACTGATTATTCGATAATTTTCGCCACCACGCCGGCGCCAACAGTACGGCCACCTTCGCGGATTG
>VFSW01006054.1_pt1 | contig 17820 bp, 18 predicted proteins | sample 5358111 | NCBI WGS metagenome assembly VFSW01 (sample SAMN11554181, study PRJNA540505) | mine drainage metagenome | isolation source: sediment from site ElyBrook_90M | place: USA: Ely Copper Mine, Vershire, VT | collected 2017
CGAACTCCTTTATGCCTGCGGCAACGTCTATGAGCTCCCTTCTCTGCTTTGAGTTGAGTTTTGACAGGCCGTCTATCTCCCCCTGCGCTATAGTTGTCGTGTCATCCACGCGCACGTTGTTCTTTGAGAAGAACTCTATGACCTCGCGCCTTGACATCGTCTTCCCGTTGAGCTTGTAGAAGGTCTTTGAATCCGACCTTATTACCTTTGTAACGGTTATCGGCTCGTCCCCTCCCTCGAACTCCAGCCTTATGTGGGCCTTTGAGAATTCGCCTGTCTTGTGCTTTACAGTGTTGTTTATCAGCTGTCCAAGGGAGCTCACCCTGAGCTGCTGCGGGGAGGGCTCTCCGAGAGCGACTGATAGTGCATCGAATATAACGCTCTTTCCGCTTCCGTTTGGTCCCACAACGCATGTGAAGCCCTTGCTCATGAGAAGTTCAGCGTGCCTAAATGACTTGAACTTGTCAAGGGTAATAGACTTAAGGTACAGCATCTATGGTCCACCGGTCGCACTATAAGATTCATAAACTAATTATTTAAAGCCTTCCCCTTCTTGCTCATCATGTGCAGCGTGACGAATGCGCTTATGTGGCTTGCAGTTGCTATCCCTATTAGCTTCTTTCCCTTTACAACCGCAGCGACCCTGTAGACGTTAGAATCGAGTTTTGACATTGCATCCATGAGCGCCATGCTTGCAGGCAGGTTTGGAATGGATATTAGAATATCCCTGACATTTGAGGCCTTCTTTATTGCATTCTTGTCGAATATGTCAACAAGTGCGTAGTCGCCTTGAGGCGTCTTGCTTAGTATTAGGTGCTCCTTCTTGGACTTTACTAGACCATATAATTCGCTAAGCTTGGCATTGTAGCCTATTATTGCGTAGTCCTTGTTCACCGCATCCGCCATCGTCATGCCCTTGGTCTGCCTTCTTGTGGTCACATTCTCCTCCTCCGCCGCTGCTCCCTGGTACAGGAAGAATACTATTACAAGATCCCAGACGAGTATGAGCTCCCTGGATGCAAAGCTGTACGGGTTTGGAAACACGAACAGCGCAAGAGTGCCTATGATTATTAGCGCCATGCAGTACTTGCTGACCTTTACGGTTGTCATGGTCGCCTCGTAAAGCCCGTGCCTGCGCTCAAGGTAGCTCCTTAGAACCCTTCCGCCGTCCATTGGGAATGCCGGAAGTATGTTGAACACTCCTAGAAGTATGTTTATCAGGAACAGATATTGTATTATGTATGTAATAGGACCGGGGGGAGTGAATAATACGGCTATGCCGAATATTCCTCCAAGAAGCAGGCTCATTATAGGCCCAGCTATAGATATGTTGAATTCCACTGCGGGGTCTATCCTTGACTCGTTTATTATGGATGCGCCGCCAATCGGAAGCAGTATTATCTTGCTTACCTCTATGCCGTTCCTAATTGCTGTGATCGAGTGCGAAAGCTCGTGTATGAGCACGCATATGAACAGTAGCACCCATATAAGTCCGAGAAGCGGAGAGAGGTAGAAGAAAAAGAGTATCAGAAGTATGAACAGCCAGTGAAGCTCTATGGATATGCCGAAAATCTTTCCTATCCCCACAGACCCGTTTGCCATCTAAAAACCACTATAAGCTTCGTTTAAAAACTTATTAAACTTGCGCAGCGATTACCATTAATGCTCTTATCGGTGTAAATGTGTCAATTTCATTCGTAAATGGGGCTCCTGCAGTACTTGTTGAAAAGGAGCGGGTCGTAGCTGCTGGGGATTTGCACATAGGAACGGACATGAAGTTCCAGGAATCCAAGATCGCTTTTCCAAAGGCCACTGCAAAGATGGCGCAGGAGCTCCTCTCTATCTGCAAGGAAGCGCACTCCCAGAAGGTGGTGCTTCTAGGCGACGTGAAGGACAGGCTCGCAAACATGACAAGGCCTGAGATGCTTTCGCTCAGGGAATTCTTCGATGAGCTTAAGGCCTTGGACGTGAAGATAGTCAGGGGAAACCACGATGCGAACCTGGAGAGCATACTTTCCGGATTGGGATTTGATATCGACATAAGCAGGGAGATACTTCTTGAGGATGTTGCGCTCATGCACGGAAACGCACTGCCATCCGCCCAGGCAGTGATGAAGAAGTACATAATATGCGGGCACGGCCACATCGCAGCTCACCTCAACGGAGTGGACAGCAAGGCGTGGATAGTTGCCCCTGTTGGAGATGGGATGAAGGATAAGTACGAAAATTACAATGAGGAGATAAGGCTTGTAGCTGCGCCCGCATTCAATAGGCTGATTATAGGGAGCAGGATGGGATTTGAGACGCAGGAGCACATACCCTTGCTGAACAACAAGCTCTTTGATTTCTCAAAGGCCAAGGCTTACGACCTGTACGGAAACCTGCTAAAATAGATCCAGTTGCTCTGGAACCCTTGGGACCATATCAGCGAATTTATTCCCAAGAAGCCTTGCCAATTCCAGCCTTGATGAATAATCTGCTACCTTCTAGTTATCGTCAATTTCTGCGGCAAAACGCAGCATTGTTGAAAGATTACGTGCCTCTTTGTTGCACATTTGCAGTGCCCTGCCAAAATCCCCGGAGAATCCGTACGATATTGCGGCAAGGTGGTATCGCGATGCCCTGCTGTCAAGGTCTGGGGCCGCCTTTGCGGATTTCCTAAAGAGCCTTGCAGCCTCGCGCCGAATTGCAATAGTGCCTCCTTTGCCCTTTGCGCCATTTCTGTCACGCGCTACGCCGAATATGCCAGACTCCTCCCTTCGCATTATTTCCTCTGTAAGCTGCGCGGCTATGTCGAAATGTTTGTGCCCTTCAATAAGTCTTTGCCTTTTTTGTACTGACATGTTTTCATCAGTCTATGATAAGTGCTTCCAGTACCCTGCCTGTCATTTTTGCAGTCCTCCTCAGCGGGCTTAAGGTCTTTAGCGCCTCGTGGATCATTGTCTCCCTTAATTTATGTTGCGCGTACTTCGCTCTGTCTTCTTCTAAATCGGCTGCCCTCATGAGCATCTTGCATATCTCTATCTGCTTCCTGTAGACCAATCTGGCCCTGAATTTTTTGCCTGCCTGGATATAAGACTCTGCTGCGAGCGAATATCTGCGTGACGAATTGTGCAGTTATCTTGCCCTGTTCCCTGATTCCTCGAACAGCTCCCCTGCATGCTTGAACGTCCTCCTGGCCTCCCTGCGCTCCCCTATCGAGTCGAAAAGCTCGCCGTCCTCATGCTTTTCCCTGGCCTTGCGGTAGAGGTCTATGTTTGACGGGTGATGATAATTGGGATTTGGCATCTTCACTGGCATATTGGCCATCTCTTGCTTTAGAGATAGTGATTTTGCCTGATAGAAATAGCTTTGCTTTTGGGGCTTATGCAGGACGAATTGCAGCAGTCATATTGGGTTTGGCTTGAACTTCTCCTTAACTTCATGCATGTTCTCGTTTACGATCTTCTTCCATGCGTCAAATGACTCCGGGCTGCTTGGATACTTTGAATAAAGGCCATTTAACTCCTTCATCCTCTGCACCACGAAAAGCAGATTCCTGAATGCGTTTATGTTCGATATCCCGTTGAGCACCTTGGTGAATGAGCTTGCAATCGTTATCTTTGGTATGTTTCCGTAGCTTATCTCTATCGCCTCCTCCTCGGTTAGGAACTTGGACATTCCGTAGTTTATCAGGTCGTTGTTTAGGGACTGCAGGTATATTCTGAACACCTCAAGGCCTGCGGTCTTGTTTCCGTATACCTCGTTGTACCTAAGGTTGTACTTCCATAGGAACTCGAGGCTTGTGTCATTTGCCGCTACGGCCTGTGCTGCGATCTTTCCAGCGATTGCGCCAGCATTCATTGCTGGGCCTATCCCACCTGCGCTTATAGGGTTAGGCATTGCCATGCTGTCACCTACTCCCATGTATCCAGGATATACGAGGCTGTCAAACTGCCTTCTTACCGTAACCGACCAGTATCCCTTTCCGTTTGCATCTTCCTCGTCGACTATCTTGCTTGCTATGATCGGGTTCCAGTCCACGTACTGATCTATTAGCGTGTGAAGCGTGTCGGTCTTGCTCAGCTTTGCGTTCCTTACCTCAAGGCTCTTCTTCTCGACCCCTATTCCGACGTTCATCCTGCCCTTTGACTTTGGAAATACCCATCCGTATCCTCCGGGGGCAAGCTGCTGGTTTAGGTGTATGAGCGCGTTCTTTGGATCGTAATAATTCAGGTCCGTTCCCTTTGTCTCGAACTTGTAGATGTACCTTCCCGTTGATTCTATGTCGTCAGTGCTTACGGTGTTCTCTATGTACTTGTTCTGCGGAAGCTTTCTCCTTATCATGCTCGCTATTCCAAGCGCGTCTATGACTATCTTTCCCTTTGTCTTGTACTGCGCGCCCTTCTCGTCCCTTCCGTAAACTCCGACTACTACATTGTTCTCTATTATAGGCCCTTCAACCTCGTGGTGAGGCTTGTATTCCGCTCCGCTCTTTACTGCGAAGTCGACCAGAACCTTTGCAAGTTTTGGCCTGTCGAGGCTGTATCCCTCTCCCTCGAACTGGAACTTCTTTGTAAGGTCCGGGCTTAGCACCTGTACGCCGTCAACCTTGACGTCGAGTACCGGCTCCGTGAGCTTGAGGCCTATCTCATTGTGAACGAAATCTATGTGCGTCTGTGCGACCGCATCTCCGCAGACCCATCCCCAGTTTGTCTTTTTTCCCGCGACCTTGTAGTCATTCCTGTCGAGAAGAAGAACCTTTGCCCCATTCTTTGCCGCACCTGCAGCTGCAAGTGACCCTGCTATTCCCGCGCCTGCAACTATAACATCATAATCTGCCATATGAATGCCTTTATTTTGTTGATCGTCTTATAACTACAATTGGTATTACGTCCTCTGCAAACTCAAGTGCCGATAATGCAAGAGGGTCGTCTACTCCCTTTGGTACTTTCATGAGTGGTGGCGCACCGTAAGCGAGCTGAAGAGCCCTGGCGCCGATGATTGTTGTCTTCTCGAATTTAGTATATTCCATATATTTCCCTTAGAGCGTTAAAGCTCAGATTAGCAGAAAGACTTACACCTTATTCTAGCATAAAAAACCTTTTATAGGTATCGCAGGGCGCGGCTTGGGCATTGAAATGCATTTGGCAGTTAGCTTTTAATATCAGAAAAAACCTGAAGTTTGTCAGTGTGAAATATGACGGTTACTGAAAGAAGGCCCAGGCATGAGGCAAGGAAGGCCGAAAAAGGATCGGTGGAGGCAGAGAACAGGCCTGAAAGGCTGTTTATCGGATTGTACAGGTACAGCAGCGTGGATGGGGCGGACTTCACTTCCTTTTTAGGCAGGGAGGGGGATTTCACACCCAAGGTCAAAGATTACCTGCTGCGCCACGCCAAGTCTAACCTAATAGAAGTGCATCGCATTCCTACGTACTGGAATAGTGACATGCAGGTGCTCATGTCCAGAATTCGTGGCCAGGAAGACCCGAATTCGCCGTTGATTCGCTTAGGGGGCATCTACTTCAAAATTTCAGACTCAAAACTCGGCAAGGTTGGTACGACAAATTGGTATTTTCCAAAATTCGCATTTCAAAGGGAGGAGCTGTTCCCATGCAGGGAGATGGACAGGGCGACTCCGGGGCTTGGCTATGCGACCGAATGGCTTGCCCTAAGGGATTTGAGAGGGTCGATTGCCAGTGTGAGAAGTACAGCGGCCCCAACTGTTAAGAGGAGATGGCAGCTCGAGGCGGTTGGGCTTCCGATCGCAGAGCCTGTGCCCATAAAAAACTGGATGAGAAGATTGCTTAGCGGTTATTGGCATAGCGCCAGGAGAGCGCATATCATAGCTTCTTCTGAAGAATAAGCGCAGTCATCTTATGGTCTTGTAGTTCTTCCTTGCAGTCTTGAAGACGTTGTACATGAACATGTTTATCACATGGTAGAGGAAGTAGCCCCACACACCCCAGGCAACGATCCTCCTTGCGCTCGTCTTCACCTTGGCATCGTGCACGTATATTATCTTTCCGAGCCCCTTGAGCTTCATCGAGAGGTCCCAGTCCTCGTATGTGAGTAGCTTTGGATCGAATCCGTGAATCTTCCTGAATGCTTCTGCGCGTACTGCAAAGTTGGAGCCCACAACTGATGGAACCCCTATCATTATTGTGAATCTGACGAAAACAACTGCTACGAACCAGTACCCTATTCTTATCCTCAGGTTTGTTTTTTCAAGTGGGGCTATTGGACCAGTGGCTGCAATTACGCTACTGTCCTTGAATGCCTCCGCATACGCTGAAAGCAGGTCATCTGAAGGTTTTGTATCCGCGTCTATGAAGACAAGTATCTTTCCCTTCGATACATCTGCACCTGCATTCCTGCTCGCGCCTGCGCCTTTGCGTGTGTCGATTATTACCTTTGCAATGCTTTTTGCAATCTCCCTTGTCCTATCAGTGCTGTTGCCGTCAACCACTATAGTCTCAAAATCCTTGAATGACTGCCTTTTTAGCCCGGAGATTGGATGCCTTATGTATTTCTCCTCGTTGAGTGCAGGTATTATTACGCTTATGTAAGGATTGCTTTTTTGCATCATTCTCTATTCACTTATCATAATATTAAACCTTGAGAAAACCCGATGACCTGGCTGCCTTGAATGCATATTTGAGTGTGGACTTGACGTTTTCGTACGTGTCCAATTTGTCTATTTCATGCTCGCTTATCCATCTGAGCTCCTCTGATTCGCCTGCTGCGACCCTCCTTTGCCTTCCGATGGGCTCTGCAAGATAGACCATGTCGAAGTGCATGTGCCTTCCCGTCTTGTAGTATACATTTTCATAGAGGATGCATATGGGAACTGGCTGCTCTATGGAATGCCTCATCCTTAGCTTAAGTCTCTTCTTGGATATTATTCTTGCAGTGTATCCTGTTTCCTCCCTTGTCTCTCGAAGCGCTGCCTCTACAGGAGTCTCGTTTTCATCCATGTGCCCTCCTGGATATAGCCACTTGTTGAGTTTTTTATGCCTAAGGAGCAGAATCTTTCCGTCCTTGATCAGGACGCATCCGCTTGTTATGCATTTCTTGACCAACCAATCACTAGCTGTATGCTTCGTACATCTCGGCTGCTCCCCTTACTAATATGTATATGACGAGTATTGCGGTGAGCAGGTACCCGATCCATAGGGGATATCCCCAAACATACACAAACGCAAGGTATCCGAAAGTCACGAACTTTACCACGTTTATTCCTCCCCTGAAGAGGTTTGATGAGTAGACTATCTGCGCAAACCTTGTCTTCATCTTTGATGATGTGCCCTTTGCAGTCATTACTGCGTCGACAAACGAGTGCCTTATAACTATTATGAATATCACGAAGAGCGGAATAACATTTACGTAGGTGTAGATTATCCAGAGGATGTATTCAACCGCTCGATCTCCCGCTACATCCATCCTCGCGCCGTATTTCGACACTGATGCAACCTTTTTCTTGTATCCCTTCACTGTTGCAGCTGCGCTCTTGTTGCCTGAAACAGCATCAAGGTACATCATGAAGCCGACCTTGCCACCGCTGACCTCCCTTACTGCGAAGTATCCATCAACCGCGTCAAGAAGCATTGCAATTGCTATGATCAGCAGTATGAAAATTGGGTTGAATTTTATTAGGACAAGATATGCAGCGGCAATTATCATTCCTACCCTTATCACTGTAACAGCGTCCGCAGACCTCATATGCACCAGATAGATTTGCGCTCAAAGGATTTATTAAGATTAAATCCAGTCTATCTTTACGCTGTGAGACTGATGTTTGACCTTAACAAGAATGAGGAGGAGGTCCTCAAGTACTGGAATGACAACTCCATAATGGAGAAGGTCAGGTCCAAAAACAGGGGCAGGAAGATATTCTATTTTCTTGACGGGCCGCCATTTGTTAGCGGAGACCTTCACCCTGGCCAGATGTGGGTAAAGTCCATGAAGGATGTCCTGCTAAGATACAGGAGGTTTAGGGGTTTTGACGTTTATGACCGTGCAGGATACGACGTACATGGATTGCCAATAGAGAAGAGGGCTGAGGCCCAGCTTGGAGTCAAGAACAAGCAGGAAATAGAATCAAGGATTGGGGTCGAGAATTTCATAAAGGCATGCAAGGAGTATGTGGAGGCATACATAGGCAGGATGGATAAGGACTACATGAGGTTTGCGATATCGCTTGATTTCTCCAATCCATACATACCATCCCGAACTCCCTACATGGAGATAGAGTGGGGATACCTCAAGAAAATAGATGAGAAAGGGCTTTTGTATACTGACAGGAAGTCGACGACATTCTGCACGAACTGCGGCACTTCCGTATCGCAGGGGAGCATGGAGGTCGAATATAGGAATGATACGGATCCTGCAATCTTCGTTGCATTCAAGGTAAACGAGAAGCTTTCAAAGCCGCGCATTGAGAGAGGAAATGACCTATATCTGCTCATCTGGACAACAACTCCTTGGACCATACCGGCAAACATCTCAGTTGCAGTGCATCCAAAGGAGCAGTATGTCATAGCAAGGATAGGGGAGAGAAGATATGTGCTGATGAAGAGCAGGCTTGATGCCATATCCGGCCTTCTGAACGAGAGCGCCGTGATAGAAAAAGAGTTCTACGGAAGCGAGCTTGAGGGAATCTATTACACTAGCCCGCTTGAGGAGTCGATACCGAAGCAGAAGGAATACAGAAAGTACCACAGGACAATAATGGCAGAAGAGCTGGTCACTTCAGGGGAAGGAAGCGGACTTGTGCACATCGCGCCTGGACACGGGCTTGAAGACTACCTGATAGGCAAGAAGAACAAGCTGCCCATATTCTCGCCGGTTAACATGCAGGGAAATTATACAGAGGATGCAGGCGTATATAGGGATCTCAAGGTTCCTGAAGAGGCAAACAAGAGGATTATTGCGGACCTAAAGGAGCATGGAGCGCTTGTGCATCGCGGGGACATAACGCACAGCTACCCACATTGCTGGAGGTGCGATACGAAACTGATATTCATAGCCACTGCGCAATGGTTCATCAACATACAGAAGGTCAAGAAGAGGCTGCTTAAGGAAAACAGGAAGGTTTCATGGCATCCTTCAGAAGCAGTGAGATGGCAGGAGGACGTGCTGCAAAGCTCCCCTGACTGGGCGATATCGAGGCAGAGATACTGGGGAACGCCGCTTCCGATATGGGAGTGCGCATCCTGCAATTCGATAAAGGTCATAGGATCGCTAAATGAACTGAAAGAAAACGCGATGGACTCAAAACTTGTAGATTCGATGACCGATCTGCACAGGCCATACATAGACAACATAATGCTCAAATGCAGCAAGTGCAGCGGGGAGATGAAGCGCATAAAGGACGTTCTTGACGTCTGGTTTGATTCCGGGTCGGCCTATAGGGCAAGCCTTACCCAAGAACAGTTTGACAACCTCTTCCCGGTAGACTTCATACTCGAAGGGATGGACCAGCTTAGGGGATGGTTCTCCTACCAGCTCAAGATAGGGACACTGGTAGATGGAAGAAGGCCATTCAACAACGTCGTGATAGACGGAATGATGCTCGGAGAGGATGGAAGGGAGATGCACAAGAAGCTGGGCAACTACATATCGCTTGAGGACCTCCTCAAGGTCACAACCGCTGACTCCTTCAGGCTCTGGTGCACCTCGCACATACCCGAACTTGACCTGATATTCAGCAAGGACAAGATAAACGAGGCAAACAAGGTGATCATACTTCTTTACAACATGTCAAACCTCCTTGAGGAATATTCAAGCGCAATAGAATACAAACCGAAGAAGGTTAAGAAGCCAAGAAGCACAGGGCTTTCGCCTCAAGACGCATGGATACTTTCAAGATTCAACTCTACGATAAAATCGGCCACCCAAAGCCTTGACAACTACGAGATATACAGGGCGGTGAGCGCGATAAAGTCCTTCCTCATAATGGACCTGAGCAGGTTCTACCTGAAGATGGCGAAGAAGAAGATACTCGACTCGGGAAAGAAGGATGCGAAGAGCACAATAGATCTGATAAATTACATATTGTATAATTCACTGATACTTATCGCGCCGATAACCCCGTTCGTCTCAGAGAAGATTTACCTTGACAGGTTCCACTTTGAGGAGAGCGTCTTCCTGAATTCATGGCCGAAGCACGACGAGAAGCTCATCAACAAGGAAATAGAGGCTGACTTTGACGTTGCAACTGATGCAATAACCGCAATACTCAACAGCAGGGAGAAATCAAATTTGAAGCTTAGATGGCCGCTTTCGAAGGCGACACTTGAGGTCAACAGCGACAATGCGCGCGATTCGGCACAGAGACTCTCAAATCTGATAGAGGACTATGTAAACGTGAAGAAGCTTGAGGTGGTAAGGGTTAACCGAACAAATGTAGAGATAAAACCACAGTTCCAGAAGATAGGGCCTTCATTCAAGGAGAATGCTGGAGTTGTAGCCAATTCGCTCAAGTCGGTAAATTCAAAGGAGCTTCTTGGGAGCATATCGGAGACTGGAGAATACTCATTGAATACGCCTAAAGGAAAGTTCACGATAACTCAGGAGCATTTCTCAACTGTGGAAAAGAACGAGAATGAAAATGCGCTGCCCTTCAAGTATGGAATGGCGTTTGTGGACAAGGAGATAAACAAGGAGCTGCAGGACGAAGCGATGGTCAGGGAATTCGAGAGGAGGATTCAGCTTGCGAGGAAGGATGCAGGCCTAAGAAAGGGAGACAAGGTCGCCGTTCAGTACAAAGTCACTTCGGAATTGGCCCAGATAATCGAAAGGAATATCAAGAAGATAATGCATGACGTTAGCGCATCAAGCATGGAGATGGTCGATACAGTTAACGCCGACTTCGTCAAGGAGTTCGATCTTGATGATGAGAAGATAACGATAGGAATGAAGAAATAGTCCTTACCGCTGACCTGTGCCATGTTTTTCTATAGATCTTAGGGAAGGCATGTACCTCACTTTGAGCATTTCGATAAACATCACGGTAGAATATTCTCCTACAATCCCTGGAAACTTGAAGCTGAGCTCTTTCATGAACCTGGAGAGCTGCAGCTCGGATCCGACTATAACCTCAAAATCTATCTCTGCATGCAGGCCTATTCCTTCAACTCTATAGATGACTATTGGGCTGCTGCGGATATATTCAAGGAGCTTCTTCTTCTCCTCGAGCGGCGCGCTGCTTAGCGCAAGGAAGACCTTGTAGTAGGTAAGTCCCAACTTGCTGTAGTCTATGGCCGCCCTGTATCCCGCTATCAGCCCGTTATCCTCCATCTTCCTAAGCCTATAGGCAACGACTCTGGGGGAAGCCCTCACAGAATCGGCAATGTCAACAATCGTTGCCCTTGCATTCTCCGAGAGTTTGTTTATGATACTTGAATCGAGCCGGTCTATGCCCACAAGTTCATCTGTCTCCTTTATGTGCATCTCCCTAGTCTCCTCTACACCCATAAGATAGCGGTGTTGGTAATGTATCACATCGGTTGCCAGGCTTATTTCTCTTCCCTTTATGTACGCGCCGAACTTGGAATAAAGCTGGTCAAGGAAGTCGTTTATCTCGGAGATATGCCTTACCCAGATCACGACAAGGGCGTCAAACTGCCCCTGCATCAAGAAGAGCCAGAAGACCTTCTCGTGGTCTTTTAGGTAACTGAAGATCTTCTTCTCCACCTCAATTGTCCTGTTCTGGAACGTTAGGAGGATTCTGCAGTATATGAAGCCTAGCCTAGGCACATTAACAACGGGATAGAAGCCCTTTATCACTCCTGAATTGGTAAGGTTCTTGATCTTATAATCAACGCCCTGCTTGCTCATCCTCGCCTTCTTTGCAAGCGAGGATAGCGTAGCCCTTGCATCGAAGTCTAATGCAAAAAGTAGCTTGCGGTCCTGCAGGTCAAGCTTTACTGCACTTGCCTTCTCCAATTCATAAATATCTGACATAAATACAACTTTGTTTACATAAATGTGTTATTTTCTGTTTTTTCTTTAATAATTTTAATATAGTGAAACATATATATCTTATATTGAGATATATGGAGAGTCACAGACCGGCTGGATATCATGGCCGCGAGGTTTTGGTAGAGCAGTATCGGGAATCGGGGAAACAGACGGACAGTTTGAGATGGCGACAAAGAAACGTAACTCCAAAGGCATTTGCTACAGCCTCAAAGATAAGTGGATGCGGTCTCATTGCAAAGGAGGAGATGGCCAAAGGGGAGATCGTAGTTGTATATGGCGGCCTGATCGTGCCGAAGAATGAGATAATGGAATACCACAACACGGTAAGCCATCTCGGCATACAGGTGAGCGACGACTTCTTTATTTGCCCGACATCCAAGGAAGATGCCAAGATAGGCGCACTTAACCATTCATGCGAGCCAAATTGCGGCTTCAAGGACAGTATTACTGTAGTTGCAATGAGAGACATAGCGCCGGGAGAAGAACTAACTATAGATTATGCGATGGAGGAGAGTTACAGATTTGCCTTTGACTGTGTATGCGGATCGCGTTCTTGCAGGAAAAAGCTAACGCCAGATGACTGGAAGATCACAGATCTCCAGAAAAGGTACGATGGCTATTTTTCTCCTTACTTACAGGAAAAGATAGGCCGTATAAATAACGAATAGAGTTTAGCAGTTTTAGAAAAATGCCTGGATTATGTCTCCTTGGTCATGCTATTGAATGCCTTTCTAGCTGGCATCTTTGACCAGTCGTCCTTGCATATTACAAGTCTTATTACCTTGCTGACCCTCCTTGAGCTCTTCATGCAGTTGACGTCTATCTGTCTCTTGCAGTAATTGCAGGTATTGTACTTGTACATTGACTTTCCGCATCTTTGGCAATTCACATAAATCACATTACTTCTTATAAATTTAAGCACTAGATAGTTAATCGTTAGGTTATTTAATCCTTTTCATGACCCAGGCTTTGCGCAGGCAGGATTGCAGAATAAGCTTAAATATAAGGAAAGGATACATTGTTTTGTGGGAAGATGATTAAGACACGCAGCCTTGAGATCAGATCGCATACTGAAAAATTCCTGGACGCAGCAGAGCATGGAAGGGTATTCGGGTTGAGAGTAGGCCTGATGGTTAACCGGCTTCCTGTTGACGTGCGAGATAGCGAAGGCAGGACTGCACTGATGAGGACGGCAAAGGGAGGGCACCTTGATGCCGTAAAGTACCTTGTAGAAAAGGGAGCGGACATATTTGCGATCTCGAATAAGGGGGAGAGCGCGCATTATGATGCCCTGGACCATAAGGGAGTGCTCGATTACCTTGACGGCCAGGTTGCGCTGGTGGCAAGGAAGATGCATGAGAAAGGGCTGGCAGCGGCGTCTGCACGCAGATCCTAGCCCAATCAATCAAAAAGCATTTTAAACTGCTTTGCGCTAATGCTACTTATGTATAACGAAGAGATACGCTCGTTGTTCGCCAATCTTGGAATAAAGCCGGGAGATGCGATAGAGATATCCACGGAAAAAGGCTCGTTTGAGGGCATGCTCATGCCAAGGTCGGAGGCAGGCAAGGATGACATAATAGTCATAAAGAGGAAGGACGGGTACAACATGGGCGTGAAATATTCAAAGGGAGTCAAGGTGAAGAAGATTGGCGAGGGCCATTCGAGCCATTTCTCTTTCCCAAAGGCCAAGTCTTCAAGCAACAAGTCCCTTCCTACGATGGGAATGATCTATACCGGAGGGACCATAGGCAGCAAGGTCGATTACGTTACAGGAGGAGTATACATGCTTACCAAGCCGGAGGAGCTCTTGTATGAGGTCCCGGAGCTTAGCGAGATAGCAAACATAGAGATAAGCGAGCTGATGAGCATAGCAAGCGAGGACATGACATACAGGGAGTGGGCCAAGATCGCAGATGAGACGGTAAAGATGCTCAATGGTGGGGTGAAGGGAATTGTTATAACGCACGGCACGGATACTATGCATTACACATCCGCGGCGCTAAGCTTCATGCTTAAGGACATCAATGCGCCTGTGGTTCTTACTGGAGCCCAAAGATCCAGCGACAGGGGATCGAGCGATGCCTTCTCTAATCTTATATGCTCGGGCCAGGCGGCAACAAAATCAGACATTGCGGAAGTTGGGATATGCATGCACGCATCAAGCTCTGATGGAGAAAATGTCGTAATAAGGGGGACTAAGGCAAGGAAGATGCACACGTCAAGAAGGGACGCATTCAAGGCGATAAACAGCACTGCTATATGCAAGGTAAAGTCCGATGGAAAGATAGAGTACACAGGCGAATACAGGCACGTGCAGCAGGAAGCCAAGAAAAAAGTCACTGCAATGACGAAATTCGAGCCCAAGGTCGCACTTGTCAAGACCTATCCAAATTCCGATCCTGACATAATCGATTATTACCTGGGAAAGGGATACAGGGGCCTTATACTTGAAGGCACAGGACTTGGACATGTGCCGACCTCTCCTAGCATAAAGGAGGATTCCTGGATAAGCCACGTAAAGAAGGCCGTCGATTCGGGCATGGTAGTGGGGGCGACCTCCCAATGCCTCAACGGGAGGGTAAATCCCAACGTATACAGGAACCTGAGGATCCTAAGCGATGCTGGGGCCATATTCTGCGAGGACATGATGCCTGAGGTCGCGTACGTGAAGCTTGGATTCCTCCTTGGAAACTATGATGAAAAGAAGGCTGCGCAGATGCTTTGCGTAAACATTGCAGGGGAGATAACTCCAAGGACGCAGTTCGATTCTTTTGAAGTTGATTGATTGCACGATGCCGAATACTACAGGAAGCTTGGATTCAAATGCGGCCTTGAGATTCACCAACGAATTGCAACGGAGCACAAGCTCTTCTGCTCATGCAGCGCTGGAATGCAGCAGGACAAAATAATAGCCAAGGTGGAGAGACGGCAGAGAGCAGTTGCAGGGGAACTAGGAGCCATAGACAGGTCTACAAGCTTCGAGTCAAACAAGGGAAGGGGATTCGTTTACAATGTGTTCGAAAGGAGCTCATGCCTTGTAGATCTAGACGAGGAACCGCCACACAAGGTAAATGGGGAGGCAGTGGAGGCGGCGCTTCGCCTTTCATCATCCTTCAATGTGAAGATACCTGATGAGATAGAGCCTATGAGGAAGGAAGTTGTGGACGGCAGCGACCCTAGCGCATTCCAAAGATCAATGATAATAGCACATGACGGCTCGATAGAGGTTGAAGGCAAGAGGATAAGGATAACATCAATATTCCTTGAGGAGGAATCGAGCGGCATCGAATCGCAAAACACTGAATCCGTAGTATACAACATAGACAGGCTTGGAGTGCCTCTTATTGAAGTCGATACCGATCCGGACATAACGACTCCGAAGCAGGCAAAGGACGTTGCGCTCAAGATCGGCATGCTTCTTAGGCTTACGGGAAGGAAGAGCGGGGATTTGGTAAGGTCGGAAGTGCAACGAGGGATAGGGACGATAAGGCAGGACGTCAACGTATCGATAGAGGGAGGCACCAGGGTAGAGGTCAAGGGACTGCAGCAGATAGACGGAGTGGACCTAATAATAGAGAATGAGGTAGAAAGGCAGGTAAAGCTGCTTGAGATAAAGAAGATACTCATATCAAAGAAGGCCAGCGTCGGCGAGGCAAAGGAATTGACAAAACTTTTGCATGACAGCGAGGCGAAGATGGTAAAGGACTCCATTAGGCAGGGAAATGTAGTCATGGGAGTAGGGCTTCACGGGTTTGCAACGCTAGTAGGCCATGAAATAGGAGCTAACAGGAGACTTGGGAGCGAGATAAGCGACTATGCAAAGATGTCTGGAGTCAAGGGAATAATACACAGCGATGAGGACCTTTCAAAGTACGGACTAAGCGAGAAGGAGATTGAGGAGATAAGGAAGGAATTCAAGCTTGGCAAGGATGATGCATTCATGCTCGTAACCGCGAAGGATGAGATGTGCCACAAGGCAATCGAGTATGCAAGAAGCAGGGCGAAGATGGCCATGGCAGAGGTCCCTCCGGAGACAAGGGCTGTGCTTGACGCAGAAAAAGGTACGACAAGGTTCATGAGGCCCCTTCCGGGAGGGTCAAGGATGTATCCTGAGACTGATGCGGAACCAATACCTGTTGAGCCAGAATATTATAACAAGATAATTGAGAATACAATTTACATGCAGGAGCGTGTGGCAAGGATAAGGAAGGAGGTAAGCAATCCACAGCTCGCAGAGCAGCTGATAGGCTCTATAAAGCTGCAGCAGTACGAGTACATAACATCAAAGTCTAAGTGCGACAGGCTTGTAATAGCAACAACGATTCTTGAAAGAGTCAAGGAGATAGAGAGGGGCGGGGTTGCAGTCAACATAGATGATGATGTGATGGTGGACATATTCAACAGGTATGCGCACGGACGGATAACAAAATCAGGGATAGTGGAGGTGATAAAGGCGCTTCCCAAGAGCAGTAAGGACGTTGATGCCATGATAAAGAAAGGTTCTCTTGAAAGAATCTCTGGGGCAAAGCTTAGGGAGATAGTAAGGCAGGTAAAGGCAAGGGAGAAGGGAGAGATAATCAGGGAGATAATGGCAAAGTACAGGCTTAATGTGGATGGGGATGAATTGCTATCGATTATTGGTGTATGAATGAATTTTGAAATAGTTGGAAACAACATGCAGTCGCTCAAGATAGACCTTGAGCCTGGAGAGCGTGTGTTCGGGGATTCCGGCACCCTCATCAGCAAGAGCGACAGCGTGATAATGACGCCGAGAATGCAGGGTGGCATAGGAGGAATGTTCGCAAGGAAGATGACTGGGGCGACAGGGCTTCTTACGGAATTTTCTGCAAAGGACATGGCAGGGCACGTATCGATGGGAGGCATATACCCTGGAAAGGTTTTTGCGGTAGAGCTCGCAGATGCAGAGACATTCGTTGCAGAACAGAAGGCGTTTCTTGCAGCTGAGGACAGCGTGAAGTTCACGATACAGGTGATGGGTTTGGGCGCGATGTGGTTCGGTGGAGAGGGAATAGTGATGCAGAAATTCGTGGGACCGGGAAAGATATTCATACACATTGTAGGAGACATAATAGAATACGATGTGACCGAGGAGAATCCGATCGAAGTGGATCCGGGGCATGTCGCCGGCTTTGACGGTACGCTGCAGTACAAAGTCACTTTCGTTGACAACGTAAGGACTGCGCTATTCGGAGGCGTTGGACTGTTCCTTGCGACCTTCACTGGAAAGGGCAGGGTCATAACGCACAGCGTTTCCAGGATGAAGCTTGCGACCCAGATAGTGCTTGACGCTGCTAGCGCGAAGAAGAACAAGTGAGCGGTGGATGCATGCCGAAGATAGTCTACAGGGCCAGGATGTTCAAAGTGGAAAGAGACAGTTTCGATGTCAAGGGCGGCAGGAAGTTTTCCTTTGACAGAATAGTCGGTCCCGACACGGTGACAATACTGCCAATCCTCGACAACGGAAAGATAATCATTGAAAGGCAGTACAGGTACAGCGTGAAAAAATATCTTTACGAGCTGCCAGCGGGGCACATGGACAGGGGAGAGAGTGCGAAGGAGACTGCGGTGCGCGAGCTTGAAGAGGAAACCGGGTACAGGGCGGGATACATCAAGGCATTGTTCAAGGCATATCCGAGCCCCGGAAGCAAGACCGAGCTTGCAACGTACATGATTGCGAAGGATCTGGTGAAGACGAAGGCGAACAGGGAGCCTGACGAGATAATGACGCTGGAGTTTGTGACGCTCAAAAAGGCCCTTAAGATGGTTGAAAAGAACCAGATACAGGACCTGAAATCCATAGCTCTCCTTCTTTTCTACAAGAACTACGTGAAG
>VFSW01006055.1_pt1 | contig 17818 bp, 22 predicted proteins | sample 5358111 | NCBI WGS metagenome assembly VFSW01 (sample SAMN11554181, study PRJNA540505) | mine drainage metagenome | isolation source: sediment from site ElyBrook_90M | place: USA: Ely Copper Mine, Vershire, VT | collected 2017
CGCCAGTCCGGGCACCGAAGATGGAGCGTCGCCGCCGGCGGGGCGGGCGGGAGGCTCACCTGAACGGTGACCGTGGAAGCGCCGGGCGTGAGGGAGGCGGGTAAGGTCTCCCGTTTCGCGTCGGCGAAGTACCGGCGCCACACCTCGGGGTGGTCGACGACGAAGTCGATCTCCCCCCGATGGGTCTGAAAACGGAGCCGGGAGGAGTCCAGGAATCGGATCCGGAGGCGAGGCCGGTTGACGTGGACGTCGCTAACCTGGTCGAGCGGCAGGTCGAGGAGCGTGGAGGTCGAACCGGGGCGTAGCAGCCCCGGACGGCTCGCCTCGAAGACGCGCCGATAGTTGGTGAGGAACAGAAGGCCGGAGGCCTTGTCATGCGTGAGCGAAGTAGCGGGCCCCTGGGTCAGGATCTTCTCCGCCCGAAGGAGGATCACGGTCGCCCGCCCCGGCGTCCGAGGGGAAGCACCGCAGCGCGGCTCACTTTTCTTTCTTGCCTTTCCGCAGGTCCTGTCCCAGGCGCTCGAGGCCCTTACCGACCTCGTCCACCGCCTGGCGGGTGAGGGTGCTGACGTCCCGAACGGCGATCTTCGCCTCGTCCATGGCCGCCTTGCCGGTCTTCTTCACGTCCGAGACGACGTTCTTGGTGGCCTCCTTCGTCGAGCTCGCCACCTTTCGTATCGGAGTGGTGAAGGGCGAGGCGTTCGGCGGAGGAGGGGGGACCATCACGGGTCGGCCGCAGGCCGGGCAGGCAGTGGCTCCTTCGGGAACGATCGCGTCGCATCCTGAACAGTTCATTCTCTCCACTCCGTGGCCGGAGTCGTATCCGTTTTGGCCCTTTATGGACCTTGCCCCGCGGCCAAGGGGCCCGCTGCGGCCCCCCGACCTGCCGTCTCGGGAGGTCCGGCCTCGGTGGGAAGGGCGGACTGCGGAGCTCATGGTTCATTAGGCGAGCCCGATTGCCTTGGTGTCGGAGCGGGGTTCGATGGAGGACACTGAAGGATTCATTCCAGTCCTTGGGTACCGGCTCTTCTACCGGTCGGCGGGCCCTTCCGATGCCCGGGCGACGATCCTCGCCCTTCACGGGGGCCCGGGCAGCAGCCACGACTACCTCCTGCCCCTGCGCGACATGACCCGGGGGGGGTACCGGGTCGTCTTCTTCGACCAGCTGGCCTGCGGCCGCTCCGAGATCCCGCCCGGGACGGATCTGTTCACGCTGGACCATCACGTCGAAGAGACCGAGGGGATCCGGACCGCCCTGGGGCTCGGTAGGGTCCATCTAGTCGGCTCGAGCTACGGAGGGTTGCTCGCGCTGGCCTACGCGATCAAGTATCAACAGCACCTTCGTAGCCTTGTGACGATCGGCGGCCTGGCCGACGTCCCGTTCGCTTCCGCCGAGATGGAGCGCTTGGTCGATACGCTGCCGCCGGACGACGCGGAGGCGATCCACCTTCACGGGTCCCGGGGGGAGCTCTCGAATCCGGACTACGTTCGGGCCACCGAACGGTTCTACCGCACATTCCTGTGTCGGCTGCGCCGATGGCCCCCCGAGTTGGTCCGGAGCCTCCAGCTCGGGGAGGAGCGACCCGTCTATCGATACATGAACGGGCCCAACGAGTTCACGATCACGGGGACGATCCGGGGGATCAGCCTTGTGGCCGACCTCCCGCGGATACGGGTCCCTACGCTGGTGACCGGAGGGCTGCACGACGAGGTCACGCCGGCCGTCGCCGAGCAGATCCACGCGGGGATCCCGGGGTCGCGTCGGGTCACCTTTGAGAAGAGCTCCCACCTGCCGTTCTGGGAGGAACGCGAGATGTTCATGTCGGTCCTCTCCTCTTTCCTGGAGGACGTGGATCGTGCCGGCGATGCGCCGTAGCGTCCGAACGTAGAAGAGCCCGGGACCGGATGGTTCCCGCGTGGCAGGCGACCGACGGTTGGAGGCATGGGACCTCTATTGGTCGACGGTCGAGGGCCAGCTGGGCGCCGGACCCAGCGGCTTCGTCCGATGGGCGCTTCCGATCCTTGCCTCGGCGCCCGGCGAGGAGCTCGTCGAGCTGGGCTCCGGTGCGGGCCGGGACGTTCGCTTCCTCGCGGAGCACGGATTCCGCGTACGGGGGGTGGACTTCTCTCCCGAAGCGGTGCGGATCGCACGAACGCTCCTCGGGAGCCTTCCCGCCGACGTCTCCGCCCGTGCGGGCTTGGACCTTGACGAGGCGACGCGCTTCCTGTCGTCCCTCCCAGCGGAAAGGCTCTCGGCGGTGCTGGGGCTGGTCCTCTACGAGACGTTCTCCGAGGAGGAGCTCCGCCGCGTGTTCGCCGCGGTCCATCGGGCCCTCCGGCCCGGCGGTCTCCACCTTTGGTGCGTCCGCGACGAGGCCCATCCGCTCCGGGAGAAGGTGGCGATGGTTCCTCCCAACCAGGGAGCCTCCCCGGAGACCCTCATCGCGCACACGTTCTTCTCGAGGGCCCGGTGCGACCAGCTGTCCGGCGCCGGGTTCGAGCGGGTCGAGATGGAAACCCGCCCGGAGACGCATTATCTGTTCGTAGCGGACCGGAAGCCGGGCGGCGCCCCGGTCTCGTCCTACTGACGCGGCTTCGGGTGCATGAGCTCGATCCAGATCCCGTCGGGATCGGTCACATACGCCCGGTCGTACTCGGGCTCGTGCTCGACCTCCCGGACAGCGCGGCCCCCGAGCTCGACCAGATGGGAGGCGTCCACTCCTACCTCGTCCACCTCGAAGGCGAGGTGGTCGAGCTCGCTGCCGGAGGTGTAGTTTGACCCGGGGTACCAGTTCAGCTCCAGCCCCTGGTGCGAACGGGGGGTGTGGAGCACGGCGGTCTCGCCGCCGGTCGAAGCGACGGGGCCCCGCCCGGCGACCTCCCTACGAAGGCCCTCTGTGTAGCGCCGGACGGATCGGTCGAGGTCCGGGACCTCGACGCCCGTGTACAGGAATTTCATGGCGGTTCCTCGAACGCACGGGAACCTTTCAATCGAGGGGCACCGCGTATCGGAGACCCGTCCCGCGGAGCGGGAAGAGCTCTCCGGACCCCCTTCGCGCCCGCGGCGGCGGCCCCGGAGTAGTGGTCGACCGTGCGGCCACGGAGGCCGATCGCGCGGGGGATCTCTCGCTAGCGTCCTGGATCGGGACGCCGCGATGGAAGTGGGTGGGTCCTCCATTGGAGTGCCCGATGCGGAAGAACGGACTGCCGGAAGGGACCCGTTCCGTCCGGCGAGAAGGGCGCTCGCTGAGGATTCAGTCCTCCTAGGCTCCGGGCGGGGTCGTCCGTGGGCCCGAGGAGATCAAGGGAGAACGCCGAACCGGTCGAGCGTCGTCATCAGGCCTTGCACGAAGGCTTCCACTTCCAGCTCTTCTCCGTGCTTCCGGAAGTACCGGGCGAGCGCGCCTACCCCCCGTCGGAGCGCGACGGAGGCTTCCTCGAGGCGCATCCACGGAGAGGTGCCGAGCCGGTCGACCCGGACCCCCGCCGCGAGGTCGATGATCCAAGGGTGCCCGCGTTCGACGAGAATGTTGAACGGGCTCAGGTCTGAGTGAACGATGCCCGCATGGGCCAGCCGCTCGACCTCGTGCAGAGTCTCCGCGGCGAGCCGGGCCGGGTCGGAGGGCACCACGTCATGCAGCCGGGGGGCCGGACCCTCGAGCGTCCCGAGGAACTCCATGGACAGCATGTTCTCGACGCGTCGGCCCGGTTCGGGCACGCGCACCCGGTTTCGCCAGGCGTAGACCAGGAGCTCGATCTCCCGGGAGGCCTGCTGGCCCATCGTCTCGAGCTTGATCGGTCGACCGCCGCGACGGCTGGTACGGTAGAAACGGTACGACTTCACCGCGAGGCGTCGTCGCCCGTCGAGGCACAGGTAGACGTCGGCCTCCTTGCCGGACCCAATCCGCTGTAGAACCTCCGTCGCGAGCCCGGCGTCGAGGATAGCGTCCGCTACCTCGCGGTAGCCGGGTTCGTGGAATCCCACGTGTCCGGTCTCGATCCGCCAGCGTACACTCTTGTCCAGATAGGGGTCGTTCGGCATCCGATCACTCGGTCCGAAGCCGGAAGCATCGAGGGCTGTCGGAGGGCCGACCGGCGAGGGAGAACGAGGACCCGGCGGGACAGGCGCGGGCTAGGCGGTTCTCGGCGCCGTGCGGAACACTCCGATCGTCAGCTCACCGAGAACCTCCTGGCCCAGGGCCGGCCGGTCCAGGGCCTCCGACCTATGTAAACTGGTGGACTCCGTGGGGAACTCCCTCGCGATCCCGGGGGATCGATCCGACGCGCCCAACGACCCGCGCAGAGCCCGCGCCGAGTAGAACTCCGGACGGTTCCGCGGGTCGTCACGGACTATTTACTATATCGATACTTAATCGATACCATATCCGACTGAGTTAAGTATCCTCCCGGGCTCGGCCGCCCATGGCCCGGAAGCACCAGCCGACTCCTCCCTGGCAGCGGGGTTTCCTGGGGACCTACGCCCTCACGGTGCTCGACCGGGCCCCCATGTACGCCCACCAGCTCGCTACGCAGATCTCGAGCCGCAGTCGCGGCCTATGGAGCCCTAGCCCCGGGGCGATCTATCCCGCCTTCCGGTCCCTCGAGGCCCGCGGGCTGGTCCGGGCGCAACGGCACGGCGCCCGCCGGATCTACCACATCACCGCCGCTGGCCGGCGACGCCTGTCGGAGGTACGCGCCGCGCGGGCGCAGTGGGCCGAGCGGTTCGGGGGGTCGTGGCGCCTCATGCTGGACATGGTGGAGCCGGAGCGTCGGGTCGAAAGCGCGCTGCGTCGGGTACGTCAGGCCCTCGCCATGGGCGAAGCCCTCGTTGAGGGAGAGGAGGAAGCCCTGACGGGAGCCGAACGCGCCTATCTTCGTCGGACGATCCTGGTCGAGCTCGAGCGCACGACCAAGCGTATACGATCGGCGCACGCCCCGCGACAGGTCACGCCCGGGGAACCCTCGCGATGACGTCCCCCCACGACGCGGAGGCGATCTGGGCGCACGGCCTGACCAAGGCCTACGGTAAGCTCACCGCGGTCGATCACGTCGACATGGAGGTACCCTCTGGGCAAATCTTCGGGCTGCTCGGCCCGAACGGCGCCGGAAAAACGACGATCATCAAGCTGCTCACGGGATTGAGCGACCTTACCGACGGCGAGGCCATGGTCGCGGGATTCGACGTGCGTCGCCAGCCGATGGAGGTCAAGGCACGGATCGGGTGGGTCGCGGCCGAAGTCATCCTCGATGACGACTTCACGGCGATGGAGAACCTGTGGCTCCAGGCAAAGTTCCAGCGTCTCACGGAGTGGCGACCCCGAGCGAACGATCTGCTCCGCTACTTCGATCTGGCCGAGCGCCAGAAGGACAAGGTGAGCACCTTCTCGACCGGCATGCGGAAGAAGCTCGAGATCGCGCTCGCGCTCCTTCACCAGCCATCGGTCATCTTCATGGACGAGCCGACGATCGGGCTGGATCCCGGGACCCGCCGGATGCTCTGGACCCTTATCACGGGCGTCAACAAGGAGTTCGGGATCACGGTCCTCCTGACGAGTCACTACATCGAGGAAGCCGACGCGCTCTGTGACCAGATCGCGATCATCGACCAAGGAAAGTTCGTCGCGACGGGCTCCCCGTCCGCCCTCAAGTCCCGGGTCAAGGCCGACTTCATCGAGTTGGAAACGAGCGAGAACGTCACCGAACCGACCCTTCGGGCGATCCCCGGCGTGATCGACGTCCGGATCCAGGGAAAGACCTGGATCCTCCGCACCACCTCCGCCGAGGAGGTGCTGCCGAACCTCCTCGCCCACGTTGAGACGCACGATATCCGCCGCATCAACGTCGAGCGACCGAGCCTCGAGACGGTGTTCCTGGACCTGACCGGGCGGAAGATCGAAGAGGAGGCCGGCGAGGTCCACGATTATCGAAAGTTCTACGCGACCGTCCGGAGGGCCCGGCAATGAGCACCGAATCGGAGTTTGCCACGATCCCGAAGCGGATGGAGGCGTCGACGCGTCCGATCTACGGCCAGGGAAGCCAGTTCGTGGGGCTCTACGCCCGGGAGCTCCTCCGAACGTTCCGGAACCCTTGGGTCCTCGTGATCACGGTCGTTCAGCCGTTCATGTGGCTCCTGTTCTTTGGGAGCAGCTTCGCCAACGTTCCGCTGAGCGCCCTCGACGCGCTCCTCCACACGCATATCCAGAGCTACCTACAATTCCTGCTGCCCGGAGTGCTCTCGACCTCGATGCTCACGATAGGGATGTTCGGCTCGATGAGCACGATCCAGGACAAACGGTTTGGGTACATGAAACGGATTCTGCTCACGCCGACCCGCCGGGCGACGGTCTTCCTGGCCAAGGCCGTGGGCTCCGCCACCCGGGGCATCGTGCAGATACCGGTCATGGTGGCCGCCGCGTTGATCTTCGGGGTGCGTTTCAACGGGGATCCGTTCCTCTGGGCGGCCTGGGTCTTCGGGCTGGTCCTTCTCGGGTTCGGTTTCTCCTGCATGTTCCTCGCCGTGACCGCCTCGAGCACCGACTGGCAGACGCCGGGCGTCATCTCGAACTTCCTCACGATGCCGTTGATGTTCGCCAGCAGCTCCCTGTTCCCCGCGACGAACTTTCCGGTCTGGATGCAGGTGATCTCGAACTGGAATCCGGTCAGCTACTCGGCGTTGTTCGGCCGAGACATCCTCGTCTCCGGCACCGCCCACTGGAATTACCTGGGATACCTCGTGATCTTCGCGACGCTGATGGGCGTCCTCGGAACCCTCGTCGCGTCCAAATACCTGAAGGCCGAATAGGCCCCGACCCGTTGCGATGTCCGGGATCTACGCTGACCTGGCCGAGTACTACGACGTCATGTACTCGTTCAAGAACTACAGGAAGGAGACCGCTAGGGTCGTGGAGCTCGCGCGTCGGTACGGTCGGTCCGCCGGCCGTGACTGGCTCGACGTGGCCTGCGGCACCGCTCAGCACCTCCAGTATCTCCCGCGTCGATATCGACGCATCGGGGTGGACCTCAGTGCCGCCATGCTCCGCGTGGCCCGACGCCGTCTCCCGGGGGTCCGGTTCGTCCGCGGGGACCTCCGGCGGTTCCACCTAGGACGCCGGTACGACGTCGTGACCTGCCTGTTCAGCTCGATCGGCTACGTCCGGACCGTGGACGGCCTTCGACAGGCGATCACCCACCTCGCCCGGCACCTGAAGCCGGGCGGTGTGCTCGTGATCGAGCCCTGGCTGACCCCCCAGGGCTTCCGGCCCGGGACCGCCCACCTCCGGCTCGAGGGAAGTGGTGACGTCCGGATCGCCCGGGCGAACAGCTCCGAGCGCCGGGGCCGTTTGTCGATCCTGCGGATGCACTATCTCATGGCCGAACCGGGCCGGCCGATCCGGTACGCAGTGGACGCTCACCGGATGGGCCTCTTTACGACCTCCGAGACGCTCCGTCTCCTTCAGGGAGCGGGCCTTCGGGCCCGGTTCCTACGGAAGGGACTGACGGGAGACCGGGGATTGTTCGTGGCGGTGAGGCCCGTAGCCCCCCTCGCTCGCCGTGCGTCGCTCCGCCCTCGGCAGTGACCGTCCGTCCGCCCTCACCGGTGGGCCCGGGGAGGCAAGCGGTTAAGTGGGGCGGTTCGGGATGTCCCCGCCATGGGCCTCCTCGAGCTGTTCGTCGCCGCCCTGATCTCTGGCCTCTCCCTCCTCAACGTCACCGTGGCCCTGGAAGCCTGGTCCCGGGCCCGGGATCCCCGCCTGCTTCTCGTAGCCGGCGCGAACGCTAGTCTGCTGGTCGTCGGACTCCTGTGGGCGGCGGGCCAGCTTCCGGGGGGCCCCTCCGAGTTCGGGGCCCCGTCGTGGCCGGTGCAGGCCCTCGTCCTCGCCGCCGCACTCTTCCTGCTGGGCACTGCTCTCCTCCCTCGCCGTTCGTGATCGATGGAGGACGACCTCCTGGCGCTCGAGACCCGACGCCGAATCTACGGTGTGGTCGTCCGATCGCCCGGTCTCGGGAGCCGGGAGATCCAGCGGCAGACCGGGATGGCGTGGGGAGAAACGACCTACCACCTGGACCGGTTGGTCACGGCTGGACTCGTCCACCGGGAGCAGGGCGGGCACCAGGACCACTACTTCGCCGCCACGGTTCCGTTGGGAGACCGAACCCTCCTGCGGCTGGCCCGGTCCGACGCTTCCCGACGCCTGCTGGGCGCGCTCCTGACGGTGCCGGACCAGACCGTGCCGGAGCTCCAGGAACACACGGGGCTGAGCCCGGGTCGGCTTTCCATCCACCTGCGTCGGTTCCTGGAGACCGGCCTGGTCGAGTCCGGGCGTCGCGAACGCTTCCGAACGTTCCGCATCGCGGACCGCGACCGGGTGGTCCGAGTTCTGGTCGCCTACCGTTCCGGTTTCGCCGACGGATGGGCCGACCACCTCCTCGAGACGTGGTCGGAGGTGTTCCGTCCATGAAGGTTTCGGGATTGGACCACTCGTTTCCGTGCCCGCACCAAAAACGGGGTGATGCGTACCCCGCGTTGATACTCCCGATGAGGAGCCTCTCCCTTCCCGGTGGATCCCCCCGGCTCCACCTCTCTCGCAGGGGACCGTGGGCGGGTACGCTCCTCCTCCTGCTCGTTGTCGTGACCCTCCTGGCCGTGTCGCCCGCCCGGGCCGGGTACTCCTCCTCCTACACCGGAGCCTACGCCTGGAGCAACGGGGCCGTCCTCTGCGTGTTCGACCCCAGCCAACCCTCCGTGACGGTGTCGGCGCCGGACCTGAACGGGACCGGCATGGGCGCCGGCCCGGGCCAGATCGACGAGCTCGCGTCGGGGACGGTCATCGCGAGCGCGGCGATGAGCGCCGTCGCGTGGGACCCGGTCAACGAAAGCTCCGCCACCGGCGCATTCGTCATGGGCTACGCGGGAACGGTTCCCGTCGTCAGCGCCGGGACCCCCTCGCACGCGGACGGCCCGGTCCAAGTCACCATCACGTTCACCCTCGATCGGGTCCCCGCCGGCGTGACCCCGCCCGACCAGGTGACGTTCCAACTGTCGATCCAGAACTGGCCGTGGCAGAGCGCGCAGGACACGCTCGCGCTCGTCGTGCCGATCTGGTCCGCCTTCCCCTCGACGGAGCACCTCGTCATCGGCTCGGCCACGAGCCCCCAGGTCGAGAGCGTTCGAAACACCAATGGCCAGTCGCTGGAGTACTTCGCCGCCGACCCCTCCGCGAACCGTACGGGAGGCTCCTCCGTCCCGGTCTCGGCGCAGACGACGATCTCGGCGGGCCAAGCGACCACGACCCTCACGCTCGGGGCCGGGGCGGGAGGTGCCACCGGCCTTACCTACCAAGCCATCCTGGGGATCACGCCGAACACCCGAGTGTTCGGGCTTCCGTGGTACGAGTACGCCGTCGCCGCGGGCGGAGCGGGCCTCGTCGCCCTCGTCGTGGGCGTCGGCACGCGCCGGCTGCGCCGGCAGCCCTCGGCCCTGCCCTACGTGGAGGCATCCGGATGACCGGCGTTCACGAGAGGGGAACGACCACCGACCGATGGTAGAGCCTCGTCCGCCGCGTGTCGCGATGACCGATCGACAGGTTCGCGCGATCACGATCGGTGAGCCCACGCGCCTCGACGGCCCGGTCCTCTTACACGATTACGATCCCACCTGGCCGGAAAACTTCGCCCGCGAGAGAGCACGGATCCAGAGGACCCTCGGCCGCCGCGCACTCCGGATCGAACACATCGGTTCTACTGCGGTGCCCGGCCTGGCGGCCAAACCCATCATCGACATTCTGCTCGTGGTCGTCGATTCCGCCGACGAACCTTCGTACGTCCCGGCGCTCGAGGCGGCGGGGTACTTGCTTCGGATCCGCGAGCCCGATTGGCATCAACATCGGCTGTTCAAGGGACCGGACACCGACATCAACCTGCACGCGTTTTCCATCGGATCTCCGGAGATTGCGCGGGTTCTCGCCTTCAGAGACAGGCTGCGGACGGACCCGGCCGACCGAGATCTGTATGCTGAAACCAAGCGGAATCTAGCGAGGACCCACTGGAAGTACCGACAGAATTACGCCGACGCGAAGTCGGAGGTGGTCGAAGGCATCCTCTCGCGGGCGGGCACTTCCGACCCCAAGAGGTAGACCGGTGCGAAGCTCCGCACCACCGATCGCTTGAAGGTCCGGAGCCCGAGCGGTCACGCGAAGTAGCCGCGGGAAGACCGGGGATCCCCCCGGAGCCGGCCCTGCCGGGCTCAAACCCCCTGGGGCGCCGTCGAGGTACCGCGGGGGCCTTGTTCTGGAAGTTCCGTAGCTACGACGTCGAGATGTACGTGGACAGGGATCTGCGCGCGTTCGAACAGTACCCCGACGGGACAGGTTCTCATGGTGATGTCGAGGACGATCTCGACCTCGGCTCGGGGGGCGGCTGTCGCAATCCGAAGGACGCCGTCGACCGAGGCGATCGTGGGAGAGCCCTCCGGGCGCGCCGCATCGAGGTCAACCCGCATGTCGGCGAACTTCAGCCTTCGTTTCTTCGCGACCAAGGCGAAGATGGTGGTGATGCACCCCGCAAGCGACAGCACGCAGAGCTCCAGTGCGGAAGTTCCGGTGTCACTCCCACCCTCGTCGCGGGGAAGGTCGACCGTCACCGCATGCCCACTCCCGTCCGCGAGCAGTGTCTGAAATCCGCCCTGCCAGGCCCCGACCGCTTTCATCGCGCTTCGCTCCGCTGTACGCGGACGTGCCGGTTATCTCTAGCGTCAAAGTGAATTGACGGGCGGCCCCCACGCGGCGCGCTCTCGTAACTAGCGCTCCTCTGACGGAGGGACCGGTCCCGGGGGTGACCCGGGTGATCCCCGTCGACCCACGCATCAACCGTAAGGGGCGGCTCACCGATGCCTGGCGCCCGTATGATTTCGTCCTCGTGCGATCCCCGCCGTCGAGCGGCGCGGCGCTGGCCACGGCTAACGACGCGGCCGATCCCACGCTTCCGTGGATCAGGTTAGGGCTTGATGGCGGCCTGAACCTTGGAAGCGAGGTCGGGAGGGATCGAGGTAATCCCGTGCACGATCTTCGCGTGCACCGCGGCCAACTGCATCACCTCGTCCTTCGACTTCGCCCCGTGGACTTCGAATCCACAGCTCATGCCGACGTCCTTGCATGCAAAGCTGGACATGGGCCCTCGATGGGACCAAGAGTACAAGAGCGATTCGGTGGGTCTTGGCCGTAGGTCTCGTCTCTGGGGGCCGGTCGAACCGGGGGTCTGCCGTAGCGATCGTCGGTCGAACGATCCCCCCGACCGGCGCCCCGGCGGAGGCCGGGTCAGTCGCGGAGGCTCCACGCGATGGGCAACAGCAGTAGGAACGCACCCCCGGCGATGAGAAAGGTGTCGTGGATTCCCAGAACGGGGATCAGGAAACCGGCCGACAGTGGGCCTAGGGTGTACCCCAGATCCTTGAAGGTGGCGATAGCCCCGGTCATCGCCACCTTGTCCTCCTGCATGGTGTCGGACAGTCGGGAGTAGAGAGCGATGAAGATCGCCGTGTAGCTCACCGTGAAGGCGGTCACGACGACCAGCGCGTAGGCGACGTTCCCGGACAACGGAAGAAGCAGCGCGGTGACGGTGGTGAGGAGGACGGCCACTGTCAGAGTCTTCCGTATTCCCACCCGGTCGATGATGTTCCCGATGGGAACCTCGAGCGCGACCGCCGGCGCGAGGGCCACGGTAAGGACGATGCCGATCCAGTCGATAGCTAACCCTTCCCCGTGGAGCAGGATCGCTAGGAAGCCGTAGTAGATGTTGATCAGGGCATAGAACGTCACGATCAACAGTATCGTACGGACAAACCGACGGTCGCGTAGGTACCTTGAAAGGGTCCTGACCTGCGTCGGCCAGGGGATCCGCTGGGGGACCGGAGACTCGGTGAGGAACGCCGTCGCCACGCCACAGGCGAGCAGGCTCGTGAAGGAGAGCAGGTAGAACGGGAAGAAGAGGGAGAACAGGGCGACGAATCCCCCGAGGACCGGCGCCGCCGCAGAGGCCAAGTCGTTCATGTCCGAGAAGAACCCGGTCTCCGCCCCTTTGACGGCCTTCTCGGCGTAGCTCAGGACGTACGCCCACGAGGTGAGCCAGAGGAACGAGGAGGCGACCCCCCGGGCGACGCTCAGAAGGAGGAGGTCCGTGAAGGTGTTCGCGAGAGGGTACAACAGGGCGAGGCCGGCGTACGCCAGGAGGCTGGCCTGCAGGACCCGCTTCATGTTGAGCCGGCCCTCCAGGATTCCGAACGGAATGTTGAGGGCGATCCCGGCCATGGTCGTGAGCGACAGGACAATCCCGGTCAGCGTTGCGCTTCCGGTCACCTGGTCGACGTAGATCGAGAAGATCGGGGAGACCACTCCCCATCCAAAAGTGTAGATGAAGAAGGTCGTCGAGAGGGGCAGGAAGACCCGACGGAAGGATTGGATGTGGCGAAGATCGCTGAACTCCTTGAACATCGGGGCCTCAGCGACCACCGACCGGAACGCGTGGGCTCATCTTTCTTTCGTTCTCAGTGAGCCTGCACCCATCGCTCGCGACGGAGAATGGGTCCAGCTGCTGCCCACGCGCGGATCTCCCATTCCCGTCACGAACGCTCTGCCGGCCGTCGCACCGCGTGGCCCTATCGGAGACGGCGGACCGACCCTTCCACACCGGTCGTCGAACCTGGCTTCTCCAACCGTAGGATCGCTTTCCGTTAACGACGCGGGTGAGCAAATGTCCTCGGATAGGCGGCGCGCGACGCGACGACGGGGGTTGGCGGTGACGAGCGGGGGGCGAACCCGGGAGCGGACGGCCCTCCGGTCGCCGCGTGGCGTGTCGGTCGCATCCGGTCCGGACGGATCGGCGCGTCGCGCGTCTTAAGCAACCCAAGCCATGCGGTCTCCACGAACGGCGGGAGTATGCCTTCGGAGCCGAAGCCGACGTTCGCGTCGCCTCACTTTCGCATCGAGCGCCTTGCCGATGGGGTCTACGGTGCGATCGCCACCCAAAGCGGAGCGGCTACCAGTAACGCGGGGATCGTAGACCTGGGGGAGTCTACGCTCGTCTTCGACACATTCCTGACCCCCAAGGCGGGGGCGGATCTCCGAGCCACGGCTGAGCAGTTGACAGGTCGACCACCGACCCTCGTAGTGAACAGCCACTATCACAACGACCACATCCGGGGGAACCAACACTTCGCCGGTGCTTCCATTGTCGCGACCCGGCGGACCGCCGAGCTCCTAAGGACCAAGGGTGAAGAGGAGCTCTCCTCGGAACGCACCGAGGCGGCGCCAACCCTGGAGCTCTATCTCACCGGCCAGCGGCCCAAGGACCGGGACTACGACTTTTGGGTCAACTACCTGCGAGCGATTCTCGAATCCCTGCCCGAGGTACGAATCCAGCTCCCCACGGTCCTGTTCGAGGGTCGGCTCTCGGTGTCCGGTACCCGTCGCACCGCGGAGGTCCTGAGCTACGGCGGGGGCCACACCGGAAGCGATGCGTTCGTCTTCCTACCCGAGGAGAAGGTCGCCTTCCTGGGAGACCTCCTGTTCGTACGTCATCATCCCTACCTCGGTGACGGAGAGCCAGGCGAGCTCGCGCGCACGCTCGCGCGGGTCGAGGAACTTGAGCCCCGGATCCTCGTTCCCGGGCATGGTCCGGTCGGAGACCTCGAGGACCTTCGCTCGAACCGCCGGTATGTGGAGGAGCTCACGAGCCTCGCGCGCGACGCGGTCGAACAGGGACGGACACAGGATGAGGCGGCCACGATCCCTATTCCCCCGGCGTTCGCGGAGTGGAGCTACCAGCGGTTCTTCGCGGCGAACATGCGATTCCTCTGGGCCCAGGCGAAACGGCCGGCCTGAGGTACCGCCCGCGGCCCGGGGTATCCCCTCAAAGGGTTCGAGCGGCGAAGACCGGCCCGAGGGAATGGCTCATGCTCCCCCGCGCGGACCTCCGCGACGGGTCTCCCGGGCGGACGTCCGCTCGCCGAACCCTTCCCTCGTCGGCCTTCCATCCGGGCGGGTATCGTCGGCCGGTCAACCCCCTGCGAGGTCGAGAATCGCCCGGGAGGCGGACCGGGGGCCGGCGAGGCGGGCCACGATCTGACGGAGGCGGAGCGGCCTCAGTGGCCGCAGGGCCAGCGCCGAATCGATCGCGGAGTCCAAGGGCGTTTCCGTCACCGGTACGAGGGAACGGATCGTGTTCTCCCGACAGACGACCTCGGTCCGCATCCCTTCGACCAGGGTCCGTGCCATCGCCGACGGGACCGAGGTGATGAGGCCCACCCAATGGGCCGAAAGGCTCGGTGTGAGGACCGGTAGGGCGATTACACGGGACGGTCGACCGAGGCGCGTCCCCACACGCCCCAGGAGGTCGTAATAGGGGACGACTTCGCGTCCCCCCACGTCGAACGGCCGGCCGGCGGTCGCCGGGACGTCGAGGCATCCGACCAGGTAGGAGACCAGGTCGGCGATGGCGATCGGTTGGCAGCGGACGCGGATCCAGGTCGGACAGAGGAGTACGGGCAGGCGCTCCACCAATTGTACGATCATCTCGAACGACGCACTCCCCGGCCCGATGATGATCGCGGCCCGGAACGTCGTGAGCCGGGCGCGTCCCTGCTCCAGGATTCGTCGCACCTCCCGTCGGCTGTCCAGGTGGGGAGAACGGGCCGGTGACTCGTCACCCAGACCTCCCACGTAGACGATCCGGTCGACCGCCGCTCGGTCCGCCGCACGGACCACATTCTCGGCCACCGTCCGGTCCCGGGCGGCGAAATCGGCTCCGAGGGGCACATCCATCGAGTGTACCAGGTAGAAGATGGTACGGACATCCCCGAGCGCCCGGCCGAGGCACATCGGGTCTCGGAGGTCCCCCACGACGACTCCGTCGGCATGGGAGGCTACCCCGGCGGCGCGCCGGGGGTCGCGGACCACGATGCGCGGCGCCCGGCCTTCGGCCGCCAGGCGGGCCACGAGATGCCGACCCACGAATCCGGTCGCACCTAGCACGAGGATCCCGCTGAATCTCCGACCCGTCACGGGCTCCCCCATTACCTCCGGGAACGGAGGGATTCGAAGAGGCTCCGTCGTTCGCGGACGGTCGGAACGGATTCCGAGACGGGCGGGAGCCCCTCGGCGGATGACCAGGGTGGGGGCAAACGATTCGAATACCCTTTCGACTTCCGTGCGCGAGCTCGAACGTCCGCCCCTGCCTGGCCTCGGTCGGGACTCCCTCCACCCCCGGAGCGGAAGAGGCTGCGCGGGAAATGGGCAAGCTTCCAACCCGTGGCATCCCGCGCGAACAAGGACCTCCTCAGATGCGTGGGTCGGCTGATCCTCGACCATGTCCGTCCCGCACGGGCGGCCGGCGGATCACCCACGAGGCGCCCGCTTCGCGGTCGGCTCCGAGTGGGTCCCTCCCCCACATCTCGGAGTGCGGAGGGGACCCCACCGTGGTGACGATACGAATCACGGGCCCACAGGGATATCCTTCCGACGAGAGCTCGTCGACCACTTTCCCTATGAGCTGCGTCATCGATTCGGCCCCAACGTCCTCCCTTCATCCACCTAGCGATTTCCGGACTCCGCACCGTACGAGACCGTGTCGGTCAGCTCGCCTTGCTCAGATTCTGCAGCGCCTGGTAACCCCGTAGAGCATCGCGCTCGTGGACCAGTAGGATGATACGTCCCGGGCCTACCGTGGACAGCTGGACGACATTGACATCGTTCATCGCGAGTTCCGTGGTAACGGCGGAGAGCGACCCAGGGTAGGCTTCGATCTCGGAGGACATATCGACGATGAGCTCCGCCAGGTCCTCGAGCTTCTTCAAAATAGCAGGTCGGGGCAACAAGGACTCCAAACGCGGAAGGTTCTTGGAGTCGATCGTTACGCTGACGGTCTCCGAAGACCACACCATTCGAAAGGTCTCCCCTTCCGCATCGTGAATCTCCCCGGCAAACCGCGCGAGCATCGGTTGAACCTGGAGCCGACTCCGGACCACCACGACCACGATGTTGTTCTTCATCCGAAGCTTGAGGATCGATTGGCCCAACTTCGCTCGTACCGCCGGTTGCCCTCCGACGGGATACCTTCGGATCGCGCTGAGAATCGCGTCGAAGGTCGCCTCGCCTCGAGCGGTCTGTTGGATCGTTCGTGCCAACGCGCGCACATTGATGAGTCGTCGAGCCAGGCCGTGCCGGACCACGCCATCTCGCTCGATCGCCGTTCGGACGATCTCCTGGGCGCTTCGGGTCACCTCCGGCACACATGGGTCAATATCGACCTAATTGATATGCCTGAGCCGAAGGGTACACCCCATGGCGCGAGCATGATCCGGCCACAGCCACGCCGGTTCCGGAGCATACAGAACATGAAGCAAAATGCGACTTTAGGAATAGTGCGATCCAAGTATACCCATGTCGCGCCGGCCGCGAGCCGGGCGTTCACGGCCCTCGATGGCTATCTTACCGAGTGCGGCCTGGAGAGCCGGCTTCTGCAGTTGGTGAACCTGCGCGCCTCGAGCCTGAATGGCTGCGCGTACTGCCTACAGGCGCACTCCCACGACGCGATGGAATTGGGAGAGCCGGTCGAACGACTCTTCCAGCTCGGGGCATGGGCGGAATCCCCTGTCTTCTCCGCTCGCGAGAAAGCGGCTCTGGAGTGGACCGACGCGGTCACTCACGTCAGTGTGGGCCACGTTCCGGACGATATCTTCGAGCGCGCCCGTGCTCAATTCTCCGAAAAGGAGCTCGTTGACTTGACCTGGGCCATCGTAGCCATCAATGGATGGAATCGGATGTCGATCGCATTCCGGGGCCAGCCCGAGATTTCCCCTGCTGCAGGCCCATCCCTCGCACCGTCCCCGGGAGGGCCCTCGTGAGCGCGTACGTGATCGCGGACATGGATCCGGCGGACGAACAGAAATTCCAGGAGTACGGCCTCAAGGCTTCGGAGGTCACCCGAAGGTACGGGGGTCAGGTGATCGTGGTGGGGGGCGAACCGGAGGTCCTCGAGGGTCGCTGGAAGCCACATTTCGTCATGATCATCGTTTTTCCGGGAATGGCGGACCTCCGCCGGTGGTACGACTCGCACGAGTATCAGGCGCTCATCCCCCTTCGAAGAATAGCGAGCAGATCGTCCGATTTCGTCGCGGTGGAAGGGGTGAGATCCGCTGGAGGGTCGCCGCCCTCACGCCCTTCTTGAAGCAGGGCGGGTCATGGACCTAGCGCAGCCGGACGGGACACGTATGAACGGCTCAGACCCCCGCGTTCCGGGGGAAAGAGGTCGGTCTTCCCTGGAGCCACCTCCCGCCGCGGCCGAAGGCAGCCACGCCCGATGGGCCCGAACCCCCCCGCGTGCCGGCGGTCCGGTGCACGGTCCACCTCCTCGGCCCGGCGAACCCCCGACGACGGTCCGACGTGGGTCCAGCCCGGCCGACGCGCGGTACTCCCTTCGGGGATACCTCGATAGCTCCCTGAGCCTGCCGAAAGACTGAGAGGTTCCTAGGATGCGAGAGCAACCTCGGGCGGCCGGTCGATCCCGATGGTCTCATCGACTTCCGCGGCGGTGGGGAGATCGTATCGTTTCCCTTCGAGATACCTCCGGGCGTAGAGCGCGGCCACCCGACCAAACCGGGGTGAGCGAAGCGAGTTCGAGATGCGGACAAGCTGGATGACGGCGATCGAGTGACCGAGGTCGTTCAACACGTCCTTCCCGAAGAACTGTGCCTCCGCTTCCGAGCAGGATGCCAGAGAACTCAGGGTCTTTTCTATTAGCGCGCGAGCTAGCGTGAACGGTGTGTGGC
>VFSW01006056.1_pt1 | contig 17817 bp, 11 predicted proteins | sample 5358111 | NCBI WGS metagenome assembly VFSW01 (sample SAMN11554181, study PRJNA540505) | mine drainage metagenome | isolation source: sediment from site ElyBrook_90M | place: USA: Ely Copper Mine, Vershire, VT | collected 2017
CCCCTTCCACAGTGCGTCCGCGCAAACGCACCTCAAGTGGGTTGTCGATCGTATCCGAACAGCTAAACCCATCTAGGCGCGCGACGCGGAAGTCCGATGTTTGCCAACGTGTGTTGAGTCCTGCATTATCCCCCTGCTTTGCCGCCGCCGCCGCCGTGCGCCTAGATGGGTTTAGCTATTCGGATACTGTCAAGCAACGCAGGCAATGTTGCCTCTTTTCAAATTAAGACGCCACCGCACAGGCAAAACGCGGGGACGAGAAGGACATGGAGACACAGTATGCTTCGCCACGTCAAGAATAGTTCTGGATTCTCCAAAAAAAGATTTCAGCAGTAGTCATCAAGGCAACAAAGGCGCTGGAACAGAATGGCGGTCACACCGAGTTGGTTTCCCTTGGAAGGAATTCTGTTCCGCGCCCCGCAATCAAGGCGCATTTCGGCGCGCAGATTTTTTTGGACAAAACCGGTCCGGTATGGTAAATATCCCACGTACCTCGGGGTAATCCGTGTGGATTTTAAATCAAACAGAAACGGCGGTCTTGGTTCATTTATGAATGAACAGCTTTATGCCACACGGGGCCAATCGGAAATTAGGGCATGAACAACCGCGCCTTCAGCCACGAACCAATTCTCCAATTCGCCGCGCCGCTGATGCGCCAGGCGATGGATGTTTTGTTGCGCGCCGCAAAAAGCCCGGTGACAATTCTCATTACTGGGGAAAGCGGCACGGGCAAAACGGTGGCCGTGCGCGCCGTTCATCGGCAAAGCCATTTGTCGGGAAAACCGCTCGTGGCTGTCAATTGCCCCAGCCTGTCAAAAGAATTGTTGGAGAGTGAACTCTTTGGCCATGTCCGCGGCGCCTTTACGGGCGCGGTCAGGGATCATTGGGGGAAGGTCAAGGAAGCCGACGGCGGCACGCTGTTCCTGGATGAAATCGGCGACTTGCCCTTGGAAATCCAGCCCAAACTGCTTCGCTTCCTCCAAGAACGGGAGTACGAGCGCGTCGGCGAGAACACGACGCGCCACGCCGAAGCGCGGATCATCGCCGCGACGAACCGCGACCTAAACAAGCGCCTGGCGGAAGGGAGTTTTCGCGAAGATCTTTATTTTCGACTCAACGTGATCTCGGTCGAAATTCCGCCGTTGCGCCAGCGCCCAAGCGACGTGCTTGATCTTGCGAACCATTATCTCAAAAGTTTCGCGGCGCAGTCCGGACGCAACCTGCAAGGGTTTTCCTCCGAAGCGCAAGATTGCATGCGGCGCTACCGTTGGACGGGCAACCTGCGGGAGCTCTCGAACGCGATCCAGCGCGCTGTCATCCTGGCCCGGCGCGAGGACATCGGGTTGGACGACCTGCCCGCCGAACTGCGCGAGAGCAATCCAATTCAACACGACGACCTCCCGCAAATTGGCTCGCCGATTACAATGCAAAAACTGGAGGAAATGCACTTGCGAAAGGTCCTTGAACGGACCGCCTGCCTGGCGCAGGCGGCGGAAATTCTTGGCATCGACCGCGCAACCTTATACCGGATGCGCCGCAGAATTGGACTGCATCGGGCTTAAAAAATTTGCCGGTGGGCTCAGCCGGAACAATGCAGTTGCCTGGGGAGCGCACACGCCTCGTGTGCATCCAATCGGCGCCTTCGCCGGTTGGTCTTTTGGGTCGGTCTTCTCGAAATGATGGAGTGATTTGAGAGGGAAGATGTGGTTGGCTGGGGCGCCAACCACGGCACACGAGGGTGTGCGCTCCCCGTCCAACGGAACCGTTGCGGCTAAGCAGGGTTGGATTGACCGCGGCTTTGTAGATTGTGTATGGTGTTTTGCCTATATGAAAACCACTTTTGAACCCCGCCACCTGTTGTGGAGCGCCTGCGCAGTTGAATGCACTGCGGCAGACGCTCCAAGTGCGCGGCGGATTTGATTTCCAAAAGACCGCAAACGATAGGCGGCGCGCGGGAGCAAGCCGCCAAGAACGCCAATAAACTCACCCGAGCAAACCGCGAAATGAAGGATTGGGAGTATGTCTAACAATCCGCCCGTCAGCGTTCCGGCCCGCCTTCTCAACCGCGAGTTGAGCTGGCTGGAGTTTAACTACCGCGTTCTTCAGGAGGCGCTGGCGCCGGACACTCCGTTGCTGGAGCGCGTCAAGTTTTTCTGCATTTTCAGTTCCAATCTGGACGAGTTTTTTGAGGTTCGAGTGGCGGGGTTAAAGCAGCAAATGGAAAGCTTTGTCGTCGAGCGCACCCCCGATGGTTTGACCGCCACCGAGAATTTGCGGGCCGTCCATCGGCGCGCGCGGCAGTTGGTGCGCAGTCAATACACTTGCTGGCGCAACGAGTTGCGGCCGGCGCTGGCCGAAAAAGGAATACGCTTCCTGGGTCTGAAGGAGGTTTCCAAAGCCGATCTTGCGTGGCTGGAAAATCTTTATCGGGGGCAGCTCCGTCCGGTGCTCACGCCGCTGGGCCTTGATCCGGCGCATCCGTTTCCGCAGTTGCTCAACAAATCGCTCAACAACATCGTGCAAGTGGAAATCGCCCGGCAAGGCGGATTGCGCCGGCGTCTGGCGGTGGTGCAGGTGCCGCGCGTGTTGCCGCGGCTGGTCAAGCTGCCGCGCGCGGACTCGCGCCAGCAAGATTATTTGTTCCTGGGCGATTTGATCGGCCATTATCTGGCGGATATTTTTCCCGGCACGACAATTCTTGGCTACTGGCAATTTCGCGTCACCCGCAACAGCGAGCTTTACATCGATGAGGAGGAAGTGGCCAACCTGCTCAAAGCGGTGGAGAATGAACTGCATAACCGCCGGCGAGGCGCCGCGGTGCGGCTGGAAATCGAGGCCGGATGTCCGCGGGAAATCCGAAAGCAGCTTTTGGAGAATCTCGCCCTGGGCGAGGACGATTTGTTTATTATTGACGGCCCGGTGAATCCGGTTCGCCTGGCCGCCATCACCGAAGGGGATCATTCGCCCGAGTTGCGCGATCCGCCGTTTGTGGCCCCGGTGGCCGCGGCGCTGCGCGAGCGCGCGGATTTGTTCGCGGCCATTCGCGAGCGCGACGTGCTGCTGCACCATCCGTATGAGAATTTCAGCAGCGTGATTGGCTTTCTCCAGCAGGCCGCAACGGACCCGGACGTCCTAGCCATCAAGCAGACACTTTACCGCACCGGGGGCGACCCGCAAGTCGTGGGCGCGCTGATGGACGCGGTGCGCAATGGCAAGCAGGTGACGGCTGTGGTCGAGTTAAAGGCCCGGTTCGAGGAGGCCAACAATATCCTCTGGGCGCGGCGGTTGGAGGAGGCCGGTGTGCATGTGGTCTATGGGCTGGTGGGTTACAAGATTCACGCCAAAATGTGCCTGGTCGTGCGCAAAGACCCGGACGGCATCCGGCGCTATTTGCATCTGAGCACCGGAAACTATAATCCCAACACCGCCAGGGTGTACACCGACCTGGGTTTGCTCACCTGCCGTCCGGCGTTTGGCGAGGATGCCACAAACTTGTTTAACATGCTCACGGGCGTCTGCCAGTTCCAAAGCACGACAAAATTCCTGGTGGCGCCCTTCGAATTGCACGCGCGAATGCTGGCGCTCATCGAGCGGGAAATCGAACACGCCTATAACGGCCTGCCTGCCCGCATCATCGCCAAAATGAACGCGCTGGTGGACCCGCAAATCATCGCCGCGCTTTATCGCGCCTCGCAAGCCGGCGTCAAGATAGATTTGATCGTGCGCGGCATTTGCTGCCTGCGGCCGGGAGTTGGCGGCCTGAGCCGCAACATCACCGTGCGCGGGATTGTGGATCGGTTCCTGGAGCACAGCCGGATTTTTTATTTCGAGAACGCCTGCCAGCCGGAAGTATTTGTCGGCAGCGCGGATTGGATGCCGCGCAATTTTTTCCGGCGCATCGAGGTGGTGTTTCCGATTGAGGACGGCAATCTGCGCGAGCGCGTTCGCGGTGAAATTCTCGAGGCCCTTCTCAAGGACAATGTCAAAGCCCGGTTTTTGCGATCCAACGGCCAGTACCGCAACGCCCGCCCCGGGCACGGAAGAGCCTCCCATCGTTGCCAGTATGGGTTAATCGAAGCGGCCCGCAGAGCCGCGGCGGGCAGCCGGTTGCCAAAAACCGCGGCAAAATTTCCCCGGCTCAAATTGGCCCCCTCGCCCTTTGCGTAAGTCTTGACGGGGTGTGTAAAATGCTTACAATGCAAACAGCATTATGAAAACCTCGACGCTTGGGGTTAGACTGGACGATGGCACATGCAGGATGATCCGCCAGATTTCAAAAAGCCGGGGGCGCACACCCAGCGATTTGCTGGCCGAGTACGCCGAGGAAATCACGCGGAAGCACAGGTTCTGCCATATTGAGTTCCGCGATACGCCGATGGGCCGCATGGCATACGTGGAAGGAACACGGTCGGCGGTCTGGTTGGTGTGCGATTTGGCGCGACGGAACAAGGACGACATCCATGAAACGGCGAGACTTCACGGCTGGCAGGAAAGCAAAGTGCGGGCGGCGGTGAATTACGCCGAGGCCTATCCCGAGGAAATCGAACCGCTGATTGAGCGCGCCGCGAACGTGACGGAACAGACGTTGCGCCAGTTGAACGCCGCCTGAAATGCTGCGCCTGGTGACCGACAGCCACGTCCCGCCCGCCGTCGCCAAGGCGGCTCGCAAGTTGGCGGCCCTGGACATCGTTTCGCTGCGGGAGTGGCACGGGGGCCAATATCTGCATCATCCTGACGCGCGGTTGCTGGGTGTGGCTTTGGAGGACCGGGTGGCGCTGGTGACGTATGACGTGAACACATTTCCGTTCGCGGTGAAGGACCGTCTGGAGGCGGATTTGTCTCACGCGGGGATGATCTACGTTTCGGCTCGCTATCGCCAAAACGCGGTCGGCGCCATCGCGCGCGGCTTGGTGAAGCTTTGGCGAAGCGAGAAGAATGAAAACTGGATCAACCGAATCCGATTTCTGGACTAACGCATCGTGAAATAACAATTCCACCATGTTAACGACCGAATTGATACCTGCAATCGACCAGGCGAGCCGGCGATTGATGATTGTGCTCCACGGATTGGGAGACAGCCTTGAGGGCTACCGATGGGTTCCCGACGCCATGAAACTGAGCTGGCTCAATTATTTATTGGTGACGGCTCCGGACCCGTATTACGGCGGATTTTCCTGGTACGATCTCTACGATAATCCGGCCCCGGGGATTGAGCGCAACCGGGAATTGCTCTTTGCGCTTTTGGATGAGCTGCGACAAAAGCAGTTTCCAACCGATCAAATCATTTTGTCCGGTTTCTCCCAAGGATGTCTGATGTCCATCGAAGTCGGGACGCGCTACCCGCGGCGCTTGGCGGGCATTGTGGGGATAAGCGGGTATGCTCACCAACCGGAAAAGCTGGTCCTGGAACTTTCGCCGGTGGCTCGCGGGCAGCGGTTTCTGCTGACGCATGGGACGCAAGACCCGCTCATTCCCATCGAACAGGTGCGTCCGCAAATCGCCATATTGACAAAGGCGGGGCTGCGAATTGAGTGGCGCGAATTTATCAAGGCGCATACAATTGCCGGCGAAACTGAGGTGGCTGTGATTCGGGACTTTGTCCGGGACAGCTACGGTTGAGCCGAGGTCCGCATGTTGAATTCAAGGAGGAGATTCCGTGGTTGGAAGCGCGCCGCCCGCAATAAGGAGCGCCGTCCATGGAGCACTGTTTGCGGGGCGCCCGTCGTATTGGTCGTCTTATCGCTGCTTTTCTTCCGGCCTGCGATGGGTGTGTCAATTAGCGGTTTTGCCCCGCTTTTTGGCCAGCCTGGAAACGTCGTCACGGTCACAGGCTCGGGATTTGCCGGCGCGACTCTCGTCCAGTTTGCGAATCTCACGCCTGGGGATTTTAACATCTTGTCAGACACGCAACTCTCGGTGGTCGTGCCGGAAGGAGCGGCCAGCGGCCCATTGAGCGTGACCGCAGACGGCACGACGGTCAGCAGCGGCGCGAGTTTTCTGGTCGCTCCAACAATTACCGGTTTTACGCCGGCAAGCGGCGCGGCGCCGACGCAAGTCGCCATTTCGGGGGCTAATTTTATTCCGGGCGGGACGACGGTTAGCTTCAGCGGCACCAATGGGCCAGTGAACGGAACAGTGGTTGCTTTGACACAAGTTAACGTGATCGTGCCGGCAGGCGCGTCCGACGGCCCAATCACGGTAACCACGAGCGCGGGAAGCGCCACCAGCGCCGGAAGTTTTGTGGTCAGCCAATTGCCGGTCATCACTGATTTTTCCCCGCCGGCCGGCACCAATGGAACCGTAGTGGTAATTGACGGCTCGAACTTCATTACCAACGGCACGACCGTGAAATTCGGCTCGGTCGTGGCAAGCCACGTTATCGTCGTGGCGTCCACCCAGATTCAAACGGTTGCGCCCGATGGGACGGTGAGCGGCCCCATCTCGGTGAGCACACGCTATGGCAGCTTCACGACCAGTTCCAATTTCGTCACCGGCGGAGGGCCGGCCATCACGGATTTCTCGCCGATTGACGGCTCTGCCGGAGCGTACGTCACTATCGATGGGTTTAACTTTGCCACAGTGACCAACGCGACTTTGGCCGGAGTGGTGGTGCCCGCGGCCTCATTCACCGAATTTACCGACACGCAAATACAGTTGGCGGTGCCCGGCGGCGCCCGCACCGGCCCGATAACAGTGCGCGGGCGGCAGGGCAGTTTCACGACCAGTTCCAATTTCGTCACGGGCGCAGGCCCAATCATCACGGATTTTTCGCCGACCCTGGGCGCGCCTGGAACCGAGGTGACGATTGACGGCCTTAATTTAGGCAATGTCACCACCGTAAAATTTGGCGGCGCCGGCGTCGCCGTTACACCCACGGCCGGCACACAGGTAATTGGCACAGTGCCCAATGGGGCCGCGACCGGCCCGATCACGGTGGCGTCGGCGAGCGGCAGTTTCACCACCTCCAGCAATTTTACCGTCACGACTGCGGCGCCGTTCATAAGCGGGTTTTCGCCTTCCAACGGCGTGCGAGGAACGACGGTCACCATCACCGGCGGCAATTTCACCAATTTGGCCTCGCCGTCGGTAAAGTTTAACGGAACGGCCGCGACCATCACGACTCCAACATCGACCTCGGTTTTGGAAGCGACGGTTCCGGCAAACGCCACTTCGGGACCGATCATGGTCATCAATGGAAGCGGCGAAACGACGAGCGCCGGCAAGTTTTACATGCAGCCCTGGATCACCGGATTTTTGCCCGCCAGCGGGGCCGCTAACACGATGATAACGATCGGCGGGCGCAATCTGGCCGATGCCAGCGCGGTCACGGTCAATGGTGTCAGCTATAATTTCACGGATTCTCCCACGCAAATTGTGGCGACGATTCCCACGAACGCCACGACCGGCTTTTTGAGCATCGTCACGCCGGGAGGCGTCATCATCAGCACCAACGCGTTTGCCGTTCTGCCTGATATTTATTCGTTCAGCCCGGACATCGGTCCGGCGGGAACCGTTGTGACGATAGCGGGAACGAGCCTTTTCAACGTGACCAACGTGGAGTTCAACGGGGCAAGCGCGGCGCCGTTCAATGTTTCGGCAGGGGAGTTGCAGGCGGCCGTTCCAGCTGGCGCTTCCAGCGGACCGATCCGCGTCTTCACTCAATATGGGAGCGCCGCCGGCAGCAACAGTTTCACAGTCACGGTGCCGAGCCTGGTGCTGCTTACGAAGAAGGCCGCCCCGCAAATTTTGACCGGCGGCGGCCCCATTACCTACACTTTGGCAATCACCAACGAAGGGCCGTCCATTGTGACCGGCGCCATTGTCACCGATAATTTTCCGCCTGCGTTGAATTTTGTTTCCGCCACAAGCACCGCCGGCGCCTGCTCCTATAGCAACGGGATTGTGACATGCAATATCGGCGAGCTCGGGACCAACGCAAGCGTGAAGATAACGATCGCGGCCCTCGCGCCTGCGGCGGGAGCGTCGACCAACACCGCCAGCCTGTCTTTCGTCGAGGGGAACCTGAATCCTTCCTTCGGTTTTGCTTCTGCGGCCGCTTATGTGCTTTCCAACGCGCAGGCGACGCTGAGCATTGCGCCGGCTTCCGATGGGGCGGAAGTCATAATTTGGTGGCCGAGTTCGGCGGTGAATTTTGTTCTGCAATCCAATTCCAATCTCGGCCAAACCAGCGCATGGAAAACCACCTCGACCGCGCCCCTCTTGACAAACGGCGTCAATTACGTGACCAACACGCTGGGCGCGCAACCCGCCTACTTCCGCCTGAAATCACAGTAACAAGCCGGCCGGACGAGCCGGGATTTCTCTCCGGAGCGGACGGATGACTTTCACATTGGTGGCTACTCATGCTTTCAATTTTAACGCGCGGCGAGTCGGGTCACTGACGAAGTGGATTCTACTTGTAAGACGCATGCGGGGCGGCCCGTCATTTTACCAACTCGATTCGGATTTTATTCGTATTGGAAACTCCGAGCCAGAGGAGGGACGCATTGGAGTAAAGTTCCGGGTTCTGGTTGAAACTTTCCATTTTCGCCGCCACCCGCTCACGATCCAGCTCCTGGACGGCCAGCACATCCAACGCGACGGGATCCTTGCTCAGCCAGATTTGGTTCAACTGGGTCGAGTAATGCAGAAGACTCAAATGCTGGCCCTCATATTGGCCGATCAACGCGTCGGTGATGCTCAAGACCACATGATCGCTGAGCGCCGGCATGGCATAGATTTCCGGCACCGCCCGGGCCAGGTAGCGCGCCTCGACAGTAAAGCGAGTGGTGTTGTCCACGCTGCCCATCGCCAGGCTGTAAAGATTTCCGCAAACGCCTGCCATGTTGTGATTGAGAAGCGGCGAAATGGTGATGATTTTGGTGACTTCTTTTGTCAATAATTTTGTGACGTACGAGTAACGGCCCGATTTGGAGCCATCGCGGTCGAATTCAAAATCGCCCGCCACCAGTTCACCCAGCATTTCGTTCGTGTAGCGGACATTGGGATCATATCCCGCGCCGCTGGCGCCCGCCAGTCGCACACCGTAGTGGGAGGCCAGGTCGTCAAACCCGGCCTGTTGCAAATCAACCAATTGGCGGTCCCAAATGATAATGTTTGATGGGGACAACCCCGCCTTCAAAAGACCTTCAATTACGGCGCCGGCCACCGCTGGCCGCGTTCCGCTGTGAGGACCGGGGGCGGAGACAACCTTCAGTCCCACGACGTCCTGTGTTGAAACAATTGAGCGCCAGGCCCGGGCCAAATCGCTTTTGCCGGTCAGTTTGAGCATTCCAGCATTGACCATCGTTCGGACTTTGTCCGGCTGCGGCTCAAATGCGATCATAGCCTGGGGATTTTCGACAACCACCACGCGGGCCTTGGGGGCGGGCGCGCTTTCGAGCGGAAAGTCGCCGCCCCGGGCCGGCGACACAAACCCGGTTGCCAGGCAGCCGCACCAGAAAATGAGGTTGACCAGATTTATTCTCACGCCGCTTTCAGATTATAATCGTGACACTGTGAAAAATGAATGTTACCACCGTGTTGGATGCTGACGATAAAAAAACAGGCGTGCGGCATCGCCGCTCTTTCCGTCGGCGCAGCCGCCTGCTTGCTTTTGACCGGTTGCGGACCTCCCGGGCCGCGCGCCTTGCGCCGGGGCGATAATCTCCTCAAGCAGGGTCAATACGATGAAGCCATCAGCGCGTTGCGAGAGGCCGTTGAATCGCTTTCGCACAACCCGACGCCTGTGCAAGCCCAGGCCTGGAATTTCCTCGGGCTGGCTTACCAACGCTCCGGGCAGAGTCCCGAGGCCCGCAAATGTTACGCGCAGGCCTTGAAATTAGATCGGAACCTTGCGGCGGCGGATTACAATCTGGGCTGCGTGGAGTTGGAGCAGAAACATTATGCGCAAGCCGTTGACCTTTTCACCACCTATTCGACGCTCCGCCCAAGAGACGTTATTGGATACGTGAAATTGGGCAGTTCGCGGCTGCGCTTTGCCTTGCAAAACCCTTCCGCACTCGAAAAACGCCGGCAACTCGATGAGGCCAAACACGATTACGACCTCGCCCAATCACTGGCTTTCACCGCGGAGGCCTGCAATGGGCTGGGGATAATCGAGTTGGAACGCAATAGGACGCCCACCCCGGCGACGGTGAAAACGGCGGCGAAAGCCTTTGAAACCGCGTTGCAGCATGATCCAAAATTTGCCCCGGCGATCCTCAATGAGGGCATTGTATATGACCAGTATTTCAATGATCGCAAGACAGCCCTCGCCAAATACAAGGAATATCTGCTGCTGGAAACCAACGCGCCCAACTCAAAACAAGTGGAAAAGCTGGCCCGCCAAGTTTACGACGAACTGCGAACCACCCTGGCGCCAATGAAGCGGATGCCCGAAACGCCCGCCCCCGGCGCCAACCCGCGGTCCGCCGCTCCTATTCCCGCCCCGCCAAAGATTGGCGGAGTCTCTCCCTCAACGCCAACGACGGCCGAAGTGGACACGCCGCAAGGGGGTTCGCGCGGCTCCCTCAATGTTTCGCCCACATCTGCCCAATCGCCGGAGCCGGCGCATCCGGTGTCCCAACCCGCCGATCAGACGACCTCGCCCAAAACGCCAGCTCCTTCGGGGAACGCTGCAACGGAGCCGCTTACAAATGTGGCGCTCGCGACGTCCGGCGCGCCTTCGGACAAAAATGGCAGTCCAACAGACATCCGCCCGCCCAAACCAGAGCCGCCGCGCAAGCCCGGCGCCATGCGAACCTTTTTCAAGCGCCTCAATCCCGCCAAGTGGTTTGGCGGCAAGGCAAATGAGTCCCCGCGAGAGAGCGCGCCGCCGCCGCCGGCCGAAATTGCGTCCAGCGCAACTGTGACATCTCCCAGTGCCAGCGCGCCTTCACCGAACCCAACGGCAGCGGCGGCGGCCACCGAGACATCGCTGCTGCATTACTCGCCTTCCGAGCCAGTGTTGACGAAAGGGGACCGGGCCGAGGCAATGCGTTTGGTCAACCGCGCAAACCTCGCCTTGCGGCAATCTCATGCCAGCGAAGCGATGCGGGAGTTTCATGCCGCCATGAAAGCAGATCCGACGTGCTACGATGCCTGTTTTGCCCTTGGCATGGCCGCCATTGAGACAAAGGATTTTTCCACGGCGCTGGATGCGCTTCACCAGGCCTTGCTGATCCAGGAAGATTCCGCCGACGCGCGTTATGCGTATGCCTGGACGCTGGACAAGAAGCACTATTACCAGGATGCGGCCGATCAATTGGAGCACCTGCTTGCCCAGCACAGCCAGGAGGCGCGGGGTCATCTGCTCCTAGGCAACTTATATGCACAACAATTGGACAAGCCGGCGCTTGCCCGTCAACATTATGCAAGCGTATTGGGCTTGGATCCCAATAATTCTCAGGCGCCGGCGCTGCGTTCCTGGCTGCACGACAATCCCGGCCCATAGTTGTATTGACTTACCTATGAATTACTTGCATACTTGGCTGGCGTGATGGCTGACGGGGGAGCGTTTGAAAATGCGCCGGTGGCAGCGAATCTGCTAACAACCAAAACCGAAATGCACAATCCGATCCAGACGTTTTTCTCGCGGCTTTCGTTCAACTATTTTGATTTTCTGGTCCTGATCTGGCTCGTTGTCGGCGTTCTGCGAGGGCGCAAGCGCGGAATGTCGCAAGAATTGTTGCCGACCTTGAAGTGGATCTGCATCGTGGCGATTGCCGGGCTTAACTATGGTTTCCTGGCCGCGCTGATTGAGCAGAATATCGGTTTCGGCGTGGTCGGGGCCAATCTGACCGCTTACCTGTTGATTGCAATTATCGTTCACCTCATTTTTTCGGGCCTTAAATCGGCTTTTGGGGAAAAGCTGGTCAGCAATGATGTGTTTGGCCGTTGCGAATACTATTTCGGAATGACCGCCGGCTGCGTCCGTTTTGGCTGCATGGTGGTGGCTCTGCTGGCTTTGATGCACGCCCGGATCATCTCCAAGGAGGAAATCGCGGCGACTGAAAAGATGCAAAGGCAGAACTTCGAGGACATTCGTTTCCCCACCTACGGTTCCATCCAACAATCATTTTTATTTCAATCCTTTTCCGGCCGGGAAGTCCGGGCCCATCTCAACAGTGTGCTGATCACCTCCGCGAATTCCGACGCATCCCGGAGGAGACCCGACAGCATGGCCAAACGCGAACAGAACACCATCGATGAGGTCTTGGGACCCTCGAAGGCGCCCAAGAAATAGACGCATCGGCGCAGGATGCGGATCACGCTTTGGCGGCGCATCGCATGGTGTCAATAACGTGCGTTCTGAGCATGAAATGGCTGATGGCAGACAGCCCCGTCTTCCCCGCACTCAGGCAGCGTGAGTGACAATGCCTCGGAAAGCATTTTGCGGGAGGGCCCGTGGGTGTCCTTAAAACCTGCCTGTCCAGATTCAAGGCGCAGCTTTGCCCAAATACGTCCAAATCGGTAGATTTGCGTATTTTCGCGTCGTTGGAGATGCGTAGATGGTCGTCAGGTTGGTGCCCTGCGTCTTCATGGCTTTGAGTTGTGCGGCGATCAAACTGGCATAAGCCGCGTTGTTTTGCGGAGTGACGCCGGCCATCGCGGCCGCCCGGCGACTACGTCGGCTGCCTTGCCCGGACTTGGTCCCTTGGATTGCGGCGGCGTCGCTTTCCAAGGTTTCAAGCTTCGAGTAATACTCCTGAATAGGGGAAAAATCACCGCCGGCCATCAGGACCTCCTCGTGGCTGCCGCTGGCCTCGATTTCGCAATGGGTATCGCCAATATAGTTGCCCAAGATCTTCAACACGCGCACTTTCTGACGGTCACCTTGAGTCGAAGCTTCCAATGCGGCCTGCTCCGCGTAGGCTTGGGCCAACGCTTCCTTTTTTTGCTTCTCAGCCGCGATGGATTGCTCGGCCTTGGCCGGATCGTAGCCGTAGCGCTCCTGTAAAAACGGGGGCAAATCACTCAGAGGCACTTTCTTGCCGCCGCCGTCAAAAAAGACAATCGCGTAAGCGGCGGTCACGCTGCTGATCCTGGCATTCGTGAAAGTCTGGCCTTTGCACTCAAGGACCGCGAAAGTATTGGTGTCCGCCGACGCCCGAACCAGCGGCGCGGCGCCGAGCAAAAGCAACATCACCAGTTTTAGGCCCACTTTCATCGTCATTGCGGAACTTGGCGGTTCAAATCCGACTCATAAAACAACGATAGCATCTCTTCTGCCGTTTGCCAAGAACCATTACGATGGTATCGATGTGTCGGGCTTTGGGACGCCGCAGCGATTGGGAAAATCTGCGGACGGAATTGGGAATTGGCGCCCAAGAACAATCGCGGAAACAGGTAACCGGGTATTTGACCCCTCTCCGACAAAGGATTGCACCAAAAAATGGGTATGGCACGGTTAGTGCTCTCAACGATTCCGAACCAAAAGGTTTATGAAACCGATAATCGCCTTGGAGGTGGTGGTGTTTCCGGGATTGTTTGACAATCCTTGCGGCAGTCGTTGCTTGAGAGTTTCGCTCGCGCCGCCTTTCATCGCCCCGGAAATAACGCTTGCATCACATTGGGCTGCTTATTAGCATGCGTATAAGGAAGAGATTGATTTTGAACTAACCCATAACCCCGCACTTGTTACTCAATCCGGAAAGTGCATTGTCTCAAAAACCTATGAAAACCAATACGTCGAGTTGCGTGGCGCGCAGTTTGTTGATATGGGCGTGCGTCCTGGCTGTGTGCGGCGCCAGCCCCGCCCAGAGCGGCCCGCAGCCCGTTCCTCCGCAACCGCCGCCGCTGGGCGTGAGCATATCTGCTCCCGACAACGGCCAAAGCTTTGGCGCGCCGGCCAATATCGTAATCCGTTCGCATGTCACAGGCGTTATCGATGCCCGCACGGTGGAGTATTTCGCCGGCGCCAGCAGCATCGGGACGGTTACAAACGCGGGTTTTTTCGATTCGGGTTTTAATCTTTCATGGCCCAATGTGCCCGCGGGTGATTATAGTTTGACAGCGGTGGTGATTGACCGCGCCGGAGCGACAGCCACTTCCGCGCCCGTAAATATAACTATCACCAATGTCCCGCTGGCCGTTGCGCTGGAGTATCCGGCCAACGGAGAGGTTTTCAATGCGCCGGGCAGTATTGGCATCAATTCCCGCGTGAGTGACTCGCAGGCGGTCCAGACCGTGCAGTATTTCTCGGGCGCCGCCAGCATCGGTATTGTCTCCAATTTGACCTCCGCCAATTCCACCGCCCACTTCTTCTTCCTATGGACGAATGTGGCGGCCGGCAGCCACACGATAACCGCCGTGGCAACGGACAGCGCCGGGGTAACGGCGACATCCGCGCCGGTAAGCATTACCGTGACGAACATCCCGCTAACGGTGCGCCTGGTCTCTCCAACCAACGGGCAAAGCTATGCTGGCCCGGCCAACATTGGCATCAATGCCTCCGTGACAGACGCGCAGCGTGTGCAAACCGTGCGGTATTTCGCCGGAACTAATAACATAGGAACGGTGACTAATGGCTCCGATTCAGACTCCGATTCAGCCAAATCATTCTTCTTTTCATGGAACGGCGTGGCGGCAGGCGCATACTCTCTGACGGCGGTTGCGACTGATGGCGCCGGGACGATGGCCACTTCCGCCCCGGTTAACATCATTGTCACCAACAACCCTCTCGCAATTACCATTGTGTCTCCCACCAACGGCCAGAGCTATGGTGCGATGGCGGATGTGCCAATCTATTCCAGGGTGAGCGGCACGTTCAGTGTCAAGACCGTTGAATACTTTTCCGGGACCAACAGCATTGGAATAGTCACAAATACTCCCGTGCTTCCTCTGTCTCCGCAGGACCCTATTTGGCCGCCGATTTGGCCGCCTCCCTACGGATACTTCTTTCTTTTATGGACCAACGTCGGAACAGGCAATTACACTTTGACCGCGGTTGCCACCGACAGCTCTGGCATCATGGCAACGTCCGCACCCGTGACCATTTCCGTCAGCAACAATCCGCTGGCGATTAGCCTGCTTTACCCGACCAATGGCCAGAGCTATGCCGCGCCGGCGAATGTGGAAATTAACTCGAGTGTCAGCGGCCCGCTCACTGTCAAGATGGTGGAATACTTTGCCGGCGCAAAAAGCATCGGAATAGTCACAAATTCTCCGTGGATTTATGGCAGTTCTAATTTGCCGCCGATTTGGCCGCCCAATGGCCACTTCCCCCTGCTATGGGCCAACGTCGGAGCGGGCGGCTACATACTGACCGCTGTGGCTACGGACAGTTCTGGCACGATGGCCACATCCGCTCCGGTGAACATCACCGTGACCAACAATCCCCTGGCGATTAGCCTGGTTTACCCGACCAACGGACAGATCTATGCCGCCCCGGCCAATGTGGGCGTCAACTCGAGGGCGAGCGGCTCCGTTGAAGTCAGGACGGTGCAGTATTTTGTCGGGGGCGCCAGTATCGGCATAGTCACAAACCCGGCGGTGATTCCAGTATCGCCGATCACTCCTATCACCCCGCCCTATTCGCCAATCGAGGACGCCTTCTTTCTCCTATGGACCAATGTTGCGGCGGGCAATTACACTCTGACGGCCGTTGCGACCGATCTGGGCGGGAACATGGCCACGTCCGCGCCTGTGAATATCACAGTGACCAGCATTCCCCTCATAGTCAGTTTGGTGAATCCCACCAATGGGGAGACCTATGCCGCGCCGGCCAACATCAGCCTGGAGGCCGCTGTCCGCTCGTTCGATGTCAAGTCGGTGCAGTTCTTTGTCGGCGGAGCCAGCATTGGCATCGTCACAAATCCGATTATGCCAGACCCGTTCGGACCGCCAGCTGGGATTGAATACTTTCTCTTCTCCTGGACAAACGTCCCGGCCGGCAATTACACATTGACAGCCGTGGCGACCGATGGTTCTGGAACTATGTCCACTTCCGCGCCCGTCAATATCACAGTCACCAATGCGCCGCTGGTAATCAGCATGACTTCTCCGCAGAACGGTCAGACATTCCTTTCTCCGGCGGGTATCGGGCTTAGTTCCAAGGTGAGTGATCCCATGACCGTCAAATCAGTCCAATACTTTGAAGGCGCCACTGCGATTGGCACGGTGACTAACACCAACAATGTGATTGTAACCTACGACGATTCCAGAAATCCGTTTTTCTTTGATTGGACCAACGTGCAGGCGGGCACCTATACGTTGACGGCTGTGGCGACTGACGCCGGCGGAGTGATGGCGACCTCCGCGCCGGTGACGATCTTTGTCGTCTCCAACTTGCCGCCTGTTGTGAGAATCTACGCTCCGGATCCCATCGCCATCGAGGGCACCAACGACGGACTGCCGCCGGTGCCGCCGTTCACCAACTCGTTCGGCGGGACGAACACCGCCACATTTCTGGTGCAACGCACAGGGGGCGTTGCCGGCGATCTGATTGTTTTCTATTCCATTGGCGGAACGGCAAGCAACGGGGTTGATTACGCCCTCATTCCGAACATGATTACCATTCCGGCGGGGCAAACCTATGCGATGATTTCCATTGTTCCGCTGCCGCAATCCAACAACCCGCGCGCTTTCTATGAAACCGTGATTCTAACGTTGATCCCCTCGCCAGCCGCCAGTCCGGTGGCGTCGTATAACGTGGGTGTGCCTTCGGCGGCGGAGGTGATCATACTGGAAGACGTCCCGCCGATAACTCGCCCAGGATTGCGGCTATTGGGGGACAGCACGGTCAATGTGTCGGTCCCGGCGGCTAATGGCAAGCCTTACTGTGTGCAAGTTTCCAGCGACTTGGTCAATTGGGTGCCGGTATGCACGAACACTGCGGTCAACGGCGCGGTGCAATATACCGATCCCAATGCGCCGACCTCGCCCAGCCAATTTTATCGAATTGTCCCCGCTGCGGCGCCGGCAAGCTATTGAGCGCATTTGCCGCCGTTTCGTCATTGAAACGTATCCGTATAGCTAACTCCGTCTAGTCGGCGCGGGCGAAGCCGGGCTGAATCGCCAAAGATGTCAGGATTTTTTCTGCGCCGCTTTCCATGCGGTCGGTGTCAATTCGCAAACGGGCAGATAGACGGTTGGAGTGTGTTTCATTTAGTAGTTTAATCGCGCAGCCACTCTTTGTCCCAATTCCTCAGGCTGTTGTAATTGCCCCTCGGCTTCGGCCCGCTGGACTTTTTCGCCGAGGAAGGAGACGACGCGAAGGCGGAGTTGATCCTTCCCCGCAGTGGCGCACGCGCCAACGGGCGTCTGACATCCGCCACCCATGGCCCGAAGAAAGGCGCGTTCGGCCGTCACGCATTGCAAGGTTTGGTAATCGTTAAGTTGGGCGCAGATTTGCGCGATTCGGGCGTCGTCCTGGCGAATCTCAAGGCCAATTGCACCCTGGCCGACGCACGGCAACATTTCCTCGGTTTCAAGAACAGTGGCCAGCAAACCGTCGGGCACACCGTCCCCTACCAGCCTGTCGGATGCGTTGATTTTAAATTGCAAGCGTTCCAAGCCAGCCGCCGCAAGGATCGTGGCGTCAAAGCCGGATTGCCCGGCCAGCTTTTGAAGTCGAGTGGGAACGTTGCCGCGGATTTCCACGAAGTTGAAGTCCCGCTTCAGCAAGAGCAATTGCGCTTTGCGGCGGGTGCTGCCGGTGGCAACGGTGACATCGGCGGGAAAGTCGGCCGGTTTCATTTGCGGTTTTGGAAATTTTGATTGACGGTAAATCAGGACGTCGCGAACGTCGGCGCGCTTGCCCGCCACCGCGCCCAATTTCAATCCCCTGGGCAGATCGGTGGGCAAGTCCTTGAG
>VFSW01006057.1_pt1 | contig 17815 bp, 14 predicted proteins | sample 5358111 | NCBI WGS metagenome assembly VFSW01 (sample SAMN11554181, study PRJNA540505) | mine drainage metagenome | isolation source: sediment from site ElyBrook_90M | place: USA: Ely Copper Mine, Vershire, VT | collected 2017
AATGTCCAAACCCGAGTTCGTCCACCTCCACAACCACTCCGAGTACTCCCTCATGGACGGGGTCATCCGTCTCACGGACTCCAAGGGCGGCCCGTCTCAGGCGATCAAGGACTTGGCCGCGTCGGGCGCGAAAGGCTTCGCCGTCACCGACCACGGCAACATGTACGGCGCCGTCGAGTTCTACTCCGCCGCGAAAGCCGTCGGCCTCAAGGCCATCATCGGCTGCGAGATGTATATCTCCAAGGGCACCCGCTTCGACCGCGGCCACTCCCAGAAGGAAAACTGCCACCTCACCGTCCTCGCCAAGAACTTCGAAGGCTACCAGAACCTCATGGAGCTGGCGTCCATCGCCTTCAAAGAGGGCTACTACTACGACCCCCGCATCGACAAGGAGCTCCTCGCCAAGCACTCCAAGGGCCTCGTCGTGCTTTCCGGCTGCCTGAAGTCCGAGCTCAACCAGTCCATCCTCTCCGGCGACGCCGCCAACTCGGAGAAGCTCGTCATGTGGTTCCGCGACAACCTGGAGCCCGACAGCTTCTACCTTGAGATCATGGACCACGGCCTCGAGAAGCAGCGGCAAGTCACCCAAGCCCTTCTCGATCTCAACAAGCGGACCGGAATCCCCCTCGTCGCCACCAACGATTGCCACTACGCCGTGAAGAGCGACCACGACGCCCACGACGCCCGCGTCTGCATCGCCACGGGAAGGAAGATCGTCGACACCGAACGCCTTAAGTTCGAATCCAACGAGTTCTACATCAAGAGCCCGGAGGAAATGCACAAGCTTTTTTCGTTCGCACCCCAGTCCTTGGAGAGCACCCTCAAGATCGCCGAGATGTGCAATCTCAAGATCCCCATGGACCAGATGCTCCTGCCCGAGTTCAAGGTCCCCGAGGGCTTCACCCAGGACTCGTATCTCGAGCACCTGTGCCTCGAAGGCCTGAAAGAACGCTTCCCCCTGGGCCTCAAGCCCGAGTACAAGGAGCGCCTCGACTTCGAGCTCGGCGTGATCAAGAGGATGGGCTTCTCCGGCTACTTCCTGATCGTCTGGGACTTCATCAAGCACGCCCGCTCCATCGGAGTTCCCGTCGGCCCCGGCAGAGGCTCCGGCGCCGGCGCCATCGTCGCCTACGCCCTGAGGATCACCAACGCCGACCCCCTCCAGCACAAGCTCCTGTTCGAGCGCTTCCTGAACCCCGACCGCAAGTCCATGCCCGACCTGGACATCGATTTCGCCGACACCGGCCGCGACCGCGTCATCCAGTACGTCCGCCAGAAGTACGGGGAAGAGTGCGTCGCCCAGATCATCACCTTCGGCTCGCTCGGCGCCAAGCTCGTCATCCGCGACGTCGGCCGCGTCCTGGACATGCCGCTCACCCAGATCGACGAGATCGCCAAGAAAATCCCCACCGGCCCCAACGTCCACCTGCACGAGGCCATGCAAAGCCCCGAGATGCTCGAGCTCGCCAAGGACCCCCAGGTCAAGAAGCTCCTGGATCTGTCATTGAAGCTCGAAGGCCTCAAGCGCCACACCGGAGTCCACGCCGCCGGCACCTTGATCACGAAGGAGCCCGTCGTCAAGTACACCCCCCTGGCCAAGGGCGCCAAGTCCGACGTCGTCACGACCCAGTACGACGGCGACATCTGCCCCAAGCTCGGCCTGCTGAAGGTCGACTTCCTGGGATTGCGCACCCTCTCGATCATCGACGACGCCGTCAAGTTCGTCTCGAAGCGCCACGACGCCAAGTTCGACATCGACGCCATTCCGATGGACGACCCCAAGACCTACGAGATGCTGCGCACCGCCAAGTCCCTGGCCGTGTTCCAGCTGGACTCCCAAGGCATCCGCGATCTGCTGTTCCGCATCAAGCCCACCGTCTTCGACGACATCGTCTCTTTGATCGCCCTGTTCCGCCCCGGCCCCATGCAGTCCGGCATGCTCGACATGTTCGTCGACCGCAAGCACGGCCGCGAGGAAGTGAAGTACGACCACCCCCTCCTCGAGGGAATCCTGAAGGACACCTACGGCTGCATGGTCTTCCAGGAACAGGTCATGGAAATCTCCAAGAAGCTCGCGGGATTCACCCCCGGCGAGGCCGACGGCCTGCGCAAGGCCATGGGCAAGAAGATCCACGAGGACCTGGAGAAGATGCGCGAGAAGTTCGTCAAGGGAGCCGCCGCCAACAAGACCAGCCCCAAGATCGCCAACAAGATCTACGACATGATGGTGAAGTTCGGCGGCTACGGCTTCAACAAGTCGCACTCCGTCGCCTACGGCATCGTCGCCTACCAGACCGCTTATCTCAAGACCAATTTCCCCATCGAGTTCATGACCGCCGTGCTGACCAGCGAGATCGGCCACTCGTCCATCGGCGCCGAGGACAAGGAGAACAAGCTCGTCACCTACCTCGACGAGGCCCGGCGCATGGGACTCAAAATCCTGCCCCCCGACGTCAATAAATCGGAATCCAAGTTCGACATCCAGGACGGCCAGATCCGCTTCGGACTGCTCGCCATCAAGAACGTCGGCTCGGGCGCCGCGGACTCCATCGTCGCGGCGGCCAAAGAAAAAGCCTTCGTCAGCCTCGACGACTTCTGCTCGCGCGTCGACCTGCACGCCATCAACAAAAAAGCCGTCGAGTCCCTCATCAAAGCGGGCGCGATGGACAGCCTCCGCCCCGCCGATCCCGCTCCCACCGCCCGCGCGAAGCTGCTGGCCTCGATCGATGAAGTCGTCGGCCGTTCCCAGAAGATCAAGGCCGACCTCGACAAGGGCCAGGGGCTTCTGTTCGGAGCGGCCCCCGCGCCGGCGCCGGCGTCCGCGACGCCCGACGCGAACTTCAAGCCGCTGTCCGAGCACGACACCCTCACCTTCGAGCGCGAGGTGCTGGGCTTCTACTTCTCGGGCCATCCCCTGCTCGCCATCAAGGCCCAGCTCAAGGCCTCCGCGACCCACGAGATCTCCCAGCTCACCCCCGCCGTCACCGTGCCCGTGCGCGTCTCGGGCATGATCAGCAAGATCCGCAAGATGATTTCCAAGAAGACCGGCGAGCCCTGGATCATCTGCACGCTCGAGGACCTCACCGGCGAGCTCACGCTGCTCTGCTTCCCCAAGATCTACGCGACCGGCCTCCAGCACCTCGCCAAGGTCGGCGCCTTCGTCGCCGCCACCGGCAGAGTTTCGTTTAAAGGAGAAGACGCCGAGGGCGCCACGCCCGAGCTCATCGTCGACGAGCTCACGCCCCTCGACATGGCCGTCTCGCGCTTCGCCAAGCGCCTGCGCCTCAAGTGCGACGCCACCGTCGGCACCGAGAAGCTCGAGGCCCTGCGCGACGTCCTCGACACCCACCGCGGACCCTGCGCCGTCCTGCTCGAGCAGGAAACCAACGAAGGCATAGCCCTGCTCGACGTCGAGCAGAAGGTCGTGCTCAACGCCCCGCTGTTCGAGGCCGTCGAGGCCATCCTCGGCCCCCACTGCTGGCGCATCGACGCCGGCAGCGCGCCGGCCACTCTCGCCCCCCGCCGCTTCGAGCGCCGCGGCCCCGCCGCCTGAGCGCGCCGTCCGCCTTGTCATAAGGAATGAGGGACGGGGGCTTGACCCCGGAAACCGGAAAAAATCTGCTAGAATCCGGCTCAGTTCGATTCCCCTCTGGAGAGTGAATGGCGGACAAAAAGCGCATTCTCGTCGCGGACGACGATCCCGATCTTCTCGACCTGCTGAAGATGGACCTCGGCTTCCAGGGCTACGAGGTCCTGGTCGCGGCCAACGGCAAGGACGCGCTCCAGACGGCCATGTCCGAGCAGCTCGACCTCGTCCTGCTCGACGTGATGATGCCCTACATCGACGGCTACCACGTCGCCTACGAGCTGACCAACAAGCTCGGCTCCAAGGCCCCGCGCATCGTGATCATGACCAGCCGCGACACCGTGAAGGAGAAGGGCATCGCCCTGATGAGCGGCGCCATGGAGGTTCTCCAGAAGCCCTTCGAGATGGCCAAGCTCCACGAGCGCATCGCCGCGATCCTGGCCAAGCCCGTCTGATGAACCGGATCCCGCTCGCCGCCGCGCTCGTCCTGCTCCTGGCCGGAGCCGCGCGCGCCGACGACGCCACGGTCGCCTCGCCCAAGATCCGACCCAAGCACGCGGCCGCCGCCGCGGCCTCCGACAGCGCGCTGACGCCCGACAGCGACGTCATCGACGCCCCGACCGCGGCCGTGCTCGACGACCACGGCTACTCGAGCCGCTCGCGCTTCTACTCGCAGGGCGGCATCCTGGAGTACCTCGCCTTCGGCGTGTACCCCGGCGTCAACCTCGGCGCCTCGGCCGCGGTGGACGGCTTCATCGGCAACCAGAAGAACGTGCGCATGCGCGCGCCCAACGCCCAGGTCAAGTGGCGCTTCTTCGACGGCGACGAGACGCTTCCCGCGCTGGCGGCCGGCTACGACGGCCAGGGCTACGAGTACAACACGTCCATCCAGCGCTTCAACCAGCGCCAGCGCGGCTTCTACGTCGTCGGCACCAAGGAGCTCGGCGTCCCCGGCTTCGAGATCCATCCCTCGTTCAACATCTCGGACTTCAACTCGAACGCCGTCTTCGGCGCCCTGCCCCTCACGCTGAACATCCGCGACAAGGTCTCGCTCCTCCTCGAGTGGGACAACATCGCCAACTGGAGCGACAGCCGCGTCAACGCGGGCATGCGCTTCTTCCTGACCCACAATTTCCACGTGGACTTCGCCGTGCGCTCCATCGGCGCCGGCGGCTACTACTCCGACGGCTCGCCGAAAGGCCCCGAGCGGATCGTTCAGCTCAAGTACAGCAACAGCTTCTAGAAGTTTAAGGAATTTCCTCGGCACTTCTGCTCCGGGCCCGAACGGTCCCGGAGTCGAGTAGGAGAAGACAATGGCCAAACGCATCGCGATCCTGACCGGCGGCGGAGACTGCCCCGGGCTCAACCCCGCCATCCGCGGCGTCGTGCTCAAGGCCGCCAAGCTCGGCTACGAGTGCGTCGGCATCCAGGAAGGCTGGAAGGGCATGATCAACGCCGACGCCAAGCCCCTGACGCCCGACGACGTGCGCGAGATCGTCGGCAAGGGCGGCACCATGCTCGGCACCTCCCGCACCAACCCCTACAAGAAGGAAGGCGGCGTTCCCGCCGTCCTCGAGACCTTCAAGAAGCTCAACCTCCACGCCCTCGTCGCCATGGGCGGAGAGGACACGCTCGGCGTCGCCGCCAAGCTCTTCAAGGAGCACAAGGCCAACGTCGTCGGCGTCCCGAAGACGATGGACAACGACTTGAACGCCACCGACTTCACCTTCGGCTTCGACTCGGCCGCGACGCTGTCCATGGAGGCCGCCGAGCGCCTCGTCGACACCGGCCGCTCGCACCGCCGCATCATGGTCCTGGAAGTCATGGGCCGCCACGCCGGCTGGGTCGCGCTGTACACCGCGATCGGCGCCGGCGCCGACTACCTGTGCCTGCCCGAGCGCCCCGTCGACGTCGCGGACATGGTCGCCAAGCTCAAGGCCGCGCACGCCAAGAAGAAAGTCGCCCTGGTCGTCGCCTCCGAGGCCGTGGACATCCCCGGCGAGAAGAAGGAGGAGCACCTCGACGAGTTCGGCCACATGATCCTCAAGGACCGCGGCGTCGCCGAGCGCCTGTGCAAGATCATCGAGGCCGAGACCAAGATCGAGACGCGCTCGGCCGTCATCGGCCACATGCAGCGCGGCGGCGGCCCGACTTTGTTCGACCGCATCCTCGGCACGCGCGTCGGCGTCAAGGCGGCCGACCTCGTGCACGAAGGCAAGTTCGGCCAGATGGTCGCGCTGAAGGGCGACGCCGTCGTCCCGGTCAGCCTCGAGGCCGCGACGGCCGAGCTCAAGACGGTCACCAAGGAGTGGCTCAAGTTCTCGGACGATCTCCTCTAAAAAAGACATGGCCCACGAGACGAAGAAGTTCCAGCGCAAGACGGTCCTGGTCAAGCGCTCGCTTCAGCTCAAGTACATCGGCATGGTGTTCTTCAGCGTCCTCGTCGCGTCCATGATCGTCGGCGGCGACATCTACTACTCGCTGACGCGCGTCCTGCTCACCGAGTGCCCCTCGGCCTCCGACCACGTCGTCCAGTTCAACTCGGTCCTGATGGTCAAGACCGCGCTGTATCTCGGCCTCATGCTCCTGATCTCCCTGTACGTGTCGCACCGCTTCGCGGGGCCCATCTACCGCTTCGAGAAGAGCGCGCAGTCCATCGGCGGCGGCGACCTCACGCACCGCGTGTCCCTGCGCACCGGCGACGAGCTCATGGAGCTTCAGGAGGAGTTCAACGGGATGGTCTCCGGCCTCCAGGCGCTCGTGCAGAAGGACCGCAACCTCGCCCAGCGCCTGTCGGAGCGCGTCGACGAGATCGCCAAGAGGCTCCCCGACGACGCCGCGCGGCGCGAGCTCAAGGACCTGAAGGTCGAGCTCGCGCACCTGACGAAGTCGTTCAAGGTTTAAACGGATGCGGAAGCTGCTCGCCGCCGTGCCGCTCGCCCTCGCGCTCGCCGCGGCGGCCGCCCGCGCCCAGACGCCGAGCCTGTCCGAGAACGGCTCGCCCGAGCGCGTGTACGCGCTCGACGACGCCCTGCGCCTGATCCGCAACGACCCGCGGCTCCAGTCCTCGGAACAGGATCTGATCATCGCCGAGTCGCGCGTGACCGAGGCCGAGCTGCGCTTCCTGCCCGAGCTGGGGCTGCAGGCCAGCGCGTCGAAGTTCAACGCGATCTACCCGTTCGCGCTCTCCGGAGACTACCACAACATCCTCCTGTTCCCGGGGACGCAGGAGAACATCTACTCCTCGCGCGCCTACTTCAACCTCCCGCTCTACGAGGGCCAGCGCACGCTGAACACCTACAAGCTGGCGCTCGCCGCGCAGAAGCAGGCCGTGGCCAACCGCGACTCGGTGAAGATGGACCTGGTCCTGCAGGTCAAGGAGGCCTTCTACCATCTGCTGCTCGCCCAGGAGCGCGCCGCCGCCGCCGACGAGCACCTGCGCGACGTCGAGCGCGCCGCGGCCGACGGCGGCCTGGGCGCGTGGGAGGCCGTCGAGGCCGAGGCCGCGCTCGCCACCGCGCGCTCCGGCGCGTCCGAGACCGCGCACGAGCTCGACTCCATGCGCCTGACCTTCCTCAAATCCATGAACCTGGAGCTCGACACGCCGTTCCGCGTGACCGGGAGCCTGACGACCACGCCCATCAAGATCGAGGTCGAGCGCGCCGTGCTGTGGGCCATGGAGCTGCGCCCCGAGCTGCAGTCGCAGACCTACAAGGCGCAGATCGACGCCATCGGCGTCAGCCTCGCCAACGGCCGCCGCTACCCGACGGTCTCCGTCGGCGGCGATTACGAGCTGACCGCCCAGTCCTTCCCGCTCGACAAGAACAACTGGGACGTCACGCTCGGCGTCAAGATTCCGCTCACCTACGACCTCTGGAGCCAGCTCAAGCAGAAGCGCGCCGAGCAGCGCCAGGGCCAGCTCACGCGCTCCGACCTGCAGGATCAGGTGCGCCTGCAGGTGCGGCAGGCCGCCGAGAGCCTGCGCTACTGGCAGGAGGAATGGCCGCGGCGCGAGAAGCAGTGGCGGCGCATCCAGGGACTTTACGACGCGGCGTCGGCCAAGGCCGGCTCCGCGCTGGCGCGCATCCGCGCGCAGCAGAGCCTGCTCGACCTGCGCCTGGCGTACCTCTCCGCCGTGACCGAGCATCTCCTGGCCCGGGCGCGGCTCGAACGCGCCGTCGGCCGGGAGATCGAGCCTTGACGCGGCGGGCCCTCACCCTCCTCCTCGCGCTCGCCTCCGCGACGACCGCCGCCGCCGCCCCCGACCTGTCCGCCGCCGCGCTTCTGCCCGCCCCCCTCTGGCGCGGGGTCCGCGCCGCGCCGGCCGGGCGCCGCCCGCAGGTCGGCCGCGTGCTGTCGGCGGGCTCTCTGCGCGGCACGGCGCACGTCGGCGTGATCAAGGTCCTCGACAACGCCGGCTTCCCGATCGACGTCGTCGCCGGGACGTCGATGGGAGCCGTCGTCGGCTCGCTGTACGCGGGCGGTCTTCCCGTCGACCGGCTTTGGGAAATCGCGTCCTCGGTCAAGATCGACAGCGGCAGCAACCTGTCCAACCGCCGGCTGATCTCGCTCGTGCTCTTCGACAAGCTGCTCTCGTCGGAGAACACGGAAAACCAGGTCCGGACATGGCTCGGCGGGATGCGCTTCGACCAGACCAAGAAGCCCTTCGCGTGCGTGGCCATGGACGTCTACACCGGCGAGGCCATCGTCTTCCGCGACGGGGACGTGGCCACCGCCGTGCGCGCGAGCATGAACCTGCCCGGCATCTTCCAGCCCCTCGAGTACCGCCACCGCTTCCTCGTCGACGGCGGGGTCGTGGACTACATCCCCGTGGACGCCGCGCGCCTGCTCGGCGCCCAGTGGACCATCGCCAGCGTCACCGAGAACGACTACACGGCGGTGCGCCCGAAAAGCGTGCTCGATTCGCTCGAGCAGGTCATCGACATCCGGGGCTCGTACATGTCGCGCGAGCAGCGCAAGCAGGTGAGCTTTCTCATCGAGCCGCCCGTCGGGGACATCGGGATGTTCGAGGACAAGCGCATCCCCGAGGCGATGGAGAAGGGCGTCATCGCCGCCTCGCGCCGACTTCAGGGAGCCGAGGAGAGCCTGATCCTCGCCTCGATCCCGCTGCTGGCGGCGGACTGGGCGCCCGCTCCCGCCGCCGCGCCGGGAGCGCGCCGATGAACCGCGCGCGCCGCGCCGCCCTGCTCGCGTGCGCGCTGGCGCTGGCCGCCGCGCCCGCGCGCGCGTGGCGCCTGTTCGGCGAACCCTCCGACGGCAAGATTCGTCCGGTCCAGAGGCTCAACGACGAACACAAGCCCGCCGAGGCGCTCGCCGCGCTGACGCCCCAATTCATCGCGACGCTGCGCGGCACCGACCTGCGCCAGGCCTATGTGCTGCTGGGAGACAACCACGCCGCCCTCGACCGCCAGGCCGAGGCCCTCGGCGACTACCAGCTCGGCGTGAGCCTGTTCCCCAAGAACGTGGACCTGCTGACGCGGCTGGCGACTTTGCTCCACCGCAACGGACTGGACGAGCAGGCCAAGCCCCTGTTCCTGACCGCGCTCAAGTACGAGCCGCGCCACTGGGGCGCGCACCTGGGCCTGGCCGAGATCGACCGCCGCTTCGGATTCTTCGATCGCTCGGCCGCGCACTACGAGATCGCCCTCGAGGTCCTCGCCCAGCGCGCCGACGTCTGGCGCGACTACGCCGAAGTCCTCCTCGCGATGGACGACGTCGCGACGGCCGAGCTCGCGCTGCAGACCGCGCTCAAGCTCGAGCCGGGCAGCCCCGACGCCCGCGTGCTCCTCGCCTTCGCGCGCCGCGACCGCGGGGACTACGACGGAGCGGCCGAACAGCTCGACGCGGCGCTCGCTCTCGGCGCCGGCGTCGGCGCGCGCCGGGCCAAGGCCCTTCTGCGCCTCGAGCAGGGCCGCCTCGACCTCGCGCGCCGCGAAGCCGAGGAGGTCCTCAAAGGCGTCCCCGGCGACGGCGCCGCGCTCTGGGTGCGCGCGCGGACGCGCCTGGCCGAAGGCGACGCGGCCGGAGCCGCGCGCGACCTCGCGGCCGCGGAGGGCTCCGCGTCCGCCAGCCCCTTCGCCGCGCGGGCCGCGCGCGTCCTGCGCGACAAGATCCTGACGCCCCCCTCCTCGAACCGGCCGGCGCCGAGCCGCGAATGAAGATCCGATTCGACAAGATGTCCGGCGCGGGCAACGACTTCGTCGTGCTCGACGGCCTGCCGAGGGGCCGGTCCGGCGCGGCGCTCGCGCGGCGCCTCTGCGACCGGCGCTTCGGGATCGGCGCCGACGGCCTGCTCGCGCTGTCGCGCCGCGGCGGACGGATCCGCGCCGACTACTGGAACGCCGACGGCTCGAGCGCCTTCTGCGGCAACGGCTCGCGCTGCGCGGCGCTGTGGGCCGCGGCGCGCGGCTGGACGAAGGGCCGCCGCTTCGTTCTCGAAACGAGCCGGGGGCCGCTCGAGGCGCGCCTGACGGCCCGCGGCCGCGCCGAGATCGAGATGCCCGCGCCGAAGGATTTCCGCGAGGCCCTGCGCCTGACGACGGCCAATCGCGCCTGGCCGGTCTACTTCGTCGACACGGGCGTTCCGCACGCCGTCGTCTTCGTTCCCGACGTCGAGAAGATCGACGTCAAGACGCTCGGCCGAGTGCTGCGCTTCCACAAGGCCTTCGGCAGGGCCGGCGCCAACGTCGATTTCGTCTCGGCCGGCCCCGGCGGCCTCTCCCTGCGCACCTACGAGCGCGGCGTCGAGGGCGAGACCCTGGCCTGCGGCACCGGCGTCGTGGCCGCGGCCGCGGCCGCGCGCGCGCTCGGCCGCGCGGGCGCCCGCGTGAAGGTGCGCGTCCCCCGCCGCGAAACCATTGTAGCGCCCTTCGGCGACGGAGAGGCCCGGCGCGCGGGCCCGGGAGCAACGACGTTCACCGGAGAGGTGGCGCTATGAAGTTCGAAGGCTCCTACGTCGCGCTGGTCACGCCGTTCGACTCGGAAGGCCGCATCGACGAGGGCGCCTACCGAGACCTCATCCGCCGCCAGATCAAGGGCGGCACCCGCGGCCTCGTGCCGTGCGGCTCGACGGGCGAGGCGGCGACGCTGACGCACGAGGAGTTCCGCCGCGCGCTCGTGATCGCGCTCGAGGAATCCCGCGGCGACGTGCCCGTCATGGCGGGCGTGGGCACGAACGCGACCTGGAAGGCGATGGAGCTCGCGCGCGAGGCCGAGAGCCTGGGCGCCGACGCCCTGCTGGTGCTCGCGCCGTACTACAACAAGCCGACGCAGGAGGGCGTGTACCTCCACTTCCGCGAGACCGCGCGCTCGACGCGCCTGCCGGTCATGCTCTACAACATCCCGGGGCGCTGCGGCGTCAACGCGGCGCCGGCCACGATCGCGCGCCTGGCCAAGGACTGCCCGAACGTCGTCGCGGTCAAGGAGGCGGCGGGCAGCCTCGACCAGGTCTCGGAAATCATTTCCTTGGCGCCCCCCTCCTTCGCCGTGATGTCGGGCGACGACAGCCTGACGCTTCCGATGATGGCGGTCGGCGCGCGCGGGGTGGTCTCGGTCGTCGCGAACGTCGCGCCGAAGGAGACTCAGGCGCTGTGCGCGGCGTTCCTCCAGGGCGATCTCAAGAAGGCCAAGGCCCTGCACCTCAAGCTCTTCCCGCTGATCAAGGCGCTGTTCCTCGAGACGAACCCGATCCCGGTCAAGGCCGCGCTCGGGATGATGGACCTGTGCCTGCCCGAGCCGCGCCTGCCGCTGACGCCGCTGTCGGCGTCGGCGCGGCCGAAGCTCAAGAAGGCGCTGAAAGACTTCGGCCTCGTCGAATAAACGCCCTCGGCTTCGGGTTCGGAGCGACTAGACCTCGCGGCCGATCGCCTTGCGCAGGGGCTTATTGATCGCGAAGAAGATGAGCCCCGAGCCCACGCCCAGCGCCAGCAGCATCGTGAAGAAGGCCTGCTTGCTCATCGCGTCGTAGAAGCCGCCGATGAAGCCGGCGAGGTAGTTGCCGAAGAAGCTCGACAGGAACCACATGCCCATCAGCATGGACACCATGCGCGCGGGCGCGATCTTGGTCACGAGCGACAGGCCGATCGGCGACAGGTACAGCTCGCCCATCGTGAACAGCCAGGTCGTCGTCACGAGCCACAGCAGGCTGCCCTGCTCCTTGGCGCCGACGATCTTGGAGGCGGCGATCATGATGATGAACGCGCCCCCGAGCAGGACGCAGCCGATGCCCATCTTCGTCACGCTCGACGGCTCCCGGCCGCGCTTGCTCTGCCAGCCCCAGAAGACGTCCATGAGCGGGGCGAACAGGATGATGAAGAGCGGGTTGAAAGCCTGATACCAGCTCGACGGGGCGGTGAAGCCGAAGAACTGCCAGCGCGTGTTCTGGTCGGCCCAGAGCTGGAGGGTGTTGCCCTGCTGCTCGTAGACGGCCCAGAAGACGATGTTCACGATGCACAAGAAGACGAGCGCGCCGATGGCCTTCCACTCCGCCGGCGTGATCTTCTGCTCGACGCCGTTTTCAGACGCCGCCTGCCGCTTCATGACGCGGTCGGGAGGCAGCAGGTGCTTGCCGAAGTGATAGATGGCGAGGCCGAGGATCATGCCGACGCCCGCGGCGCCGAAGCCCCAGTCCCAGCCGATCATTTGGCCGAGCGTGCCGCAGACGAAAGGCGAGAAGAGGGCGCCGAGGTTGATGCCCATGTAGAAGATCGTGAAGGCGGAGTCCCGGCGGTGGTCGCCCTCGGGGTAGAGGTTGCCGACCTGAGTCGAGATGTTGGGCTTGAAGCAGCCGTTGCCCAGGATCAGGAAGAACAGCGCGAGGAAGAACATGCTCTGCACGGCCATCAGGAAGTGGCCGACGGCCATCAGCGCGCCGCCGATGTAGACGGACTTGCGCTGGCCGAACACGCGGTCGGCGAGTATGCCGCCGAAGAACGGCGTGAAGTAGACGAAGCCGGTGTAGAGGCCGTAGATCTGAGAGGAGAGCGCCTGGACCGAGAGCGCGTCGCGCATGCCGAACAGGCCGACGAACCACTGCACGAACGCGCGGATGCCCGCGTAGCCGAAGACCGCCATGCCCTGGTCGGCGTGGACGATCAGGAACTTGGTCATGTACAGCACGAGGAGCGCGCGCATGCCGTAGTAGGAGAAGCGCTCCCACATCTCGGTGAAGAAGAGGACGTAGAGGCCCTTGGGGTGGCCGAACCACTCGGCCTGCGCCGTTCCCGCCGACTTGTCGCCGGGAAGCTCTTCCTGCGCCGCCACCGCGTCGTTCGCGCTGCTCATGGATGCACTCCCTCCTCGATCTCCGCCGGCCGTCCGGCCATTATAGCGACTTCTCTGGCGACTTCCGCGCCGCCCGCGAGAGGATCCAGCGCGCGGCGGCCGCGAGGTCGCGGCAAATTTTGTCGGGCCTGGCCTTCGGATGCTTGCCGTCGCGCCCGGCCTTGCCCGTGCGCACGAGGATGGACGAGCAGCCGGCGTTCAGCGCGGCCTGCACGTCGGTCGTCGTGTCGCCCACGAGGTACGACGCCTTCAGGTCCAGATGGAAGCGCTTCTTCGCGGCCTTGAGCATCCCGATGCCGGGCTTGCGCCACGAGTGGCCGCTGCCGGGCGCGTGCGGCGAGAAGTAGATCGCGTCCCACTTGGCGCCGCCTTTCGCGAGCCGGCGCTTGAGCTCGCGGTGGATCTTCGCGAGCGTGTTCAGGCTGAAATAGCCGCGCGCGACGCCGGATTGGTTGGTCACGACGATCAGCTTGAAGCCCGCCGCGCGCAGGGCCTTCAGCGCCTTCGGAACGCCGGGCAGAACCGAAAGCTGGGACGGGTCGCTGAGATAATTCCTCTCGCGCACGAGCACGCCGTCGCGGTCGAGGAACACGGCGCGGCGTTTCTCCGCTCGTCGTCTCACGCCGGAATTTTAACTTTTCCGCCCCCGCCGGAGCGGCCGATTTATATCAGAGCGCCGCCCGGCCTCGATCGGGGACCTGGGTCTTGCGAAAGGCCGGAACCGGACCTATACTCAATTCAGAAGCGCTGGATGGGCCGTCGAAGCCGCGAAGCCCGAACCAAAACAGCCGCCTTCGAGCGGATCAAAGGGGAATCCGAAGCCCCGCGAGTTCGAGAAAAACGGTCGAGACGACGCCGAGGCGATGATGCCTCCGGCCGAAGCGCTCAGAAAAGCTGGCCCCGGCGGTCGTCGAGCCGAGGCCTCCTTTTTTCCCCCGATGGAAGGACCCGCGAAAGAAGAGCTAGACTCTCGGCATGGCGATCAAGGAACTCGGGCGCCGCATCTCGCTGGCCGTGATCTCGACTCTCTTCGCGGTCGGCTCGGCGTTCCACAAGAAACAGGAGCCTAACCCCATGCAATCCGAGAAAACCGCCGGCAAGGTCTACGAGTTCGAGATGAGGACGATCGACGGCAAGCCGAAGAAGCTCGCCGACTACAAGGGCCATCCGCTCCTGATCGTCAACACCGCCTCGCTGTGCGGCTTCACGCCGCAGTACACCGACCTCGAGAACCTCTACAAGAAGTACGCCGCCAAGGGGCTCAAGATCGCCGCCTTCCCCGCCAACGAGTTCGGTGCCCAGGAGCCCGGCTCCGATTCCGACATCAAGAAGTTCTGCCTGACCAAGTACTCGGTCTCCTTCGATCTGTACTCCAAGATCGTCGTCAAAGGCGACGGCATCAATCCCCTGTACGCGTACCTGACCAAGGATTCCGGCTTCCCCGGCGACATCCCCTGGAACTTCACCAAGTTCCTCGTCGACAAGAAGGGCAAGGTCGTCGGCCGCTTCGGTCCCGACGTCAACCCGACCGGCAAGGAGATCGGGGCCGCCGTCGAGAAGGCCCTGGCCGAGTAGACGGGCCCGGCGCGCCATGGCGCCTTATTTTTCCGTCATCCTCCCCACCTACAACCGCGCGCGCATGGCGCGCACCGCGCTCCGGACCGTTCTCTATCAGGATTTTCAGGACTGGGAGTGCCTCGTCGTCGACGACGGCTCCACCGACGACACCTTCGAGGTCCTGGAGGAGTTCGCCTCCGATCCGCGCGTCGTCGTGATCCGCGAGCCGGCCAACCGGGGCATGAACGCCTCGCGCAACGCCGCGCTGTCCCGCGCGTCGGGGCGCTTCGCGACCTTCCTCGATTCCGACGACCTCTGGCTGCCCGAGCGCCTGAGCGCCTTCCGCGCCCGCGCCGAGCGCTCGCCCGAGGCCGGCTTCCTGTTCTCCAACGCCCTCGTCTGGCGCTACGGCCGCCTGATCGGGCCGCTCTTCGATCCCGCCCGCGGCATTCCCGAGGGCCGCGTCCCCGGCTGGTACGCCGTCGGCGACCGCCGCCTGCCGTACGTCACCACCAACGTCGCCATCGCGCGCGACGCCTTCGCGCGCCACGGCCTGTTCAAGACGGAGATGAAGACCCTCGACACCGAGCTGTTCGCGCGCTTTCTGGCCGCGGGAGTCCCCGTCGCCGCGATCAAGCAGACCCTCTCCGTGCGCCGCATCCACGGCGCCCAGCTCACCGACCGCTACGCGGAGAACTTCCGCGAGTCCCTGCTCGCGCTCGACTCGAGCGGCGCCGGCGCCGAGGTCAAGGCGCGCATGCGCCGCGAGTTCGCCCTCGAGGTCGCGCTCTATCTGGTGAAGGCCGCGCGCCCCGCCGAGGCTCGCGCCTTTCTCGACGACGAGCTGGGGTCTTCCGCGCGGACGGAAAGGGTCTACTCGCTCGCGCGCCTGCCCGCGGGCGCGCTGCGCGCCGCCGAGCTCGCGCGCCGCGCCTGGCTGACGGCCAGCCGCGCTCGGCTCTTCTCTTCGGCCGAAGAGCGCGAGGTCTACCGCCTGATCGACCCGCTTCTCGCCGACGAAGCCCGCTGATCAGGCTCATTTGGGCGGCGGAACTCCGTTTCCGGCCGAGTTATCCCCGGACTCGTCGCGCGACGAGTCTGGGAACAACTCCCCTTCCCCCAGCAGCCGGCGGCGTTCGGCGTCGTTATGCGGCCGGCATAGCAGCCTCAGATTCGCGATCTCGTCAAAGCCGCCGAGGGCTCGCGGCACACGGTGGTCGAGCTCCAGAAAGCGCCTGGACCCGCAGCGAATCCCCTCCGGACCGACATACACGCAGCGGCCCGCGTCTCTCGCCCAAACGGCGCGGCGAACCGCCGCCGGAATCGAACGACTTCCATTTGACGGAGCGGCTCCGCCGAGCTCGAGAACCCTCTGCGGGTCATGGCGCTCAAGATAGTCTCGAACGATCTCGGACAAGACGTCCGCTAGGCCGCCGAACGGGAACTTATGCGAAAGAAGTTCTTTCGCGCGTTCGATCGCCTCGCGCAGTGCGACCGATCCCTGAAAGCTGAAATCCACGCGCGTCTCGATGGTCGGCTCCTGACCCTCATCCTCGCCGGACCTCACGACGGCCGAGGTCTTCATTCGATCCCGCTTGGCGGGTTCGGGACACAAAGGAGCCAGCATCTCTTCGATCTGTCGAGTGCTTTTGCCTTCAGCGCGCGCGATGATCTCGACTGCGTCCGTCCGGCCGACATGCGGAGCGATCCTGGACACGCCGGTCAAAGAGAGTTGTCCGCCGGCCAAGGCCGAAAGGAGTTCCGGTCTGCTGACCCCGGCCCGGGCGGCAAGTATTCGGCGATAGGCCTCGTCTTCGCTGAGCTTTAGGCGACGAACGCAGTAGTCGAACGTCGAGGAATATCCGCGCTTCTCAAGGAGCTTGCGGCGATCCGCCTCCCCAAGGCAGGCCAAGAAAGAGGGCATCCGATCGCGCTCCTCTTGGACGAAGCGATCCATCCGCGCCAGCAATTGCACATCCGAGAGCCCGCGCGGATCTTCCATGCTACCTTACGATTGGAAAGGTGGAAACGTTCCGTTCCGGCGCGGCTAAAATTCGATATCGAACGTCAGCGCGGGCCGTCGTCGGGCCAGCCGTCGTCGTAGCGCGCCCGGTAGGACGCGAGCGGGCGCATCGACGAGAGCACGGTCTTGTGGACCCCGCCCGGCACGAGCCGCGCCGCGGCCGTGTCCGTCCGGCGCACCGCCGCCGCCAAGGCCGCCGCGTCCGCGCCGACGATCTTCGCGTCGAGCACGAGGCCGTCCGGCGTGACCGTCTGCCGCCACGCCGCGACCCCCGCCGCGTCGAACTCCGCGATGGGCGCGGAGCTCCGGCTCAGCACGTAGCGGTCCACCTGGACGAACGCGCCTTTGAGCGGGAGCGCGGCCGCCGGCCCGCGATGGTCCGCGTCCGGCACGAAAGGCTGCGGCGGCGGCAGGATCGGCGCCTTCTCCGGCTTCGTCTCCGAGCGCTGGAGCTCCGCCTCGCCGAGCAGGAGGCTGGGCGCGATCACCGAGGCCGGCGCCGTCATGTTGATGTCGGAGGCGTCGGAGTCGTCGCCGGCGGCGAGCAGGCTCTCGGCCATGACCAGCGGCGTGCCGACCAGGTCGAGGTCGCGCACGCGCACGGTCTTGCCGCCGTCCGCCTCGACCAGGTCGACGCGCGCCGTGAAGCGGATCGAGCCCTGGCCTCCGCCGCCCTGCTGCTGAACCGCCGCGCGCAGGTCGCGCACCCACAGGCCGTAGGGCTTCTTCTGGCGCCGGCACTCCTCGCGCAGGCGGTCGAGGAGCTGACGGACCGGCAGCGGATGGGAGCTCGTCAGGAACAGGCAGCCCGGCGTGCCGGACGGGAGCAGGCCCAGCGGCGCGCGCGCGTGGCCGTTCGAGCGCGGGAAGCCCTTGACCGGGTAGCGCGACAGCAGGAAGCCCTTGAGCAGGCCGCGGTCGATCAGCACGACGCGCCGCGCGGGCACGCCCTCGTCGTCGAAGTCGTAGTGCCCGAACAACGGCCGGCCGCGGAAGGAGGCCTGCGTCGGGTCGTCGGTCAGCGTCAGCGTCTCGGAGAGCACCCTCGCGCCCACGCGGCCGCGGAAGGTCTGCGCCCCGGCCGGGTTGCGCTGCTCCTCGCCGGACAGGCGCTGGCCGAGCGCGAAGACGAGCGCGGCCGACACCGACGGGTCGAGGAGCGCCGGCGCGCTGAACGGCGAGGTCGTGACCGCGACGCGCAGCTCCTGGAGGTCGGCCAGCAGCTCGCGCCCCGCGCGGCGCATCTCGAGCTCCGTGGGCAGCGCGGCCGGCTCGCCCGCCTCCCAGTCGCGCGCCGCCGTCTCGCGCAGGCCGTCGGGGCTCAGCGCCGCGGCCTCGATCTCGAT
>VFSW01006058.1_pt1 | contig 17811 bp, 17 predicted proteins | sample 5358111 | NCBI WGS metagenome assembly VFSW01 (sample SAMN11554181, study PRJNA540505) | mine drainage metagenome | isolation source: sediment from site ElyBrook_90M | place: USA: Ely Copper Mine, Vershire, VT | collected 2017
GCTTTACTGCACGGTCCAAACGGACACCCCATTACGGACCTTCACGTTACGCTGTACGACGGGTCGTATCACGACGTCGATTCAAGCGAACAATCGTTCAAGACGGCAGCGAGCATGGGCGTACGGGACGCGCTCCCCAAATGCCATCCGGCGGTGCTCGAACCGATCTCGCACGTCGCGGTCACGATTCCCACGGCCTACACTTCGAGCGTGATCCAGCAGCTCACGGGCAAGCGCGGTCAGATCCTCGGCATGAACCCGGGGCCGACCCCCGGTTCCGACGTCGTCGAGGCCTACGTTCCGCAGGTGGAGCTCGCCCGCTACATCACGGAATTGCGGACTGCGACCCAGGGTCTGGGGACGTTTACCTCCCGCCACGAGCGATATGATCCCGTTCCGGGCAATCGGGTAGGACCGAAGGCAGCCGTCTAACAAACACAGCTGGGTGAAACGCCTTGTAGCCATCGCCCTTCTTGCGGCGCTTACGACCGCTTGCTCGAAAGTCTCCGGTCCCGGCACCGCCGGTTCCGACCACGCCTGGACGAAGCCCGGAGTCTTGCGCATCGCGATCCAATCCGAGCCCAAGAATCTCAACACGCTGTTGTCTTCGAATACGACCGACGTCATGATCGACGCGTTTATTTTCGATCCGCTGCTGAGCGCCGACGCCAAGGGAAACCCGGTGCCGGTTCTCGCCACCGAAGTGCCGACGCTCGAAAACGGGGGCGTCAGCAAAGACGGCCTCACGGTCACCTATCACCTTCACACGGGCGTCCAGTGGAGTGACGGTACGCCCCTCACGAGCAAAGACGTCAAATTCTCGTGGCAAGCGATGATGAACGAAAACAACAACGTCGTGTCGCGTCACGGCTACGACGAAGTCGCTTCGATCGATACGCCGAACGACACCACCGTCGTCGTTCATCTCAAAGAGAAGTTCGCACCGTTCGTCAATACGTTTTTCGCCGCGAGCGATAGCCCGGTCGACATCGTCCCGGCGCACCTTCTCGCGTCGTTTCCGAACGTCAACCAGATTCCGTTCAACAACGAACCGATCGGTTCGGGACCCTATAAACTCGCCGAATGGGTGAAGGGCGATCACATCACGCTCGTCGCGAACGACAAGTATTTTCGCGGAACGCCCGGCCTGCGGCGCATCGAAATTCGCGTGATTCCCGACGAGAATACTTCGCTCAACCTCTTGCGCACGCACGACATCGATTGGATGTTCGAGCCTTCATACTCGACGTATGCGGCGCTGAAATCGATGCCCGACGTGGCAACCCGTTACAACGATATCAACGGCTACGAGGGCATGTGGATCAACACGACACATCCGCCGCTCGATAACCCGAACGTCCGGCTGGCCCTAGCGTACGCGATCAACAAGAAGCAATTGCTCGACACGCTGACGTTCGGCCAAGAAACACTTGCAAGCGAAGACTTGCCGAATTGGTTGTGGGCCTATAACCCGCACGTGACGACGCATCCCTACGATCCGACCAAGGCGAAAGCACTACTGGCCGGCGCGGGCTTTACGCCTGGACGCGATGGAGTTCTGACCAAAAACGGGCAGCGGCTCTCCCTCCTGCTCGTGAGCAACAATAGCAATGCGACGCGCCGCAAAGCGTCGCTGCAAATTCAGGCGATGCTGCGTCAGGTCGGCATCGACGTCCAAATCAAATACTTCGACGGGGCCACGCTCTTCGCGCCGGCGCCGCTCGGCATTCTGCAATCCGGAAAATTCGATCTCGGACTCGCGGGATGGTTTGCAGGCATCGACCCGGACGATTCGTCGAACTTCGTTTGCAAGAATCGTCCGCCCGGCGGCTACAACTACAGCCGCTACTGCACGCCCGCGATGGATGCGGCGCAGCAGGTTGCACTGACGCATTACGACCGCGCGACGCGCATCAAAGCCTACGCGCAGATCGAGGAATTACTCGCGACGGACACGCCGATGCTATTCTTCTGGTGGGACCGCCAGGCGCAGGCCGTCAATCCGGATTTCAAAGGCTTCGATCCCAACCCCGTGACCGAGTCCTGGAACTCGTATCAATGGAGCATCTAGGAACACCCGGGCAGCCGGTCGGACCGATGCCGGAGCTCGTGTGGTTACGCAAAATGATCGTCGAGCGCGCGTTGACGCGCGGCGATTACGTCCTTTCGGGCGGCGTGCGTAGCGACTACTACATCGACAAGTTCCGCCTCTTCTCCGACCCGCACGTATTGCGGCGCATCGCGCGACTCTTCGTACCGCTCGTTGCCGATCTCAAACCCGACATCATCGCGGGAACGGAACTCGGCGGCGTGGTCATCGCCACGGCCGTATCGCAAATGTCGGGCGTCCCCATGATTGCCGTTCGCAAATCGCCGAAGGGCTATGGCGCCTTCGCCGACGAGTTCGTCGAAGGGCCCTACGAGCCCGGACAGCACGTCTTGCTACTCGAAGACGTCGTCACGTCGGGGCGCGAGTTGCTGGCGTCGACGAAGCGCCTCGAAGAGCTAGGGCTTAAAGTCACGCCGTGCGCGGTCGTCAGCCGCGGTCTCGCGCCAGTCCGCGCGCTCATTCAGTTCTCGCTACCGCGTGGCCCCGCAAACAACGAAAACTAGGCAGACTTTATCCGTCAGAGCTAAAGCTCTGCCGGATAAAGTCTGCCGGCTAAAGCCCCCTGCCATGCTTGCTGCGCTGCTAAGTGTGGTGTGCGCTCCGTTTGCGCTGGCCCAGATGCCCGTGCAAACGGTGGACGTCGGCGTCGAAGATGCGACCGCGCACGGGGCGCTCGCCGACGGAGTCTTTTCCCTGGTCGTATCGACGGTCGGCAGGCCGTTCGCGTTCGACCCCCGATCGCTGCATTTTTCGTGGCAAGCCGAGGACGCCTACGGCGATCTCACCGCAACCCGAGTCCCGGCTGCGATTCACGTCGGGAGGTGGATGCAAGCTTCGCTCTACGCGCCGTACGTCGGCACGAGCGCGAACAAAGACCTCAAGCGCGAATACCGCGCGCCGCTCGATTTCGGCGCGCCGCCGCCGCGACCGGGTCTCTACGAACTCGTGGTGCGCGCGGATCCCGGTTTCGCGCATACCGATCGCGGTGGCGGCCTTACTCTCGGCCGTTCAACGATCGTCGACGTCTACTGGCCGGACGAACGCAACGGCGACGCCGCGACAGCCGATCTCCGCCGCCGCGTTCTCGGCCGCGACGTGTACGCGTTTGGCGGATCGCTCGTAGCATGCCAAGGCGCGAACAAACCAGAACCGTTCGACACGCCGCTGCGCGTGACGCGCGTCTGGCGTCATAACGGCGCCGCATATTGGCTGGAAACGGGGGCCACGGGACATTCCTACCCCACGTCTTTTGTCGCAATCGACCCGATCGAAGTCAACGTGGGCGACTGCGACCCCGGCTTTCGATTCGCCGATCCGTGGCACGCCGGGGTTTCCATCACAACGCAGAAACCGCCGGCGAGCCTGCGATCCGACGCAACAATCGTCCCGGGGATGTCGCGCAATGCCGTGCGTTGGCTGCTCGGTTATCCCGATCGATTCGGTACGGCGCAATACTTTAACGATCTGGATGGCTGGCTCTACGAGTGGCCCCAGTCCGTCTCGGAAGCGGTGAGCTTCAAGAACGGCCGCGTCGTGCAATACGTGCCGCCGGGGAGTCCTCCTTAACGCTTCGCGCTCCCGTTCCCCAAATATTCTCCGAACGTTCCCGAGGACTGAGGCCGCTCAAGCTACGCTCCATGAGTGAGCCTTCATTCAACCGTCGCTCCTGCCGGACTCGAGCTACCTTTTTTGCGCGCGTGCCGTCGCGAAGCCGTGCCCTATACGCCCGTTTGGCTCATGCGCCAAGCGGGACGCTACCTTCCCGACTACCGCAGCATCCGCGAACGCGTCTCTTTTCTCGATCTTTGTCGCAACTCGGAACTCGCCGCCGAGGTCACCATCAACGCCGCCCGTTTTCTGGACGTCGATGCCGCGATCGTGTTCGCGGACATCTTACTCCCGCTCGTGCCGATGGGGTTGGGCCTGCGATTCGAGAAAGGCGATGGACCCGTCATCGAGCGCCCCCTGCGTACGGCGGCCGCGATCGATGCGTTGCCCCAAGTCGACGTTCGCGACGCCCTGTCGTTCGTCGGGAAAACCATCGAGCTCACCTGCGCCGAACTTGACGACGCGGTGCCGACCATCGGCTTCGCCGGCGCCCCTTTCACGCTCGCATCGTACGCGATCGAAGGCGGATCTTCGAGAAATTTCGTCGCGACGAAGACGTTCATGTATACGCAAACGCGCGCGTGGGATTCGCTCATGACGTACGTCGCCGACCTTACCGCGCGCTACCTGATGATGCAGATCGACGCCGGCGCAAGTGCCGTACAACTTTTCGACAGTTGGGTTGGATGCCTCACGCCCGACGATTATCGGCGATTCGTACTGCCGTATACGCGACGCGTGGTCGCCTCGCTCGGGTCCCGCGTGCCGGTGATCTATTTCGGGACCGACACGACAACGCAATTGGAATCCATTCGCACCTGCGGTGCCGATGTTATCGGTCTCGATTGGAGAGTCGATCTCGACCGAGCGTGGGAAGTTATCGGAGAAGAGATCGCCGTGCAAGGGAACTTCGATCCGGTAAATCTCTTCGCCGACCCGGAAACGATTCGTCTCGAGGTGCGAACGATTCTCGCGCGCGCGGGAGGTCGCTCCGGGCACATTTTCAATCTCGGCCACGGCGTCTTGCCTGGAACGCCGGTAGACAACGTCCGAACCTTAATCGACGCCGTCCACGAATACGGCAAATGACCGAACACCCCGCGGTTAACGCACGCGCGTACGATGCGATCCTCCTCTTGGGTTTTGGCGGACCGGAACGACCTTCGGCGGTTCGCCCTTTTCTCGATCGCGTGCTTGCCGGGCGTACGATTCCGGCGGCACGCTACGAACTCGTGGTTACTCACTACGAGCAAATGGGCGGCGCTGCGCCTTATAATGAATTACCGCGACTGCAAGCGGTCGCATTCGAACGCGAACTCCGTTCGCGCGGTGACGATACCCCGGTCGCTCTTGCGTACCGTTGCGTCGACCCGGATATCGAGAGCGCGCTCGCCGAGTTCGCTCGGCGTGGCGCCGAACGCATCTTGGGTATTATCCTCGCGCCGCACCAGGGCGCCGCGAGTTGGGGGCGATACGTCGCGAACGTCGAAAGCGCCCGGGCGCTCGTTGGCCCCTCGGCTCCCGTTGTCGAGTATCTCGATCCCTACTTCGAACATCCGCTGTTCGTGCGCGCTCACGTCGAGCGCACGATCGACGCCCTTTCGCAGTTGGAACGTCCGTCGCTCGACGAAACGGAACTCGTCTTTACGGCCCACAGCATTCCCACGCAGGCGACGGATGCGCAGCTGTACGTGGACCAGGTAACGCGCACCGCAAAAGCGGTCGCGGACGAACTCGGGGCGCGGCACTGGCGCATCGCGTATCAAAGCCGCAGCGGAGCGCCGAACGAACCTTGGCTCGAGCCCGATATTCGCGACGTCATTAGGGATTGCGCGACGCGCGGCGTTCGCGACGTCGTGGTAAACCCGATCGGGTTCCTCTGCGATCACGTTGAGGTGCTCTACGATCTCGATATCGACGCCAAGGCGGTCGCAGACTCGCTCCACGTTCGCATGCAGCGCGCGGGAGCGCTCAACGATCACCCGGCGTTTATCGGCGCTTTGGCGGAGCTCACCCTCGAAAAAACGCAACGCGCTCGCGTGTTGCAGGCCTAGCTCGATGCAGCGAATAGCGGTCATCGGCGGTGGCATCTCGGGACTCGCAGCCGCATTTCACGCGCGCGAGATCGCCGCCGAACAAGGTCTTCCCGTGAACGTCATGATCTTCGAGCGGTCCGCTCGCGTCGGAGGGTGCATCGAAACCCTTCACGTCGACGATTTTACTTTGGAAATGGGCGCCGACTCACTCGCGACCGAGAAGGGCGCCGCGACGCAGCTCGCGTCCCGCCTCGGGCTCGAGCTTCAGCCGGTGCGCGATGATTTCCGCGGTACGTGCATTCTGCGCGAAGGCCGATTAGTACGCATGCCCGACGAGTTTCGCCTATTTACCCCGACCTCGCTCCGCTCGCTCGTAACGAGCCGCCTCTTCACGCCACGAGGCATGCTTCGAGCGGCGCTCGAGCCCCTGATTCCAGCGCGCAAACAAACGGCCGACGAAAGCCTTGCGTCTTTTGTGACGCGCCGCTTCGGACGCGAAGTGCTCGAACGCTTGGCACAGCCGCTCCTGGGTGGGATCTATTCGGGAGATCCGGCACGCCTGAGCGTGAGATCGACAATGCCGCAATTGCACGACGTGGAGCGCAAATACGGAAGCTTGGTGCGCGGGATGCGCGAGCTCACCAAGAACGCTCCGTCCGGCCCACGTCTCGTCAGCATTCGCGGCGGTTTGGGCGCCCTCGTAACGGCACTCGAGCGCGAACTCCAAGGGCACGTGCGCACGAACGTTGGGGTCACGCGACTGACCCGCTGCGCGCAGGAGTGGACGCTGTCGCTCTCCGACGGATCGCAAGTCGTCGCAGACGGCGTGATTTGCGCGCTTCCCGCATATGCGGCGGCCGAAATCTTGCAGCCCGTCGATGCGGAACTAGCGCAATCCCTTGCCAGAGTCACCTACCATTCCATCGCCACCGTCACGGCGGCTTATGCCTGGCGCGACGTGCCGCCGCTGCCCAGTTGCACCGGTTTCGTCGTGCCCGCGATCGAGCGTCGGCCGATCATGGCAACGACGTTTTCGAATCGCAAGTATGCCGATCGGACGCCCTACGGTTCGATGGTTCTACGCGCCTTTGTCGGCGGCGCGTCCGGGCAGACGCTCGTTGCGCGAGACGACGATTCGCTCGCACGCCTCGTCGAGAGCGAGTTCCGCGACCTCTTGGGAATCGTGGCGAAGCCACGATTCGTCGCCATCCGCCGCTGGTTGAACGCGCTTCCCGAATATGCCGTGGGCCATCGCGCCAGGATAGACGACATCGATCGTCGCGCGCGCGCCCTTGGCGGATTCACTCTCGCAGGTTCGGCCTATCGCGGCGTCGGCATCGCCGATTGCGTGCGTAGCGGCGAAGCGGCTGCTTCCGAACTTTACGGCATGCTCGGTCCGTCCTATCAAAAGGAGCTCACCCATTCATGAACCCCCACGCACGCGTTTCCTTCGATAAAGCGCCGGCGATCGTCATCTGGGAGATGACGCGCGCATGCGCACTGGCCTGCAAGCATTGCCGCGCCGAAGCGATCCCGCGCCGCAATCCGCTCGAATTAAGCACTACCGAAGCGTTTGCGCTCATCGACGATATCGTCGATTGCGATAAACCGATGCTCGTCTTGACGGGTGGAGATCCGTTCATGCGCGACGACCTTGCCAAGATCGTCGAGTATTCGGTGTTTCGCGGCCTGAGAACGGCGGTTTCGCCGAGCGCAACCGGTCGCCTCAAGCCGGAGAGCCTGCAGGCACTCTCGATGGCGGGCTGCCAACGCATCTCGCTCAGCATCGACGCCCCCGATGCCGCATCGCACGACGCCTTTCGCGGCGTCGGAGGTTCCTTCGAGCGGACCATGCGCGGAATAACCGCGGCGCGCGAAGCGGGATTGGAAGTACAAATCAATACCACGATCTCGCGCTTCAACCACACGCGCATCGCGGAGCTCGCCGATCTCATGCGGACGCTCGATATCGCGTTCTGGAGCATCTTCTTCATCGTTCCGGTCGGGCGAGCCCTTAAACAACAGGTGCTTTCGGCCGCGGAGACGGAAGCCGTCTTTGCCGATCTCCTCAAAGCCTCCGCGGGTTTGCCCTTCCCGGTGAAAACGACCGAAGCGCCACATTATCGCCGTTTTGTCGCGCAACATTCGCCCGAGGATTCCCCCTCGCTATCGGAAGTGGGCGTTTCGGACGGCAAAGGGTTCGTGTTCGTCTCACACACCGGCGAAATTTTCCCCAGCGGATTCTTGCCTCACTTGGTCGGAAACGTTCGCACGGACCGCCTGATCGACGTGTATCGCAACGACCCGTTCATGAAACGCCTTCGCGACCCGGCCTCCTTCGAAGGGAAGTGCGGGGTTTGTGAGTTCAATCGGCTGTGCGGAGGATCGCGTGCGCGGACCTATGCGATGACCGGCAGCGCGTTCAAGAGCGAACCCACATGCGCGTACGTTTCGCCGCGATTGGCGTTAGCTGGGAACTGACCGCCCCGCCTCGAAAGAGGTCCCATGGCGACTCCCGCTAGGGATGCCTTTTCGGCAGACGTCTTAGATTGGCGTATCCGAGAGGCGACCAAGTTACTGGTTACCTACGGCCTCCTTATTGCGGTGCTCTTTCCGGCTTTCTATTTCGTAACCCGTATACTGCCGGGAAACGTTCCCGACGCACTTTCGCTTCGGCTGATTTCCGGTGGTTTTTCGCTCGCGTTGGTGCTGATCGTTCTGCTTTTCCCGTCGGCGCGACGCTACTCGCAACGAATGCAATTGGCGAACGTCGGCGTCTTTCTCGTGCTGCTGCTGGCGGTTCTCGTCAATAGCGGCAACCTCAACTGGTACGTGACCGGCATCGTTATCGGACTTTTCGGAACGCAATATGCGTTTCTGAGCTCGCGCGATTTGATTCTCGCCTACGCCGTCGCTTTCGCGTTTCAGGTATGTTACTCCGCGCTACTGGGCATATTCTTCGAGTGGACGAATCTGTACGCGCTCGGCGTGGTGCTTTTCGCATCGATCATCTGCGTCGTGAGCGGTATCATTCGCATCAACACGGTCAAATCCGAGCTTTCGGCGCGCGTCCATTTGCGCATGCAGGCGATCACCGACGGCTTGACGAGTACGCTCAATCGAAACGGGTTAAATGAAGCCATCGACTCGGCTCTCACTTCAGCAGTAACGAGCTCGTCGAACGTCGCGTTGATCTACATCGATCTCAACGATTTTAAGACGATCAACGATACCTACGGTCACGACGTCGGCGATGCCGCGCTGCTCGAAGCGACCCGCCGCATACGATCGCTCCTGAACGAGTCCCAGATTCTCGCACGCATCGGCGGCGACGAATTCGTCGTACTGGCAACTTCCGACGCATCCGAGTCCGCGGCTGCGGCGTTGATGGAACGCATATGCGTCGCCCTCGAAGTGCCCTTTGGGCTAGACAACGTCGCCGAAACGTTGCCGATCAGGGCGAGCGCCGGGATCGCCCTCTACCCGCGCGACGGGACGACGCGTCTGGAGTTATTGGCGTTCGCCGATCATCAAATGTATGTCGCAAAACGCGCGCTCCAACGGCGATCGACCGACGGATCGTGAGGCGGAACCCCACGCCGAGAGCTTTACGGGTAAACGGTGACTCCCGCAGGCTCGGCACCAACCGTATACGTCCGAATCGCGCGGTGGCGGGCGAGGTCGATGATCGTGAGCGCTCCGGAGAACACGCTCGTAACGTAGGCGCGTCTGCCATCGACCGCGACGCCGTACGGGCCATTTGCCACGGTGACCGCGGCGATGGGTAGCAGCTTGGCCGCATCGACGATAACGACGTCGCTTCCGGGCGAGTCGAGCGTTCCTTCGTTTGCGACCACCAATTCTTTCCCGTCGTTCGTAATGGTAACCTGAGCGGGATTGAGGCCCAACCGCAACCGTTTCGTCACGCGGCCTTGCGCCACGTTAACGCGGACGACCTCGTTGGTGTTCGAGAGCGTCGCGTAGACGGTTTTTCCATTGGGAGAAACCGCGACCTGATTCGGAGATCCGCCAACGGCAATATTCCGCACGAGCCTCCGCGCGAGTACGTCTACGACGCTAATATCGTCGTCGCGCACGTTGGCGACGAACAGCGTGCGATCGTCGGAACTCATCCGCAGCCCGTGTGGGTAACTACCTACCGGAATTTTCGCGAGGAGCCGCATGCTTGCGACCTCGACGACTGCAACCGCGTTCTCGCCCGACAGCGTAACGTAGGCAAGCCGTCCTTTCGAATCGCACACGACGTGAGCGGGGCTGTTGCCGATGTCGACACCCGAGCGCACGCGCAAGGCCTTAGGGTCGATCGAAAGCAGCCGGCCCGGTTCGCCCGCCATCCCATACGATCCCGACACGTCGAGAAAACCGACTGCGAGCAAGACCTTGGGACCACACATTTGGACGTTGTGCGGGGCGATCGGAATCGCGAGCGTATGCTCGGTTCGCGCGTTCACGTCGATGGCGCTAACCGAGTGGCTTCCCTGGTTTGCAACGAAAACGATAACCGAGAATAGCGCCGCTAGGATCTGCATCGTTCCTCGAGCCCTCCGTCAGCCCGAGCATATCAAGCCGATGAATCCGACTGAAGAATATCCTGGGAAGAGGCGCGAGCGGCACCCTTGGGGCTAGATCGTGAGCTCCGTACCGTCGTCGGCAATCGCACAGGGTCCGTGGTAGACGCTGCGCGCGGCATCCTCGAGTTCGCCGGGAGCAAATTCCGTTCCGTAGTGCGTGAGCACCATACGACGCGCTCCGGCACGCTGCGCCATTTCGCCCGCCTCTACCGCCGAGAGGTGGCCACGTACGGGGCCGGTTTCGGCAGCCAGACCGAGCGCCGCTTCGCACAAGAACAGGTTGCACCCGTGCGCGAGTTCCTCGACCAGCTTGCACGGCGCAGTGTCGCTCGAATAGCAGACGCTCGCACCGTCCCGCTCGACGCGTACGGCATAGGCATCGACGTAGTGAATCGTCTTCGCAAACGAAATCGAGAGATTCCCGACGAACAGCTCGCCTTTGGGATCGTATTCGCGAACGTCGAAGACCTCGTCGAGAAAATCCTCGGCCCCTTCGCTTTGAAACGTTCCGGCAAGTGCGCGCAACTGCGTTTCACCACCCGGCGGAAGCCAGATCGGCATGCGAGCGTCGCGCAGTAGCGGACCGTACTTGAGGCCGTAGCGCAACGGAATCAAATCGAGGAAGTGGTCCGCATGCATGTGCGTGATCACGATGGCGTCGAGGTCCGGGTAATCCATCACCTCGCGCAAGTTCGAGAGTGCGCCCGAACCCAAATCGAGGAGAATGTTTGCCTCGCGGGTGCGCACGAGGTGACAACTGCAGGCTCGACCGGGTCGCGGAACCGACGCACTCGACCCCACTACGCGCACGCGCATGGAGGCCGCCATTACGGTAGCGATGAGCGCACCTCTTTCTTCGCTAGTCTGTCCTCCTGAGCGAACACGACCTGTCCTTTCTAGCCTGCGAACTGGTCCAAAGGAACCATAAAGAGTAAGCGGTCGCCGGGCCGCACGTCGCCCTCAAACTTGTGTACCGGAACGGCAACACCTTTGCCTGCGCCTGTCTCGCGCCAGACGTAAAGAGGTACCCAGCGCACCTTGTATCCAGGACGTTCCGGCGGTGCGGGCGGCGGCGAGTTCTCGGCGCCTTGGAAGCGCTCCGCGAGCTGAAAGGTCCTCGAGAACGGGGTCTGTGCGAAAATCGCAAAGCGGCCCCGCGTGCTTTCAAACCGCGCAAGCCCGGCGATCGTCGGAGCGGTAAGCTCGGTGGTCGAGAACGAGGCGATGCCGAAATGGCGTTTGATCGACGCGCCAAAGGCCAAGTCGTCGATACGCAGCACGACGTGCATATCGCTGTTGCTGCGCTCGCGCATCCGCGTGCGCGCGCCGAGCGCCACTTCCAGATTCGACGTATCGCTATTGGTGACGCCCACAAGCGATTTCGCGCGTTCGGGCGAACAATAGGCGATCGTTTCGTCGTTCGTCGCATCGCCCGTAAGCAAATCGATCTTGCGATCGCGCGCGAGCTCGATCAGAATCGCATCCGGATTTCGCTCGACCACCACGACTTCTTCGCCGAGCTCTCGCAGATAGTCGATGACCAACGATCCGACGTTACCGGCACCACAAACGATGACGTGCCCGGCCCGATGGATCTGACGCAGCCCGCGCGTTCGCCGCAGCAACGTCGCGTTGAGCGAGGAGGTTATGGTGGCGGTAAACACCGCAAAGATCATCACGCCGACGAGCATCATCGTCATAACGACGAGAAGCGAAAGCATCTCGGGAACGTTCAGCGCCTGCGTCGCGCAGTGCGTGCAGGCAGTGATATCGCCGTAGCCGACCGTCGTCATCGTCGTCATCACGAAATACATCGCCGCGATCGGATTGAGATGGAGCATCCAAGCAAAATAGATCGCGTAAACGACGTAAAGAACCAGGCCGCCGAAAAAGACGGTCCGCAAGATCGGCTCGGTCCGCTTGATCGAAAGCCGCATATCGCGCAGGATCCCTCGCCAACGTTCGCGCCGAACCGACGATCGACTGTGCTCGCCGAACGACCACGTGCGCTTGATGTTCGAGATCGGTCCAAACACGCATACGACGGCGTCGTCGGCAATAGGCGTTCCGAGATACCCTTGATCGGCATGATCCTCTTCGCCGTGGCAAAGATACGGCGCGACGCCGTCGATCGCGACGATACGCGCGCGCAGGTGTTGCTCCGCCTCGACGACGTCCATGCCGCCTATTCCGAATTTCGATGCCGGGCGCTCGCAGAATCCGAACAGTCCCGCGTTTGCCTCGTGCGTGTCGCGATCCAACTCGCCGCTGGTTCGATGCACGCTTTTGGCAACGAGAGTCTCGAGCGTCGGAAACGGGAGCGCGTAGAAGCAGGACGGGTCGACCGACGATGCGGCGTACGTCGCGGCCGCATGGGCGGCGGGTGAGATCGCGGTGCAGTTGTATTTTAGGCCTTCTTGGATCTTGTGACCGAGCACCGGATTAAACTGGCGAATCGTGACGCGGATACGGTCGTTGATGTCGCGCGCGAGCAGCGCAACGCGCAGGTTCAGGCGATCGTCTTGCGCGACCGCGACGATACAATAGTTGGGTTGCGCGGCGGTGGCACCGGGGGCTTCGAGGCCGGCTTCGCGCAACACCGCGGGGTTCGACGGATCGTCGTTTAAATGTTTGAACGTGCGCGGGAACTCCGCGCTCAGTTGCGCGACCGTAGCCGAGAGCAGGCGCTCGGCGCGCTCTTCTTCGTGCTTCCAAATCAGAGCAACACGTTGCCCGGCCGTCTTTAAAATTTCGCGGCAGATTTCGTAGGCAAGGTAGTCGCCGCCGATGACGATAATCAGCGTCTCGGTCGCCATAGATGTCGTTTGATTCGCCGCCGCCCACGCCGCGCCCGCCGCATCCCCTCGCTCGCGCACTACTCGAGCGCGTCGGGGGGCGCTCCGGCGCGCGCGTTCTCGAAGTCGGGGCCGGAAGCGGCCGCAACACGCGCGCCTTGGCGGCCGCCGGGCTCGAGGTCGTCGGGCTCGAGTCGGGGTTGTATGCCGTCGCCGCACTCGCCACGCACGCGCTCCTCCACGGAACGCCGCAAACGATCGGAAACGCCCTCGGCTCGATCGCGCGCCTTCTCCAACCCGGTGCGCCCCTCTTTGGGACATTCGGATCGGTTCGGGACGCGCGGTATGGCAGCGGGATTGAGATCGAACCCCACGTGTACGCACCCGAAGCCGGAGATGAAGCGGGCGTCGCCCATACCTATTTCGACGAGCAACGCCTGCGGGCGATAATGGCCGCCGATTGGGAGATCGAGTCCGCGCGCGAGGTTGCCGTCGACGCCATCGCGGGAACGTGGGCGCACCCGCAGACGCCGCTCCGAGGCGCCGTCCACTGGTTCCTCATCGCGACGAAGCGCTAGTACCGCGGGATCGCAGGGTCGATTCGGGATGCGTAGGCGTCGATGCCGCCGTAGACGTTGACGACCTGTGCGAAACCTTGCGCGGCGAGAAACTGCACCACGCGTTCGCTTCGGCCGCCGTGATGACAGAGGACCGCAATCGGGCGATCTTTCGGAAGTTCTCTCGCGCGCGCGGGAACTTCACGCATCGGCATAAAGCGGGAGCCCGGGATCGAAGCCACGCGTACCTCGCCCGGCTCGCGAACGTCGAGCAGCACGAAGTCGCGCTCCTCGACGCGCCAGGCGGCGAGTTCCTCCACCGAAATTTCACCCATCATACCGACGAGGAACCTTTCGCGGAAACGACGTCCAGCATCGGGCTCGACGCATTTGCATACAGGAGTTTCTCCATGCGACCCGCGAGAAACGCCTGTCGCCCGGCAATAACCGCATTGCGCATCGCCTGCGCCATCAATACCGGAGAAGCGGCGGCGGCGATGCCGGTATTCATCAGCAGCGCATCGACGCCGAGTTCCATCGCAATCGCCGCGTCGGAGGCCGTCCCCACGCCGGCATCGACGATCACGGGCACGGTCGCGCGCTCCTTGATGATGCGGATCGTATACGGGTTGCAGACGCCCAGACCGCTGCCGATCGGCGCCGCGAGCGGCATCACGGCGGCGCAACCGAGTTCCTCGAGTTGCTTGCAAGCGACCGGATCGTCGCCGATATACGGCAACACCGTGAATCCGTCGTTCACGAGGGCTTCCGCCGCTTCCAACGTACCGCGCACGTCGGGATGCAACGTCGCCGAGTCGCCGATCACTTCGAGTTTGATCAGATCGGTTTCCAGCAACTCTCGCGCGAGTTTCGCGGTGAGGATCGCATCCTTCGCGGTATAGCACCCTGCCGTGTTCGGCAAAATCGTAAACCTGGTGCGATCGATGTAATCGAGCATCGTCTTTCCGGATGCGTCGTCGAGGTTGATCCGACGAATCGCGACCGTCACCATATCGGCGCCGCTCGCCGCGTGAGCTTCTTGCATCACCGCGAGCGTCGGGTATTTACCGGTTCCGACGATCAAACGCGACGTCAGCGTGTAGGAACCGATTTTCAATACAGCGTCCATCTTATCCACCGGCGACGGCCTTGATGATTTCGATCGCGTCGCCTTCACGTACTGCGGAAGTATCGTATTCGCTGCGGCGCACGACCTCGTCGTTTCGCGCGACCGCAATGCCGGAGCGCGGCGCGCCCAGCAATTCAAGCAGCGCCGATACCGTCATTCCTTCGGGTAATTCGCGCGCCTCGCCGTTAATCGTTGCCTTCACGCGACGACTGTTCGCCCCGCATGCATCTGCATCCTGAGCGGAAGCCAAGGCGAAAGATCGGAACGATTTTTGCCTTCGACACACTCGGCAATCAGGGGCGCCGGCATCGGTGCCAGCAAGATCCAGTCGCGCCCGCGCCAGGTTGCGACGAGCAACCCTTCGAGCGCGCTTGGACCGATAAACGGCCGTCCGTCGGGCGAACCCGGGCGCAGGCCGGCCCACGACTCGGTTACGGCCAAATCGCGTAACGCGGGCGCCGCGTCGAGCGCGGCTTCGAGCAGGCGGCGCAGACCCTCCGCTGTGACGCGCGTATCGAAGCCGGCGCGTTCGACCGTAGCGCCCACGAGCAGACGCCCGTCGTCGCGCGGCACGAGGTACGCGCCCGGCACCCATGCCGGCCGTTTCAGGAAGCCGCGCGGCATGGCAAGCGCCAACATTTGTCCCTTAACGGGCTCGACGGGCGGGACTGCCTGCGGCGGGACACCGGGTATCTGTGCCGCCCAGGCCCCTGCCGCGTTGATCACCCACGTGGCGGGCGAAAAGCCGCGATGACTGCGCACTCCAAGCACGCGACGCCGGTCGCACTCGACCTGCAGGTCGCGCGCGTCCGCGCCCACCCCAACGCCCAGGGCCTCGCAGCCGGCAAGGAGCGCTCGCCCCAGACGCCGGTTATCGACCGTCCCCTCCGGCCGAACCAGGAGCGCCGAGCGCACGCGTTTGCCCAGTGCGGGCTCGAGCCGCAGAGCATCGGAACGCTCGCAGAAGGCGTGTGGGACCCCGGCGCCGGCTAAGGACGCGGCGCGCTGCTCCAGGCGTCCAACGGCATCATCGTCGTACGCCGCCGAGATGATGCCTTCGAGCCTCAACTGCGCATCGAGACCCGTCTCGTTCGCGACGGCCTCCACAAAGGCCGCATAGCGCCCAAGCGATGCCACGCAGAGCGCGCGCAGCTCCGGGTCCTCGATCGCCTCCGTATAGGGCGCGAGCATCCCGGCGCCCGCCCACGATGCCGCGCGCGAAGGCTGGTCCCGGTCGAAAATCCTAACGTTTGCGCCTCGCAGCGCAAGCTCCCGAGCGATGGCCAAACCGATCAGGCCCGCACCAACGATAGCGACGTCGCACCCGCGAGCAGAACTCAACACGCCCGCGAGGTTCCCCCTTAATCCTGAGAGTCCGTCCCGCCGAAACTATCGTTGAGAGGAGGTGAATGAATGAATAATGCCCTTTACACGATGCCGATCGAAATACGACCACTGCCGACCACGATCGGCGCGAGCCCTGCGAATCCCGGAGGGCACGTCCGAGTAGGGAGTCCCATCCAACGGGACCCGTTTCCGAATCCCGGAGGCACCGCCCTGGCGGGAGCCCCCATCGGGCAAGGCTCGTCGCTTTCTTGGGCAGATGTGCTCAAAGCGGTGCACGGATCGTCGAAAGACGGTCACGGCGGCGGATTAAACAAGATCCAATCGAGCTTCGATTCGGGCAGCGACGCCTTCGGTGCATCTGCGGCGAGTTCCGACAACAGCGTCGACTCGTTCGGAACGCCGAGCGCGACGCCAAGCTCGACGGCTTCGCTGATCGCATCGATCAGCGATCCATTCTCGTCGATCGCATCGAACCTTCAAGTACGCGCGCAACTGCAGTCCCAACAGTTGCTCGACTTCTAGACGGTTCAACTACACGGTTGGCCCGATAAAATCGGAAACCGAAAGGCCCGCGTAGACTACGCGGGCCTTAAATTTTTCCGTGCCGCAATCATGCAGATCAACATCTCGCGCATGGAGCCCTTTTAGTGCCGGCTTAGGCGCGAACGGGCGAAGTGGACTATGGTCCACGAGTCCGTTCGCAACGACAGCCGGTGCAAAAGGGCTACATGCCCGTATATACGGGGCCCTCGCCGCCTTGAGGGGGAACCCACGTGATGATCTGATAGGGGTCGGCGATGTCGCACGTCTTACAGTGCACGCAGTTCGTAAAATTGATCTGCAAACGCCCGTCGACTTTGCCCTCGGCGTTTTTCTCGAAGAGGGGCTCGTACACGGCCGCGGGACAAAAATACGCGCATGGGTTGCCGTATTCCACGGTGCAGCGATCGCGACACACGTTCGTATCGGCAACGTGCAAGTGACACGGCTGATTCTCTTCGTGAATCGTACCGGAATTGTAGACGTCGGTGAGTTTATCGAAGGTCAGCACGTTATCGATCTTCGCCCGCGGCGTCTCTTTGGGCTTATAGCCGGCCTTTTCCATCCGTGCGTAGCCGGGTTTCGATTTCAGTTTGTCGACGAACCCGAAGCCCCGCCCGCCGACGATCGGCGCGAGTCCCGCATTAAACATGCCCGCCCACATGCCGTGCTCGAAGCCTTGATGGAAATTGCGCGAACCGCGCATCTCCGCGTACGCCCACGAATTGCGGAAGCGCTCTTCGAACGCGGCGAGCTGCTTTGCGTCGTAGTTTTCGGCTTGAAGCGCGTCCCACGCCGTTTCGGCCGCCATCATGCCCGACTTCATCGCGAGATGCACGCCTTTGAGGCGCATGCCGTTGAGGAATCCGGCCGAGTCGCCGGTCACCAGCAGGCCGTCCGCGTAGGGACGAATCATCGCGAAGAAACCGCCTTCCGGAATCGCCTTCGCACCGTAACGAATGAGCTTCGCACCCTCGAGCATCTTGCGAATCTCCGGATGCTCTTTCATCCGCTGTAGTTCGTTGTGCGGATCTGTGGTCGGGTATTTATAGTAGAGCCCGGTAACGTGACCGATGTCGGGCTCGTTGTCTTTCATG
>VFSW01006059.1_pt1 | contig 17809 bp, 18 predicted proteins | sample 5358111 | NCBI WGS metagenome assembly VFSW01 (sample SAMN11554181, study PRJNA540505) | mine drainage metagenome | isolation source: sediment from site ElyBrook_90M | place: USA: Ely Copper Mine, Vershire, VT | collected 2017
ATAATGCTCTCCTACGTGCCACTGAATAAAGTCTGTGACAACTCCTGTGTGTAATCGATCAATTAGATTACCGAGGGCCCCACCAAGAATCAAGCTTAAACCACTGGAAAAAAACCTTTCTTGCTGATGTCGATAAATTAATATTAATAACCATAATACAGCTGCCATGGCAATGGCGGTGAAGAAATAACGTTGCCAACCGCCTGCGTTAGCCAATAAACTAAAGGCGGCTCCTGGATTTTTAGCTAATACAATATTGAAGAAGGCATTTATGGTGATCATTCCTTGATAAGGAATTAAGTGCGCTGATACCCAGCTCTTTGTCCATTGATCCACGCTGATAACCAGTAAAACAATAACAAAGTAGAGTGTGATTTTACGCATAGTGACGATTTTCTTGTTGGCCAGCAATATTTTTAATGCAGCGCCCACACAGTAGGGGGTGAACACTGTCCTGACCAACGTCAAAACGATAGTGCCAGCAGCGTTCACATTTTTGATGATCACTGGCTTTCACAGATACCTTAAAACGGCTAGTTTGACTGTTACAAGCGATGTCAATTACAGATGGCCCCTCAAGCTCTGGTTGTGCCAATGGATGAAGACTTACCTCGGCAGTGATCAGAATAAAGCGTAAGTCGTCTTGGACGGGCTGTAGAAACGCCAGTAGTGTGGAATCAACATATAGCTCTACCTCCGCTTTCAATGAGGATCCAATTGAGCCCTCAGTTCTTGCTTGCTCTAATTGTTTTTGGACTAAAGATCGCAACTCTCTTATGGTCATCCATTCTTGAAGAGTCACGGTGGCATTATTGATGACTGGCATGCAATACCATTGTTCATGAAAAATTGACATGTCCGATTCTTCGGGTTGTTGATGAATAGTAAGCCAAGCCTCTTCAGCGGTAAAGGTTAGAATGGGCGCTATCCAGCGCAGTAATGCATGAGTGATATGAAATAAAGCTGTTTGCGCTGAGCGTCGAGCTGCACTGTTCACGTGAGAGGTGTAGAGTCTATCCTTCAGAATGTCAAGGTAGAAACCGCCCAAATCCTCAGAGCAGAAAGTTTGGATTCGTTGCGCTACCAAGTGGAACTCAAAGCGTTCATAGTAGCCTTTAATTTCTTCCTGAAGCGCTGTGGTCAAACATACGGCGTAACGATCAATGTCTAACCAGTTCTCTACCGGAGTGGCGTGTGTATGGATATCAAAATCAGAGATGTTGGCCAATAAAAAACGTAAGGTATTTCTAATACGTCGATAAGACTCCACCACACGTTTTAAAATTTCATCGGATAAATTAAGCTCTCCCGAATAATCTGTGCTAGCAACCCACAGGCGTAAGTTATCAGCCCCCAGATTTTTGATCACTTCTTGAGGAAAGATCACATTGCCGAGAGACTTACTCATTTTACGGCCTTCACCGTCCACCACAAAACCGTGGGTGAGAAGTGCTTTATAGGGTGCGTGAGATTTCATCCCAACTGATGTGAGCAGAGAGGACTGAAACCAACCACGATGTTGATCCGACCCTTCCAAATACAGATCCGCAGGGCTGTGAACTTCTGCGCGTTGATCGAGTACTGAAAAATGTGTGGTTCCTGAATCAAACCAAACATCTAAGGTGTCCTTAAGGGCTCGATAATGTTGGGCGTCATCTCCCAATAACTCATCAATGGCGGCATCAAACCAAGCGTCAATTCCCTCAGTTTCAATACGCTGAGCAATTTTCTCAGTAATTTCTTTAGTATTGGGATGAAGTTCACCTGTTTGTTTGTGCACATAAAAGGGGATAGGTACTCCCCAAGCGCGTTGCCTCGAGACGCACCAGTCGGGACGGTTTTCAATCATGGCTTTGAGTCGCGCTTGTCCCCAATGTGGAAAAAAGGCGGTGTTTCCTACTTCTTTTAAGGCAGTAGCTCTGAGGGAAGGGGAATGCTCAGGTTGATTATCCATGGTAATGAACCATTGTGCTGTAGCTCTAAAGATAATCGGTGTTTTATGTCTCCAGCAATGGGGATAACTATGATTAAATTCATTGTGTGCTAATAAATGTTTGGTTTCTGTTAGTTTAGCCACAATAATAGGATTCGCTTTCCATACAAACTGCCCAGCCACTAGAGGTGTCCCCTCTATGAAGCAACCATTATCGGCGACAGGGCTTTTCACAGGTAATTGATAACGAAGCCCAACTATATAGTCATCCATACCATGAGCAGGAGCGGTATGAACTAACCCTGTTCCAGAATCAGCGAATACATGATCCCCTAAAATCATGGGGACTTGTTTATCAAAGAGTGGGTGAGTAAGAAGTAGTCCTTCTAATTCACGCCCTGGCATGCTTGCAATAGTGTTTCCTGATAATTGATAACGGAGAAGACAGTCCTTAACTAAATCACTGGCTAGCAATAAATAATTATTATTCGTTTCTATTAGGCTGTAGGGGAGTTCTGGATTAACGCATACCGCTTCGTTGCCAGGTAATGTCCAAGGAGTCGTGGTCCATATGACGGCTAAAATAGGTTTATCATTGAGTGATAGGTGCAGTTTTTCTTCTAAATCTTTTTTATTAGTAACAGTAAACCCCACATCAACAGCAGGAGAGATTTTGTTTTCATATTCCACTTCTGCCTCAGCCAAAGCCGAGCCGCAATCTAAGCACCAATTAACAGGTTTTTGGCCTTGATGAAGATAGCCTCGTTGCCATAACTGACTTAAGGATCTAACAATATTAGCCTCTGTTGCCGGAGAAAGCGTGAGATAAGGGTTATCCCAGTCAGCACTCACGCCAAGGCGAATAAAATCCGCTTTTTGTTTAGTTACTTGCTCAAGAGCATAAGTGCGGCACAATTGTCTGAATTGTTTGGCATCGATGTTTTTACCGTGTTTTTTTTCTACTTGTAATTCAATAGGTAAACCATGGCAGTCCCACCCTGGAATATAAGGCGCATCAAAACCAGAGAGAGTTTTACTCTTAATAATGATATCTTTTAGAATTTTATTAACAGCATGACCAATATGAATATCACCATTCGCATAGGGTGGGCCGTCATGAAGAATATATTTAGGACGACCTTGGGTGATTTGGCGTAATTGTTGATAACGTTTTTGCTCCATCCAGCGTTGAATCCATTGCGGTTCACGCTTTGCAAGATCCGCACGCATAGCGAAGGTGGTATCGGGTAAATTAAGTGTTTTTTTATAATCAGTCATAGTGTGTGTGATGTAAAGTAGGCTTTTGCTTGTTCAGCGTCTGAATCAATTTGTTTAATCAAAGCATCAAGAGTAGTGAATTCTGCTTCATCACGTATCTTATGATAAAAATTGACATGAATCCGTTGACCATAAATGGTCTCATTAAAATTAAAGAGGTGAACCTCTAACCAAGGTTCATGGTTGGATTCTACCGAAGGTCTGGTTCCAAGACTGGCTACCCCTTTAAGTGACTCTTTATTTAGTCCCTCTACTGTAACAGCAAAAATACCTTGTAATGGGGGTATTCTTCTCCCCAAAGGGATATTGGCTGTGGGATAGCCTATGGTTCTGCCTAATTGTTTACCAAAGGCTACACGCCCACTGATAAAGAAAGGACGACCTAGTAGTTTGCGAGCAGTGTCTAGTAGACCGTGCTGTAAGGCTTCACGAATAGCGCTACTTGACACGCGTTCTTGTCCCACCTTATGGCTGTTCATAGATTCACAGATAAAGCCTGATTCTTTAGAACGGGTAGCGAGATAAGCAAAATCTCCTTGTCGTTTGGCGCCAAAACGAAAATCATCACCAACCAGTAAATAACGGGTATGCAGTTGTTGATTGAGGATGCGATTAACGAATTCTTCTGCTGAGGTGTTAGCTAAATCATGATTAAAGCGTAAAATCACCACGTGATCTACATTGACCGCTTCAAGTAATTCAATTTTTTCTCTTAGGCTAGTTAAACGAGGTTGACTGAATTGAGGAGCGAAAAAATCTTTAGGATGGGGTTCAAAGGTCATGACCACACTATCTAAATGACGTGCTCGTGCCTGAGTTACCACTTGTTCGATCATCATTTGATGACCTAAATGGACTCCGTCAAAGTTGCCTATGGTTAAGGCACAAAAGTTGGTTAAGGGTTGAGATAACCCTAAATGAATGTGCATCTTAAGACGTAAAATATGTAATTTTAACGTTTCTTGGCGTTTTTGTCTGAACTGAATTCTATAGTGTCCTGTATCCTTTTTATAAATTGTTTAAAGGTAAACCCTTTGCGCATAGAGTGCAGAGGCTCTTCTCAACTCATCTAGTTAATTCAATACGAGCTTGAAAGCAATGCCGGCTAGGAGAATAGCGAGTAGAGGACGAGTGATTTTCTCTGAAATTTTGCTATTTAGTTGGGTACCAAGCCAAATACCTGGAATGGAACCAATTAATAAATTAACGAGTAATGAAAAGTTAATTTCCCCTAGAGCCAAATGCCCCATGCCGGCAATCAGAGTGATGGGGATGGCATGGGCGATATCTGTGCCAATTATCTTTGATAAAGGGAGCTTTGGGTATAAAAGTAGAAGAGCCGTGGTTCCTACTGCCCCCGCGCCCACTGAGGATAGGGTTACTAACGAACCAATGATCATCCCTATAACAATTGAGATAGGACGCTTATAAGGAATCTCTTTGGCTAGTTTAATGGTGTCTTCGCGGCGATAAAGGTTGCGCCAACCCCACAACAAGGCTAAAGCGGTAAGAAACAAAGCAAGCGCTAAAGAGTAGCGAATGGCTCCTCGGAAACTCTCCTGATGCCAACGACTACCAGCTAATGACAGGGTAATGAGAGAGGCTGGAATACTGCCTAAACTTAAATAAGTCACAGCGTGCCAATCAATATTTTTTTTACGATGATGAATGAGAGTACCGCTGAGTTTGGTAATTGCCGCGTAAAGAAGATCCGTCCCCACTGCGCTCAAAGGATTGATTTTAAATACTAAAATGAGTAAAGGGGTCATCAAGGATCCACCGCCCACTCCGGTTAATCCGACTAGAAATCCACCTAATAACCCAGACAGGGCGTAAGACCAATGCATGTCTTGTGTAACCAAAATAAAAAGACATGTTAACCATCAATCCTATAAAATATTAAGGAATATTATCTTTTTTCTATAAAACTAAATGTTATATAGGATCGACCTCCAATGAAATTACAACAATTAAGATATCTTGTGGAAGTGGCTCAAGCAGGACTTAATGTGTCACAGGCTGCTGAGAACCTTCATACCTCTCAACCTGGAATTAGTAAACAAATTCGTTTACTGGAAGAAGAACTTGGAGTGGATGTCTTTGTGCGCAATGGTAAACGTATTGTTGGGATTACAGAACCTGGGGTACGTATAGTTAAAATGGCACAAAATGTTTTGTTGGAAGCAAAAAATTTACTTGAGGCAGGACGTGAATTTAGTCATGAAAGCGCAGGAAGCCTCACTATCGCAACCACCCATACGCAAGCACGTTATGTGTTGCCTCCTATTATTCATCAATTTGCACAGCGTTATCCGCTCGTAAAATTAGTTCTGCATCAGGGAAACCCCATAGATGTGTCTGAAGAGGTGGTAGCAGGAAAAGCGGATATTGCTATTGCTACTGAAGGGATGGATCAATTTGCTGATTTATGTGTTCTACCCTGTTACCAGTGGAATCGCTGTCTAGTGGTGAAACCTACTCATCCTCTGTTAGCAGAAAAAAAAATCACTCTCAAACAATTAGCGAAGTATCCATTAATTACTTACGATTTTTCATTCACAGGTCGCTCTAAAATCAATCAAGCCTTTGAGCGAGAAGAGTTAACTCCAAATATGGTACTCACCGCTCTTGATGCAGATGTGATTAAAACTTATGTTGAGCTTGATATGGGCGTGGGGATAATTGCTGCGATGGCTTACGATAAAGAACGTGATAGTGGTTTGAGAGCCATTGATGTCAGTCATCTTTTTGAAAACAGTACTACCCGTATTGGTATTCGACGCGGTGCTTTTCTGCGACAGTATACCTATGATTTCATCGAGCTATTTGCACCGCAATTGACTTCTGATATTGTCCGAGAAGCAATTGTTAAAGAAGGTGATGACAATTAACTTAACCATTCCTTTGATCTATTTTTGAAGGAATGGATTGAATTATGATCTACGCTACCTAGTCTTTAGATTGTTAGAGCCAATACCCAGCACTCTGTTGTGAGTGCGGTGACTAGAGTTTGAGTGGCGGTCCTTATTTTAAAGATTAAGTGAAAAGACTTGGAGATTAGGCCCCTTCTTTTTTGAAATGATGAAAACGTATCCCCATTAACCACAAACTTAAAAAGTAACTTATTGCGGCAATAGTCAACAAGGGGATTAATCTTATTAACCGTTCTAGAGTACTGCCTGTTAACCATAGCGAAGGGCTACCTTGCCCCCACCACAAAATAGCACTCATGATGAGCGTTGCCACAGCAATCTTAAAAAGATAGAGAGGCCAGCCTGCCTTAGCATGATAGAGTCCGCGTTTTTTTAAGCCTAGTAATAGCCAGGTGGCGTTAATACATGCGCCTAACCCTGTGGCAAGAGCCAAACCTGCATGAGCAAAAAATTGCATAAAGAGAGCATTCATTATTTGCGTAATCAAGAGAACCATAATAGCAATTTTGACGGGAGTTTTAATGTCCTGTCTGGCATAAAACCCGGGAGCAAGAATTTTGACACCAATTAACCCTGTTAAACCAAGACTATAAGCGATCAAGGCATGGTAAACCTGAGTGGCATCAGACTCCATAAAAGCACCTCTTAAAAACAGCGTACTGATAAGAGGAATGCCCGCTACGGCCAGTGCCGCTGCCGCAGGAATCGTTAATACGAGGGTTAGTCTTAAACCCCAATCCAGTAAATCAGAATAGCGATCCTCATGACCTAAACTGTGATGCTTAACCAGTGAGGGCAATAAAATAGTACCTAAGGCTGCACCTAATAACCCTGTGGGAAACTCCATTAATCGATCAGCATAAAATAACCAGGAAACGCTACCTGTGGGGAGAAAAGAAGCAAAAATAGTGCTCACTAATAAGCTGATTTGCCCAACAGATACGCCAATAATAGCAGGAGCCATCAGTTTTAATACTCGTCTAACCCCTTGGTCATGTAAAGCCAAGCGAAAGCGTGGCAACATATTAAAATGTTTTAAGAAAGGAATTTGAAAGAGTAGTTGAAATAGCCCTCCCATCAATGCTCCCCAAGCTAATGCCATGATGGGAGCATGAAGATGGGGGGCTAAGAAGAGGGCACATAAAATAAAAGATAAATTTAATAACACAGGTGTGAAGGCTGGAATCCAGAAACGATTCCATGTATTTAATATCCCTGCCGATAAAGATACTAAGGTAATAAAAAATATATAATGAAAAGTGACTCTTAATAAATCAACGGTTGTATGAAATTTGACGCTGTCAGCTCTAAACCCTGGTGCGGATAAGTAGACAACTTGTGGAGCAAAGATAATACCCAGTAAAGTTGTGATAAACACTACAAGAGTAAGAAAGCTCGATACATGATCGATGAGGCTTTTAGCAGACTCGTCGCCATGTTGGGCTTTGACGTCAGCTAACAGTGGGACAAAGGCTTGAGAGAAGGCGCCTTCAGCAAAAAGACGACGTAATAGATTAGGAATCCTAAAAGCCACAAAAAAAGCATCTGTTAAGCCTCCTGCACCAAAAGAATGAGCAATAACGGCATCACGAATGTAGCCCAATATACGTGATAGTAACGTCATACTACTGGTTTGGGCTAACGCTTTAATAAGATTCATGGTGATTGTTAATAACAAGTATTGTTTATTGATAAGGCTGTTAGGTCCACTTATCTTACCGTATTTAAGATCTTAATCGCCATGTTAATGATGGCAGATGAGCATAAGACTTTCTGGTAGGGAGCCTGTTGAGCTGGCAATCCCATATCAAATCCTCTACGAGAGTCTGACGGCTTGGATCCGGTTGTTGGGGAAAAAGATACCGCGCGACATACGTTTATTCCTAACTCCCAGCGTCAAGGGTAAATCGAAACGACAGTCGGTGGTGGCCGATGGCAAATTGATCAATGGCCAAGTTGATAAGGCATTGACACGACGCAACACCGTGGTGCAAGGGAAACAGCAAAAGCAGACGTTTCTATTTGGCGTTAAGGGTAGTGTAGTGAGGGATTGATTTTTAATAGAAAATAATTTAAAATACACAGTTCACTATTTATCTGTCTTAGAATAATTGCCCTTTTCTGAGACTTAATGATTTTTAAGGAGTCACACATGGCTAATACCGCTCAAGCGGAAAAACGTGCCCGCCAAGCTGAAGCAACCCGCGCTCACAATATGTCTTTGCGCTCAACCTTGCGTACGGCTGTGAAAAAAGTACGTAAAGCAGTGGAAGCAGGCGACAAAGTTGTTGCACAGACGGTTTTTAAGGATACTGTGAGTACCATTGATAGTATCGCTGATAAAAAAATTATTCATAAAAATACCGCTGCACGTACTAAGAGTCGTCTTTCTGCTGCAGTCAAATCAATGGCCGCTTAATACCCGCAGTTTAAATTAAGCACGTGACGGCGGCGATAGTAATATCGTCGCCGATTTCATTTGTAGTTAACCATTTTGAGGTAAGTTGTAATGAGCCACTTGATGAATACCTATGCAAGACAACCCATTGCTTTTGTGAAAGGAAAGGGAGCGTGGTTGTGGGATGAAAATGACCGTGTTTATCTGGATGCCCTCTCAGGGATCGCTGTGAACGGGGTGGGTCACGCCCATCCAAAGTTAGTCAAAGCAATCAGTGATCAGGCGGCACAACTTATTCATACCTCGAATATTTACCGTGTGTTAAGACAAGAGGAATTGGCCAATAAATTATGTGCCATAGCACAAATGGACCAAGCGTTTTTCTGTAGCTCGGGCGCTGAAGCCAATGAAGCAGCGATTAAATTAGCTAGACTTTACGGCCACCATAAAGGTATAGAGCAGCCGACTATCATTGTGATGGAGAAAGCATGGCATGGACGCACTATTGCCACCTTATCGGCGACCGGCAGTCGTAAAGCCCAAGCAGGCTTTGAGCCTTTAGTGGCAGGCTTTGTGAGAGTGCCTTTTAATGACTTAGACGCTGTGAAGGCTGTAGCCCAAAATAATCGTAATATTGTCGCTGTATTGTTGGAGCCCATTCAGGGAGAGGGCGGTATTCGTGTCGCTGATACAAGCTATATTCAAGCCTTAAACCAGCTCTGTCATCAACATGATTGGCTCTTCATGATCGATGAAGTGCAAACAGGGATTGGTCGTACAGGTGGCTGGTTTGCCTTTGAAGACATGGGCGTGAAGCCTGATGTGCTGGCCTTAGCCAAGGGTTTGGGCTCAGGCGTTCCCATTGGCGCTTGTCTTGCTGCAGGTAAAGCAACCGACGTATTTAAGCCTGGTAATCACGGTACTACCTTTGGTGGTGGCCCGTTGGTGTGTGCTGCTGCTCTGGCTACCTTAGAAATTATGACAGAGGAAAATCTTCTGCACAATGCGGCGCATTTGGGGCAGTATATGAAAGAGCGCTTAACTACTGAGTTATCACCTCTCCTGGGGGTGGTGGATATCAGAGGAAAAGGTCTTATGTTAGGTATCGAGTTGGATCGCCCCTGTGCAGAGTTAGTGACGCACGGCTTAGCTCAGGGTTTGTTGATCAATGTGACCTCCGATAAAGTGGTACGTTTATTGCCTCCCCTTATTATCAACCAAGAGGAAGCCACAAAGATTGTAGATTTAGTGATCTCTCTAATTAAAGATTATTTAAACGGGTGAGCTTGTGAAACATTTTCTGCAGCTAAAGGATTTTACAAAGGAAGAGTTTGATTATCTCTTTCAGCGCGCAAAAGTTATCAAGGCAATGTTTAAGGCCTATGCCATTTACCATCCATTAAAGGACCGTATGCTGGCCATGGTCTTTGAAAAACAAAGTACTCGTACAAGGGTTTCCTTTGAAGCAGGTATTCATCAGCTAGGGGGCTCTTCTATTAATCTTACTACTGGTGAAACACAGTTGGGTCGCGGTGAGCCTATTGAAGATGTGGCAAGAGTTATCTCACGCATGGTGGATTTGGTGATGATTCGCACCTTTGATCAGTCGATAATTGAACGTTTCTCTGCTTACTCTCGGGTGCCTGTTATCAATGGGCTGACGAATCAATATCATCCCTGTCAGATTATGGCGGATATTTTTACCTTTATTGAGCATCGTGGTTCAATGAGTGGTAAAACGGTGGCCTGGATTGGTGATGGCAACAATATGGCTAATACTTGGTTGCAGGCTGCGCACTTATTTAATTTTCAGCTACATGTCTCTACCCCAGAGGGATATGGCATTGATATTAGCCAATTTCCTGAGGAGGAGCTCTCCCATTTGCAAGTATTTAAAGATCCCCTAGAGGCGGTTAATCAAGCGGATTTAGTCACTACGGACGTGTGGACCAGTATGGGTTTCGAACAGGAAACAGAAGAGCGCAAGAGTGCCTTTGCTCCCTTTCAGGTGAATAGCCTATTGATGCAACAGGCTAAGGACGATGCACTCTTTATGCATTGCCTGCCAGCCCATCGTGGTGAAGAAGTTTCAGGGGAAGTCTTAGAGGGCAATCAAAGCGTGGTCTGGGATGAGGCGGAAAACCGTCTTCATGTACAAAAAGCGTTAATGGAATATTTATTATTAGGTCGTTTACCCAATTCTTAAAGGTTTAACAAACATGAGTATGAGTGATGTAAAAAAAGTTGTGTTAGCTTATTCTGGTGGTTTAGATACCTCTGTTATTTTGAAATGGTTACAAGATACTTATCAATGTGAAGTGATTACTTTTACAGCAGATATTGGTCAAGGTGAGGAGTTGGAGCCCGCCCGTGCTAAGGCTCTGCAATTTGGTATTCGTCATATTTATATTGATGATTTGCGTGAGGAGTTTGCCCGCGACTTTGTGTTCCCCATGTTTCGTGCCAATGCTATTTATGAGGGGGAGTATTTACTGGGAACCAGTATTGCACGACCTTTAATTGCCAAACGCCAAATTGAAATTGCCAGAGAAACTGGCGCCGATGCCGTCTCCCATGGTGCAACAGGAAAAGGCAACGATCAAGTTCGCTTTGAGTTGGGTTACTACGCCTTAGAGCCTAGCATTAAAGTCATTGCTCCTTGGCGTGAATGGGATTTAACTTCCCGTGAAAAGCTCTTGGCTTATGCAGAGAAACATGGCATTCCTGTGGAAATGAAACATAAAACAGGCGGCAGTCCGTATAGTATGGATGCCAATTTATTGCATATTTCCTATGAAGGTAAAGGGCTAGAGGATCCGGCACGGGAACCTGAAGAGGATATGTGGCGCTGGACGCTATCTCCTGAACAAGCCTCTAATGAAGCACAATATATTGATTTAACTTTTAATCAAGGCGATGTCGTGGCCATTGATGGCAAAGCCATGACCCCGGCTCAGGTATTAACAGAGCTTAACCGTTTGGGTGGTATGCATGGTATTGGTCGCCTAGATTTAGTGGAAAATCGTTATGTGGGGATGAAATCGCGGGGCTGCTATGAAACACCTGGAGGAGCTATTTTATTAAAAGCTCATCGCGCCATTGAATCGATCACGTTAGATCGCGAAGTGGCTCATTTGAAGGATGATCTAATGCCCCGTTATGCTTCTTTAATTTACACAGGATATTGGTGGAGTCCCGAGCGTCAAGCCCTGCAAAAATTAATTGATGATACCCAAGTTCATGTCAATGGTTGGGTTCGTTTAAAATTATACAAAGGAAACGTGATGGTAGTAGGTCGTGACTCAACAACCGACTCCCTGTTTGATCCTGCTATTTCAACTTTTGAAGAGGATGGTGGCGCTTATCAGCAGTCCGATGCGGCCGGTTTTATTCGTTTAAACGCTTTGCGCATGAGAATTGCCGCCCGGTTGAGAAAATAATAGGAAAAGATTATGCCTTCTTTTGATATTGTTTCTGAAGTAGATAAACAGGAAATTAAAAATGCGGTGGAGCAGACTAACAAAGAAGTAGGCAACCGTTTTGACTTTAAAGGCTCTGACGCCCGTGTTGAGCAATCTGACTATGAGTTAACTGTCTTTGCCGATGATGAATTTAAATTAGATCAAGTTAAAGAAATTCTGAATATGCGTCTTGTTAAGCGTGGGATAGATATTCGTAGTCTTGATTTGAAAAATATCGAAGCCATTAGTGGCAGCAAGGTAAAGCAACAGGTGACGGTAAAAGTGGGTATTGAAACTGAACTAGCAAAGAAAATCATTAAATTACTGAAAGACAGTAAAATGAAAGTACAGGGCTCTATTCAAGGAGAAGTAGTGCGGGTTTCTGGTGCTAAAAGAGATACGTTGCAAGAAGCTATTGGGCTCATTAAATCCAGTGAGCTAAATCAACCACTGCAATTTAATAACTTTAGGGAGTAGCAAGACGAAGTGCTCTGTCGTAGAGAAAGTTCTTTTTCTCTCCCGTAATATTAACCGCAAGTTTTACCGCATCACTTAATGAAAGTTTACTGAGTAGCTCAGTGATCAGCTTGTCATGGCGGGTTTCATCGAGAGTTCTTTGATCAACTTGATACGCTTCCACGGCCAATACATACTCTCCCTTGCGACGGTTAGGGTTGTCACTAACCCAGATGATGGCCTCGCCTAGAGTGGTTGAATGAACTTCTTCAAATAATTTAGTTAATTCTCGCCCTATCACAATAGATCTATCTTCACCAAACACATCACAGAGAGTACTTAAGGTCTCCTTGATGCGATGAGGGGCTTCATAAAAGAGGAGAGTGTAAGGTTCTTCCTTGAGTTCTTTGAGTAGCGTCGCTCTTTCTTGAGTTTTGGTGGGTAGAAAACCAATGAATAAAAAGCGCCCATTCTTAAAGCCGGTTACGCTCATTAATGAGATGGCGGCATTAGCCCCGGGAATGGGAGAGACTGGAATATGGTGTTGGTGAGCCAGTTGTACGAGAACTTGTCCCGGGTCACTAATGCCAGGCGTGCCAGCGTCTGAGATGACAGCAATAGATTCTCCTTTAAGGAGTTTATCAACGAGTTGTTGGCTTTGAGAGTGTTCATTATGTTCATGTAACGAACACAATGGCGTGGTGATGTCATAATGAGAGAGCAGTGGCTGAGAGTGTCGGGTATCTTCAGCGGCAATCAGCGACACCTGTTGTAGGGTAGAAATCATTCTTTGGCTAGCGTCAGCTCGGTGACCGATGGGGGTTGCCACCACAAAGAGAGTGCCCGGTGGAGTATGATTCATCAAAAGTCCTAGGAAAAAAAGATGACAGAGTTCTAAGACAAGTATAATCTTTTCATATTTCTTATCAATAAAAAGCGACTATGGATTTAATTAAACGCGTGACACGTCATTTTACTGATAGTGCAAACTTAAAACTAACTTTAGCTAATGAGCTCTCGTCACCCATTGCCATGGCTGCTGAAAAAATGTTTCAGTGTCTTCTTAATGAAGGTAAAATTTTGGCTTGTGGTAATGGTGGTTCTGCTGCCGATGCGCAGCACTTTGCGGCGGAATTACTGAATCGTTTTGAGATGGAGCGCCCGCCATTGGCCGCCATCGCTCTAACCACCGACTCTTCAACCCTTACCTCCATTGCCAACGATTATCATTACAACGAAATTTTTTCCAAACAAGTTAGGGGGTTAGGGCACAGTCGGGATGTGTTGCTGGCTATTTCTACTTCAGGTAATTCAGCTAATATCATTGAAGCCGTTAAAGTTGCCCATGAGCGTGAAATGTCGGTGGTGGCGCTAACTGGTAAAGGTGGAGGTCAAATGGCTGAGCTCTTAGATGGTAATGATGTGCATATTTGCGTGAACTCAACAGTCACAGCGCGTATTCAAGAGGTGCATTTGTTGGTGTTGCACTGTTTGTGCGATGCTATTGATTGTATTTTATTGGGAGTTGAAGAATGATCGGATATAGAAAGAAAAAAATATTAGGGCTGCTTCTTATTTTATTTACACTCCCTTTATTACAGGCTTGTTTTCCAATTGTGGCAACTGGTGTCGTGGGAACTGGATTTGTGATTGCAGATAGAAGAACTTCAGCCACTCAACTTGAAGACCAAGAGATAGAAATTAGAGCCAATAACAGTATTGATGAAAAATACAACGATAAAGTTCATGTGGTGACCATGAGCTTTAATAGACATTTACTCTTAGTGGGTGAAGTACCTGATTCTCAGACCCTGAATGACGTGGTAAGTCTGGCCCAAAAAACCACTAATGTTTTAACAGTCATTAATCAATTAACTGTGGGACCTAACTTGTCCTTGTCTAGTCGAGCAGAGGATGCCTATATCACCAGTAAGGTAAAGACAAGATTTTATACCGATGCAAACGGCACCTTCTCTCCCGCACAGATTAATACCACCACGGAGAATCATGTGGTGTATTTAATGGGCATACTCACCCATAACGAAGCGGATTCAGCAACGCAAATTGCTAGCACCACTACAGGGGTGGTTAAAGTTGTTCGTGTGTTTGAATACATAGCTCATGTTCCTGACAGCGAAAAGCTACATGACCAATCTGGGACTCAGCCTACTACTAAGACTAAGCCTGAAGACGTGCAGCCTGCCTCTCCTGCTGAGGACGCTTTGCCGAACGCCACTCATGCTGTGACACCATAAGCTGATATGGTTTTTTTTGAACAGAAAATTGTCTCTCCTGGGCAATGTATTGAGCGTATTAAGTTGTTATCGCGACCACTGGTATTTACCAATGGGGTGTTTGATATCCTCCATCGCGGTCATGTAACTTATTTGGCGCAAGCAAGATCCTTGGGTGCTTCTCTCGTGGTAGCTCTTAACAGTGATCAATCTGTTAAACGACTGGGTAAAGGAGAGGATCGCCCTATTAATTCTTTGCAAGATCGTTTGGCCGTTGTGGCCTCCTTGGAAGCGGTGAGTCTTGTGACTTGGTTTGAGGAAGACACTCCTCTTAGGCGAATCGAAGATATCCTGCCCGATGTATTGGTTAAAGGGGGAGATTGGAGTGTGGATAAAATAGTAGGAGCCGATTTAGTAAAAGCCCACGGTGGTAGTGTCTATTCTGTACCTTTCGAGTATGATCGATCAACCACTCAATTACTCTCCAGAATTCGCCGTTTATAATTCCAGAAATCCTTCTTTAAGAATGCTGATCTATATAATATCCCAAACCTTGTAACGTGAGATGTTCCACGCCTTGATGGGGGAGGGATAAGTGTGGGCTGATTAGAGGAGCGTTGCCACCGCTAAGAATTAATGAAATGGACGATCCATCGGACTCTTTGATGAATTGTTTATGGCGCTCCATAATGGCTCCCACTGTGGCGTCAATGGCGCCGCGCGTGAGGGCGTTGGCGCTATTCTTAGGCCACGTGTCGGCCTTCCCCGTGACCCAGGGCAGATTGGCTGTACCCACGTGAAGTGCTCTAGTCATCATGGTCAGGCCTGGGATAATGATTCCTCCTAGAAATCGGTGATCATGATTGAGGGCATCTATGGTGGTGGCTGTTCCTGAGTTCACCACTAATACTGAGCCCTGTAGTCGCTGTCTTGCGGCAAACAAAGATAACCATCTGTCCACCCCAAGCTCTTGAGGCTTGTCATAGCAGTTAATGAGTGGGGCAAGCTGACTCTCTCCCGTTAAATAGAAAGTCGCTATTTTTAATGGGGCACTCATCTCATGGAGTCGCTGGTTGAAGCGTTTACTGGAGACATTGGCAACATACAAGGCTTGTGGATGATAAGAGTTAAGAAGAGGCAACACCAAGTGTATGTCTTGGGTGGGGATACTTCCTTGATTGAGCCATGCTCCGTCATGCCTTAATCCCCATTTAATAAATGTATTACCAATATCTAGTGCTAGCTTCAAGATAATCTCCGCAGGCTCACTTCACCTGAATGCACAATAGATTGACCACTTTGATGGCCTATAACAATGGCACCATTATCTAATATATCCTCATGCACGCCGATCAGTGAAGCGTCATTGGGCATAATTAATTCAATACTCTCTTGATAGTGAACGCAATGCGCTAAATAGCGTTTTTTAAAGTGTGCAAAGCCAGATTGTTCAAATTGTGTTAAATAAAGACTCAATTGGTTAAGTATTAAGGCCAGTAACTTTTCTCGAGGAGGAGCTATTCCTGAGGCATTTGAACAATTTTCTAACGGTTGATCAACGGACTGTTGAAGAGTGGAGTTATTACCTACATTTATCCCGACCCCTATTACTAACTGACAGGAATCCTCTGTATAGTTGGCGCATTCCACTAAAATTCCCGCCAGTTTTTTATGTTGTCTCAGCAGATCGTTAGGCCACTTAATTTTAACCTCGGACACCTCAAGTAGGTTTAGAACATCGCATAGGGCGAGGGCAATCACAAGAGGAAGAGCAGTGGTGAGAGGAAGCGGTAAATGAAATAAATAATTCACAGAAAAAGTCAGGGACTGCTCTGTGTCAGAGAGCCAAGTTTTCCCTTGACGAGCGCGGCCATGGGTTTGATTGAGAGCGAGGATACAGGTAGGAGAATGAATAGTCTGTTGTTTGAGAGCTGTTAATAAATAATCGTTACTGGAGGGTAATTCATCAATAACCTGAATATCAAACAGGTTATTATGTAGATACTGACTGAATAGTGTTGTTTGCCAAAGGGGGTGCTTAGTCATGGTCTACAATGCCGTAATGGAGTTGACTGGTAAATACCTCCTGTTGATAGGCCATAGAGCTAAGAATTTTATTTAGTAGTAATTGCACACGGTGAAAGAGGGGGCTGTCTTTTTGATAGTTAGCGGGGGCGATAAAATCCACCCGTTTGGCTTTCAGTAGCTTAATGCAAGTAGCTTGATCCTGGGCGTCTTCACTTGGATACACGGCAATAGTATGCCCACCGTTTTTTTTAGTAAGCGCCATACTTGGCACATCAGTCATGCCATCACCGATATAAATAATATTTTCAAAAGGAATGGGTCGTAGCCACTCTGGCATGTGTTCATTAATTGATTCCTCTAAGGCTTCTTTTCCTTTATTAACACGAAAGAGATATTGGGTTTTAGTGGTGTCTGTAATGAGTTGTTTGGGAAATGTGGCGAGACCCTGAAAGTTGAAATGGTATTCTGAAGCGTAGATTTGCTTAAAAAACTTACGGATAGAAATACCCTCTAAAATCTCTTTCATTCCGGCGGAAATAATGTAGTGCTGAATCGTCACGCTACCATGGCTTTGGCGTTTAACGTATTGATTGATTTTAGAAAACCATTCTTGTACACCAGGGAAGTATTCAATATCTTTACCCATTTTACGAAAATCATCGCGGCTGATATAAACCCGTCGGTTATTAGCTTCCTCCAACAATAAACGCATATAAACCAGCATTTTCTCTCCCCCAGTCTGTTTCGCGTCTTCCTCTACCCACCGCCAAAATTCCTCGGGTTGAATTCCGAGTTTGGGTAATACGGTATACTCCTGCATAGGTTGCGGGCACAGTGTGCCATCAAAGTCATACACCATAGCAATGGTGTTTTGAACAAACTCAGGCGTAGAAGTCATAGGGTGTTCCTAAATGGTAATGAAGATTATTTTACTCTCCGTGAATAAAAACCTAAAAATACTTTTCAAAGAATTTGTTGTAAACAATTACCTTTTTCAACTTGAGTGCTGTCAACGCTAAATAGAAATGTCCGTTTTCCTGCAAAGTAGAAATGTCCGCTTTTGCTGTTTCCCTTGCGCTACGGTGTTG
>VFSW01006060.1_pt1 | contig 17809 bp, 16 predicted proteins | sample 5358111 | NCBI WGS metagenome assembly VFSW01 (sample SAMN11554181, study PRJNA540505) | mine drainage metagenome | isolation source: sediment from site ElyBrook_90M | place: USA: Ely Copper Mine, Vershire, VT | collected 2017
CCCCGCCCCCCGCCGGGCCCCCCCCCCCCGCCCGCGATTCGGGTCCCTGCATGAGGAGGCAACATGGCAACCGTCAATCCCGTTTCCAGTCAGCCCAAGTCGAGCACCGCCGATGACACCTTGCAGCGCAAGAGTCGCGAGGCGGGGGTGGTTTCCGGCGGCCATCTGGTGGCCAAGGCGCTGAAGAACGAGGGCGTGGACACGATATTCACGCTGTGCGGGGGCCATATCATCGATATCTATGACGGCTGCGTCGACGAGGGCATCCGCATCATCGACGTGCGCCACGAGCAGGTGGCCGCGCATGCCGCCGACGGCTATGCGCGTCAGACCGGCAAGCTCGGCTGCGTGGTGACCACGGCGGGACCCGGCTGCACCAACGCCGTCACCGGCATAGCCACCGCCTTCCGCTCCGAAAGCCCCATCCTGCACATCGGCGGCCAGGGGGCCCTGTCGCAGCACAAGATGGGCTCGCTGCAGGACCTGCCGCATGTGGACATGATGAGTCCCATCACCAAGTTCGCAGCCTCCATTCCCAGCACCGAGCGGGTCGCCGACATGGTGTCCATGGCGGCCCGCGAGGCCTTCAACGGCGCCCCCGGCCCGGTGTATTTGGAGATACCGCGCGATGTGCTGGATCGCGAAGTGGATCTCGCCAAGGCGGTGATTCCGCAGTCCGGCAGGTACCGGGCCTCGACGCGCTCCATCGGCGATCCGGCCGACATCGAAAAGCTCGCCGACCTGCTGGTCGACTCCGAGCGGCCGGCCATTCTCTATGGCCAGCAGGTGTGGACGGCTCGTGGCCATGAGGAGGCGAGCGCGCTGTGGCGCGGCCGGTAGGTCCCGGGCTATTTCACCGGCCCCAGCCGCGGCCTGCTGCCGCCCGGCGACCCGCACCACTTCGACCGTACCCGCGGCCAGGCCTTCGCGAGCGCCGATGTGCTGATCATCGTCGGCACCCCCTTCGATTTTCGCATGGGCTATGGCAAGCGCATCAGCAAGGAACTGAAGCTGGTGCAGATCGACATGGACTACCGCACCGTCGGCAAAAACCGCGACATCGATCTCGGACTGGTGGGCGATCCGGGCGCCATCCTCGGCGCCGTGCTCAAAGCCGCCTCCGGACGCCTGAAGAACGACAAGCGGCAGCTGCGGCGGCAATGGCTGAAGCAGCTCGCCGACGCGGAGGGCGTGGCCACCGAGAAGCTCATGCCCTTGTTCAAGTCCAACAGCATGCCCATCCATCCCTACCGCGTCGCCTGGGAGCTCAATGAGTTCCTGCGCGATGACACCATCTACATCGGCGACGGCGGCGATGTGGTGACCATTTCGGCGCAGGCGGTGCGTCCGCGACGTCCCGGCCAATGGATGGACCCGGGCGCGCTCGGCTCGCTCGGCGTTGGCACCGGCTTCGCCATCGCGGCCGGCCTCGCCAATCCGTCCAAGGAGGTGCTGTGTTACTACGGCGACGGCTCCTTCGGCATGACCGCCTTCGACATGGAGACGGCCAACCGCTTCGGGGTGCCCTACGTCGCCGTGATCGGCAATAATTCGGCCATGAACCAGATCCGTTACGGCCAGCTCGCCAAGTACGGCGAGCAGCGCGGCAATGTCGGCAATCTGCTCGGCGACGTGCCCTTCGGCAAGTTCGCCGAGATGCTGGGCGGCCACGGCGAGGAGGTACGCGAACCCGCGCACATCGGCGCGGCGCTGCTGCGCGCGCGCGAGTCGGTGGCCAAACTGCGCCGCTGCGCGGTGGTCAACATCTGGGTCGATCCGCGCGAGTACGCGCCGGGCACCAAGAATCAGACCATGTACAAGTGAGCGGACGGCCAAGGAGCGGGATGTAATGAGCAAGGCATTGGAGGGGGTGCGGATCCTGGACTTCACGCATGTGCAGTCGGGACCCACGTGCACGCAGCTCCTCGCGTGGTTCGGCGCGGACGTCATCAAGGTCGAAAAGGCCGGCAGCGGCGACATCACGCGTGAGCAGCTGCGCGACATACCCGGCGTCGACAGCCTGTATTTCACCATGCTGAATCACAACAAGCGCTCGGTGACCTTGGACACCAAGAGCGAGGCGGGCAAGCGGGTGCTGGAGCGCCTGATCAAGCGCTGCGACGTGCTGGTGGAGAACTTCGCTCCCGGCGCGCTCGACCGCATGGGATTCACCTGGGAGCGCATCCAGGAACTGAACCCGCGCATGATCGTCGCCTCGGTGAAGGGCTTCGGGCCCGGACCCTACGAGGACTGCAAGGTCTACGAGAACGTGGCGCAATGCGCCGGCGGCTCGGCCTCCACCACCGGATTCGACGATGGGCCGCCGCTGGTGACCGGTTCGCAGATCGGCGACAGCGGCACCGGCCTGCACCTGGCGCTGGGCATCGTCACCGCCCTGTACCAGCGCAATCGCACCGGCCGGGGCCAGAAGGTGCTGGCGGCCATGCAGGACGGGGTGCTGAACCTTTGCCGCGTCAAATTGCGCGATCAGCAGCGCCTGGAGCGCGATGGCGTCATGAAGGAGTATCCGCAGTATCCACATGGCAAGTTCGGCGCCGCGGTGCCGCGCGCCGGCAACGCCTCCGGCGGCGGACAGCCCGGCAGCATCGTCAAATGCAAGGGCTGGGAGACCGATCCGAACGCCTATCTTTACTTCATCACGCAGGCGCCGGTGTGGAAGGCCATCTGCAAGGTGATCGGCAAGGAGGCCTGGATCACGGACGCCGATTACGCCACCCCGGAGGCGCGGCTGCCGCGGCTCAAACAGGTGTTCGCCGCCGTCGAGGAATGGACCGTCACCAAGACCAAGTTCGAGGCCATGGCCATCCTCAACGAATTCGACATTCCCTGCGGCCCGATTCTCTCCATGCAGGAAATCGCCCAGGAACCCTCGCTGCGCAAGACCGGCACCATCGTCGAGGTGGAACACCCGACCCGCGGCAAGTACCTGAGCGTCGGCAATCCGATCAAGATGAGCGACAGTCCCACGGAAGTGACCCGGTCGCCGCTGCTTGGCGAGCACACCCTGGAGGTGTTGACCGAATTGGGCTATGCCGCGGCCGAGATCGAAGCCCTCAGGGCGCAAAAGGTCATTTGAAGGAATGCCATGAAGCAGCAAAATGCCCGTGTCCGCATGGAATTCCGGCCAGCGCTTGTCCGGCCGACATGCCGGTCGCCTTTGCCGGGCGCCAGGTGCCCATCGGCGCGAGGCGTGGAATTGATTCCGCCGATGTAGGAGGTTGGGGAAGAGCGCATGCGGGAGGGGAATGCGCGCAGATGCCCTCAGGGATGGGGGTTTGGGAGCGGAGCTCGAAGAGAACGATTCGAACAAACTTTAGTCACGAGGATTCATACAATGCTCAATTCGAAACTGGCCAAGCCCATGCTGGCCGTGCTCGGCGCGTGCAGCGCAAGCATGGCCTTCACCGGCGCGGTGTTCGCGGACGATGCCGCCGACACCGCGGCGCTCAAGGAGCAACTGCGCAGCGTGCAGCGGCAGATGCAGGAGCTGCAAAAGAAGGTGGACTCCGCCACCGTCAAGGGAGCCGACGGTAAAACGGCATCCTCCGAGCCGAAATTCGATAAGTTCATCAAGGGCTTCTACGGCACCCTGGACGTGTCCATCGACTACGCCACCAAGGGCATCAGCGGCCTGACCGCCTATCCGTACTCGCTGGTGGACCCCACCAACATCAACTCCGGCTACAAGATATCGGGCGGTCCCAAGGTCGGTCCGCAGGGTCGGGTGGGTTGGATGCCGGATCTGTCCACCAACAAGTCCGTGATCGGCTACCGGGGATCGCACCGCATCGCCGGCACCAACGTGGACCTGATTTATCAGCTCGAAGTGCAGCCGCAGATCACCAATGCGCCGGGAACCAGCGGCGGCTATACGGCCACCTCCAATGTCACCAAGGGCGCCTTGGGCTACGGCGACAGCTTCGTCGGCATCTCCGGCAATACCTGGGGTAAGTTGAAGGTGGGTACCACCTACACCCCGTACAAGAAGTCCACCGATCGCATGAATCCCTTCTCCGGCATGCTCGGCGACTATGCGGTGATCATGGGCAATACCGGCGGCGACAACCGCGTGGAATTCGGCACCCGCGTCGATCACTCCATCTGGTTTGAATCGCCGAAGTACGCCGACGTGTTCAGCTTCGATGTGTTGTTCTCCCCCGGTCAGAACCGCACCCAGAACAGCATCGTGCAGTCCGCCGGATCGCCCGATTGCAACGGCGGCAACAACCCGGGCAGCGGCAACCTGCCGCTATCCTGCGATGACGGCGGCTACGACAACAACTACAGCATCGACCTGAAGTACGAGCAGGGCCCCCTGTACATCACCGCCGCCTATGAATTGCACAAGGCGGTGAACCGCAACAGCGACGGCATCGGCTCCAACAGCCCGATCTATGCCTACTACCAGGGATTGGGTAATGGCGTCTCCCCGCTGCTCGATTGGAACGGTTACAACGCGATCGCCGCCGCTTATCCGGGGGCCGCTGCGAACGGATCGCCTGGCTACCAGAACGACGTGGCCAACGAGTCGGCCGCCAAGGTCGGTGTCCAGTACACCACCAGCTTCGGTCTGGTGCTCAGCGGCATCTACGAGGATATGCGCCGCTACGTGCCCCAGTACCTCATGTTCCAGAACGAGCGGCAGCGCCACGGCACCTGGTTTGCGGCGTCGCAGGACTTCGGGCCGAAGGATAATGTGAGCATCGGCTGGGCGCATGCCTCGGCGACTCCGGGAGATCCGGGCGGACAGCACAACTACAATCCGACCCAGCCGGACAACCATGCCGACATGTACACCATCGCCTGGAAGCACAAGTTCGAGAAGAACCTGTACTGGTACCTGGATGCGGCGGATACCGTCAACTCGGCCAATGCGCACTATGACCTGGGCGCCGGCGGCCGCGGCATCACCACCGACTGCCACGATGGCACGACCTATCAGTTCATCGACTACAGCAGCTCGGGACCGACCACCTGGGGCGGTTGCCACATCATCGGCTTCTCCACCGGCGTGAACTACAAGTTCTAAGCGCGGTTGCGGCCGACTTTGAGGTAATCTTGGAGCAGGGGCCGGGGGCGCCAGGGCGGCCCCCGCCCCCCGATACGAGTCAGACACCACCACATGATAGGGGGATTTATTGAAGATCGCCATCATCGGCGCCGGCGCGATCGGCGGCTACGTGGGACTCCGGCTGGGCTTGGCGGGCGCGGACGTGACTTTCATCGCCCGTGGCGCCAATCTCGAGGCGCTGCGCGCCCGCGGCATCAAGTTGATCAGCGCCGACGGCACCGAGGAGGTGCTGCGCGAGGTGCGTGCCACCAATGACTATGCGGCCGCCGGACCGCACGATGTGGTGGTGCTGGGCATGAAGGCCCAGCAGGTCGAATCGGTGGCCCTCGAGGTGCCGAAGCTGTTCCACGAGCGCACCATCGTGGTGCCCATGCAGAACGGCATTCCTTATTGGTATTTTCATCGTCATCCGGGTCCTCTCGAGGGGACGCGGGTGACCAGCGTCGATCCGCGGGGCCTGATCTCCGCGCATATCCCCGGCGACCGGGTGGTCGGTTGCGTGGTCTATCCGGCCGCGGAACTGATCGCCCCGGGAGTCGTCAAGCATGTGGAGGGCAATCGCTTTCCCCTGGGCGAACCCGATGGCAGCATGAGCGCGCGCGCCAACGACCTGTCCGAGTGGTTCACTCGCGGCAAGATGCAGGCCCCGGTGCTGCCGGACATCCGCGCCGAGATCTGGTTGAAGCTCTGGGGCAACATGACCTTCAACCCCATCAGCGCGCTGTCGCGCGCCACCCTGGCCAGCATCTGCCAGTATCCGCCGACGCGGCAGCTGGCCACCGACATGATGCTGGAGGCGCAGGCCGTCGCCCACAAGCTCGGCATCACCTTCCGGCTGCCCCTCGAGAAGCGCATCGCCGGCGCCGAGCGCGTCGGACACCATAAGACCTCGATGTTGCAGGACGTGGAGGCTTCGCGCGGGCTGGAGGTGGAGGCGCTGATCGGTTCGGTGGTGGAGCTTGCGCGCCTCACCGACACGCCGACCCCGCACATGGATGCGGTCTACGCCCTCACCCGGTTGCTGGCCAAGGGCATCGACGAAGCGAATTCACGCGCAGCCGGCGCCTGATTTGCGCGCCTCCCGCGCCAACCGCGGGTTCGGCGCCGCGCCGGCGAACCGGGGCGCAATACGGCGCAATACGGATCTAATTCGAGAAGGATCAAGGTATGAATGTGCATGAGTATCAGGGCAAGGAAATCCTGCGCAAGTACGGCGTCGCCACGCCGCGCGGCATTCCCTGTTTCTCGGTCGCCGATGCGGATGCCGCGGCCCGCGAGCTCGGCGGCAAGGTGTGGGTGGTCAAGGCTCAGATCCATGCCGGCGGGCGCGGCAAGGGCGGCGGCGTCAAGGTGGCGAAGTCGCTGCAGGAGGTCCACGACCATGCCGCCAGCATTCTCGGCATGCGCCTGGTGACCCATCAGACCGGGCCCGAGGGCCGCGTCGTGCACCGGCTGCTGGTGGAGGAGGGGGCCGACATCCGCAAGGAGTTGTACGTCGGCATGGTGGTCGACCGCGTCACCCAGCGGGTCACCCTGATCGCCAGTTCCGAGGGCGGCATGGAGATCGAGGAGGTGGCGGCGCACACCCCCGAGAAGATCCACAAAGCCGCGGTCGATCCGTCCACCGGACTCACCGACGGGCAGGCGCAGGACGTGGCGCGCAAAATCGGCGTGCCGGAGGGTTCGCTGGTCGAGGCGCGCCAATTCATGCAGGGCCTGTATCGGGCCTTCGTCGAGTGCGACGCCGCGCTGGCGGAGATCAATCCGCTCATCCTCACCGGCGACGGCCGGGTGCTCGCGCTCGACGCCAAGCTGAACTTCGACGCGAACGCGCTGTTTCGCCACCCCGAACTGCTCGCCATGCGCGATCTCGACGAGGAGGACCCGGCGGAGATCGAGGCGTCGAAGTTCGATCTGTCCTACATTTCCCTCAACGGCAACATCGGCTGTCTGGTGAACGGCGCCGGGCTGGCCATGGCCACCATGGACGTCATCAAGCTGTTCGGGGCCGAGCCCGCCAACTTCCTCGACGTCGGCGGCGGCGCCACCACGCAGAAGGTGACCGAGGCGTTCAAGCTGATGCTGAAGAACCCCGCGGTCAAGGGCATCCTGGTCAACATCTTCGGCGGCATCATGCGTTGCGACACCATCGCCGAGGGCGTGATCGCCGCGGCCAAGGAGGTCAACCTCGGGGTGCCCCTGGTGGTGCGCATGAAGGGCACCAACGAGGATCTGGGAAAGAAGCTGCTGCGCGATTCGGGTTTGCCCATCGTTTCCGCCGACAACATGGCCGACGCCGCGCAGAAGATCGTCGCCGCCGTGGCCGGAAAGTAGGAGAGAGACATGAGCATCCTGATCGACCGGAACACCCGGGTGATGACCCAGGGCATCACCGGCAAGACCGGCGCATTCCATACGCGGCTGTGCCGCGACTATGCGAACGGCAAGGCCTGCTTCGTGGCCGGAGTCAATCCCAACAAGGCGGGCGAGAACTTCGAGGGCATTCCCATCTACGGCAGCGTCCGTGAGGCCAAGGCGCAGACCGGCGCCACGGTGTCGGTGATCTATGTGCCGCCCCCCTTCGCCGCCGCGGCCATCGACGAGGCCGTCGATGCCGAGCTCGACCTGGTGATCTGCATCACCGAGGGCGTGCCGGTGCGCGACATGATCGCCACCCGTCATCGCATGCGCGGCAAGAAGACACTGCTGATCGGGCCGAACTGTCCGGGCGTCATTACCCCGGAGCAGATCAAGATCGGCATCATGCCGGGGCATATCCACAAGAAGGGGCGCATCGGCGTGGTCTCGCGTTCCGGCACGCTTACCTACGAGGCCGTGGGCCAGCTCATGGACCTGGGGCTGGGGCAGTCCACCTGCGTCGGCATCGGCGGCGATCCGGTGAACGGCCTGAAGCACATCGACGTGATGAAGCTGTTCAACGACGATCCGGACACCGACGCGGTGATCATGGTGGGCGAAATCGGCGGCGAGGACGAGGAGACCTGTGCGCGCTGGATCAAGGGCCACATGAAGAAGCCGGTGATCGGCTTCATCGCCGGCGTCACCGCGCCGCCGGGCAAGCGCATGGGCCACGCCGGCGCCATCATCTCCGGGGGCAAGGGCACGGCGCAGGAGAAGCTCGCCGTCATGGAGGAGAGCGGCATCAAGGTGACGCGCAACCCCGCCGAGATGGGCAAATTGCTCAAGTCGGTGCTGTAGGCGATGACACCGACCACCCACTGGGCGAGATTCCGCACGGCCGATGGCCGCGACGCCTTCGGCGTGCTCGCCGGGGAGCAGGTTGCCGAGTATGCCGGCGAGCTGTTCGGCGCCTCACGGCCCACCGGCATGAGCCATGCGCTGCGGGAGGTGACTCTGCTCGCGCCCTGCGCGCCGACGAAAATCGTCGCGCTGTGGAATAATTTCACGGCGCTGGCGGCCAAGCTGGGCAAGCCCCAACCGGCCACCCCGTTGTTTCTTCTCAAGCCGGGCAGCTGCCTGCTTGGGCCGGGGCAGGCCATCCGGCGGCCCACCGGCTATGCCGGCAAGATCGTCTTCGAGGGTGAACTCGGCATCGTCATCGGCAAGGCCTGCCGCGACGTGCCCCCGCAGGACGCGGCCGCGCATATCTTCGGCTACACCTGCTGCAATGACGTGACCGCGGCGCAGGTGCTGAACGAGAATCCGGATTTCACCCAGTGGTGCCGCGCCAAGGGCTACGACACCTTCGGCTGCCTGGGGCCGACGATCGCCACGCACATCGACTGGTCGCAGGCCCGGGTGGTCACCCGGGTGGACGGCGTGGAGCGGCAGAACTATCCGCTGGCCGACATGATCTTCGATGCGCTGCAATTGGTCAGCCGCATCTCCTACGACATGACACTGCTGCCGGGCGATGTGATCGCCTGTGGCACCTCGGTGGGGGTGGGATCGATGCCCGACGGGGCGACGGTGGAAGTGGCCATCGATGGCATCGGCACGCTGCGCAACACGCTGGGAACCGGCGGCGGCTAGGAGAGGCATGAGCGAGTTGGCAGGAACCGCGACCGCGCGCGAGTTGCTCCGGCGCATGTTCGATGCGGCGATCGCCTCCGCGCAACCCGCCGTGTGCATTCCGCCGCATCTGCCCGCACCGCCCGCCGGCCGGCTGATCGTGGTCGGCGCCGGCAAGGCCTCGGCGGCCATGGCCCGCGAGGTGGAGCGGCACTGGCCGGGGCCGCTGTCGGGTTTGGTGGTGACCCGCTATGGCTATGCGGTGCCCTGCGAGCGCATCGAGATCGTCGAGGCGGCGCATCCGGTGCCGGACCGCGCCGGACTGCGCGCCGCCGAGCGTCTGCTCGAACGGGTGCGCGGCCTGCGCGCCGACGACCTGGTCCTGTGCCTGATGTCCGGTGGCGGCTCGGCGCTGCTGCCCCTGCCGGCCCCCGGCCTCGATTTGGACATCAAGCAGGCCGTCAACCGCGCCCTGCTCGCCTCCGGGGCGACCATCAGTGAAATGAATTGCGTGCGCCGGCATCTGTCGGCCATCAAGGGCGGGCGCCTCGCCGCCGCCTGCCATCCGGCGGCGGTTCTCACGCTGATGATTTCCGACGTGCCCGGGGACCGGCCCATCGACATCGCTTCGGGTCCCACCGTGGCCGATCCCACCACCTGCGCCGATGCGCTCGCCATTCTGCGCCGCTATGACATCGAAGTCGCCCCGGCGGTGCGCGACCTGCTGGAGAGCGGCCGCGGAGAGTCGATCAAGCCCGGCGACGCGCGTCTCGCGCGCGCCGCCCTGCGCATGGTGGCGACTCCGCAGATGGCGTTGGAGGCGGCCGCCACGGTGGCGCGCGCCGCCGGCTATTCGCCCTACATCCTCGGCGACGCCATCGAGGGCGAGGCCCGTGATGTGGGCAAGGTGCTCGCCGCCATCGCGCTGCAGGTGGCCGAACGCGGTCAGCCGTGGCGGCCACCCTGTGTGCTGCTGTCGGGCGGCGAGACCACGGTGACGGTGCGCGGCCGCGGCCGCGGCGGACGGAATGTCGAATTCCTGCTGTCGCTGGGCATCGCTCTCGGCGGCCACCCGCGCATCCACGCGCTCGCCGGCGACACCGACGGCGTCGACGGCCAGGAGGAGATTGCCGGCGCCGTGCTCACGCCGGACTCCCTGGCACGCGCCTGGGCCGGGGGGCTGCGGCCGGTGGACATGCTGGCCGACAACGACGGGCATGGCTTTTTCGGGGCTCTGGGCGACGCCGTGGTCACCGGTCCGACCCTCACCAACGTCAACGATTTTCGCGCCATCCTCATCGAGTAACCATCCATGCGCAGAACCCGTAATGCCAAAATAGTCGCCACCCTGGGTCCGGCCAGTTCCGATCGCGACACCGTGCGCCAGCTGTTCATGGCCGGCGTGGATGTCTTTCGCCTGAATTTCAGCCATGGCAGCGCCGCGGATCATCGCGCGCGCTTCACCATCCTGCGCGAGCTGGAGGCCGAGGTGGGCCGGCCGATCGGTATTCTCGCCGACCTGCAGGGGCCGAAGCTGCGGGTGGGCACCTTCGCCGCCGGCCCGGTGAATCTCATCAACGGGCAGGCCTTCCGGCTGGATCTCGATCCGACTCCCGGCGATGAGCGGCGCGTCGGCCTGCCGCATCCGGAGATCTTCGCCGTGCTGGCGACGGGTTCGGAGCTGCTGCTCGATGACGGCAAGCTGCGCCTGGCGGTGGAGCGCTGCGGTCCTGAATTCGCCGACACCCGCGTATTGGTCGGTGGCGTGCTGTCGGCGAACAAGGGCGTCAACGTGCCGGGCGCGCTGCTGCCGCTCACCGCGCTCACGCGCAAGGACCGCCAGGATCTCGAACTGGCGCTGGAATTGGGCGCCGACTGGGTGGCGCTGTCCTTCGTGCAGCGGCCCCAGGACATCGAGGAGGCGCGCGCCATCATCGGTGACCGCGCCGCCATCATGTCCAAGCTGGAGAAGCCCGCCGCCGTCGACCGGCTGGAGGAGATCGTGGCCGCCTCGGATGCGGTGATGGTGGCGCGCGGCGATCTCGGAGTCGAACTGCCCGCCGAGCGGGTGCCGGCGCTGCAGAAGCGCATCGTGCGTTGCTGCCGCCGGTTGGGCCGGCCGGTGATTGTCGCCACGCAGATGCTCGAGTCCATGGTGGACCGTCCGGTGCCCACCCGCGCCGAGGCCTCGGACGTCGCCACCGCCGTGTACGACGGCGTCGACGCGGTGATGCTCTCGGCCGAATCGGCCTCGGGGAAGTATCCGGTGGCCGCCGCCGGCATGATGAATCGCATCATCGAGCAGGTGGAGGCCGATCCGGTCTATCGCCAGCTCATCGATGCCTCCCACCAACTGCCGCCCGCCGGCCAGGTGGACACGGGTGCGGCCATCTGCAGCGCCATGCGCCGGGTGGTTTCCCTGCTGCACGCGGCGGCCATCGTCTGCTACACCCGCTCCGGGCATACCAGCCTGGTGGCGGCCCGCGAACGGCCGGAATCCCCGGTGCTGAGCATCACCCCCATCCTGGCCACCGCGCGGCGTCTGGCCGTGGTCTGGGGGGTGCATTCGGTGCATGCCGCCGACGTGGCCGACGTGGGCGAGATGACGGCGGTGGCCTGCGAGGTGGCGGCCCGCGAACGCTTCGCCGCGCCGGGTCAGGTCATCGTCGCCGTCGCCGGCATGCCCTTCGGCGTGCCGGGCAGCACCAATCTGCTGCGCGTGGTGACGGTGTGAGGCGGGCCGCCGCCCGTCTCCTTCACAGCTTGCCGCGCACCAGCTGGTAGACGGACTCGCTTTCGGTGGCGGCCGCGCCGCTGAGCCGCTCGAGTTCCGCCACGGCGGCCGCGGCGAACTCGCGGTCCTTGAGGGCCGGTGCATTGATATAGACGTTGAGCGCCGCGCTGCGCAGCGCCGCATGCGCGGCCAACACGCCCACGCCGCCGTCGCTGATGACACTCAGGTAGCCCTTCTCGCTGGCGCGCCGCGCCAGGTCGATGAGCTCGGCGCTGGCGCGAGCACAGGAGAGCGGCACTTCGGTGGCGCGGCGCAAGCTCGATTGAATGGCCACGGCGCGCCTCGCCTTCTCCTCATCCGTTCCCTTGGGCAGGCGGTACGCCGCCATCAGGCCTTCGAAGGCGCCCACATCCTCGGCCACCATGGCCGTGAGCCGGGCACGTAGGCGGTCGCATTCCGCCAGCACCGCCCGCATCTCCGGCTCCGCCGCCTCGTAGCCCTTCTTGCCCAGGGTGACATTGCACACCATGGCGATCAACGCGGCCGCCATCCCGCCCATGATGGCCGCCGCGCTGCCGCCGCCGGGGGTCGGATTGGCGCTGGCGAGGTCGGCCAGAAATTTTTCCACGGAATTTTCGGTGATCACGGCGGGCACCCCTGCGCAAACGGAAAGTGTGGGTCAGCCGACCAGGGTCTTGGCGACGGCGTAGATTTCAGCGGCGTCGAGCACCAGGTCGTTCTGCTCGAACAGCCGCCCGATGCAGGCGCGGTGCACGGCGAGCTTCAGCGCCCCGAAACCCAGGGGCCCGAACAGCGTCTTGCCATGACTGATGAGGCCGCGATCGCTCATGCCCACCCCCTCGATCCCCGCCGGCGGGGAGGCGTTGGCGTCGGCCACCAGCTCAAGGGTGGGGCTTTGCTGCCAGTCCCGTGCCTCGAGCAGGGTGACGCCGGCGGCGCCGGTGGCCAGCACGATCTGCGCGCCCGCGACCGCCGCGCTGCGCTCTTTTTGGGTCGGAGTCTCGATGGCCCCCACCTCGACGCCGAAGCGGGCCTGCAGCAGGTCGCAGGCTGAGCGCACGCCGGCGAGTTGCCGTCCGGCGATGGTCACGCTCGCGCCCTCGCGCGCCAGCAGCACCGCGGCCCGCTGTCCCACCGGTCCGGTGCCGCCCAGCACCACGGCGCGCTTGCCGGCCAGGCTGCGGCCATGCGCCAGCCAGGCGACGGCGGCGGCGGCGGTGGTGTTCGAACCATTGCAGTCGAACATCACCGAGACGCGAAACTTGCCGAAGAATTTCTGCTGCACGGCATCGAGCAGCGCCTGTCCCGCGGGCATGTTGCCGCCACCGATGAAGATGGCGGTGTTGCGCTTGTCCTTGGGGCCGCGGGTGAATATGGCGCCCTCCACCAGGGCGCCCACGTTCTGCGGATTGACGCCGCCGTAGCCGGTGACCTGATCGGCTCCGCCGTCGTAGGCCACCACGTTGTCGAAGACCGCCGGCAGCGCGTCGGTGTCGAACTGGTACAGCAGTTTTTTCATCAGGTGACGAGATGCTGCGGGGTGCCCGCCGACCAGCGCTCGATGTTGTCGATGAGCTGATCGGCGAGAAATTGCATGGCCCCGTCGGACGCCCAGGCGACATGCGGGGTGAGGATGAAATTCGTGCGCCGCAGATCGAGCAGCGGGTGGCCGTCGCGCGGCGGCTCCACGGTGAGCACGTCGAAGCCCGCGCCGGCGATCAGTCCCTCGTCGAGGGCGCGGATCAAAGCCGCCTCGTCAACCAATCCGCCACGCGCGGTGTTGATGAGCAGCGCATTGCGCTTCATCTTGCGCAACGCCTCCATGCCGATGAGGTTGCGCGTCGCCGGGGTGAGCGGGCAGTGCAGCGACAGCACGTCGGATTCCGCCAATACCTGCTCGAAGGGCGTGAACTCGACACCCTCCATCTTGGGCGGTGCGTGGTCGGCGAACAGCACGCGCATGCCGAACGCCCGGCCGATGGCGGCCGTGCTCTGGCCGATCGCGCCCTCGCCGATGATGCCCAGCGTCGAGCCGTGCAGGTCGCCGATGTCGTGGGTGAAGAAGCAGAACTGATCGGACTTGTTCCACACCCCGTTCTCGACGTCCTGCCGGTAGGCCAGCAGGTTGCGGCGCAGGGAGAGGATCATGGCAAAGGCATGCTCCGGTACCGTGTGCACCGCGTAATTGCGGATGTTCGCCACCGCGATGCCATGCTCGCGGCAATAGGGCACGTCGACCACGTCGTAACCGGTGGCGGCCACCGCGATCATCCTCAGCTCCGGGAGCCGGCTCAGCGTCTCGGCGCGCATCGGCACCTTGTTGACGATGGCGACTGTGGCGCCGGCGAGTCGCGGCACGATCTCGCCGGCGGCCGTCTTCTCGTATTCGACGTACTCGGTGGCGCTCGAGGGTTTGCGGACCTTGGCCTTGAGCGAGGCGCGGTCCAGGAACACCACGCGCTGCGTCATGCCGCCATGCCCGCTTTGGCCGCCGCCGGCGCATGCTGGCGCCAGTAGTTCTGCGCCGCCGCCACGCCGCTACCCGGTTCGATTTTGATGCCGACATCCAGCATCGCGAGCTCCGCGCCGGCAATCGCGCCCAGCAGCATCAGCTCGTTCAGATCGCCCAGGTGGCCGATGCGGAACAGCTTGCCCGCGACCTTGGACAGGCCGGCGCCCAGCGCCAGGTTGTAGCGCTTGAAGGCGCGCGAGATCACATCCGCGCCGTTGAAGCCCTCCGGCACCATGACGGCGGAGACGGTGTCCGAGTACCACTTCGGCGCCACCGCGCACAGCTTCAGCTTCCAGCCCTCGTGCACCGCGGCCCGCACTCCGCCGGCCAGATAGCTGTGGCGTCGGAGAATGTTCTCCAGGCCCTCCTCGGCGATCATGGCGAGCGATTCGCGCAGACCGTACAGCATCGGCACCGACGGCGTGTAGGGGAAGTAGCCGCTCGCGTTCGCCTGCACCATGTCGTTGTAATCGAAATAGCAGCGGCGCGAGTTGGCGCTCTTCGCCGCCGCCAGCGCCTTGGGGCTGACGCAGGTCACGCCCAGGCCGGCGGGCAGCATCAGGCCCTTCTGCGAGCCGCTGACGCAGACGTCCACGCCCCATTCATCCATGCGAAAATCGATGCTGGCGAGCGCGCTCACCGAATCGACGAACAACAGCGCCGGGTGCTTGACGCTGTCCATCGCCTGGCGGATGGCGGCCACATCGCTGGTGACGCCGGTGGCGGTCTCGTTCTGGCAGACCAGCACCGCCTTGATCTTGTGCTGCTTGTCGGCGCTGAGGGCGGCGAGATAGCGCTCCACCGGAGCCCCCTCGCCCCACGGGGTCTCGATCACTTCGACCTCATAGCCCAGGCGCACCGCCATGTCCACCCACAGATGACTGAACTGGCCGAAGCGGGCGATGATCACCTTGTCGCCCACATTCAGGCAATTGGTGAGCGCGGCCTCCCAGCAACCGGTGCCCGAGGAGGGATAGATGATCGGGTGACCGTGGGTGGTCTTGAACACCGGCTTCAGGCCGGCCAGGCAGGCGCGGGTGAGTTCCGGGAACAGGGGTGAGCGATGGTCTTCCATGGGGACCACCATGGCGCGCAACACACGGTCGGGGACATTGGTGGGACCGGGAACGAACAGAAAATTGCGACCAGCCATGAGAGCTCCTTGAGGATGTGTTGGCGCTTGCTGCAACCGTCGGCGGCGATCTCGGCAAGACTCCCGTCCGCGGCAAGCTGCGCGCACGAGGGGCCTGTCCGAGCAGGCAAAGACCCCGGATTCTATCGTGAGACCGACATACTATGATATATCAGGCGAACCCGCGCCGTCCCCGGGGTTTGCGCGGGCCCCGGCCCCTTCCCAGGCTAGTGTAGGATAAGTGGCCCGTCGCAGCCACGGGCTTGCGAGGCGACGACCGGGTGGAATCGAACCAGGGGTTGGACTTGCGCGTAGCCATCGTTGGACAGCAAAAGTTCGGACGGGCGGTGCTCGAGGCCCTGCTGGCGCGGGGCGACCGCGTTGCCGGCGTGTTCTGCGCCCCCGAGAAATCCGGCGCCCCTGCGGATCCGCTGCGGCTGGCGGCGCAGGAACTCGGGGTGCAGGTGTATCAGTTCCCCTCCCTGAGGACCGAGGAGGCGCAGGCGGCGCTGCGCGCCCTCGATGTCGACCTCGGGCTGATGGCCTATGTGCTGCAGTTCGCGCCGCGCGAATTCATCGCCATTCCGCGCCATGGAATGATCCAATACCACCCCTCGCTGCTGCCGCGCTACCGGGGTCCGAGCGCCATCAACTGGCCCATCATTCACGGCGACGCGGTCACCGGGCTTACCATATTCCGGCCGACGGACGGTCTCGACGAGGGACCGGTGATCCTGCAGCGAAGCACCCCCATCGGACCCGACGATACGCTGGGCAGCGTGTACTTCGACCGGCTGTTTCCCGAGGGCGTCGCCGCGCTGCTGGAGGCGGCGGAGCGGGTGGTGGGTGGCGGCGCCATCGAGACCCTGCAGGATGAGTCGCAAGCGACCTATGAGGGCTGGTGTCGCGCCGCCGAGGCGCGCATCAACTGGCACAGTCACGTCGATCTGCTCTACAACTTGATTCGCGGCTGCAATCCGGTGCCGGGTGCGTGGACGCTGCTGGACGGGCGCAAGGTGCAGGTGTTCGATGCGCGCAAGCATGTGGTGCGCGCCTTCTCGCAGATCAAGGGCCCCATCGGCACGGTCACCGACATCGGCGCCGACAGCCTCATGGTGGCGGCCCAGGGCGGCCAGATCGAGATATTCACGCTCAAGATGGAGGACGGCAAGAAGCTCGGCGCGGCTCAATTCTGCGCGGCGAACGGCCTGTCCGTCGGCGCCACCTTGGGGACCTGAGCGGCGCCGGGGCGCAGCCGCTACAGAGTCAGCACCAGCTTGCCGATGTGCGCGGAGGATTCCATCAGACGGTGCGCCTCGGCGGCCTGCGCCAGCGGAAAGGTCTCGTGCACGATCGGGCGCACGCGACCGCTGGAGAGCAGCGGCCAGACATGACGGCGCAAGCCGTCGGCAACCAGCGCCTTCTGCAGCACGCTGCGCGCGCGCAGCGTGGAACCCGACAGCGTCAGGCGCTTGGTGAGCAGCGCCGCGAGGTTGATCTCCGCGCGGGCCCCACCGATCAGGGCGATCATCACCATCCGGCCGTCGACCGCGGCCGCCTCGACATTGCGCGCGAGGTAACTCGCGCCGACGATGTCCAGGATGATGTCCACGCCGTGTCCGGCGGTCTCATGGCGGATCACCTCGACGAAATCCTCGCTGCGGTAATCGATGCCGCGCAGGGCGCCGAAGCGCTCACAGGCCCGCGCCTTGGCGGTCGAACCGGCGGTGGCGAACACCCGCGCCCCCGCGGCGGCGGCCAGCTGGATCGCGGTGGTGCCGATGCCGCTGGTGCCGCCGTGGATCAGCACCGAGTCGCCCGCCTTGCAGCCGGCCCGCTCGAACAGGTTGGTCCACACCGTGAAGAAGGTCTCCGGCAGCGCCGCGGCCTCCACCAGGCTCAAGCCCGTGGGAATGGGCAGGCAAAGCGGCGCGGCGGCCACGGCGAAGGCCGCGTAGCCGCCGCCGCTGAGCAGCGCGGTGACGCGTTCGCCGATGGCAAGGCCCGCGACCTCGGCACCGAGCGCCACCACCTCACCCGCCACTTCCAATCCCGGTAGATCGGAGGCGCCGGCCGGTGGTGGGTAGCGCCCCTGCCGCTGCATGACATCGGGTCGGTTCACGCCGGCGGCGGCCACGCGGATCAGCACCTCGCCCGCACCGGGTTGGGGGACGGGGCGGACCGCCGGGCGCAGCTGCTCGGGGCCGCCGGGAGCCGCGCTCTCGATCCCCGTCATTTCAAGGGGCAGGGACATCAGCCTTCTCCTCGGCGCTCGCGGCGCCGCCGCGGGGGGGAAACTCCGGGCGGGTGGCGTGGCTAATATAT
>VFSW01006061.1_pt1 | contig 17809 bp, 13 predicted proteins | sample 5358111 | NCBI WGS metagenome assembly VFSW01 (sample SAMN11554181, study PRJNA540505) | mine drainage metagenome | isolation source: sediment from site ElyBrook_90M | place: USA: Ely Copper Mine, Vershire, VT | collected 2017
CATGCTATACTAAAGGCATGAAGAGAGCCGCTGCGATCATCATAGTGGTGCTCTTGGCGCTTGGCGCGGCCTGGTATTTTGTGTTCCGCGGTCCGGCCGGCGCGCCGCCGTCCTCCGCGCCGTCCGCTGCGCAAACGCAGCAGGCAGCGGGAACCTCTAACGCGTCCGTACCAACGGCGCCGCCCATCATTCCTACCGTGGTGCCGTCCGCGCCGCCGCCGCCCGTATTGCTCGGCCAGCAGGTGCTCTATCAGGGTCCGTCATTTTCCTGGGTGCCGGCGGCCGCCACATCCGGCGTGATAAGTATTGTTTCATCCGTAACGGGCGTGCGGAAGAACTTTGCGGCAAGCGGCGCCGCATGGCAGGCAACGGTGGACGCAACGAATGCAACATCCTCCGCCGCGCTCACGCGCGCATTCCGCGCGTACTATACGGCGCTCTATAAAAGCTATGTGACGGCGAGCGGGGGATTGGCCGATCCCGGCGTTTCCGGAGGGAAGGTGTTGCTCGGCGGCTACACGTTCAGCGCATCCGCTGCCGGCGCGCCCGGCACTGCGTGGGGCTATCTCTTAAAAGGCGGTTTTTATGAGCAAGTCACGGCGTCCGATTACGTGAAGGATACCGTGCGGGAGCTTTCGCTTGATTATTATCCGTCCAACGCCGACGGGACCATCTGTAAGGCGACCACAGCAAAGGCGGCCGCTGCGAGCACCACAATTGCCCCGTGTCCGGACGTCACCTACGCCGTGTTCTGGAGCGATCTCTTCCCGCTCGGCGACATATTGAAAGGAAGTTAGCTCCTGATTCCTTACCTGTCTTTGATTTCCAAGGCGGCGAGATCCATGTAGTATTCTTGGAGGTTGTTGGGATTCACGTAAACAGGAATGAAATATTTTTTTTCAGGATCGATCGCCTGGAGCTTTTGCCATGCGATGAATGCAGGATCATTATACATTGCGGCATCTCCTCCCTGGAACCATAGATTTTCGCTTTCGTACGTATGGCCCTGCGCGTCTTGGGTGTAGACCACTGCGGGAGGCTGATCGTTCAGCTGGAGGGTCCATCGGCGGTCCATGGCTTTGAATTCAGTCATAATCTTCTTTCCGTTCGACTTCAGTGATGCGATGGCCGCTTGCTTGTCCTCTTTGCCATCCTCCCGCGCCCTCTTGGCGTCGGACCGCATGCCCCATCCAATGAACACCGACCCTACGGACCAGCAGATTATGAACCATGCGACCGCGGAGGAGGTGCCGAAAATATTTGCGACATAGCTGAAACCGAGCGCTCCCAACGCCACGCCCGCAAAGCCGAGAATGGTGAATAAATTTATGCGCATAACTATAGTATAGCGCATCGCATTGCCAAGATTGCCCTCTGCGGGATTTTCTGCCATCATTAATCGCGTAAAGCGCATTGTTGGAGTTTGCCCTTGTAGCTCAACGGATAGAGCTATTCCGTCCTAAGGAAGAGATGGGGGTTCAATTCCCTCCAAGGGCACAGGCAGAAGAAATATCCTCTTGGTTCGCTAGGAGAAATACGCTCACCAAGAGGATATTTCTTCCGTCCGTGTACTTTTTGAGAGGGAGAGAACGGAAAGGCAGGGTGTCTTACCGCACAAATGACGGAATGCACCATCTTTACTAAGCTTCAGAAAGATCCTATATTGTAAGCAACAATGTCCCAGGAGAAATTCGAACAAAATCCCACCCCGGCGAGTGCTGTTGAACAGGGCGAGGATAGAGAGTTGGAAAACGTCTTGGAGAAGATCCCTGACGCAGACGCCGTGGTCGTTTTAGGAGAATGGTTTGAAATAAACCAGAACGGGAAGGCGGTGCCTTCGCTTGAATCAAAAATGAGGGCCATTGGAGCGCTGGAACTTTTTGAGAAAGGGAAAGCAAAGAGGATCATTATTAGCGGGAGTGGCCACCGGAAAGGTGTTCTTGCTGAAACAACGGTCGCGGATGTGATGAAGGAGTATTTGGTTTCCCGCGGCATCCCCGAGAACGCCATCATTACGGAGGGCGCATCAATGAATACCGCCGAAGGCCTGGAGAACATTCTCAATTTATTGGACAAGGAGGACATCAAAAGAATCTTACTTGAAACGAACGAATATCACCTTCCGCGCGCCAGACAGCTTTTTGAAAATATTCTCAAAAAACACGGGTTGGATATCGATCTTGCCGATTCTGTTTCTGCAGAAGAATTGCTCAAGGAACGTTCGCCGCATTATGACAAACTCGTTTCTCAGTTTGAATTTCCATCTTCGTTAAAGAATGCACCAAAAGAAACCCTTCAAAAAGGGTTGCGGGAATTTTTGCGCAGAGTGCTTATCTACATTGATCGGGACGACAGGGTCGCCAAATTTCTTGCCGGAAAAGTGCGTGGATCGGAAAAAAGCGGGTAACTGCACATGTGGTATGCTTAAGGGAATCAGAAAAGGTCGCATCATCATGGAGATATAACTACGCATATGTTTTCCGGAAGTTTTTACGGGTCATGGTCGCCCCTTGGCGCATGGATGGGCGGCCTTGGCATGATCATTTTACTGCTCCTTGTGATCTGGTCGCTCGCATGGAAAGGACTCGCGCTCTGGAAATCCGCGCGCGAAGGGAGCAAGGCATGGTTCGTGGTGCTGCTTATTGTAAACACGTTCGGCATCCTGGAGATCCTTTACCTCTACGTGTTCAGCAAGAAGGGCCACCCGATGGCGGAAATAAAATAAAAGAGCAGGCAGAGAAATAACCATCTTTCTTTCTGCTTTGTTTTTGGCAATCTTTGGAAAACGGTCCGGCTATTGCGTTCTTGCCCGGACTGCTTTTCTTTTGCAAACTTTCTACCGATCGGTATAATGGAATTGCGGAATTGAGGCAATATTGACAAAGGGCCTGTAGTATAGTGGAAATACACGACTATGGCATAGTCGAATCGGGGGTTCGATCCCCCCCAGGTCCACAGGGTGGGGTGGCCGAGTGGTTGAAGGCGGCAGTCTTGAAAACTGCTATACGGGAAACCGTATCGTGAGTTCGAATCTCACCCCCACCGCAAGACAGGCTGGAACATTGCAGTGGCTGCTTCGGCGTCCGCACCATCCACGCGATGCGTGCCTTATGGCTGACGGCGATCGGTGGTACCATTAAGGTGATTATGGACGCCGTGTCAAAAGCCCCCGGCCAGCCGAGTACATTTCGTACGGTTCTTAACAAACTCTATATCCTTGAGGTACCACACTACGGCAACCGTATTTTCTATTCCCTGGGCTTCCTCGCGCTCACCTGTCTTGCAACGCTTGCAGTTTCCGGAATAATCATGGTGTTCTTCGGCCCAACATGGTGGCTTACGACCGCATGGGGCGTCTTCCTGCGGAGCGTCCATCTCTGGGCGACGGAGGCGTTCGTTCTCATCATCATCCTGCATGGCCTCGTGGTATTTTCGACGAGCGCATTCAAGAAGCCGCGGCGGCTCACCTGGGTCCTTGGGTCGCTCGCGTTCGTCCTGGTACTTGCCGAGGCGGAATTTGGCTATGGCATCCGCGGGGACTTCTCTTCGCAGTACCGGATGCTGCAGGCGGCGGATTTCTTTAACGGCGCGTACCTTGGACATTTTATCAATACGCTGAACCAAGCGCAGATATACGGCATCCACATCGTGGTCATTCCGCTTATTATCGTTACCCTGATTGCGTGCCACTATCTCTTGGTGAAAACCCTCGGCATCGCACGACCATATCGGGCCGACGTTCCTTACAAAATGGTGCCTGCGGAACATGCAAAGCTTTATAGGCGCGGCGGCATTCTGCTGACGTTCCTTCTTTGTCTTGCGTTCTTCTTCCCGTCACCCCTCATCCTGCCTATGCGTGTGAGCGATGTCGCGAACGAAAGTCCGTCGCTCATGGCGCAGACATTGATGCAGGAATTTACGCAAACTTCCAACACCGCAACATATCTTGATTCGATTGATCCTTATACGTACGATACGCGCAGCGTATATATCGCTACTCCGTATCAACAATACAGAGCGGCGGATGGAGGAATCGACGCGCTCGCCGCGTTCGCCGCGACGAGCACCGCCGGGCAGCAAGCGTACCTTGATCAGGCGACCGCGTATTTTGCGAACGGCGGGGCGATTGATCAAGGCAATAAAAATCCGTTGATCTTGGCCGTAAGTTCGCTCGTTGTCATGGCGCAAAGCGGTTTATATCAGGCATCGCTCGATGCCCAAAGCGCGGGCAATAACCAGACCTACTCGCTGAGATTTTTGAGCGACACGGGCGTGCTCTACGGCGAGGCCCAAAGCCTCCATATTACCACCGACCAATGGGGAATGATGCACGAAGAAAAGGGAGTATTGCCGCCCGGTGCGTGGTGGCTCGCGCCGCTCGGCATTTTGGACCATACCGTCCTCGCGAATGACGCAAATGGCGACCGCGACGGAGCCGAGATACTGGGATTCCTCGCCTTGCTCCTGGTTCTTTTTCCTTTCATACCATACCTGAATCGGCTGCCCGAAAAAATAGGATTGGCTAAAAAGATATGGGGGAAGCCAATAGTATGAAAAGTATCACGGTCGTTCATCCCTGCCGCGCCGCGCGCGCGGCGAGGTGCGCCCGCATCACGCGGTATTCTTCCAAGATGGACCACATGACGATGAGGTCAAAAGCAGTAAGGAGGATCATGAACGCGGACGGCGCCACAACGATCTGATACAGCTGGTAGAGCACAAAAAGTCCGAGCACCACAAGCGAGCTGGGATATGCCCAGAGCTGGTTCTTGAGCAATGCAACGACCAACCCCAATTTGATCAGCCCGCGGCTCAAAAGATAAAGGGAAAGGAATGCGCCGCCGGGAATCGCGAACTCGTGTGAAAGCTGGATGAGGTGCGTTGCGATGAAATCGCCGGGTTCTTCCATCAATTCCTGCTGGCCATAATGGACGATGAAGTCCGTGATGGCGGAAAGGGGAATGAAGATCACCACGATGCCGGCCAGAACCTCCGCGAGCGATATGATGCCCTTGAGGAGTACGCTCACGCGGAAGTAGACGCGTATCCTGCCCTCTTCTTGTTTGGTGAATTCGGCGGCTTCGCTCATTAGATTTACAGTATACCCTTTTTAGGATGCCTTGTTGACATTTTTGCGGCTTGCGCTATACTCTAATCACTTCCAAAGACCGCAGGCATCCCGCGCCCGCAAGGGCAGAAAAGGGAAGAAGACCTGCCGAGGACGTAGGAAAGGCGCCAGGCGGGCCTTCCGTACGATTCGGAATCCGGCGAACGGTTTGGAAGAACCGTTTTTTATTTATAAATGCGATGAAAACAAAAACGCAGAAGGGCGAAGAATTAAAAAAAGCTAAAGCGTTGCTTGACAAAAGCCAGGCGCTGGTCTTTGCCGATTTTACCAAGATTTCCGCGGAGAACGTCCGCCGATTCCGCACCGAGCTCAAAAAGTCCGGCGCCAGTTTTTTGGTGATCAAAAAACGCCTGCTGGGGTTGCTGCTCAAGGAGCAGGGCATTGACGTTGACCTCAGGCAGTTCAAGATTTCCGTGGGCACCATTTTTGCGGAGCAGGGGATGGATACTGCGGCGGGTCCGGCGTTCAAATTCCTCTCGGGATTGGAAGTCCCGGAAGGCGGCGACAAGCAAATGTGGGTGAAGCATCTGCTGGGCGGTTACGATGTTGCGGTAAAGTCGCCCATGGATGCGGCGCAGGTGATTATGATCGGCAAGCTCCCGCCGCGCGAAGTGCTTTTGGCGCAGCTCCTGGGCATGCTTGCGGCGCCCATCCGTTCGTTCCTCTATATTCTTGATCAGAAATCAAAGGCCCAGCCGAATGCGGCTGCTGCTGAACAAAAGGTCGAGCTAACGCAAGCACAATAAACAATACTATGGCAAATTTTGAAGATCTCATTTCCAAAATTGAATCGCTGACCGTGGTGGAGCTCGCGGAGCTCGTGAAGAAGCTTGAGGAGAAGTTCGGCATCTCGGCGGCGGCGCCGGTTGCGACGGGCGGCGCGGGAGCGGGTGCGGCGGCGGAAGAGAAGACCAGCTTCAACGTGGTCCTCAAATCCGGCGGCGCTTCCAAGTTGAACGTGATCAAAGCGGTCCGCGAAGTGACCACGCTTGGATTGAAAGAAGCAAAGGACTTGGTGGATGGCGCGCCAAAGACCGTGAAGGAGGGCGTGAAAAAGGAAGAGGCGGAAGAGATGAAGAAGAAGCTGGAAGCGGCCGGCGGCACAGTAGAAATTCAGTAGAATATAATAGAGCGAGAGGAGGCGCTCATGGACGGCAGCAGGCCTCAACTGACGGCCATGAGCGCCTCCGCGAGCAAGCGTCTTTAGCTCAGTGGCAGAGCGTCCCGTTCACATCGGGAAGGTCGTAGGTTCGATCCCTACAAGACGCACCGCAAGGAACACAAAACATCTTTAAGGCGCCAGAATAAATTTCTTCCTGCGAGAAATTTTTCTTGTCGCTCGGCCCGCCCGCCGAAAACATACAGAAGTTTTCGGACCGAGCTGGGCGGGCCTGCGCGATCCGCCTTAAAGATGTTTTGTGTTCCTCTTGTTTGAGGAAGCGGAACGGAGCAGCACCCCGTGAAGGAAGGAGCCGCGCGAAGCGCGGCGGGTGGGAAACCGTGGGTTTCCCAGACCGGGGGTCGGGGTGCTGCGTAAGGTTCGATCCCTACAAGACGCACCGCAAGGAATCCCAAATGGTATAATTATTCCTATGATTATGATACGGAAAGGAGGGAAGGGGTTCACGCTGATAGAACTCCTTATTGTCATTGCCGTGATCGCGGTGGTGAGCGTGATCGTTGTGATGGTGCTCAATCCGGCGGAACTGCTCCGTCAAGGGCGGGACAGCGTGAGAGCTTCGGAACTGGATACTCTTAAAAGCGCGCTGAATTTGGCGCAAAGCGACGGGCTGTCGTTGGGGACGCCGAACACGGTGTATGTTTCCATCGCTGATACATCGCCCACGTGCGCGAACCTTGGGCTTCCCGTGCTTCCTCCCGGCTGGCAATATTCCTGTGTCACCGCTATGAACCTTGCGAGAGCGGACGGTACCGGCTGGATCCCCGTCAACTTCAGGAACTTTTCCGGAGGCTCGCCGATTGCCACGCTGCCCCTTGATCCGATCAACGCCACCTCCTCGCGCCTCTATTACACCTATACGACGGATGGACAGCACTATGAGGTGACGGCTGCTTTGGAATCCGCCAAATACAAACTTGGCGGGTCAAATGACGCTATCGTGGATGATGGCGGGCCGTTTGCAACGGTCTATGAGAAAGGCACCAGGCTTGGCCTTGAACCGTTGGATTACGGCGACCCTGCACTTGTGGGATATTGGCCATTGAGCGAAGGGACGGGAACGGCCGCGTATGATGATTCGGGGAGCAATAATGCGGGGGCTTGGTATGGTTCCGAAGGGGGGACGAACGGTTACTATTCGCCGGGACAGCCAACCGCATGGGCGGGATATTTCAATGGGCTCCAACAGCAGACCGGACTTGGTGCGTTGGTGACGCCGCAGACGAGCACGATAGTGAACGGCAGTGCATTGACCGTTACTGCATGGATCAATATTTCCCCGTCCATCAGCATGACCTACCCCACCGCCATCGTGGAATATTATGGTTATCTTTTTCTTTATTTGACCGGAAGCACGCCGAATTTCTATATCAACTATGGGCATTTGGATACTATTTGTAATGGCTGGGTGACGCAGGTGCAGGGCGGTCCGGTAACTTCCAGTAACTGGATATTTATTGCAGTAACAGAAACCTTCGGCGGATCATCGCAGATGTATATCAACGGGAATCCCACTGCATCCGCCGCATCATACGGTCCGCCCTGCCCCCGCTACCAGGTCCGCATCGGAGGGGAGCTGGGCGGTAATTATACCACGTTCAATGGTCTGATTGACGATGTCCGTATCTATAACCGCGCGCTTTCGGCGGCAGAGATCCAGGCAATGTACAATGGGAAAAAATAATTGACACGCCGGAGTGGGGAACGGAAAATTTTTGTTTGCGCTGCACAGCTTGTGAATATCCGGTGGATGATTGCTAAAGAAAAGTAGATAACACGGTGCCTATAAGGGATTTTCTTCATGGAAATCTCATTTTTGACACTACATACTGGTGGCATAGAATAGTAGAGAAGTGGTGAGTTGTGGATAATTCTGGGGATAAACCACCCTTTCTGGGGATAACTCAACAAAACCACCAATAAATCCATGCTACTTGGCGAATACCGGCACAATCTGGATACAAAAGGTCGGATGGCGATCCCGGCTAAATTCCGCGATAAATTAACGGCTGGAGCCATCATAACCCGCGGAATAGACAATTGCCTTTTTGTATTTGCGAACGTGGAGTGGGAAACGCTTGCGCAAAAGCTCATTGCATTGCCGCTCGCGCAGGCGAACTCGCGCGCGTTCGTGCGGCTCATGCTTGCGGGCGCATCGGACGTGGAGATAGACAACCAGGGCAGGATCCTTATCCCGGATTATCTCCGCACGTACGCAGGCATCACGAAGGAGGTGGTTGTTGCAGGACTCTATAACCGCATTGAGGTGTGGGATGAAGCGGTGTGGGCGTCCTACAAGAAGAAAGCAGAAAGTTCGTCGGAAGAGATCGCGGAAAAATTAGGCGAGTTGGGCATCTAGCAATCGTGGAACAGAATCCTTCAGCGCACATTCCCGTTCTTTTAAATGAAGTGCTCCGTTATCTTGATCCGCAGCCCGGCGATTTCATGGTTGACGGCACGGTGGATGGCGGAGGACATGCGGCGGCGATCATGGAACGCATAATGCCCGGCGGAACGTTCCTGGGCATTGATTGGGATGAAAGGATGATCGGAGCGCGGGAAGCGGGACGCGCAGAACACGCGGCGCAGGATGGGGAAAAAATCCGCGAACATTATGTGTGCGGAAATTATGCCGATCTGCCAAGGATCCTTGCGCAACAGAAACGGGGAAAGGCGGACGGCTTGCTCCTTGATCTTGGATTTTCTTCCGAACAGCTTGCGTGCGCGGGCAGGGGATTCAGTTTTAGCGAGGAAGCAGAGGATGAGCCGCTTCTTATGACCTACAGCGATGAGCGTGCGCCCGTTGCGGAGATTATCCGCGAACTGGGCGAAGAGGAACTTGCGGACGTCATTTATGAGTTCGGCGGCGAACGGCAGTCGCGAAGGATTGCAAGAGCAATCAAGGAGGCCGGACGGCGGCGCGTGCTGCGGACGAGCGGCGAACTTGCGGCCGTGGTGCGCGGTGCGGTGCCGCGGAACTATGAACATGGACGCATTGACCCGGCTACGCGAACCTTCCAGGCATTGCGCATCTACGCGAACGGGGAACTGGACAATCTTGCGCGGGCGCTCGGCGCGCTTGCAGAAATCCTGAAACCGGGCGGTCGGGTAGCGGTGATCAGCTTCCATTCGCTGGAGGATCGCATCGTAAAAAGGGCATTTCAAAATTTGGCAAAGGAGAAGACGGTGGAAATTTTAACAAAAAAGCCGGTCGCGGCGCTGCGCGAGGAAACGCGCGTAAACCCGCGGAGCCGGTCGGCAAAACTGCGCGCGGCGCGCATGGTACCATGACATTTTTACAACCCCATAAACATACGAGCATCATAAACGCCGTTTTGGTGGTCCTTGCCGTTGCGCTGGTGGGCGAGGTGTTCGGCATGGTGGCCCTTTATAACATGACAGTGAATTTAAACCAATCCGTTGCATCCGCAAAGACCAAATTGGATTCCGTGGGTGCGGAGACGACGAATTTGAATAATATAATCATTGCCTCTTTGAGCAGCGACCAGGCGGCGGCGGTGGCATCGCAGGACGGCCTGGTGCAGGATTCACGCCCGCAATACGTCATGATCACATCACCATGGCCTACCGCTTTGCGCTGATCATTGCCGCGTTTGTTGCCGGGTATTTTTTATTGGCGTTCCACGTCTATCAATTGCAGATAACGAAGGGCGATTATTACTACGCCAAAGCGCAGGCGGAAGTGGCGGCCGCACAGGGCGTGAGCGGCACGCGCGGCGCCATCTATTTCACGGACAACCACGGCACGCCGCTCCCGGCAGCCATTGAGAAGCAGTTCCCGGTCATCTATGCCGTGCCTGCCGCCATAACGGATGCGCAGGAAGCGGCGAACATGGTGGCGCCGATCGTTGGCATGCCGGTCTCCACGCTTACGCGCGTGTTTGGGCGGCCGAACGACCAGTACGAGCTTCTTGCGCGGAAAGCATCCAGCGCCGCCGCGCAGAAGATCACGGACCTGAATCTGAAGGGCGTGTACGCCGACTTTGACCCGGAGCGCTATTATCCGCTGGGGCCTGCCGCATCGCAGGTGCTGGGCTATGTGGGACCGAACGCCACGAACGGCGGTGAGAGCGGCCACTACGGCGTTGAGGGATATTACGACGCCACGCTCGCCGGCGGCGCGGATATTGATCTTACGATAGACCCCAATATACAGATAGAGGCGGAAAAGATTCTGGACGATCTGGTTTCCGCGAACGGCGCCACGGGCGGGAGCGTGATAGTGGAAGATCCCAGGACGGGCGCCATCCTTGCCATGGGAGCAACGCCGGATTTTGACCCGAACAATTATGTGAGTTCGTCCATCGCAAATTTCCTTAACACGAACGTGCAGTCGGTCTACGAACCGGGGTCCATCATGAAGGTGCTCACCATGTCTGCGGGCATTGATGCGGGAAAGATCACGCCGGACACCACGTATGATGACAAGGGTTATGTGAACGTGAACGGCGCGCACCTCACTAACTATGACCTCACCACGCACGGCCCGTACGGCGCAGGCACCACCATGACGCAGGTGATAGAACATTCCATCAACTCGGGCGCGATCTGGGCGGAGAACGCCACCGGCAATGATATCTTCCTCAGCTATCTGAAGAAATTCGGCCTTGATGAGAAGACAGGCATTGACCTTCCGGGCGAGGTCGGCGGGAATCTGGGCCAGCTCACCCTAAAGGCGCCGCAGATCAACTGGGATACCGCCGCGTACGGTCAGGGGGTGGCGATCTCTCCGGTGGGGCTTGTGAGCGCCGTCGCCGCGATTGCGAACGGCGGGGTTCTCATGCGGCCGTATCTTAACGCCGCGCTTGAACCGCAGGCCATCCGGCAGGTGATAAGCACCACAACGGCCGCCGAGGTCACGCAGATGATGGTGGATGCGGTGGACCTTGCGCAGGTGGCGAACATCAACGGCTACGGGCTGGCGGGGAAGACGGGGAGCGCCTTCATTCCCAATCCTGCAGGAGGCGGGTATCTCAACAAGCTTACGGATTCGTACATTGGGTTCGGGCCGGTGTCCGATCCGCGCTTTGTGGCGTTTATCCGGCTGAACACCATCCCGGTCACGTCGCTTGCGGCGGAAACCGTGGTGCCGGCATGGAAGGAGCTCGCGCAATATATCATCAACTACTATAATATTCCTCCGGACAGGACCACGAACGACGTGATCCCCAATTGCCATAATCTTTTATGCGGGCAATAAATATTTTGCGGACAATAGTGCGGGTACTGGCGCGCCTCACGCTGTGGCGCTACCGGCCGGGCGTGGTGGGCGTTACGGGGAGCGTGGGGAAGACGTCCACCAAGCTTGCCATTGCGGCAGTGCTGGGAACGGTGCGCCGCGTGCGGGCTTCGTCCGGAAATCTGAACAATGACCTTGGATTGCCGCTCACCATCCTGGGCGATTGGCCGTCGGAGGATCTGCGGCTCCTGAGCCGCGATACGCCGCCAGGCACGGCGCGCGCACGGAAGTTCCTGTTCTGGTGCAAGGTCATTTTTGGTTCGGCATGGCGCGTGCTCGCAAAGGATGCGCATTACCCGGAGATCCTTGTTTTGGAATACGGCGCGGACCGTCCAGGCGACATTAAATATCTCTTGCGCATTGTGCGGCCGAACGTGAGCGTGATCACGGCGGTAGGGGACTATCCGGTACACGTGGAGTTCTATGGCGGTCCGGAGGATGTGGCGCGGGAAAAAGGGCGGCTCATAGAGTGCTTGCCCGCATCCGGCTTTGCTATTTTGAACTACGACGACCGGACGGTGATGCGGCTTGCGCCGCGAACGCGGGCGCGCGTCATCACGTTTGGATTTGAAAAGGGCGCTGACGTACGCGCCGCGCGGTTTGAGAACCGCGTGCAGGACGGCGTGCCGGCGGGCGTTTCGTTCAAACTGGAAACGGGCGGCAGCTCGGTACCGGTGCGGCTGCTGGATGTCTTTGGGCGCGCGCAGGCGTACGCATCAGCCGCCGCTGCGTCCGTTGGATTGATTTTCGGCATAAATCTGGTTAAGATTGCGGAGGCGCTTCACGGATATCATCCTGCCGCTTCACGGATGCAGCTTATCCCGGGCATCAAGAATACGCTGATCATTGATGATGCGTATAATGCAAGTCCGCTTTCCATGGAGGCCGCGCTGGACACGTTGCGCGACCTTCCCGCAAAACGCCGCATTGCGGTCCTGGGCGATATGCTGGAGATAGGGAAGTACACGCCGGAGGCGCACGAACGCGTGGGCCGCCTTGCGGCAAAGTCGGCGGATGTGCTGGTCACCGTCGGCGCGCGCGCAAAGTTCATTGCGGATGCGGCGCGGAAGGAGGGGATGAAACCCTCTTTTATCTATCCGTTTGACACTGCGGAGGAAGCCGTGGAGCCGCTCCGCGCGCACATGAAGCAGGGCGATCTGGTGCTCGTGAAGGGATCGCACGCCATGGCGCTGGATAAGATCGTTGAAGCAGTGAGATTCGTAGAACCGCGGTCGGCAACGCCGCCATCGTCTAGCCCGGCCTAGGACGTCGCCCTCTCACGGCGAAAACTCGGGTTCGAATCCCGATGGCGGTACTTTTGGAGGTAAACGGGACGTGTTTGAAACTTACCGCGCCCCGCCTGGGATGAGCAGTGCCACAACGACCGCCAGTATCTTTACCGTTCCCGGACCTCCGACCGCCGTTTCGGCTACGGCGGGCAACGCCCAGGCTACCGTGAGCTTCACTGCACCTGCCTCGAATGGGGGATCGCCCATCCTCTATCTACACGGCAACTTCGAATCCCCGGCCAACGTTTCTGCCATCTCAACAGCAAGCCCCATTTCGGTTCCCGGCCTGGTTCTTTACAGCATCTCGGGGAACGCCCATGGCTTCCGGCTCTGTCTCCGATTCCCGGCTATCCACAGCCCCGGCAATTGCCGACTGGCGATACTGTACAATTAAGTATGAAGTCGTAATTTGGCAGTTTCGCCGAAACTTTATAAGCCGATTTAGGTTTTCGCGGCGGGCTGATGAGAAGCGCATGGGAAACGCGATATTCAGACATAACAACGAAGTGGGAAAAGAGTGTGCTATCGCGCATGCTCTTTCGATTTACATATAAAAGGTCTGTTCCATATTAAACTGACTTAACGATGAAAAATAAAAAGTATTTCTGGTTGCTACCAGTGGCGATGGTTTTCTCCATGATCGCTACTGGAACCGCGAATGCCATGGTGACCGGAACCTCGACAGCGCTCACATCGAATCCGGCGAATACTCTTCGCGCCAACACGATTCAGTCGGTGTTTGCCTTGCAGCTCAATACGACATCATCTCCGCAGGAACTTCTAAATAGCGTCACAATCACAATCGCGACGACGACTACGGCGACCTCGACCGCCCTTTCCACGTCGAGCTTCGCCTTCATTGGCGTGGCAAAGCAGACTGATATGAATCCGTCGTATGACATAAACGACCTGATTCTCGCCACAACGACCGTCACGGGTATCGGGACATCGACCACAATCACCATTCCGAGTTCCACGGCGACCTCGTCGCTTGGGACGTTCTTTATCCTCATCGGTACGGCGGGAACGTCGACGTATACCGATAACGGCTTTCCCGAAAACGCGAGCGCGACACCGCAGAAATTCGTGGTGACCATGAGTACCTCGACCGGCGTGGTTGCTTCCTCCAGTAATGTAAGTTTGACCGGGGCGACGACAACTGCGCCCTTTATGGCCGACATCCATTCTCAAGCTCCTAACGTTGCCAAAATTGGAGCGAGTTATAACGCGACGACGAGCGCATACAGTATCGGCGATTCTGGTGGTGGAGGCGGCGTCGATGAGATGGGGACGCTCAATGTGTACAGTTTTGCGACCTCGAGCACCCCGATTGCGACATCGAGCGTCAACCAAAACGGCAATGTCTCCGTGTTGCTAGGTATCACCTATTATCCCTCGATTTGGCTTGATTTAAATGATGCAGCGGGGAATGCCACGAGTTCGCGGGTTCAGTTCAATCTGTCAGCTATAAAGCCATCCGTTGCGTCATTCTATGTCTTCACGGATCGCATCATTTTGAATCTCACCGGGGGCGTGCGTGGCAACCAATCCACCAACTGTTCCAACTATCAGGTCAATGGCTCAGCGCTCAGTTGCACCGGTGGGCCAAGTTCTCCGTATATTAACTTCTTCGGCAACCAGATCGTCATCAGGAATCTCAGTCTTTCCGGTACGGTAAACTTCAACATTACCGGGTTGATTCAGGACACCACTCCTGATGGTCTTCCGCTGACCTACTCGACGAGCAATGTTCCTGTTACTAACGCATCGGCTCCGTCAATCACCCAGATATCTCCCGGTGCGGCGGCGACAGGAACTACGATCACGATCACTGGCACGAATTTTGGCGTGGCGACCGGCACGGTCTATTTCAGTGGTGGCTTTGGCCAGCAGTCAGGCCCGGTGCCGCCCATCGCGGCCTCGACCACGGCCTGGAGCAGCACGTCGATTACAGCGGTCGTTCCCTCGGGAGCGCAGGGCGGTCCGTTGCAGGTGGTAGCCGCAAGCGGCATATCGTCCGATCCGAGCAAGGCAACGTTCTTTAGCGTGCTGGGCAACCTATATTTCGAGCTCGCGCTCGCGACATCAACGTCACCGATCACGACTTCGACAAATATGGATATTTTCGTGGGTGATCCGAACGGGGGCATGCACGTGTTCTACGTCGGCGATGCATCGAGCACGAGTTTCAATACGGGGACGGATGTCTACACCATCCCGAATGCGCCACTGCTGGGATTCGCGTGGGCCTATGACACATCGGGCGCGACGCTTCCTTCTCTGGGCGCGCAATTCCAGAATACGTCGAGTTCGAATCCACAAGTTCTTGTTTTGGCAAGTTCGACGCCCTACAAAGTTTCGGGAACGGTTACGCTTGGCAGTTCATGTTCTGCCGGACTGCAGAATCAGTTAGTCGCTGCGATGGCTTTACCCCAAGGAGTTTCGCTCAACACGAACAGCGTGGGAAATGGCGTCCAGCCGTCCATGTTCACGACAAACGGTTCCTGCCAGACGACCTATGCGATCGCATTACCCGGGCCAGGCACCTACAGTGTCCAAACCATGCTGCCGCCGGGAAGTGGAGTCACAGGACTCCTCAGCCCCGCCGGGCAATCAATCACCGTGACGACTTCAACGCAGACGGTGACCGCCAATTTCTCCTTTACCTCGGCAAGCTATTCTATCTACGGTCAAATCCTCGGTGTGAACAGCTCGACGCTGCCTGCGAGCCAATACCAGAATCTCATGGTGTTCGGTTACCAACCCGTGACCGGCGGCCAAGGCGCGGTTGCCCAGCCGGACTCGAACGGGTATTTCCGCCTCTATGCCACGCCGGGTCAGTACAAGGTGAGTGTTGGCGGTCGAGAGATGCCATCCGATATCGAGCAGGACATCCTCGTGGCCTCAACCAGCGCATTCGCCGTGAATGCTTCGACGCCGGTTATCACGTTCGTTCTCACGCCACCGACAAGCTATATCTCTGGCTATGTGAAGGATGCGAGCGGCAACGCGGTTTCCGGCGCGGACGTATTCGCGTCTTGCTCAAACGGTCCCGGCAACGGCCATAGTGCGACGGATGATCAGGGATTCTACAAGATGTACGTGCCACCGTGCTCAAGTTATACCGTGAACGGTTTCTCCGGTACGTATGGACAGCTCACGGCGCAGAACAATGTGTCGATCTCGAATGGCGGGAGTGCAACGGTGAACTTCACCGTTAACACCTCGAATCTCGTTACTGTGAGCGGAAGCGTTACCGAGAATGGTTCGCCGATCGCGGGTGCGAATGTTTGGATTACGGAAGGAGGTTTCGGACAAAGCGTCGCGGGCGGCCAGACCAATTCCGCCGGAAATTATTCCCTCATGTTGCCTTCGGGCCTCTCCAATCTTTATGTGAACGCCGCCACGATGGGCGAAGGGCAGCTGGGCAGCCAGATATTGAATAGCGGCAATGCTGTTTCGAGTAACCAGAGCGGCGTAAACTTGTCCTCTAATGTTGCTACGCTGACCATCCACCTTTCGCCGGGCAACACCTTCACCCAAGTATTTCTCAATGCCAATAGCCCAATCGGTAACGGTTTTACGAATACGCTTGTTGCGACTTCGACCTCATTCGATACATACCAAATCCAAATGCCATATTCGGGAGGTGGGACAGTGTACACGATTGGCGGTGGCATCCCGAATTTCGGACCGATCCCGAACAGCACGACGACCGTCTCTGGCAATGCGACCATTTCGATCAATTTAAGTTCCGTGAACTATTATTCGGTGTCAGGCAGCGTGAGCGGCGACTATACTGGGGGCTATGTGTTTGCTGCCGGCTCTTATGGTGGTGGTACCCAAATTGCTTCAGACGGCACGTTTTCCTTGCAACTTCGGCAGGGAACATATGACATCGGCGTAAACAAGCCGGGCGACATTGGTTCTTTCCTTGCGCAACAAACGATTGCGACAACCACATCAGGCTTGAGTTTGTCCCTCACGGCGGTCACTTCGACGATCAGCGGCACGGCATCCTACAATGGATCCGCGCTGAGTGGTGTTCGGGTCTGGGCCGATAATTCCTCCGGCGGTTGGGCAGGCGGCCAGACCGACGCAAACGGAAGCTTCTCGCTCTCGGTGTCGCCGGGCACATGGCGGGTGCATGCGATTGCCGATGGTTATCAGTTGGCAGATCCAATCATCGTAACGGCGCCGGTAAGCGACCTTGCGCTCGGCATGACCGCTGTGAACTTCACGCCGTCACAACAAGTTGAGTCAATGAATCCAAGCACAGGCGGCATCATCCAGACGACTAGCACCGAAGTCGAGGTTCCCGACGGAGCTTTGGGTAGCGGTTCTTCTAACGTCCAACTTTCGGTCACAAATACCATGAACACGCCATCAAAAAAGGGCGCCGAAGTCATTGGAACTGGCGAGAACATCAGCGCTACCTATGCGTCGGGTGCCGATGCAGGGCAAGCAGTCAGCACGCTCTCACAGAATGTGACGTTATCTTTTGTGCTCACAAAAGCGCAGCTTGTGGCAGATGGGATGTCAAGTTTGGCCCAGGCACAGCAATTGCAGATCGGCTATGATGACCCGACGTCGAATGCATGGACTTATCTTCCAACTACCGTCGTGGCAAGCTCGTCGGATGGAACGTGGGCCAATCTTACGTCAGTGACGCTTTCTGGTACGACAAGCCACTTCTCGACCTACGCTCCCGTCTTGCCGACGAACGCCAGTGCGCCTTCAACCCCGAGTGGTGTTTCCGCTTCCGGGGGGGACAGCCAAGTCACCATCTCCTGGTCTGCGGTAAGCGGCGCGGCAAATTATAATGTTTACCGTCAGAGCGGCTCTAATTATGTCTACCTTACACAAACTTCAAGCACTTCGTATACCGATTCAGGTTTGAGCAACGGCACGTCGTATTCCTACGAGGTCACGTCACTCGATAGTAGCGGCAA
>VFSW01006062.1_pt1 | contig 17807 bp, 10 predicted proteins | sample 5358111 | NCBI WGS metagenome assembly VFSW01 (sample SAMN11554181, study PRJNA540505) | mine drainage metagenome | isolation source: sediment from site ElyBrook_90M | place: USA: Ely Copper Mine, Vershire, VT | collected 2017
AATGAGCATTATAAATAGCGTATTGGGTCTTTTCCTTGGGAATAAATATGAACGTGATCTTAAGGAAATCAATCCTTATGTAGAAATGATACGTCAGGAGTTCGAAAAGCTTAAGGATCTGTCAAACGACAGCCTCAGAAGCCTGACTGACGATTTGAGGCGGGAGATCCTGGGAAGTATTGAAGCTGAAGAAAATGAAATAGTTACTCTGAGGGAAAAAGCTGAAAAAGAAGAAGATGTAGACCTGAAGGAGGAGTTATACAATAATATAGACAAAATTGAGAAGCAGATAAACGAAAAACTGGAGATAGCGCTTGATCAGGCTGTTCCAAGGGCTTTTGCAATTGTTAAGGAGACAGCCCGCAGGTTCAAGGAGAACAGCGTTCTTGAAGTTACCGCCAGGCAATATGACAGGGACCTGGCTTCCAGACGGCAGAGCATTACGATAAAAGACGATAAGGCCTACTGGAGCAATGTATGGATAGCCGGCGGCAACGAGATCACTTGGGATATGGTTCATTATGATGTTCAGTTAATTGGTGGCGTTGCACTTCATAAGGGGAAAATTGCCGAAATGGGAACAGGAGAGGGAAAAACTGTGGTTGCAACCCTGCCTGTCTTCCTGAATGCTCTCGCCGGAAGGGGTGTCCATATAGTTACTGTAAATGACTACCTCTCCAAACGTGACTCTGAGTGGATGGGACCTATTTATGAATTCCACGGACTTACAGTTGATTGTATTGACAAACATCAGCCAAATTCTGTCGACAGGCGCAAGGCTTATAACGCGGATATAACTTTCGGAACAAATAACGAATTTGGATTTGACTATCTCAGGGACAATATGGCTATCAATCCTGAGGATCTCGTTCAGCGCAAGCATCATTATGCCATTGTCGATGAAGTCGACTCGGTTCTTATCGACGATGCCCGTACACCGCTTATCATCTCAGGCCCCACCGCAAAAAGCGATACTCAGCAGTTTGACGAACTGAAGCCCAAGGTGGAAAAGCTGGTAAATGCACAGAAGAAACTTGTTACTCAGATCCTTGCTGATGCAAAGAAACTTATTGGAGCAGATAAGAATGAGGAGGGTGGTTTGCTTCTCCTCAGAGCATTCAAAGGCCTTCCGAAGAATAATGCACTCATCAAGTACCTCAGCGAGGAGGGGAATAAATCCCTGCTTCTTAAGACCGAGAACTTCTATATGCAGAATAACAACAAGGAGATGCCCAAGGTGACTGATGAGCTCTATTTTATAATAGATGAAAAAGCCAACTCAATTGAACTCACCGAAAAGGGACTCGATCTTATTTCTACCTCAGTTGAAGATGCAAGCTTTTTTATTCTTCCTGATGTAGGATCAAAAATAGCCGATATTGAAAAGTCGGATCTGGCAGACCGTGAGAAGCTTAAAATAAAAGATGAACTGCTGCAGGATTATTCTGTCAAGTCTGAACGGGTCCACACAATGACACAGCTCCTTAAGGCCTGGACTCTCTTTGACAGGGACACCGAATATGTTCTTATTGATAATAAAGTAAAGATTGTAGATGAGCAGACCGGACGTATCCTTGAAGGCAGAAGATATTCCGATGGCCTGCATCAGGCAATAGAAGCAAAGGAAAACGTCAAGGTGGAGGAAGCTACCCAGACCTATGCAACCATAACCCTTCAGAATTATTTCAGGATGTACCATAAACTTGCGGGAATGACGGGTACAGCTGAGACGGAGGCAGGGGAGTTCTGGAATATTTATAAACTTGACGTTGTGGTAATTCCGACCAATATGCCGGTGATAAGAAGCGACAGGGAGGATCTTGTTTATAAAACAAAAAGGGAAAAATATAACGCTGTCATTGATGAGATTTCAGATTTGTACAGTAAAGGACGTCCGGTACTGGTTGGTACCACCTCTGTCGAGATATCTGAACTCTTGAGCAGGATGCTTAAGATGAAGGGTCTTAAACATAATGTCCTTAATGCAAAGCTGCATCAGAGGGAAGCTGAAATTGTTTCTGAAGCAGGTAAGACAGGAACCATAACAATTGCGACAAATATGGCAGGACGAGGTACCGATATAAAGCTTACCCCGGAGGTGAGAAATGCAGGAGGGCTCGCAATTATAGGTACTGAGAGGCATGAGTCAAGGAGGGTTGACCGGCAGTTGAGGGGACGTGCAGGCAGGCAGGGAGATCCCGGGTCCTCACAGTTCTTCGTATCACTGGAGGACGAGCTTATGAGACTCTTTGGCTCGGAAAGGATTGCCGGTATAATGGATAAGCTGGGACTTAAGGATGGTGAGATGATACAGCATTCGATGATCACCAAATCAATTGAACGCGCCCAGAAGAAAGTTGAGGAAAATAACTTTGGCATCAGGAAAAGACTTCTCGAATATGATGATGTAATGAATTCACAGAGAGAGGTTATCTATAAGAAACGTAAACATGCACTTCTTGGTGAAAGGTTAAGCGTTGATATTGCCAACATGATGTTCGATGTAACTGAAAACCTTGTTGAGACATATCACAAAGACGGAGATTTTGATGGATTTGATTTTGATCTTATACGTTCATTCTCAATGGATTCACCTGTTCCTGATCAGGAATTCAAAAAAGTAAGCTCTGAATCCGTTACGGATCTGGTATATGCAAAAGTTCTCGATACTTACAAACGGAAAGTCGATACAATATCTTCTCAGGCTTATCCTGTTCTGAAAGATGTGTATGACAGGATGTCTAACGTTTATGAAAATGTTGTTGTACCGATTTCAGACGGAGTAAAGGTGTTTCAGGTGGTCACTAACCTGAAGGCTACGGCAGAGTCTGAAGGCAGGGAGCTTGTCAGGTCATACGAAAAAACAGTTGTACTGGCTGCCATTGACGATTCCTGGAAGGAACATCTGAGGGAAATGGATGAACTTAAACAGTCGGTCCAGAATGCAACATATGAACAGAAAGATCCGCTGCTGATATACAAATTTGAATCCTTTGAGCTGTTTAAGACAATGCTGACGAAGGTGAACAAGGACGTTGTGAGTACTCTCATGAAAGGCCATATACCGACTCAGGATCCTGATCAGGTCAAGGAGGCGCAGCGAAGACGTCAGGTTGACATGAGTAATATGAGAACCTCAAAAAGTGATTTTACCCAGTACAGCAGTACAGGAGGAGATCGTGAAAAGCCTCAGAAACCTGAACCTGTGAGGGTGGATAAAAAGGTTGGAAGAAATGATCCCTGTCCCTGCGGAAGCGGGAAAAAATACAAGCAGTGTCATGGCATGCAGCATGGAGAGACACAGCCGGCGAATGCAAATCTATGATCAGTTTTTATTTATTTCCTCTATAGCTTTCTGGGTTCTGGTAAATACCGACCTGCTTACAGGGACCAGAGGGAGTCTCAGTATATTGTGGCAAAGGTTCATGATACTCAGCATGGCTTTGACCCCCGAGGGATTACCTTCAATGAACAGCAGATCCAGAATTTCCATAAAACGGAATTGAATCTCCCGCGCAGATTTGAAGTTGCTTTTCAGTGCATGGCTTACCAGCTCGCTGCACTGGGACGGAAAAGCATTGGCAAGAACGGAAATAACGCCCGATCCGCCTGAGGCAATTATGGGAATTGTGAGCAGATCATCACCCGAAATTACACTGAAGTTTTCAGGTTTTGCCTTTATTATTCTCATTATCTGGTTCAGGTCGCCCGAAGCTTCCTTAACGCCTGTTATGTTCTCGCAACTGTGGGCCAGTTCAAGACAGGTGTCTGAAGAAACATTGCAGGATGTTCTGCCCGGAACATTATAGATTATCACAGGGAGCGGGCTGCATGTGGCTATTTCCTTGAAATGCTGAAAAAGTCCCCGCTGGCTGGGTTTATTATAATAGGGAGCAACGGATAATATCCCGTCCACCCCGGTCAGATTGGAATGACGGATACTATTGATGACCTCCTGGGTATTATTGCCGCCAATGCCACAGACAATCGGTACACGGTTATCCACAATCTCGACTATATAGGAAACAAGCGCTTTCTTTTCTTCCTTTGTAAGGGTAACTGATTCGCCAGTGGTTCCCATGGCGACAATATAGTTTACACCCCCGCTGATAACATGGTTTATTACACGTCCAAGTGCAGCAAAGTCAATGCTGGAGTCATTCTTAAAAGGGGTAACAATAGCAACTCCCGTGCCTTTGAATTTTTTCATCTGCTTAGTTTTTTTCAACTGTTTTAGTGGAATCATCTTTTATAATTTCCAGATAATAGATTATCTGTGCAAGATAACTTTCGAGATCAACAGGATTTTTCAGTTCCATCATCAGGTCGAACGGGGAATCATACGACTCCTGATCAAGCAGTCCCACCTTAAGCCTGGAACTTGATAATGAAGTGACATATCTTAAAGGAACCTGCTTTTCAAAATTGACATCAATAAGAACATCAAATGGGTTCTTAATAAAGGAGCTGGCTTCAGGTGAGACAGGATGATAGAAATAGTTTATCTCGTCTTTCCTGATGCAGGTCAGAAATCTGATTGCCGTATACTGGTTGGGGAGGCTCTTGCCGGGAAAGTAGCCGAATATTTTAACATCTATCTTTTTCTCGTGCATTTGCTGCTGAAACCTTGACAGACTGGCAAATTCGGATGTCCTTGAGGCATCCCATACAATTCCGATGTTCTTTATCTGGCTGAAATTTGAATAGAGTACTTTTCTGCCTTTCTTTTCAATCTTTCCGGAGAGGATAAAATTGCCGAGTCTCAGCCTGATTTTTTTAAATAATTCCATATTGCAAACCTAACAGTTTTTTGTTAAAATCAGCCGGGTTGCATGTTAATCTTCTCCTATTATCTGAAGGAATTCATTCTCACCCATCAGAGGTATACCCAGTGCCAGGGCTTTTTCCTTTTTTGACTCTCCCATGTTTTCTCCGCTCAGGATAAATGATGTATTTCCCGAAACAGATGCAGAGTTTTTCCCGCCATGCTTTTCTATCAGATCTTTATATTCATCCCGGCTGTGCCTTGCAAAAACGCCCGATATAACTATTGTTTTTCCCTCAAGCGCATTTCCTTTCTGAACGGGAGCAGCCTCACTCCTGAATTTTACTCCGGCAGCCCTGAGCCGTTCTATCAGTTCAAGATTTTCCTTGTCGGAGAAATAAGAAAGTATGCTGGCTGCAATTTTGGGTCCGATCTCCGGAACCTCCGTAAGTCTTTCGTTGCCGGCCTTTATAAGATCATCAATTGTTGTGAACTTCCCTGAAAGGGTCTTTGCGACCGTTTCTCCTACGTGTCTTATCCCAAGGGCAAACAATACACGTGCATAGGGAGTTTTAACTGATTTCCGGATGCTGTTAAGGATATTTGAAACTGACTTTTCACCCAGCCGTTCAAGCGGGATGAGTTGCTCAGCCTTTAAATCATACAGGTCGGCAAAGTTCCTGATAAGGTTCTTGCTGAAGAGCAAATCGATGGTCTCTTCTCCCAAACCGTCGATATCCATCGCCTTCCTCCCGATAAAGTGTTCAATCCTGCCCTTTATCTGTGGAGGGCAGTGAAGATAATTCGGGCAGAAATGATTTGCTTCTCCCTCATTTTTAACCAGCTCTGTACCGCATTCCGGACAGTGAGTTATAAACTCTATTTTTTTACTTTTTTCGTCCCGTAAAGCAGGATCTGCACCCGTGATCTTGGGAATAATTTCGCCACCCTTTTCGATAAACACCATATCATTCAGGTGCAGGTCAAGCAAAGCTATCTGGTCTGCATTGTGAAGTGTCGCTCTCTTTACAGTTGATCCGGACAGAAATACTGGTTCAAGATTTGCGACGGGAGTAACTATGCCCGTTCTGCCAACCTGAAATGCGACGGATAATAATCTTGTCAGAGCTTCCTCTGCTTTATATTTATATGCGATTGCCCATCGTGGAGATTTTGCCGTAAACCCGAGCTCCTTTTGCAGATCAAGAGAATTTATTTTAATAACGACCCCATCAGTGTCATATGGAAGTTTTTTCCTCTCCGGCTCCCAGTAGGATATAAATCTGAACACTTCCTCAATATCGCTGCAAATCCTCAGGCTGTCAGGGACCTTAAATCCCCATCCGGAGGCTTTCATTAAATTACCGTAATGGTTGTCTGCGGGAAGCTCCTCTGAAAGAAGAAAGTAAATGAAACATTCAAGTGACCGGGAAGCCACTATTTTCGGATCAAGCATTTTAAGGGTTCCTGCAGCGGCATTCCTGGGATTGGCAAAAGGCGGATTGTCAGAGCTTATCCTTTCTTCGTTTAATTTATTGAATACTGCCCTGGGCATTAGTATCTCCCCTCTTACAATAAATTCGACAGGTACCTTATCTGCTCTTATACTTAACGGGATATTTCTTATAGTTCTTACATTTGAGGTAACATCATCGCCCTTATTGCCATCTCCCCTGGTCAAAGCCCTGAACAACAACCCGTTTTTATAGGTGATGCTTATAGAGGCCCCGTCAAATTTAAGTTCACACACGTATTCAAAAGGCCCTTTTGCCACCTTTCTGATCCTTGCATCGAATTCCCTGAGCTCTTCCTCACTGTATGTATTGCCAAGCGATAGCATCGGATATCTGTGTTCATATTGTACAAACTCCTGAGTTATATCATTTCCGACCCTGCGGGTGGGAGAATTCTCACTTATGAATTCAGGGAAATCCTTCTCCAGCGTATCAAGCTCCTTCAAAAGCATGTCGAACTCGAAATCCGAGATCTCCGGCTGGTTCAGAACATAATACTCATGATTATACTTCTCAATTTTCAACCGGAGTTCTTCTATACGTGCTTTAGCTTCGGATCGTGTCATAAAAAGTGCAGGTTATCGGGAAATAAGAGGTGTGAACAGTTGTTTTTCAATTCCAGACGCCATCAATTGATTGTCCGCATTTGTTGCATTTTCCTCCGTTGAGAGTGTTTGACTCAATACGGAATCCCACTCTTTTAACAAGAACTGTTTTACAGGCCGGACATTTTGTATCTCCCTGCTCATTGCCGGGAACATTACCAGTATATACATAAATCATACCTTCCTCAGCAGCTATTGCGGCAGCTTTGTTGAGGATATCAACAGAAGTGGGGGGCAATTGTTCAAGCTTGTAGATGGGGTAGAACCTGCTGAAATGAAGAGGTGTGTTCCTGAATCCGTTGGCAGAGAGCCATTTGCACATGCTTCTTATGTCATCGAGGTTGTCGGTCCAGGTTGGAACAACCAGGTTTGTCAGTTCAAGCCATATTCCCATCTCCTTATAGACTTTAAGAGAATCAAGGACAGGCTGCAGCTTCCCGCCTGTCAGCTTCAGGTAGGTTGACTCACTGAACGCCTTGAGATCAATATTTGCAGCATCAATAACGCTGCACAGCTTTCTCAAAGGTTCCGGATTAATATAACCGTTTGATTTTATAATATTCTTTATCCCGGCTTTTTTTGCAAGGGTAGCTGTCTCAAAAACATATTCATAAAATGTAGTTGGTTCGGAATATGTATATGCTATTGACCTGCAACCACTTTTTTTGCACTCTTCCACCACGGCTTCAGGAGGCAGATCGGAATTGCGGGTTTTATCGGGGCTGGTCTGCGATATTTCCCAGTTCTGACAGTTCAGGCATACAAGGTTACATCCGGCAGTAGCGATAGAGTAAGCCCTCGAGCCTGGCAGGAAATGATAAACGGGCTTTTTTTCGACAGGGTCAATGTTTACGGAACAGGGATTGCCAAACGCCATAGTGTATAATTTGGAGTCATGTACCTTCCTGTTGTTGCATTTGCTTAACTCTCCCTCTTTCAGCACACATTCGTTCGGACAGATCCTGCACATTATGCCTCTTGCCGTCTCCTCCTGGTACATCGCGATCCTCTTGTAGATCCCCTTCTCCCCCGACCCGCTATCTGCCATAATCAGCCGGCAGGGATAGCACAGCAATCCACCTGAAATAGCTGCTGACCGTTTCAGGAAATCACGTTTACTTATCTTACTTCCTTTCATTTCAATTTCCCCTCCGAAAAAAAATCACTTAAAACTACAACTTGTTCCTAACTGCACCAAAAAGAAGCCCGGTAAAAATTAATAATGCTAAAATTAAGATTGAAGACCTGATTCCGAAAGCAGGTATTGCAACGCCCGAAATAAGAATGAAGCCAAGCGCCGAACCGGCAAGATCCGAGCTGTAAACTGCAGGAGGTGCAGAAATATCATCAATCCCCGATGTAAGCTGGCGAAAAATGGTCCCTGTCAGCAGAGCGGGCAGAAAAGCTGATATAATGATCAGAACCAGGGCGGCAATTTCGGATTTTATTGACAGAAAATAATTAAATATTACTGCGATCCCTGCATAAAAAAAGAGTAGCAATATGCCTTTTGTCATCATTGAAACTGAGTTCAGATTTTTCAATCCTGTCCCTGAACCGATAGCAAGACCACACATCAGTCCGGCTATGATCATACCGGTTAACTGGTACATATTTCCAATGATTGTCTGAAGTGTGAGCAGTATGATAATTTCAAATCCTGCAAGCGCTGATGCGCTGAAGTACATAAGCATGTATCTTCTCTTTATTGACACCAGAGGTAGTGCGAAGATCATTATCATGATAACTATGGCGGGTATCTTCTCATCCATATTTTTACTGAAATTATATGAAAGAAGATGCAGGCTGGCTACGGGAAATGAAGATCTGTTCTGTTTGATTCCGCGGTCAAGAAGGAGATTCAGCTCATCTGATTTTTTGTTTATGAGATCATCGGATAAGAAATCGGGACCGACATATATATTTTTTATATTTCTCTTTTCCGTAAGACTGCAAAATGAAGCCGAGATCTCACTGTCGGATGCAATAAAATAGAGCTTGTTCCCTACAACCGGTTTTACATTTTTAAATACCTCTGAGAGGCTGTTGAAAATGGATGAATATAATCTGAGTGATTCCTTGTTGAAGTAATTATTCCCTGGTCCGGGGGAACACATGAAAATGCCGTCAGGGTTGAGCTTTTGCCTGACAGCGGAGAAGAACTCGGTTGTGTAGTACCTGTTCAGCTGCAAGGTTGAAGGCGGAGGTACTGACAGGATAATCACGTCGGCCTTTTCTCCCGGTTTCCTGATATACCTGAAAGCGTCGCTGTTAATTACCGAAAGCTTAAAGTGCAGCGTATCAGCACGTATTATCTCTGCCCTGGCAAGGGCCGGATCACGCTCGATATAAGTTATTTCTTTTACGGGATACTTCATGAGCTCGGACAGCTGAGACCGCAGCGGCCCGGAGATCAGAATTATTTTTTCGGGTGATCCGCTCTGCAGCATTGCATAATGTATGTTCTCCTCCCTTTCAGTAACATCATCGGCATAAGAGAGCAGCCTCTGGTTGTAGTAGGTGCTTTTTTCACCATGATAGTCCCCAAAGGTTATGTTACCATACGGAGTGTCTTCTGATCCTGTAACTTTGATCCCGGGAAGCAGGATCTGCCTGAAGATTACATCGGGACTTAATATTATTATAACCGCTGCGAGGATCGAGGCAATCAGCTTTGCAGATAACCGGCCCGGGTTGCTTTTCAGATAGAAAGAGATCATAACCCAGGTAAAAGTTAACAGGATAATAAGAAGAATAAGCTGATAAGTATTTAGCAATCCGGATGTCAGAGCTGAAATCAGTACCCCTGATGCCACACCACCAATAGTTTCAATTGAAAAAGACTTTCCGGGCGTAAAATTATTGCCCTCCCTTGCGAACGAGATCAGCCTGACGAAAGTAAATCCTGAGACCAGGCAGAAGGGGATAAGAACCAGGAACGTATATATCAGACCAACAAGCAGCGATGGGGTTTCACCCGTGTTTAAAAAAAGCCGCGACAATAAAAACATCATAAAAAGTGAAAGGAGGGGGCTCAGGCTAAAGACCAGGTTTATTTTTTTAAGATCATGCAGTTTTGATCTTCCTGCCAGGGAAGCTCCAATAGCAGATGATATAAGCCATGATCCGAAAAATATACCTGTTATCAGTTCGTACCCGCCTGAAATGTTCAGCATCTCCCTCAGGAGAAGAAGCTGCAGGGATGAGCTGACAAGGCCAACAATAAAAAGGTTGATCCCCATCTGCCTGGCAGTAAGTCTTTGACTGACTTCTGATTCAACGATATACTCCTGTCGTTTAAATAGTTTTCTGTAATAGGAGAAGTGCCATATAAAATGGAATATGCCTGTGAATGTCATACCGATTCCAAATTCTACATGCCATTTCAGTACTGTCTTTACAAATGGTATATCCCATTTGTATGTTACCTGTAATGCCATGAACACTCCGGCTATGGCAGTAGCCAGGAAGGTAACAGCGAGTACTGAATTCCAGAGTTTATTATGAAACTGAAGAGGGAAATATTTTATTTTGTAGAAAAAGTAGCTGATAAGATATAATAGGACTGAAGTTAAGCCGGTGCCAATAACATGATACATATTTACCTCTTGTTATCTTTAAGTACCATCCCTTCATAGATAAATATTTCTGCGTTTTTCCAGCCGTCCCATCCTATCCCGGCTTTATCGCGCGAAGTATAACCCAGGAACTGTTCCACTGTCCACTTATTTTCTGTTGCTACCTGCGGCAGCATTGTTCCTGACCTGAGCTCCTTCTTGATATAAATGCCATGTTTTCCGAGAACTATCTCACTTATATCATTTATTTTCTTCAGAGGGCCAAGGACAGTAATTTCAAATTCAGTTTTTTCGAATTCGTCCCTGGTCAGGGGCGGGAACCGGGGATCCTCGAAAGCGGAGGAGAGAGCCGAAGCTTCTACCACCTTATAAAGAGGATCAGTTGAGATAAACCTCCCGATGCAGCCCCTCAGCACGCCGTTAATTTTAAGGGTTACAAAAGCACCGTATTGCCTTCTCAGATTTTCCGGTATCTTCTTATCATCGGTAACAGAGCTTTCCTTTCCGGAAAACCTGGAGCTGATGCTGCTTTTTGCTATCTTAAAGAGTTGCTCTTTCTCGGCCTGTGAAAATGAAAAATCTGATGCTGTATTATCCGCATTCCCAACTTTCTGACGGCGGTCAGTTATCGCGAAGGCGTGATATCCGACAACTTCCAGCTTGTTACCATACTGCGAATCACCTGAATTACAATAGTCAATATGCTTTATTTTGAGTTGCCGGTCTCCCTGGGTCATAAACAGGAGCGTAAGACCTGAGGTCCATCCGCACATGCTGGTTGCCAGCCCGGGCACCTGTTCTGCATCGTTATTTTTCAATCTGTTCAGGAAGGTTGCGGGATTATCCGATTCGATACTCACTGCAGTCAGACTGTCGATTCTGTTTGCATCAGCATAGGAAGGATAATGTGAGAAGTCGCTGCTTATTATGAACAGATTGTCGGGTCTAAAATATGGTTTCAATGCCTCGGCTATCTTTTTTACGGTACTTTCATTTTGCGTTCCTATAATGACAGGCACAATAGGGGGTATGTTTTTAAAATAGTACTGGATAAACGGGAGCTGAACCTCAATGCTGTGTTCCCGGGCATGGGCGGTTACCGGAAAGCTGAACACCTTGTTTGTGCTGATCAGAATATTTGCTAACTCCCTGTTCACCGTAACCTTTCCCATAGGGGTCACGAAATCTCCTGTATTATAGACTGAGGCTCCGTCAAATGACATTACATGGCTTGACCCAATGATAAATATGTTCTTGTATACCGAATTCTCAGGAATTGCGCTGAATGCTTCGGCTGCAATTTTCCCGGAAAAAACGTATCCCGCATGGGGACAAATTATAGCCCTCACAATGTATCCGGAAGATGATTTCCTGCAGCTTTTGAAAAGCTCAGAGAGTTGCCCTGTAAGAGCCACTTTATCGGCCGGATAAAATTTCCCGGCGGCAACCGGTTGCCTGTCAGTAATTTCGACTTGTGCAAATGTTTCCATGACACAGAATATTGAAAACAGAACAATGACTGCTGTTCGCATGACTGTAACAATAATTTTGACCTGATAAAGTTAGGCCAAAAAAATGAAGAAAAAATTTATTGGAGGGAAATGTTAGCTTAGTGAATTACAGAAGTACCATTGACTCTTTCAATATTGTTCCGTCGTCTGCTGTACCGTATAATTTGATCAGAAGATTAACAGTCGGGGTTCCTACCATATGAATTATCGGATGGAGCTCATCTTTTATATCTTCCACATCCATATTGTCAAATTCATCAATATGGAAATAGAGATGGATCATCAGGGTAAAGTCACTGTTCTTTATGTTGCACAGGACTCTTACGATTTTTGCCAGCCATATCGAGGATGAAGTATTGAAATATTCCAGATTAAATCGCAGGTTGGTAGTATTCCTCGGTTTCTTTACATATTCGGTAACCCAGTTAAGGATGTTCTCATATGTCTTGTTTGCATTTTCCGGGATAGATCTGCCTGACAGGATCAGTTCACCTGTTACAGGATTTAAATCAATCTGGGGGGTTTTTGCAGTGGGTTCTATGAAAAGGGTATTTAATTCCACAATATAGCTGTATTACATTTATCATAAATATCACATTCAAAAATATGATATCTTTTTCGAGAACCTTATGTTCTTTATCAAAAAGAACCTGACGATGGTCAAATATTTTTGTGCGTTGGTATAAACGCATTGAATCGGGGGTCGGATCACTTCCCTTTTTGACGGTGATTTCTTGGATATCGATCTTTTAAAATGTTATATTTGCTGCCTGAAATTTGAATAGAAGAGATGGAGATTGTACTTAAAGGAAAAATAAGGGAAGCAGTAAAAAATATTTACAATTGTGAGGTACCTGATGAACTGATCCAGATTCAGGAAACCAGAAAAGATTTCAAAGGCGACTTCACTCTTATTGTTTTTCCTCTGCTGCGTTGCTCTAAGAATACCCCGGAAAATACAGGTGAGACCATTGGAAAATTTCTGGTGGACAGTTGGCCCATGATATCAGGTTTTAATGTAATAAAAGGATTCCTGAATATTGAAATTTCGGATATATGGTGGACTCAGTATTTCGGAGCGATGGCTTTGGAGCATGATCATCTTGTCCATTGTAAGGTTAAGGATCCTGAAACCATTCTTGTCGAGTACTCTTCACCCAATACGAATAAACCCCTCCATCTCGGACATATCCGGAACAATCTCCTCGGATTCTCCCTTTACAGGCTCCTTTCAGCAACAGGTCACAGGGTCATAAAGACAAATATCGTCAACGATCGGGGGATACATATCTGCAAGTCGATGCTTGCGTGGCAGAAGTTCGGAAAAGGGGAGACCCCTCAGTCAACAGGAATGAAGGGAGATCATCTTGTAGGGAAATATTATGTGATGTTCGAAAAGGAATATAAGTCCCAGGTAGGAAAACTTATAGAGGAGGGAAGAAGCGAGGAGGATGCAAAAAATTCAGCCCCTCTTATGAAGGAAACCAGAGATATGCTTCTGAAGTGGGAGGCAGGGGACGAAGATGTTGTCACTCTCTGGAAAATGATGAACTCATGGGTCTATGCAGGTTTTGACGAAACATACAGGATGCTGGGTGTCGATTTCGACAGGATTTATTATGAGTCAGAAACTTACAAGAAAGGAAAGGAGATAGTCCTTAATGCTCTTAAACAGAATATTTTATACAGGAATGATGACAGCTCTATCTGGGCTGATCTTACGCCTGAAGGACTTGATCAGAAACTGCTCCTGCGTTCCGATGGTACGGCGGTTTATATGACACAGGATCTGGGGACGGCAGTCGACCGCCATGATGAGTATAATTTTGATAAAAATATATATGTTGTCGGGAATGAGCAGAATTACCATTTCCAGGTACTGAAGGCGGTTCTTAAAAGAATGGGATATCCCTGGGCTGACGGGTTGATTCATTTCTCATATGGAATGGTTGAATTGCCGGAGGGACGCATGAAATCCAGGGAAGGAACGGTTGTTGATGCAGACGATCTTATTCAGGAGATGCATGAAACCGCAAGAAAGGTATCATTGGAACTCGGAAAGCTTTCCGAGTTTTCCGATGACGAAAAAGAAGAAATATTCCGGAAGATAGGTCTTGGAGCTCTCAAGTATTATATATTAAAGGTGGACCCCAGGAAGAATATGACATTCAATCCTGAGGAATCGATAGATTTTAACGGCAACACAGGGCCTTTTATTCAGTATACCTACACCCGGATAAAATCTGTCCTGAGGAGAGCCGGGCAAACAGGGATAACTGAGAAAATTCCTGATTTGTCAATGATCAGACCGGTACCTAAAGAAATTGAGCTGATCAGGCTTTTACGAAAATTTTCAGAAACGGTATCATCTGCCGCATCGGGTTACAGCCCTGCATTGATAGCTAACTATTGCTATGATCTCGCGAGGGAATACAATCAGTTCTATCACGATTTTACCATCCTGGGTGAGGCTGATATCAGGATCAGGGATTTCAGGCTTGTGCTTTCGAGACTCACAAGTGAGGTTTTATCAGAGGGGATGTGGCTCCTTGGCATTGAGATGCCTGAAAGAATGTAAAAATTAAAACAATATACCATATTAACATATGTTTGAAAATTTAAGTGACCGGCTGGAAAAGTCCTTTAAGATACTTAAGGGGCAGGGCCGTATTTCTGAAATCAACATCGCTGAAACACTTAAAGAGGTTCGCAGGGCATTACTGGATGCCGATGTCAATTTTAAAATAGCCAAGCAGTTTACTGACACGGTCAAGCAGAAGGCATTGGGACAGGAGGTTCTGAAGTCGGTGAATCCATCCCAGATGATAGTCAAGATTGTGCATGATGAGCTCGTTGACCTGATGGGTGGCGATAAGGCTGATATTAATATCAAAATAAACCCGGCAATAATTCTGATAGCCGGTCTTCAGGGCTCCGGTAAGACTACCTTCAGCGGGAAGCTGGCAAAATGGGCAAAAAGCAAAAGAGGAAAGAGTCCGCTGCTTGTAGCCTGCGATGTTTACAGACCTGCGGCTATTGAGCAGCTGAAAATTATAGGAACACAGATCGAGGTGCCAGTTTATTCTGAAGATGGGAATACTGATCCGGTGAACATTGCCCGGAATGCGGTCAGGGAGGCCAAAAAGCAAGGACATGATCTGGTAATAATTGATACAGCCGGACGACTGGCCATCGATGAAGAGATGATGAACGAGATCTCTGCCGTAAAGAATGCCATCAATCCGCATGAAATTCTGTTTGTGGTTGATTCAATGACGGGCCAGGATGCCGTTAATACTGCCAGGGAGTTCAATGAGCGGCTTGATTTTGACGGAGTTGTTTTGACCAAGCTTGATGGTGATACAAGGGGAGGGGCTGCTCTCTCAATTAAATCGACAGTAAACAAGCCGATTAAATTTGTAAGCTCGGGCGAGAAGATGGATGCTATAGACATCTTTTATCCTGACAGGATGGCCGATCGAATACTTGGGATGGGAGATATTGTATCTCTTGTGGAAAAGGCTCAGGAACAATTTGATTCTGAGGAAGCCAGGAAGCTCCAGAAGAGAATTGCAAAGGATCAGTTCGATTTCAACGACTTTATCGGCCAGATACAACAGATAAAGAAAATGGGTAATGTGAAAGATCTGATGGCTATGATCCCCGGGGTGGGTAAAGCAGTGAAGGATCTGGATATTGACGATAATGCCTTTAAAAGCATTGAAGCAATAATACGAAGCATGACTCCGGAGGAGAGAGTTAATCCGGTGGTGCTTAACGGGAGCAGGCGAAAAAGAATTGCAAACGGCAGCGGTACCAGTGTTCAGGAGGTGAATAAGCTTCTGAAACAATTCGATGAGACCAGAAAAATGATGAAGATGATGACCAAAGGTGGCAATGCTGCAAGACTAATGGGCAAAAAATAATTTCAGGTATGTACAGTCTGATCGATGGAAAAAAAGTTGCTGCTGAAATCAGAAGTGAGATAGCAGAAGAGGTTGCAAAACTAAGGAGGGAAGGTAAGAAAGTCCCTCATCTGGCTGCAATACTTGTCGGCAATGAAGGTTCAAGCGAAACCTATGTCGCAAATAAGGTAAAGGACTGCCAGGAGGTAGGTTTCAAATCGACCCTTATCAGGTTCGGGAACGATATCTGCGAAAAAACGTTGCTGGAAAAGATAGCTGAGCTCAATAATGATGATGATGTGGATGGATTCATAGTGCAGCTTCCGTTACCCCGTCATATTTCAGAACACAGGGTAATTGAGGCGATAGATCCCGGCAAGGACGCAGACGGATTTCATCCTGTTAACCTTGGCAGAATGGTCATAGGTCTGCCCGGATACCTTCCTGCCACGCCTTACGGGATAGTCGAGCTTTTAAAGCGTTATAAGATAGAGACATCCGGTAAAAACTGTGTGGTTATCGGCAGGAGCAATATCGTCGGACGACCTGTAAGCATTCTGCTTTCACAGAAAGGGGTTGATGCTACGGTTACTGTTGTTCACAGCCGTACTAAAAATATACAGACCGTTGTAAGCCAGGCTGATATAATAATTTCTGCTATCGGATCCCCGGGATTTGTAACAGCTGATATGGTTAAGATCGGTGCAGTAGTGATAGACGTTGGTACCACCCGAATCGCCAGTCCCGGCACCAGGAGCGGTTATAAACTGGTTGGTGATGTTGATTTTGATAATGTCGCTCCCAGATGTTCATATATTACACCTGTCCCGGGCGGAGTGGGGCCGATGACAAGAGTCTCACTGTTGCGTAATACCCTTACCGCAGTAATGGGCATTTGAATTAAAACAATCTGACCTGAAACCGGTTATTGTGTGGAATAATCAATTCCTGTAAAATAGAGATCAAACCCACCTTTGCCACCGGGTCTGTCCGAGGAAAAAATCAGGAACAGATTGTTAAAATCAGGATGGTTACCTATCAGAGGCCGGTATTCATCTGAAGAAGAATTTATACCCGGACCAAAGTTTACAGGTGAGTTCCATTTCCCGTTTCTGAAAAGGGAATAATAAAGGTCATATCCTCCATAGCCGCCTGGTCTGTTTGAGGTAAATACCATTAAATTGTGGTAGACCATCGGACATTTATCGTCACTTAACGTGTTAATGCTGTCAACCTTTGCTGAAGCTGAATAATCAAGATTAAACCAGGAAGCCAGATCAAGATTGGCAGGCTTTGATTTGAAGTAAATATCAAAATTGGCATCCGGATTGGAAATGAAATAGGCAGTATCCTGGTTTGAATCAAAAGTAAGATAGGCATCATCATAGCCTGTATTTAAAAGTGTAACAGGATGCGGACCTTCAATTACCGGAACAGTACCTCCATAAGCAGGCAGGTTTTTAAAATATAAAAGATCCAGGTTTCCGTCCGCGTTCTCAGAGGAGACCACAAAATATTCATATCCGTCGAATGAGCTGAATAAGCTATATGGTCCGAAATCATTACGTGACGTCTGAGCCTTCTGGATAAGGCTATTCAGAAATGCATCATTTGTCATTTCAGATCTTAATATGAAGTCTCCGCTTGTCTGGTCAAATGAAAATGAGATCATCCCCTGCTCAAGGTCGAATTGTCCGCCCGTGCTTTTCCTGTTGCTCGAAAACAGAAGAGGCAGATAGCCTTTAAGTTGATAGATATCTGTATTGTAGTCATCAAATTCCGAATTAATGTCAGCGAGATTAATTACTGAATCAGGAAAGGTTCCAAAAGCAAATTTAACGGGATTTTTGCCTTTTTTACATTGTACCGAAAAGATTAAAGCCAGGCATAAAATGATGAATACAGATATCCGGTAACCGGGAAATAAAT
>VFSW01006063.1_pt1 | contig 17804 bp, 18 predicted proteins | sample 5358111 | NCBI WGS metagenome assembly VFSW01 (sample SAMN11554181, study PRJNA540505) | mine drainage metagenome | isolation source: sediment from site ElyBrook_90M | place: USA: Ely Copper Mine, Vershire, VT | collected 2017
TCGATCCCGGCCTGATAACCTCGTCTTCAGGCTCATCTCTGGATTAGAAAACGCTTCGGCCCTTAAGGGCAGGTCCTCAAATGGCTCCGCTGCGAGTTTCTGAGCGAAGCCGGAAGGCACGCGAAGCTTGCCGACACTACTCTTGAGCCAGACTTCCCAGAGACTGACGGCGCTCACGAAGATCGTATTGTCGGGATCGGCGATTAACCGGCTGGCCCGCGCGGGAAGAAGCGGGCTGTTGGAAAGCCACCACAACAGCAGGTGCGTGTCCAACAGCAGCTTCACCTGCCGGGCGCCCGCATGCCAAACGCTTCCGCCATGTCGTCCGGCAGCTCATCGAAATCGGGAGCGATCCAGATTTCCCCTATCGAGCCGGGAACCCGGGTTTTCGAGGCGCCGCCGTAAGGCACGATCTTCGCAACCGGCTTACCGGCTTTGGACAGAATGACTTCATCACCCTGCTGGACCATGGCGACCAGTGCGGAGAGTTGAGCCTTTGCTTCGGAAATGTTGCGTACGACCATAATTCGATTATGGCGCAGATCAGACCAGACCAGATCTGGTCTGTTTCGGAGCCTAATCACCCTGGCTGCTGGAACATATGCTTCAACGATAACCGTTTCAAAGCGTCCACATTCTTCCGGTCGTCGCCTTCTTCGTCAACCGGTGTCTCCAGAATGAACGGCTTCGTCCGCAACGCGGGGTGCCGGAGTATCCGCCGGAAACCCTCTTCACCGATCTGTCCCTCGCCGATATTCGCGTGGCGGTCCAGATGCGAATTCAGCGCGCCTTTCGAATCGTTCGCGTGGATCACCCGCACCAGATCCAGCCCGAGCACCCGCTCCGCCTCGGCCACCGTCTGCTTCAACCCCGCTGCCCGCGCCACATCGTAGCCCGAAGCCAGCAGGTGGCACGTATCGAGGCAGTACGCCAGCGGCAAATCCGTCTCGCGCGCCGCCAGATCCCGTATCGCACGCAGTTCCTCGAACTTCCTTCCAATCTGGCTCCCGGACCCGACCGTGTTCTCCAGCAGCACCGTCAGCCCCGGCGCACGGAATCCCTTCGCCGCTTCGGCCAGCCCCAGCACAAACGCGGCCAACCCCTGCTCCAGCGTCTGGCCTTTGTAATTCCCTGGATGGAGCACCAGATACTCGGCCCCGATAATCGCCGCACGGTCCAACTCCCCGCGAAACGCCACAATCGACTTCTCGCGAATCGCCGGATCGAGCGTGGCCAGATTCGTCAGATAGTTGACGTGGATCGCGAGCGGCGCCAGATCGAACTTCGCGCGCGCGTCCCGGAAGCGTTTAACGTCCGCGGGATCGGGCAACCCGGCGCGCCACATGCGCGGACTGGCGGAGAAGATCTGAAAGGTGTTCGCGCCCAGCCCGTTAGCCGTGAGCGCCGCATCTTCGAGCGATTTCGCGCGCGACGTGTGGATTCCGATTCGCAGAACGTCATCGTAGCAAGCCCCGCCGCTTCGCCGGCGCATCCTGCGGCGCGTCCTGCAAATGGGCCACAACCCGGCTGACGGCGGCGAGCGCGACCGGCGACATTACGCGGTAGCCCTTCGCATTCGGGTGCAGGCCATCGTCCGAGAGATCCGCCCTCAACTGGCCCGCCGGGTCCACCATGGCGGAGTAATAATCCACGTACGTGTAGCCCTGCGTCAGGCAGAGGGTCTGAATCCAGCGGTCGATCGCGAGGATCGTCGCGGGCGGACGGCCTTTTGTCATCTCGTAGCGCGGATCGGCGTCCTTGTGGTAATCGCTGACCGGCGTGATCGAGGCCAGCAGCACTTTGATCCCGTGGGCTTTCGCCAGATCGCCCATCGCCGCCAGATTGTCTTCGATCTGACTGACCGCGACGCCATTGGCGATATCGTTCGTGCCGGCCAGGATCGCCACGACTTTCGGATTCAGCGCCACCACATCCTGCCGGAAGCGCGCCAGCATCTGCGACGTGGTCTGGCCGCCGATCCCGCGATTCACGAAATCGCTCCCGGTGAAGTATTCGTTCAATCGCCAGCCGTCCGTAATGGAATCGCCCAGGAACACGACGCGCGGAAGCGCGCCGGCGGGCAACAGCTTCCGGTTCGCCTCGGCATAGCGCGCGATGTTGTTGGGGTCGGCGTCGCGCTGCCGCGCGGCTGCGTCCCGGAGTTGCAGAATCGTCCCGAAATAGCGCTGCATGCGGTCGAGATCTTCGCGCAGTTCCGTATCCTGACGGTCCGCCGCGGCGGGAAACGCGTCCGGCCTTGGGATGGAGTTGGCCAGGGCGAGATACGCCTTGACCTGATTCAGGAACTCCCAGGTGAGCGCGGGGTCGCCGGGCGCGCTCTGCATCGCGGCAACCGTCGCGGACGGGTTTTGTTTCACAGGTTCGCTCGCGCGCGCGAGGCCCGGCACGGCCACCGCGGTGGACTCCATCAACTGCACCATGCGCGTGGCGAGTTCGCCCGCCTGCTGCGGCGTCGCGACTGGCTCCCCGGGCTGACCCGATAAGCCCTGCCCGAACAGGCCCGCCGCCAGCAAAAGCGCCGCCATTTTGAGGAGCACGCGCAAATCGGACTCGCCAATCGCGGCCAGGTCCGGCGGGTTCCTCGTTCGTTTGGCGCCGCGACTGGCGGCCTTTGCGCTTCCAATTCTCACGACTTTTCGTCCTTCCGGAGTTTGAGCGTGATGGTTCCAATGGCGAATTGCAAACGGATCTCCAGCTGCACCGGCAGCCGGAGGTTGTCGTCGGTCAGCCAGATATGCAGATGACCCGCGCGCTTGTAAAGTACGTTATCGAACAGGAAGACCTCGTAGCGAATGGTCTTTCGCATGCCCATCGCCGTATCGATCTCCTCGCGGCGCTGCGATTCGACCTTGGCCTGCACGAATTTCTTGCCGTCGCTGACGGGGATCCTGACCGTATTGCCGGGCTCCAGGTGGAGCGTGCGCAGCACCATCAGTGCGCCGATCACGTCGTGGACGCAAGCCGGTATGTCCACTTCATGCACGGCGGTGGAGTTCTTGTTCAGGTCCTTCTCGAAGTAACTGGCTCTTCTCGTCTGGGCGTCGTAGGTCACGCGCGTCTCTTTGTTCAGGCTGCCTTCGCGCGCCGTGAGAAACGAACTCTCCGCGCACAGATTCTGGCTTAACGTGGACGTGTACTCGTCGTCAACGCGGAACAGCCGCGAGACAAGGCCCGTGGACTCGATGTGAAGCTTTACCTGGCTTGCGGCCCATGTCAGTCTGGCCGTGCCCGCGGGAATCAGCCGCCACTCGATGTCGTAATTGAGCGTTTCATGGCTCGGAATCGTGTCACCTGGCGCCGCCACCGCGGCGTCCTGCTGTCCGGTGGCTGGTGCGTTGGTGAACGGCGCTGCGACGAGGAGCGTAGACAGGATGGCTGCGCGCCATCGCGTTCCGATCATCACGCCGTCAGTTTCGCACACCGGCAGCGGCTCACCCAACCGGCCGCGCGAGAGCCGTGGCCGCCAGCATCCCTCCAAGGCCCATCGTTTCCACCGCGGAGGATGGCACAATCACCATCGAACCCTTCTCTTTAATGGCTTCGTAGAGCATGTTCATGGCGCGCAGGTGCAGCGCGACCGGGTTATCGGCGTAAACGAGCGCGGCCTCGGCGAACTTTGCCGAAATCTCGGTTTCGGCCGTCCCGAGAATGATGCGCGCCTGGCGTTCGCGCTCCGCCTGGGCCTGGCGCGACATGGCGTCTTCGAGGCCGGGCGGAATATGGACGTCGCGGATTTCGACCGATTGCACGGTGATCCCCCATGGGTTCGTTTTTTCGTCCAGTATCCGCTGCAGTTCCCTGCCGAGCATCTCGCGCTCCGTGATCATCTGCGCCAGTTCATGGCGTCCGATCGATTCCCGCAGGCCCGTCTGCGCACTCATCTGGATCGCCTGGCGGAAGTCTTCCACTTCGAGAATGCACTTCTCCGCGTCCCAAACCACCCAGAACACGATCGCATCCACATTCACCGGCACGGTGTCGCGGGTCAGCGCCGATTCGGCGTTCACGCTGGTCACGCGGATGCGCTGGTCGACGTAATCGCTGATTTTGTCGATCACCGGAACGATGAAGAACAGGCCCGGCCCGCGCAGTCCTTTGTAGCGGCCCAGCCTGAGGACCGCGGCCTTCTCCCACTGGTCGGCGACCTTGACGGAGAAAAGAAGATAGAGGCCGGTCAGCGCGCCCGCGGCGATCCATATGGGCGAGCGCGTCACGGCGCTGCCAACCGCGCCCGCGATCAGCAGAATCACGAACAACACGGTTCCCTCTTTGCTGATGCCAGAATTCGCTTTCCCTGCCTCTGCCATGCCTTGCGCCAGCTTCGCGGCGCTAAACGGATTTGCCATTACGATCTCTCCTGGTCGATGAAGGCTCTATTTGAAAAAAGGCTCTATTTGACAAAGTCTCTATTTGACAAAATCTTTCAAACGGCTGCGCAATTCCTTCAGCGTGAAGCCTTCCCGGCCCGCACGCGCGACGAACTCGGCCACGAGCCGATCGAGTTTGCGCTCTCTTTCGGCGTCGTTTTGCTCGGGTTTCCGGTCCGTTATGAACGTGCCCGTTCCCTGGTGAGTAGTCAGGACGCCGGTCAGTTCGAGCTCACGATACGCGCGCACCACCGTGTTGGGATTGATGGACAAATCCACCGCCAGCTGCCGCACGGTCGGCAACTTATCGCCCGGGTGAACCGCCCCGGAAGCGCGGGCGGCATGCACCTGATCGATGATCTGGCGATAAACCGGCAGGCCGCTTTGCAGATCGAGTTGAAAGCGCATCGCTACTTGTATTAGTAAACTAGAACACTAGCCAAATGCAACAATAATTTTTCATTTGAGTTCACGGTTATCATCGTGTTATCGAACGGCCGCCTGCATCGGCGGAGTCGCGGAGACGGGAAGACTATGAAATGCGTCATTTCGGGCGGTACCGGCTTCATCGGCCGCCGCATCGTCGATCGCCTGCTGGGGAACGGCCATTACGTGGGCGTCTGGAGCCGCAAACCCGGCCTCGAAACGCGCAGCGCCGTTGCCTCGTTCACCTGGGACCCGCTGCAGGGAGAGCCGCCCGCGGAGAGCCTCAACACCATGGATGCCGTGATCCATCTGGCCGGGGAACCGGTGGCGCAGAGGTGGAACGCCGAAGTCAAACGGCGTATTCGCGACAGCCGCGTGCTCGGCACGAGGCGTCTGGTGGACGCGATCGGGCGCGTGCAACACAAGCCGAAGGTGCTGGTATCGGCGTCCGCGATCGGCTACTACGGCGAGCGCGGCGACGAAGTGCTGACCGAAACCTCGAAACCGGGCAGCGGCTTTCTGTCGTACGTCTGCCGCGAATGGGAAGAGGAGGCCGATCGCGCCGCGGAGTTCGGCTTGCGCGTGGTGAAGCTGCGGATCGGATTCGTGCTGGGGAAGGACGGCGGCGCGCTGGCGCAGATGGTTCCCGCGTTCCGCGCCTTTGTGGGCGGACGTCTGGGTTCGGGCAAGCAGTGGATGCCGTGGATTCACGTGAGCGACGTTGCCTCGCTGTTTGTGCACGCGGCCGAAAGCGACATCTCGGGCGTCTGGAATGCAACCTCGCCCAACCCGGTAACCAACGCCACATTCACGCGCGAACTGGCCGGCGCGCTGCATCGCCCGGCATTGATCCCCATCCCGCCGTTCGCGCTGAAACTGGCGTTCGGGGAACTCGGGCAGCACATGCTGGACAGCGCGCGCGTGTCGCCGGAAGCCGCGCTCAAAGCCGGTTTCCCGTTCAGTTACCCGGACCTCGGTCCGGCGCTGAAAGACTTGATCTAATCGCTTTACTTTAAACCCCGCGCTTATTGCCGTACAAATGCACGTGCAGCCGCGGACTGAAACGAAACCCGTGCCGCTTGCAGATCTCCGCGATCCACTTGCCCCGCTCGTTCAGCGTCTCCGGCGCGATGCCTTCCGGCATCAGGACCACCTTGCCCGCGGGCGCCTCCAGTTGCGCGGCCAGCGCAAGGACCTCATCCACATCCTCCTCGCGCGCAATCACAAACTTGAGCTGATAATCGTAAGCACTCATGAGCCGCCGGAGCACATCCGGCTGCAGCCGCAACCTCTCATGCTGCGCCCGAAACGCGCCTTCCGGAGTGGAGTTCGCCAGCTTCGGGCTGATGCTCATCAGATCGCAGGCAACCGGCGCAAATACCGTCCCCGCGGTCTCGATCGTGACATGCATCCCGCGTTCGCGAAACCGCCGCGAGAGTTCCGCCATGCCGGGCGCGATCATCGGCTCGCCGCCCGTCAGCACCGCGTGCCGCGCCGCGCCGAAGACGTCAAGCGCAGCCGCCCGCTCCACAATTGCATCGAGGCTCAACTCGTCCCCTTCGGGATTCCATGACGTATACGGCGTATCGCACCAGGAGCAGCGCAGATTGCAGCCGCTGGTGCGCACGAACACCGATGGCACGCCCACCAGGCTGCCCTCGCCCTGCACCGAGTAAAAGATTTCAGCTATGCGCATGCCGGGTCCGCGAAGCCGGCCTCGCGAAAGCCTTTGGCGCGCAGAAGACAGGAATCGCAGGCGCCGCACGGGCGTCCCGCCTCATCCGGATCGTAGCAGCTGTGCGTCAGCGCAAACGGTACGTTCAGATCCAGCCCCAGCTCCACAATCTCCGCCTTGGAAAGCTGGAGCAGCGGCGTGCGGATGCGGATACGGGTGCGCCCCTCCACGCCCGCCTTCGTGGCCAGGTTGCTCATCTGTTCGAACGCCTGAATGAATTCGGGACGGCAATCCGGGTAACCCGAATAATCGAGCGCATTCACGCCGATGTAGATGTCGCTCGCTTCCAGAACCTCCGCCCACGCCAGCGCGAATGCAAGAAAAATCGTATTGCGCGCGGGCACGTAGGTGATGGGGATTTCGCGGTTCATCGCCGCTTCGTCGCGGCCTTTCGGAACCTCGATTTCATCCGTCAGCGCGGAGTGGCCGAACACGCGCAGATCGATCTTCGCCACCCGGTGATCGGCCGCGCCGAGCTCGCGGGCGATACGGCGCGCGGCTTCCAGTTCCACGCGATGCCTCTGGCCATAGTCGAACGAGAGCGCGTAGCAGTCGAAGCCCTCGCGGAGCGCCCAGGCGAGGCAGGTGGTGGAATCGAGTCCTCCGCTGAGCAGGCAGACAGCTTTCATGCTTGGTTCCGGATGCGCTTCCTGGGGAATACGGGAAATTCAATTATAGTAGGTTATTGCTTCGAAACCCCATCCGGCCGCGCCTGAGCAGCGCCACGCTCCGGCTCATCCTGGCGGGACTCGGGATCGCCGTACTCTTCGTCGCCCTGAACAGCCGCGCGTACGACGGCTTTTTCCAGGATGACGAATTCGAGAACCTCAAATGGGCGCCTTCGCTGCCCGCCATGCAGTTCGCCCGCGGGCTGCTGAGCCCGGAATTCCAGCCGGACAATTTCCGCCCCGTGGGGCACCTCTATTTCGCGCTGATGGGGAAGGCATTCGGTCTGGATTTTCCCCCGTACATGACGCCCGTCTTCGCGATCCATCTGCTCAATGCCCTGCTGTTGTATCTGCTGATCCGGAAACTCGGGGTGGAACGGTGGTGCGCGCTGGCGGCGGCCGCGTTCTTCGCGCTGAGCGCCACCGCGTTCGACGCTTACTGGAAGCCGATGTACGTCTTCGATCTGCTGTGCACCACGTTCAGCCTCGCCTGCATTCTGCTCTACGCCCACCGGCGATGGATCCTCAGCTTCATCGCGTTCTGGCTGGCGTACAAGGCGAAGGAACTCGCCGTGATGCTGCCGGCGGTTCTGGCGGTTTACGAATACTGGCTGGGAGAGCGCCGGTTCCGTGTGCTGATTCCATTCCTCCTGGTAGCGCTCAGCTTCGGCGTCCAGGGTATCGTGCGCAATCCGAACAGGGACAATGACTACACGTTCCGGTTCACGCTCGACGCGCTGCGGCGCACCGCGCCTTTCTACGCCCGCCGGTTCCTGTTTTTCCCGTTCAGCGGCCTCGCTTTGTTCGCGCTGGCGTTCGTGCGCGATCGCCGCGTCTGGTTCGGTCTCGCGGCCATGTCGCTCCTGCTTGCGCCTCTGCTGTTCCTGCCCGGACGGCTGTTCGAAGCCTATACCTATCTGCCTCTCTCCTGCGCGGCGATTGCGCTCGCCGCCGCGGCCTCGCACGTCAATCCCAAATGGGCGTGGCTCGCCCTGCTTCTGTGGATGCCTTTCAACGTGCGCCACCTGCGCTCCGAACAGCGCGCCAAACTCGCCCTTGACGACAAGACATTCGTCTTCGTCGACACACTCGCCAGATGGGCCGCCCAAAATCCTTCTGTCGAGACGCTTGTATTCGACGGGGCGCCGGCGGGTTTTCACGATTGGGGCGTCACCGGGGCGTGGAACGCCGTCCACAACCGGATCGATTTGCCCGTCCTGTATGTCGGCTGGCCGCAGACGCCTGAGGTGCGAGCCCGGAACGCAGTTGCATATGGACACTGGGACAGGCAACGCGGGCAACTCACCGTCGGCATTCGTCTGCCCGGACAGTGAATACCCCTGTTGCTTGAGTAACGGCCATCCACGTGCCTCCTCTTTCACGGTAGGAGACTTTGTAAATGAAATCCGCCGTATTAACTCTGCTGTTGGCTGCCGTGCTCGGGGCGCAGGCGCCGAGCCCCGTTCAAACAGGTGTTCACCCCAGTCCGGGCGGTTCCGAGCCGATCTTTCGCGTCGACGTGACGTCGAAAACGGTAAGAGCCGTTAATTATCACAACCATCAGGGAACCACCAAAATCGATTTTCGGGGGACCGCGCTCATGCCGGAGGCCCGGGGTGAAGCCAGCGTGACCGCCAACACCGGCGCGATGCGAATTTCGCTGAAGTTCGAACATCTTTCGAATCCGGCCCAGTTCGGCCCGGAATATCTGACTTATGTGCTGTGGGCCATCACGCCGGAGGGCCGCGCCGAGCGCCTTGGAGAAGTCACGCTCAAACACCCGGACGACAAGAGCGCCGAACTCTATGCCACGACCGACCTTCAGTCCTTCGGGATGATCGTCACGGCGGAGCCTTACTTCTCGGTGAGCCAGCCGTCGGACGCCGTCGTCATGGAAAATTTCCTGCGCAAGGATACTTCCGGCACCCTCGAACTGGTCGACGCCAAATACGAGTTGCTGAAGCGCGGAGAATACACGATGAATATCTCCTCGGGGGCGCTCGGCCCGCTGACGTCGGATCTCAAAGTGCCCCTTCAGCTGCGCGAAGCGCGTGAAGCGATTGCGATCGCCAGGGCGCAGGGCGCCGATCAATGGGCTCCCGACGTGATGGCAAAAGTTGCCGTGAACATGGAAAACGCGGAAGGCTACTATCGCAGCAGGAACGAAAAAGAACTGAACACCGTAACCCGCGAAGCCACCCAGCAGGCCGAAGACGCCCGCCGGATCAGCCTCGTGAAGGAACGGGACGCCTTCGACCTGGCCACCAAGGAAGCCGCTGCGCGCCGCGAACAGGATGCCAAAGCCCAGGCCGCCGCGGCGGACGCGGAAGCCCTCCGGCAAGCCGGTCTGCGCGCTTCGGCCGACGCGGATCGCGCGTCAGCGGAACGGGCGAAGAATGAGGCTCAGATCGCCACCGCGCAGGCTCGCAGCGCGCAGCAGGACGCCGAAACAGCCCGCCAGGCCGCCATCGCCGAGCAGCAACGGCTCGCGAGTGAGACAGCCGCGGCTCAGGCTGGACGGGTCAGTGCGGAAAACGACGCGCAGGCTCTGCGCGACCGGCTCCGCGAACAGTTGAGCGCCATTCTGCAGACTCGGGATACCGCCCGCGGTCTGATCGTAAGCCTGTCCGACGTTCTTTTCGATTTCAACCAGGCTTCCCTGAAATCGGACGCGAAAGAGAAACTCGCCAAGGTATCCGGCATTCTCCTCTCCTATCCGACGCTCGCCCTCAGTGTGGAAGGCTATACCGACAGTGTCGGTTCCGACGATTACAACCAGAAGCTGTCGGAACGCCGCGCCGATGCAGTTCGCGACTATCTGACTTCGAACGGAATCGATCCGAAGCACGTGCAGGCAACGGGCCTCGGCAAAGCAAATCCCGTGGCGTCCAACGACACGGCGGCCGGGCGCCAGCAGAACCGGCGCGTGGAAATGGTCGTGAGCGGCGATGTGATCGGCCAGCCGATCCAGCCGGCGACGAGTTCGCTCCGGTAAGCCGGCGAATCCAGTTCGTTTATTCCTTCGGGGCGGATGGCCGGACAGCGGCCGTCTGCCCCTCTTTGATTACCCTGTCCAGAGTTTCGCGGAGCGTTTTGTCCTGTACCGCGTCGGCCAGAGTGGGATCGTCGCCGCCGAGTTGGGCGCGAATCGTGCCGTTCCGGTCGATAAAGACAATCTGCGGCATGAACATCGGATCTCGTTCCGGATATCCGAGAAACTTCGCCGCATAGCTCTGTTCGTCGTAGCCCACCGGGAATGTCAGCTTTAGTTTTGAGACGAAAGCGGGGATATACAGCGCGGACATCGGGTTGATGGCCGATTCCACAACCTGGACGCCCTGCGCCGCATAATCCCTGCGGATGCCGCTCAGAAGGCCGCTGGTGAACTGGCAATGGACGCAGTCCGTCAGGACAAAGGCCAGCACGATCGTCTTTCCGGCGTAATCCCGCAGCCAGATGTACTTTTTCGGAGCGGTTTGAATGGCGAAATCGCCCGCCTTGCGCGGGATTTCCGGTCCGGCGGCCTGGAGAGCGGTCGAAAAAAGCGAAAAAAGCAGGAAAACGATAGCCCTCTTCATCTCAGTCACATTCTCTCACAATTTTATTTCTTCGTGTTTTCAATCGGTTAGCGGCTTCGTGCGGCAGGCTGGCGGTTAGCGCCGTGTAGCTTGGGCTCGTCTCCCGGTTCGGCACACGGGAGTGCAGAAAGCGCACAAGATGAGCGACGATCCGATCATCATCATCGGCACCTTCCTCGGTCTGTAAGTAACTGCAAAATATGCGCTAACAGAGCGCATCGCCGACACTAAACCGGAAAATCCGGTTAATCGCCACGAGCGATTTAAAACTCTGGTAGACTTGGTGATAGATCGCACATTTAAATGGGCGCTATCACCCGGTCTCAGAGATCTCGCGGTGCTGAGTAATTTCGGGAAAGCAGCCGCAGTCCTTGGCTTGGCACTGACTGCGTTGTCGCTGACCGGCTCCTTACGGAGCTCTGCGACTACATACATTTCGGTTGTCAACCCCTCCCTTGCGAAAGAGATTCTCCGGGTCAATGCGGAGGGCAAGAGCCGCTATTCCACCGGCAAGTACCTTGAAGCACGCGCGCTGTTCCTCAGCGCCGCATCCCTTTCCCAACATGCGGGCGACCCGCGTTCCGCCGCCATGAACTGGAACAATGCGGGCGGATCGGCGCTCGCGCTCCGGGATTATCGTGACGCTCTGGCCGATTTTTTCAAGGCCCGCCAAACTGCCCAGGCGTCGCATCAATTCGTCCCCCTCGCCATAACCATGAACAATCTGGCCAGTCTTTATCTCCAGGTTGGAAATCCTTCGGCGGCCGCTCAGATCGCGAGAGAAGCGCTGGCCGGCCCGGCCGGAAGCGCGGACAGGACCATCCGGCCGAAACTGCGTTCACAGCTTGCCGGCGCCCTTGCCCGCATGGGGCAGTTCGACGAGGCCTGCGCGATCTATCGGCAGGCGATCCGCGAACTGGAAGAGCAGGGCGACCTCGACAGCGCCGCCCGCGTCCTCGCCAGCCTCGGGACCGCGGGTCTTGAAGCGAACCGGCTGAACGAAGCGGAAGCCGCCCTGAGCGAGGGCTTGCGGCTGGTCCGGATTCACCGCCTGACCGCCTCCGCCAACATCCTGCGCGGTCTGGCCAACCTGAAGAGCCTTCAGGGCGACCCGCGTTCCGCCGCCGTTCTGTTTCAGGAGGCGATCGACGCGCCGGAGAGCCTCATGCCCAGGTGGGCGATCTATGCCGACCGGGGCCGTTTCCGCATTAACGACGGCGATCTTCCCGGCGCTCTGTCGGATTTCCGCGCGGCCCGAAAGATCGCGCAGCGTCTGCGCGCGGACGCCGTACCCGCGGATCAGGACCGGATCGCGCTCGAAAGCGGTCTCGGCAGTATTGCCGCCGGGCTCGTGGATGCCGGGAATCTCCTCGCCCGCCAAACGTCCGATCGAAGATATCTGAGGGAGACGTTCGACGCCGCCGAACGGGACAAGCTCTGGAGTCTGCGCGCCCTGGTTCCCACTCCGAACGATTGGCGTACGCGCCTTCCCGGCAACTACTGGGACCTGCTGGCCCGCTACCAGGCCATCGAACGGAGCCTCGTCGCCCAACCCTCCGCGGAAGCGCGCAGGCAGGCGGCTTCGCTGCAACTCCGGCTTCAGGAAGTGGAGGCGGAAACGGCGAGCGGGTATCCCCGGAATCCCTTCTCCGACGGCTTCGGACTGGAGACGGACGCGGCGGGTTCGCCGGCCGGATCCGCCCTGGCCCATGTGCGCCATGTCCTTGACGCCGATAGCGTTGTGCTCAGCTTCCACGTCACAAAATCCAGCGGATGGCTCTGGGCGGTCGATCGGAGCGGCGTGGACGTTTACTCCATCCCCGCGCTCGAGGTTCTGAAATCCCGCGTGGCGGAGTTCGCGCTTGCGGTGCGCCAGGGCGATGCCCGGGCGGTTGCTTCGGGACGCGAACTCTATAAGGATCTCTTCGGCGCGGTCCCGGCTTCGTACCTCTCGCACAAGCGGTGGCTGCTGGAACTGGACGGCCCCCTCTTCGACCTCCCGTTCGCCGCGCTGGTGGCTGGAGACAGGAACGCCGGAGACAGGAACGCCGGAAACAGTGAAGCCGGCGGTCGAAAAAACGAACCCATTTATCTCATGGAGCGGGCCGCCCTGCAGGCGATTCCGGGAGCGCTGATGCTGGAGCCGCGGACGCCTGCCGGAAACGGCGAATTCCTCGGCGTCGGCGATCCCGTCTACAACGCCGCCGATTCCCGCTACCGGGGCAGCCGCGGGAAACGGGATGAGAAGCAGGATGTTGTCCTGCCGCGCCTTCCGGCTACAGCCGGGGAGCTGCAAGCCTGTTCCCGCGTCTGGAACCCGGCAAGGACGCGCATTCTCACGGGCGAGGACGCCGGCATCGCGTCCGTTCGCGCGGCGCTGCGGTCCAATCCCTCCGTCATTCACTTTGCGACGCACGTCGTGACCTCCCCGGGCGACTATTCTTCCGGCCTGATTGCCCTCAGTCTCGACCGTTCGGGGGCTATGGGTCTGATGGGACCCACCGAGATCGCGGCGCACACCGTTTCCGCGGGCCTTGTCGTGCTCAACGGATGCCATTCCGGCCAGGGCGATGCGCTCCCGGGCGCGGGACTCATGGGCCTGACGCGCGCCTGGCTGGGCGCGGGCGCAAAATCGGTTCTCGCTACCAGATGGGACATCCCGGATGAAGCGGGTCAAACAGTAATGGTCGAATTCTACCGGGCGCTGCGGGCGCGCCCGGAACGCGGCGCGGCATTTGCTCTTCGCCAGGCGCAATTAAGGGTGCTCCGGAGCGGCGATGCACCCGATACCGCGGCTGTCTGGGCGGCCTATTACCTGTTGGGAAGGGAATAATGTTATGTCCGCTACATTGGTAACATCACACACTATGGCTGGCGAACAGGATCATCCACCTTCGGATGAGGAGCGTCCAGACGCGCTTGAAATTCCGGACTGGACAACGCTGGTAAACCGGATCCGGAACGGAGACTCCGTGGCGATGGCTGAGTTATATGCCATTTTCGGGAAAGGAATACGCTATTTCCTGCTGCGGAATCTCGGACCGGACGATCTGGACGACAAGGTTCACGATTGTTTTGTGATTGTGACCCAGGCCATCAGAAACGGCGACCTCCGCGAACCGGAGCGCCTCATGGGTTACGTGCGGACGGTCGTCAAGCGCCAGATTGCGGCTTCCATCGACATCGCGGTCCATCAGCGGCGCAGCCGGGTCGATTTTGAGGACTCGCTGTTTTCCGTGTCGGACTGGAGGGACAATCCGGAACGCAGCGTGATCGCGCGGCAAAGAGCGGAAATCGCCCGCAAAGTGCTCAATGGCGTCTCGCGGCGCGACCGGGAAATCCTCAATCGTTTCTACGTGCTGGAGCAGTCTCAGGAGCAGATCTGCGCCGATATGGGGTTGACCTACAACCAGTTTCGTCTGCTCAAATCACGGGCTAAAGCGCGCTTCGGGGAGCTGGGCAAGAAGATCTCCGCGGGCGTCGGAATCAATCTGCAAAAAAGAATTTAAAAAGTTTGAGAAGAAATTTTGCCATCCGCACTTTTCCTATAAGGAGCTAAGTGTGGACCTGAATTTCCATGGGACGGAGACCCAGTTGGAGCAGTACGCTCTGGCGCGGTTGCCCGATCCCGATCTGTCTGTTTTGGAAGAGCACCTGCTGATTTGTACCGCTTGTCAGGAACGGCTCAATGAAATTGAGGACTTCGCCATCGGGATGCAGGAAGCTCTGGGGCGGAACGATATCCTCGGCAAACAACGCACCCCAGGCAAAAAGGACGTGACCCGGGTCGAACCGGCCCGCACGGCGACTGCGTCCGGCGGGACCAACTGGTTTGCATGGCTGCGCGCGCCTGCATTCTCGCTCGCCGTGGCCGCGCTGGCGGTCGTTGGCGTCGTCGCGGTATTTTCCGGCGGCCGTGGCCGGCTGGCCCGGGTTCGCCTGGCGCCTGTCGCCGCGCTTCAACTCACGGCCGACCGCGGCGAGATGCCCGTTGTGGCCCCCGCGCGCGAACTCGACCTGACTCTCTCGCGCGCCTCACGGGAAGCCGGACCGTTCCGGGCCGAAATCGTGGACGCAACGGGACATGCCATCTGGCAAGGGGCCGCGAACAGTAATCCGGCTGCGGTTCAAATCAAGGTCAACCGGAAACTGGAGCCAGGCGTATACTTCGTGCGCCTCTATTCCGGCGCGGCCCCGACACCGCACGAGTACGGGTTCCGGGTTCGCTGAGGCGTCAGAAAACTCGCCGTTTCAACCGCTCCACCGTAAACCGGGCGGTGTCGGCGACCGCCATAACGGCCATCACCCCGGCCTGCACGGGGTCGGTAACCACCAGGTCGGCGGCGTCCGGAACGCTGCCGGCCATGTTGAGACTGATCACCAGGAGGCCAGCCGCCCGCACTTCGCGCACGGCTGGCTCGATATCGCCGCCCATCAGCGCGCCGGCGAGCACCAGGGCGCGGGCGCGCGGCAACCGCGGAACGCCGCGAACCGCATCGGCGAGCGGCTGCTCGCCCACCAGAGGAATCGTATCCACGGAGATGTGCTCGCCCCGGATGTTGTGCCGGTCCGCCTCCACGATCGCGCCCAGCGCCACCTGCCCGACCTGCGCGCCGCCGCCCATGATAATGACCCGCTTGCCATAGATCTGCTGCATGCTTTTCACCAGGTTGAGGCTGCGCACGATCGCGAGCGCGCGCAGGTCCAGCAGCATCTGTTCCCAGGCGGGCGCGGTCACTTCGAAATAGATCCGCGCGCCGGCCTGGGTGTTCTCGACGATCGAAACCGTTCCGATATCTCCGCCGTGCCCGGCGATCACGCCGGTAAGACTGTGGAGAATTCCCGGCCCCGCATCCGCTTCGATCAGAAGACCGTGACTTTGTGCTTCCATACAGCAGCCATCATCTCAATAGCGCAAGAGCCGCCGGGCGCGGCGCCAGCCATCGGAGGAACCACCCGTTCAGCCGTGTTCGGCGGCTGGACTTGCGCGTGTTCCTGGAAGGGAACGGGCTGCACGGGAGCTATCATCTCAATGTGAACGGCAACCCGACTCGACGAGACCTGTTGACAGGAGCGGCAGTCATGCTGGCTTCCCGCGGCGTGCTGGCGGCGAAGGCGCGAATCGCAAAATCGAGCGTGGCCGCCATTACCGACGAAATGGGCGCCACCCAGACGGACGCTGTCGCCTTTGCCAGACAGCACACGCTCCAATGGGTGGCGCTGCGCAAAGTGCCGGAAACGAAGAAGGAATTCGCCCTTCTGACCGAGCCCGAATTGATGAGCTACGCCGCCGAACTCGACGCCAACAAATTGAAAGTGTCCCTGCTGAAAACCGGCGTCCGCAGCAAAGAGGACCTTGCGCGCGCCGTCGCCGCCGCGCGGATTCTGGGCGCGGGCACGATCGGCATCCCGGCCGGCGCGCGCGTTGCCGGCCCGGAAAGCGTTTATCCGAAAATCGCGCAGGCGATCGAGGAACTGATCCCGCTCGCGGAGAACGCGAAGATCCGGCTGGCGATCGAAAACGACCCCACGCAGAATATAGCCACCTCGGCCGAACTGAAGGCCATGATGGAACTGCTGCCATCGAAATCGATCGGCTTCAACTGGGACCCGTGGAACGCGCGCGCGCTCGGCGAAACGCCGTGGCCCGGCGGTTATGCGCTCCTGCCGAAGGCCCGGATGTTCGGCGTGCAGGTGAACGCCGCCGGGCTCGGCGACGGCCCGGAACGGATTGCCTGGAAGACGATCTTTGAAACCCTGCAAAAGGACGGATTCCGCGGCGAAATCTGCCTTGCAACCGGAAGCTCCGGCGGTACGTTTGAAAAAACGAGCGACTCCATGCGGGATCTGATGCACATTGTGGGAGAAGTCGCATGAGCAAGCCGTTCCTGATTACTTTCGCGGCTGCCGTGGCTGCGATCGCGGTGCTTGTCTGGATCGGTTTCGCGCGCACGGAGGGAAACCATCTCGCGCCCGCCGGGTCGATCGGCAAGGTCCGGACCATTGAGACTTCCGACGATACGACGTTCATGGCGGTCGATTTCAACATCAGGAACGACTCGGACCGCGACATGGTCGTGCGCAGCGTGGAAAGCACCGTCGATGCCGCCGATGGCAGCACGCTCACGGGCGGCGCGGTGGCCGCGGCCGACGTCGCGGCGGCATTCAAGGCCTATCCGATTCTTGGCGAACAATACAACCCGGTCCTGAAAGAGCGCGATATCGTTCCCGCGCGCCACAGGGTCGATCGCATGGTGGGGATTCGCCTGGACGCTCCGTTTGCAAAGGTGGAAGGCCGCAGGCGCGTGACTTTGCGCATTGAGGACATCACAGGGCCCGTGCTGGAGTTGATGAGATGAAGGCGTTGCACAGATGAAAGGGCGGTTTGGCGCCGCACTGGTGCTGGCCACGCGGCTGTTCGCGGTTCAGATACCTGCCGGCACGGAGCTGAGCGTTCGCCTGACGGACAAAGTCTCAAGCGAAGCCGCGGCGCCGTACCCCGCGGTGCACGCGGTCCTGATCGCCCCGGCCATCGTGGACGGCAACATCGCGCTCGCGGCGGGCGCTCAGTTAACCGGGACCGTCAAACAGGCGAAGGCCGCCACGGCCAAAGACGCCGCCCAGCTGCAACTCGTCTTTACGGAGATCGCCGGCGGCGCGGTCCACGCCGGTATCTCGGCCGTACTGGCCGGCGTGGACAATGCGCGCGAAACGGTCGACGGCACGGGCACGATCGTTGGCATTGCGCCTGACGATACCTTCAGCGCCCGTCTCGATCAGGGGATCGCGAAGCTGCAGGACAATGGCAAACTCGCGGGCCTGGCCAGCCTGATAGAGGGTACAAAGCAGGTACTCAAAATCCAGGACGCCAACCCCAATATCGACTACGACGCGGGCGCCGAGTTCACTCTGCGGCTGACGGCGCCGCTCGACTGGCCGCTGAACGGGAATGAAACCGCCCGCGACCCCGCCGCGCGGCTGCAGCCGTTTCCCAACGAAGCCGCGCTCG
>VFSW01006064.1_pt1 | contig 17803 bp, 31 predicted proteins | sample 5358111 | NCBI WGS metagenome assembly VFSW01 (sample SAMN11554181, study PRJNA540505) | mine drainage metagenome | isolation source: sediment from site ElyBrook_90M | place: USA: Ely Copper Mine, Vershire, VT | collected 2017
GAAAACACGACCCCGCCGGCCGCCGGTTTGCGGCGCCGGCGCGGCGCGGCGGCCGAGACCGCGGGGGCCGGGACGGCGGGGACGGCGCGTTCGGGCAGCGGAGGCGGCGCGGGCAGCGGCTCCTCGCCGGGCAGCGCGTGCGCGCGCAGGATCAGCACTTCCTGCAGGGCCGCCGCGTCGAGCGCCGGCGCGACCTCGACGGACTGGAAGGCCAAGAACGGGTCGCGCGGATAGACGCGCGCGACGCGCCCGATCAGCACGTCGGGCGGGAACGTGGCGCTCGTCGGCGACGTGTAGACCGAGTCGTCGGGGACGAGGCGGGCCTCGGAGTTCAAGTAGTTCATGCGCAGGTGCGGCACGTCTTGTCCTTGGACCAGCCCCTCGAGCGTGCCCGACGACAGGTACGCGGCGGCGGCCGAGCGCTGGTCCGTCAGCAGCAGCACGGTCGCCCGCGTCGGTCGGACCTCGATCACGCGGCCCACGGCGACGACGACGTCGCCCGAGCGCCCGAGCACCGGGTCGTTGAGCGACACGCCGCGGTCGGCCCCGGCGTCCACGCCGACCGACCCGTACCAATGGAGCGGATCGCGCTCCATCACGTGCGCCCAGACCGGATGGCGCCCGGGCGGGGTCTTGAGGCCCAGCGCCAGGCGCAGGCGCTCGTTCTCGAGCGAGAGGCCGTCGACGGTGGACTTCAGCCACGACAGACGGCGAAGCTCCTCCTGCAGGCGGCGGTTCTCGATGTCCGCCGACAGGAGTTCGCGCACGCGAGACGGCGCCTGCGCCAGCTTCTGAGAGCCCCGCTCGCCCTGGTACGAAATGGGGTCGAACACGTAGCTCGCGCAGGCCTTGAAGGCCCGAACGGGCGACGAGAGCGGCAGGGACAGAAGGACCAGCGAGAGCGCCGTGAGCGTGCCCACGACGTAATGCGCGATCCGCGTTTCGCGTTGCATGTCATCCGGCCATACGGCCGGGATTACCGCGACGAACGAGCGGAACGACGGCGGCCGGTTTTCGCTCGACGATCTGCGTCTACGAGCGGTACCGGTAGGACGTGACGAAGTCGGGGTGCCGGTCCTGAATGTTGTCCAGCTCCTCGAGGAACTTGCCCGTCCCGAGCGCGACGCAGCTCAAGGGGTCCGCGGCACGATGCACCGGGAGCTCGGTTTCCTGACGGATCAAATCCGGCAATCCGCGCAGCAAGGAACCGCCTCCCGCGAGCATGATCCCGCGGTCCACCAAATCCGCAGCCAATTCCGCCGGAGTCTCCTCCAGCGTGTTCTTGATCACGTCGAGGATGAGCTGGACGGGCTCCATCAGAGCCTGACGCACCTCTTCCGACGTGATCAGTACGGTCTTCGGAAGGCCGGTGGCTTGGTCCCGGCCCTTGACCTCCATCGTCTTCTCCTCTTTGAGCGGGAACACCGAGCCGATCTGAATCTTCACGTCCTCGGCCGTCGTCTCCCCGATCAGGAGGTTGTACTTCCGGCGGAAATGCATCATGACGGCCTCGTCCATCTCGTCGCCCGCGATGTCGAGCGACTTCGAGACCACCAGTCCGCCCAAAGAAATGATCGCCGTCTCCGTCGTGCCGCCGCCGATGTCCACGATGAAGTTCCCGTGGGGCTCGGAGATCGGCAGGTCGGCGCCGATGGCGGCGGCCATCGGCTCCTCGATGAGGTGCACGCGGCGCGCGCCGGCCTGCAGCGCGGACTCGTGCACGGCGCGGCGCTCGACCTCGGTGATGCCCGAGGGGATGCCGATCACGACGCGCGGGTGCAGCAGCGAGCGGCGGTTGTGGACCTTGCGGATGAAGTACTTGATCATCTCCTGCGTGACCTCGAAGTCGGCGATGACGCCGTTCCTCAAGGGCCGCACCGCGATGATCGACGCGGGCGTGCGTCCGAGCATGCGCTTGGCCTCGGCCCCGATGGCGAGCACGCGCCGCGTCTCGCGGTCGATGGCCACCACGGAAGGCTCCCTCAGCACGATCCCCTGGCCCTTCACGTAGACCAACGTATTGGCGGTACCGAGATCGATACCCATGTCGTTGGAAAAAAGGCTGAAGAGGAAGTCGAACATGTCGCTCCTTTTGCGCTTTTTAAGAGACGAGCATGATCAGGCCGAGCTTGGCGTTGTCGCCGAGGCGCGGCGCGATCTTCAGGATGCGGGTGTAGCCGCCCGGGCGCTTGGCGTAGCGCGGCGCGATCACCTCGAACAGCTTGGTGTAGACCAGCCGGTCGTGGATCTGGCGCCGCACCATGAAGTGCTCGCCCTTCTTCGCGTGGGTGATCAGCTTCTCGGCGTACGGCCGAAGCTCCTTCGCCTTCGCGATCGTGGTCTCGATGCGCTCGTGCTTGAACAGGCTGGTGGCCATGTTCCGCAGCAGGGAGCGGCGATGAGAGCTGGTGATGCCGAGCTGACGACGTCCGAGTGCTTTCGATGCCATAAAAAACTCCTTTCAGTTTCCCGGGATCAGGCGGCGGTGCCGACCTGCATGCCGAGCGACAGCCCCATGTCCTTGAGGCGGTCCTTGATCTCGTCGAGCGATTTCTTGCCGAAGTTCTTGACGGCGAGAAGCTCCTCGTCGCGCTTGCCGACCAGCTCGCCGATCGTGCGGATGCGGGCGACCTTGAGGCAGTTCGACGCGCGGCTGGACAGCTCGATCATCTCGATCGGCTGGTTGAGAATCTCGCGCAGCTTCGGGTCGAGGCCCGCGATCGCGACGTCCGTCCCGCCGGAAGCGGCTTCGCCCTCGAAGCCCGCCGCGGCCGCTTCGGCCTGCTGCTCTTCCTCGGGGATGAAGATGTTCAGCGACTCGCGCAGCAGCTTGGAGGATTGGATCAGCGCCTCGGCCGGGTTCAGCGAGCCGTCGGTCCAGATCTCGAGGATCAGGCGGTCGTAGTCCGTCACCTGGCCGACGCGGGCGTTCTCCACGTCGTAGTGCACCTTGACGACCGGCGAGAACAGGGCGTCGACCGGCAGGAAGCCGGCGGCCCAGGAGTTCTGCGCGCGGAGCTCCTCGGCGGGAACGTAGCCGCGGCCCTTGGAGATCTCGATCTCCATGTCGATCTTGCCGCCCGCCTCCAGATGCGCGATGACGAGGTCCTTGTTGACGACCTCGACGTTCGCGTTGCCGGAGATGTCCTTGGCGGTGACGACGCCTTCCTTGCTGACCGAGAGAAACACGGTCTCGGGGCCGTTGGAGAAGAGCTTCACGCGCAGCTTCTTGAGGTTCAGAAGGACGTTCATCACGTCCTCCTTGACCCCGGGCAGCGCCTGGTACTCATGCGTGGCCTTCTCGATGCGCACGGCCGTGACGGCCGCGCCTTCGAGGCTCGACAGCAGCACGCGCCGCAGCGCGTTGCCCACGGTGTGGCCGTAGCCGCGCTCGTAGGGCTCCGCGACGAACTTCGCGTAGTTGTCCGACATCGTCTTCTCGTCGACGGACAGCTTCTGCGGCAGAATCAGTTCTTTGTAAGCCATATTCTCTTGTTCTCCGGGGTCAGGCTGGTCTGAGGCCGTTGACTAATATTACGAGCGCGTTAGCGCGAGTAATACTCAATAATCAGCTGGTCGTTGATCGGGAAGGACATCTCCGAGCGCTCCGGGATGCGGAGCACCTTCGCGGTCAGAACGGTCTCGTCGAACTCGATGAAGCTCGGGCGGTTGTTGAGCTTCTTCGCGGTCTCGAGGCTGAGCTTGACGCCCACGTTCTCCTTGAGCTTCGGGCTGAGCGTGATCACCTCGCCGGCCTTCACGGGATAGGACGGGATGTTGACCTGCTTGCCGCCGATCTTGACGTGGCCGTGCTTGACGAGCTGGCGCGCGGTCTTCAGCGACGTCGCCACGCCCATGCGCTTGACGACGTTGTCGAGCCGGAGCTCGAGCGCGCGCAGCAGATGGTCGCCCGAAGCCTCGCGGGCCTTGGACGCCTCGGCGACCTTCTTCTCGAACGGGCGCTCGTTCATCTGGACCATGCGGCGAAGCTTCTGCTTCTCGCGCAGGCGGATCGAGTAGGCCGAGGGTTTGCCGCGCTGGGGCTTGGCCATGCCCGGGATGCCGGGCTTCTTCTCGAGGACGCACTTCGTGTAGCACTTGTCGCCCTTGAGGAACAGCTTCTGCTGTTCGCGACGGCACAGTTTGCAGACGGCGTCTGTATAGCGGGACATCGGTTACACCCTCCTGGCTTTCGGCGGACGGCAGCCGTTGTGCGGCATCGGCGTGACGTCCTTCAAGCTGACGACGAGCAGACCGGCGGAACCCAGCGAGCGAACGGCGGTCTCGCGTCCCGGGCCGGGGCCCTTGATGAAAACGGCGACCTGCTTGACGCCCATCTCGACGGCCTTCTTGGCCACCTTGCTGGCGGTGACGCCGGCGGCGAAGGGCGTGCCCTTCTTGGTGCCGCGGAAGCCGGAGCCGCCGGCCGTCGCCCAGGCGAGCACGTCGCCGCGGTCGTCGGTCAGCGTCACGATGGTGTTGTTGAAGGAGCACTGGACGTGGACCTTGGCGAAGGACACGGATTTCCAGGCCTTCTTGCGGGGTGCCGGCGCGGGAGCGGTTGCTCCCTTCGGCGCGGCGGCGGCGGTTTTTTCGTCAGCCATAGTTTTCTCCTAAAAAGTCCTAAGCCTTGCCGGTGGGCGACGCGGCCTTGCCCACGCCGACCGTCTTGCGGCGGCCTCGGCGCGTCCGGGCGTTCGTCTTCGTGCGCTGGCCGCGGGCCGGCAGGCTGCGGCGATGGCGGTGGCCGCGGTAGCAGCCGATCTCGGTCAGGCGCTGCATGTGCGCGGACGTCTCGCGGCGCAGCTCGCCTTCGACCCGGTACTCCTTCGTCAAAAGGGTGTTGATCAGACCGATCTGCTGCTCGGTCAGGTCCTTGACCCGGATCTCGGGCTTGACCACGCCGCTCAGCTTCGACATGACCTCTTTCGCGCGGGACTTGCCCACGCCGTGGAGGTAGCACAACGCCACATCGATCCGCTTGTTCTTGGGAAGGTCGACTCCAGCCACACGCGCCATACTCTTATTCTCCTTGTTCCTTGACTAAATCGGTTCAGCCCTGACGCTGCTTGTGCTTCGGGTTCGAGCACAGCACGCGGACGACGCCGTTGCGCTTGACGATCTTGCACTTCTGACAAATGGGCTTCACGCTCGCTCTGACTTTCATCTGATTACTCCCGATAGGTGATGCGTCCCCGCGTCAAATCGTAGGGGGACAGCTCGATGCGGACCTTGTCGCCGGGCAGGATCTTGATGTAGTGCATCCGCATCTTGCCGGAAATGTGGGCCAGCACGATCTTCTCGGGGGCGATTTCGACGCGGAACATCGCGTTCGGCAGCGCCTCGAGAATGCGTCCTTCGACTTCGATCTTTTCTTCTTTCGTCATTATGATCCGCTCAAATTCAAACGTTTATCCGCGCGCCGCCGAAGGCAGCGTCAGGATGTCGAAGCCGGTTTCGGTCACCGCAACCGTGTGCTCGAAGTGGGCCGACAGCTTGCGGTCCTTCGTCACGGCCGTCCAGCCGTCGCCGAGCGTCTCGACGTCCGCGGTGCCGAGGTTGATCATCGGCTCGATGGCGATCGTCATGCCGGCCTTGAGGCGGGCGCCGGTGCCGGCCTTGCCGTAGTTCGGGATCGGCGGCTCCTCGTGCAGCGCGCGGCCGATGCCGTGGCCGACGAACTCTCGAACAACGCCGTAGCCCTCGGCCTCCGCGTGCGCCGAGACGGCCGCCCCGATATCGCCGACGCGGGCGCCGGCCTTCACCGCGGCGATACCCTTCTCGAGCGACTCGCGCGTGATCTTGATCAGCTTCGCGGCTTCCGGAGAAATCGCCCCCACGCCGACCGTCACCGCGGCGTCGCCGTAGAAGCGGTCGATCACGCAGCCGAAGTCGACGCCGATGATGTCGCCGCTCTTCAGCTTCCGAGCGTCGCTCGGAATGCCGTGGACGACCTCGTGATTGATGGACAGGCAGATCACGCCGGGAAATCCGTGGTAGTTCAGGAACGCCGGCTTGGCGCCGCGCTTCTTGAGCTCCTCGCGCGCGATCCGGTCGATCTCGCCGGTCGTCATGCCGGGCTTGATCCCGCCGGAAAGGAGCGCGAGGATGTCGGCCACGACCGCGCCGGCCTGGCGCATGGTCGCGAGCTCGCTGGGGCTCTTCACCTCGACCGATTTTTCCATGAACATGCTCAGCGCGCCGCCTTCGCCGACTCGATCACGGCGGACAGCGCCGCCTCGACCTGCGCGGGAGCCTGCGCCGCGTCGATCTCGTGGAACAGCTGCTCGGACTTGTAGTACGCCACGAGCGGGTGCGTCAAATCGTCGAAGACCATCAGGCGCTTGGCGGCCGTGGCCTCGGTGTCGTCCTCGCGCTGGATCACCTTGCCGCCGCACTTGTCGCAGACGCCGTCCGTCTTCGGCGGGCGGCTGAGAGTGTTGTACACCTCGGCGCAGTTCGAGCAGATGCGGCGCGACGACATGCGCCGGACCGCTTCCGCGGCCGGCAGGCTGAGCGAGCAGACGAGATCGATGGAGGAGCCGTTGCGCTTGAGCATGTCGGACAGCGCGTGCGCCTGGTCGATGTTGCGCGGAAAGCCGTCGAGCAGGTAGTTCTTGCCCTTCTCGAGGCGCGCGGCGACCATCTCGGTCACGATCGCGTCCGGGACCAGCTTGCCGTTCTTCACGTAGTCCTGCGCCTTCTTGCCGAGTTCGGTCCCCTGCGCGATCTCGGCGCGGAAGATGTCGCCGGTGGCGAGATGCTGGAAGCCGTACTTCTGGGCCAGGCGCATGGACTGCGTGCCTTTTCCCGAGCCGGGGGCGCCGAGCAGGATGACGATCATGCCGGGGTGTCCCCCGCCGCGCCCTGCTCGCCGATGTTGAACCAGCGTCCCTGGATGCGGCCCTTGCGCAGGAACCCCTCGTAATGGCGCATGATCATCTGCGCCTCGATCTGGCCCATGGTGTCGAGCGCGACGCCGACGACGATCAGCAGCGAGGTGCCGCCGAAGAAGAACGGGACGTTGAAGTTGCGCTTGAGCACGTCGGGCAGGACCGCGATCGCCGCGACGAACAGCGCCCCGCCGAGCGTGATGCGCTCCAGAATCCACTCGATGTGCTTGGCCGTGGGCGCGCCGGGGCGGATGCCGGGAATGAAGCCTCCCGACTTCTTGAGGTTGTCGGCGAGGTCGTCGGGGTTGATCGACACCGAGTTGTAGAAATAGCAGAAGAAGATGATCAGCGCGGCGTAGACCGTGTCGTAGATCCAGCTGCCGCGGTTCATGATCTCCATGACCTTCTGGCCGACCGGGCTCTGCGGGAAGAACTGCGCGACGGTCATGGGGACCGCGAGCAGCGAGACCGCGAAGATGACCGCGATGACGCCGGACTGGTCCACCTTCAGCGGCAGGTAGCTCTGCGCCCCGCCGTACATGCGGCGGCCGACGACGCGCTTGGCGTACTGCACGGGAATCTTGCGCTGGGCGGTTTCGACCCAGACGACGGAGATCACCACGGCGACCAGCGCGGCGATGATCGCGATCGCCGTGAACAGGCCGATCTCCTCGACGCGCACGAGCTCGAACAGGCTCATCGCGCCCGACGGAATGCGCTCGACGATGCCGGCGAAGATGATGAGCGACACGCCGTTGCCGATGCCGACCTCGGTGATCTGCTCGCCGAGCCACATCACGAAGATGGTGCCCGCGGTCAGCGTCAGCACGGTCACGCAGTAGAAGAACCAGTCGGGGTTCGAGACGACCGGGATGTTGCCCGGCGTCGGCATCTTGGTGATCGCCAGCGTGAGGCCGAAGGACTGGAAGATCGCGAGGAACAGGGTCAGGTAGCGCGTGTAGTTGTTGAGCTTGCGCCGGCCCAGCTCGCCTTCGTTGGCGAGGCGGTCGAGCACCGGGAACACGTGCGCGCCCTGCAGGAGGCTGAAGATGATCGAGGCGTTGATGTACGGCATGACGCCCATCGAGAAGATGGAGAAGCGCCCCAGCGCGCCGCCCGAGAACGTGTTCAGGAAGCCGAGCAGGTTGCCGGACTGCGCGTTGAAGATCGCCTTGATCGCGTCGGCGTTGACGCCCGGGATCGGAATGGACGCGCCGACGCGGAAGATGGCCAGCGCGCCGAGCGTGTAGCCGATCCGCCGACGCAGATCCGGGACTTCGAAGAGATCGCCGAGTCCGGCCATCTTAAGCCTTCACGACCTCGGCCTTGCCGCCGGCCTTCTCGATCTTTTCCTTGGCGCTCGCCGAGAACGCGTGCGCGGTGACCGCGAGCTTGCGCTTGAGCTCGCCGTCGCCGAGGATCTTGATGAGCTTGCGGCCCTTGACCAGCCGGTGCACGCGCAGGTCCTCGAGGCCGATCTCGGTCTTGTTCTTGAACACGCGCTCGAGGGTCTCCAGGCTGACGACCTGATAGGTGACCTTGAAGGCGCCGTTCGTGAAGCCGCGCTTAGGAATGCGCCGCAGCAGCGGCGTCTGGCCGCCCTCGAAGCCGACGAGCTTGCCGTCGCCGGAGCGGGAGCGCTGGCCCTTCTGGCCGCGCGTGGCGGTCTGGCCGGTGCCGGAGCCTTCGCCCATGCCGAGGCGCAGGCGGCGGCGGCGCGCGCCGGGCGTCGGCTTGAGATTCGCGAGAGTGATCGGAGTGGTGGTCATGATGGTTTCCGTGCGCTTACTTGCCGCGCAGCTTGGCGATGTCTTCTTTGGTGCGGAGCTGCTTGAGCGCCTCGAACGTGGCGCCGACGGTGTTGAAATGGTTCGACGAGCCGAGGCTCTTCGTGAGCACGTTCTTGATGCCCGCGGCTTCCAGCACCGCGCGCACGCCGCCGCCCGCGATGACGCCCGTGCCGGGCGCCGCCGGCTTCATCCAGACCACGCCGGAACCGAACTTCGCGACGATCTCGTGCGGAATGGTGTCGCCGACCATGGCGAACTTGATGATGGCCTTGCGCGCCGAGGCGTTGCCCTTCATGATCGCGGCCTGGACGTCCTTGGCCTTGCCGAGGCCGAACCCGACGGAACCGGCGCCGTCGCCGACGACGATGATCGCGGAGAACGAGAAGCGCTTGCCGCCCTTGACGACCTTGGCGACGCGGTTGATCGCGACGACGGTCTCCTTGAAGCCGCCCTCCTCGCGCTGCTCGTTGCGGTTGCGGCGCGGGCCGCGGGGACCGCCGCGGGAGTTCCCGCCGCGATCGCCTCCGCGCTCGCCGCCGCGCTCATTGCGCGCGTCGCCGGGCTGGGGCTGCGGAGGAACGGGCTGCTGGGGGACCGGCTGGGTTTCGGTGGCCATTTAAAATTGATCTCCGTTAAAAGTCGAGTCCGCCGGCGCGCGCCGCGTCGGCCAAGGCCTTGATGCGGCCGTGATACACGTACGCGCCGCGGTCGAACATGACCTTCTTGACGCCGGCCTTGATCGCCTTCGCCGCGATCGCCTCGCCGACCTTCTTGGCGGCTTCGATGCTCTTGGCCGACTTCGCGCCGGCCTTGAGCGTCTCGTCCATCGACGACGCCGTGGCCAGCGTGACGCCCTTCGCGTCGTCGATCACCTGCGCGTAGATGTACTTCAGGCTGCGGTGCACCGACAGGCGCGGACGCTCGCCGCGATGCTCGAACAGGCGCTTGCGGGTCGCGAGCTTGCGGTGCTCATAGCGGGTCCATTTGTCTTTCATGATTATTTCTTGCCTCCCGCGCCGGCCGTGGCGCCCGCGGCCGTCTTGCCGGCCTTCTTGCGGACGTACTCGCCCTGGTAGCGGATGCCCGTGCCCTTGTAGGGCTCGGGTTTGCGCAGCTCGCGGATCTTCGCGGCGGATTCGCCGACGAGGTCCTTGTCCGCGCCGGAAACGGTGACGAGCGTCTTCTTCGGGTCCACGGTGATCGTGATCCCCTTCGGCGCTTCGTAGACGACGGGGTGGGACTTGCCCAGCGCCAGCGTCAGCTTCTGGCCGGCGATCTCGGCGCGGAAGCCGAGGCCGTGGATCTCGAGGATCTTCGAGTAGCCGGCGGCGACGCCGTGCACGAGGTTGTTGAGGCGCGCGCGGGTCATGCCCCAGATGGCGCTCGCGTCGCGCGCGACCGCGATGTCGGCCGTGAGGAGGACCTTGCCGTCCTTGATCTCGGCCTTGACGTACGGGTGGAGAGCCTCCGTGAGCTCCCCCTTGGGGCCCTTGGCGGTCACGACGTTGCCGTCGAACTTGACCTGGACTCCGCTGGGAATGACGACGGGCTGCTTACCGATTCGGCTCATATGTTTTTACCAGACCTGACAGAGGATTTCGCCGCCGACCTTCTTCTCTTTCGCCTGGCGATCCGTCATCACGCCCTGCGAGGTGGAAAGAATGGTCACCGCGAAGCCGCCGCGCACGCGCGGGATGGCGTCGTACGAGCGGTACACGCGCAGGCCGGGCTTCGACACGCGCTTGATGCCGCGGATGACGCACTCCTTGGTCGGGGAGTACTTCAGGAAAACGCGGATCGTGCCGCGCTTGTTCGTCCCGTTGTACAGGGACTTGTAGTTCGCGATGAAGCCCTCGTCCTTGAGGACGCGGACGACCTCGAGCTTCAGCTTCGACATCGGGACGTCGACGCGGTCGTGCTGCCGGACGTTCGAGTTGCGGATGCGCGTGAGCAGGTCGGAGATGGGGTCCATGATTACCTTACCAGGAGGATTTTTTCACGCCCGGCAGGAGGCCGCCGTGCGCCATTTTGCGGAAGCACATGCGGCACAGGCCGAAGTCGCGGTAGAACGCGCGGGGCCGGCCGCAGATCTGACAGCGGTTGCGATGCCGCGTCGAGAACTTCGGAGTCTTCACCATCTTCGCACGCCAGGCGGTCGTCGCCATAATCAGTTCCTTCCGGCGGCCGCGGCCGCGGGCTTCTTGAACGGCATCCCGAACTCCGTGAGGAGGTCGAGGCTCAGATCGTCCTTGCCGCCGTCGATCACGAACGAGATGTTCATGCCGCGCTGCTTGGGGACGCGCTCGGCGTTGATCTCGGGGAAGATCAGCTGTTCCTTCAGCCCGAGGTTGAAGTTGCCGGAACCGTCGAAGCCCTTGGGCTCGAGGCCGCGGAAGTCGCGGATGCGGGGGATCGCGATCGTGATCAGGCGGTCCAGGAACTCCCACATCCGGTCGCCGCGCACCGTCACGCGCACGCCGATGGGCATGCCCTCGCGCAGCTTGAAGTTCGAGATCGACTTCGTGGCCTTGCGCACCTGCGGCAGCTGGCCGGTGATCAGCGCCAGCTCCTCGCGGGCGTTGTCGAGCGTCTGCACGTTGTCGCGGGCCTCGGAGACGCCGATGTTCACGACGATCTTCTTGAGGTGCGGGACCTGGTGCGGGTTCTTCAGGCCGTGCTTCTCCATCATCGCCGGAACGATGGCCTCCTTGAAGAGGACCTTCATGCGCGGCGCGGCGTGCTCGGTCTCGCGGCCGTCGGCGTTGACTTCGTATGCCGGGCCGGCGGACTTGGAAGCGGACTGCTTCTCGAGGCCGGCCTTCTTCGCGGCGGCGGCGGCCTTCGCGGCCTTCGCGGCTTTCTCGTCGGGGGTCTTTTCAGCCATGGTGATTGTTTTCCTGATTCCTTAGGCGATCGTCTCGCCGGACTTGGCGACGCGGACCTTGTCGCCGTTGGGCAGAGTCTTGATGTGGACCCGCGTCGGCTTGTTCGTCTTCGGGTCCACGAGCATGACCTTCGACATCGCGAGCGGGGCTTCGAGCTTCACCATGCCGCCGGCGTCGGTCTGGGTCGGCTTCTTGTGCTTCGTCACGACGTTGATCTTGGCGACCAGGATCTTCGTGGGCGTGAACTGGTCTCCGGCGATGATCTCGAGGACCTCGCCGGTCTTGCCCTTGTCCTTGCCGGAGATGACGACGACCGTATCCTTCTTCTTGATCTTGAACTTCATGGCCTTAAACGACCTCCGGGGCGAGCGAGACGATCTTCAAAAATTCCTTGTCGCGCAGTTCGCGGGCCACGGGCCCGAACACGCGGGTCCCCTTCGGCTCGTTCTTGTCGTCGATCAGGCAGGCGGCGTTGTCGTCGAAGCTGACGAAGGAGCCGTCGGGACGGCGCAGGTTGCGCTTGACGCGCACGACGACCGCCTTGACCACGGTGCCCTTTTTGACGGCGCCGTTGGGGAGCGCGTCGACGACCGAGCAGACGATGATGTCGCCGAGGCTGGCGTAGCGGCGGTAGCTGCCGCCCATCACGTGGAAGCACTGCAGGCGGCGGGCGCCGGAGTTGTCGGCGACGTTGACCATCGTTCGGAGCTGGATCATGTCACTTCACCTCGGCGGCGCGCGGGGCGGCCTTGACCACGCGGACGAGGCGCCAGCGCTTGAGCTTCGAGATCGGGCGCGTGCCCGTGATCTCGATGACGTCGCCTTCGCGGGACTGGTTGCTCTCGTCGTGAACGTGGAACTTGCTGCTCTTCGTCATGACCTTGCCGTAGAACGGATGCTTGACCGTGCGGGTCACGCGGACGGTTCGCGTCTTGTCCATCTTGTCGGACACGACGACGCCTTCCAAAGTCTTGCGCTGGCCGCGCGCCGCTTCCGCGGCTTTTTCGATAACGGCGGGAGTCTTGCTCACTTCGCGGCCTCCTTCTGATGGAGATGGGTCTTCAGGCGCGCGATCTCGCGGCGCAGATGCCGGAGCTCGAGCGGGTTCTTGAGCGGCGCGACGTTGTGCGTGAATTCCATCTTCGCGCGCTTGTCGAGGGCGGCGCCGAGTTCCTTCTGGAGCTCGGCGGCGCTCAGGGTCTTCTTGTCCTGCGCGGCCGTCTTGGCGGCGGCTTTCTTCGTGGCGGCCATAATTAGATGTGCTCCCGGACGACGAACTTCGTGCGGATCGGCAATTTGTAGGAGGCCATCTTGAGCGCCTTCTTGGCCTCGTCGAGGGTCAGGCCCTCGATCTCGAACAGCATGCGGCCGGGCCGCACGACGGCGGCCCAATGATCGGGCGCGCCCTTTCCCTTGCCCATGCGGGTCTCGGCGGGGTGCTTCGTGATCGCCTTGTCGGGGAAGATGCGGACCCAGAGCTTCCCGCCCTTCTTGAGGTGGCGGCTGATCGTCACGCGCGAGGACTCGATCTGGCGCGCGGTCACCCACTTGGGCTCCAGCGCCTTCAGGCCGTACTCGCCGAACGAGAGAGAGACGCCCCGCTTCGCGGGACCTTTGATGCGCGGATGGCTGTGCGGCTTGCGGTACTTGACGCGCTTGGGCATCAGCATGTTACTTGCTCCCCTCGGCCTTCTCGGCCGCGGCCAGGACTTCGGCCGGAACCGGCGCGCCCGCCGGCGTCTCGCCGCTCTCGATGGCGGCGGCGGCGGCCATCAGCGCCGCCTCCTTCTTGGCCATCTGCTGCAGCTCCTTGAAGGACTTCACGAAGTGCTGCTTCTTGAAGATCCAAACCTTGACGCCGATGATGCCGGCGCTCGTCATCGCCTCGGCCGTGCCGTAGTCGACGTCCGCGGCGAACGTGTGCAGGGGCACGCGGCCTTCGCGGTTCCACTCGCGGCGCGAGATCTCGGCGCCGTTGATGCGGCCGGAGACCATGACCTTGATGCCGAGGGCTCCGGACTGGATCGTGCGCTCCATCGCGCGGCGCATGGCGCGGCGGTGGGCGATGCGCTTCTCGAGCTGGACCGCGATCGACTCCGCGACGAGGCGGCTGTCGAGCTCGGGGTCCTTGATCTCCATGACGTTGACGTAGGTCTTGCGCTGCGTCATCCCCTCGACGTTCTTGCGCAGGGACTCGATGTCCGCGCCTTTTTTGCCGATGACCACGCCGGGGCGGGCCGTGTGGATGTTGACGCGCAGGTACGAGCCGGCGCGCTCGATGCCGACCCAGCTCACCGCGGCGGCGCGGAAGGTGTTGCGGACCAGGTTCCGGATCTTAAAATCTTCCCCGATCAGCGCCGGAGCATCTTTAATGGAGAACCACTTGGACTGCCAGTCGTGGATGTAGCCGAGACGCAGCGCGTTCGGATTGGTTTTATTGCCCATGGTTACTTCTTCCCCTTCGCGGCGCGCTCGTCGGAAACGACGACGGTCACGTGGCAGACTTTTCTCTTGAAAGTGTACGCGCGGCCCTGGGGGGCCGGCAGCATGCGCTTCATGTTCCCCATCGGCCCCATCGTGGACCAGCACTCCTTGATGAAGACCTTTTGGGGATCGACGGCGCGGCCGGCCTTCGCGGACTGGGTGACCAGGTTCGCGGCGGCGGAGCGGACGGTCTTGGCGATCATCGGAGTGCAGATGCGCGCGATCATCGGCAGGAGGCGCTCGGCCTCCAAAACGGACTTGCCGCGGATCTCCTTGAGGACTTGTCCGACCTTGCGCGTTCCGTATCTCTGAAATCGAGCGTGAGCGGTGGCTTCCATTTTCTTTCTCTGTTTCCTAGGTCTTGGCCGTCGTTTCCTTCGACGTGCCGCCGTGCGCCTTGAAGAAGCGGGTGAACGAGAATTCGCCGAGCTTGTGGCCGACCATCTGCTCGGTCACGTACACGGGCAGGAATTTCCGGCCGTTGTGGACGGAAAAAGTATGCCCGACGAACTCCGGAGTGATCGTGCAGGCGCGCGCCCACGTCTTGATCGGCTTCTTTTCGCCGGCGGAGTTCAGCTTGTGCACCTTCTTCAAAACGTTCGGATCGACGAACGGGCCCTTCTTGGTGGATCGGCTCATAGTTCCTCGTTATCCCGCGTGCTGCGCCGAGCGGCGCCGGTCGGAGACGATCATCCAGCCCCAGACCTTCTTCTTGTTGCGGGTCTTGAAGCCCTTGGACAGCTGGTTCCACGGCGAGCGCGGATGGTTGTTGCCCTTGGACTTGCCGCGGCCGCCGCCGAGCGGGTGGTCGGTCGCGTTCATCGCGCCGCCGCGGACCGTCGGGCGGATGCCGCGGTGACGGCTGCGCCCGGCCTTGCCGAGCGTGATCGTGTTGTGCTCCGTGTTGCTGACCTGGCCGATCGTCGCCATGCACGAGTCGGGGACCATGCGGACCTCGCCCGACGGCATCTTGATCTGCGCGTAGCCGGCGTCCTTGGCCATCAGCTGCGCCTGCGAACCCGCCGAGCGCATCATCTGCGCGCCCTTGCCCGGGTTCAGCTCGACGTTGTGGATGAAGGTACCTTCCGGGATCTTGATCAGCGGGAGCGCGTTGCCGACCTTGATCTCGGCGGCGGGTCCCGACGACACGACGTCACCGACCTTCAGGCCGACGGGGTGGAGAATGTAGCGCTTCTCGCCGTCCGGGTAGTTCAGCAGGCAGATGCGCGCGGTGCGGTTCGGGTCGTACTCGATCGTCATGACCTTCGCGGGGATGCCGAACTTCTCGCGCTTGAAGTCGATGTGGCGGAACGCGCGCTTGTGGCCGCCGCCCTGGTGGCGGACCATGATCATGCCCGTGTTGTTGCGGCCGCCCTTGCGGGTGACCTTGGACACGAGGCTCTTCTCAGGGACGTTCGTCGTCAGCTCGGAGAAGTCCGCGGACGTCATTCCGCGGCGCGACGGCGTGTACGGCTTGTAAACCTTGATGGGCATGGGAGTCGTTCCTTAGGACGCGGACGTTTGGGCGAAGTCGATCTTCTGGCCCTTCGCGACGGTCACGATCGCCTTCTTCCAGTCGGGGAGAACGCCCCCGCCCTTGCCGTGGCGGCGGAACTTCCCGTGAATGAGCATCGTGCGGACCTTCTCGACCTCGACCTTGAAGAGCTTCTGGACCGCGAGCTTGATGTCGGTTTTCGTCGCTTCCGGCGAGGTCTCGAAAAGGTACTGATTGTGCTTGGCCTGGAGGTCGGTGCCGCGCTCCGTGAGCAGCGGGCGAACCAGGACGGCGTGGAGGTCTTTCTGAGTCATGATCGTTTCCCTTAGTTCCAGCGCGCGCCGAGCTTCTCGAGCGCGGACTGCGTGATGACGAGCTTGCGGCAGTTCAGAACCTCGTACGCGTTGATGTCCGCGGCGAGCCGAACCTCGAGCTTCGGAATGTTGCGCGAGGCGCGCGCGACCGAGACGTTCGGCGCGTCGAGAACGATCAGCGTGCGGCCCTCGCAGCCGAGCTTCGCGAGCACGCCCGCGATCAGCTTGGTCTTGGGGTCCTTCAGCGCGAGATCCTTGACGCAGACGAGCCCCCCGTCCTGAGCGCGGGCCGACAGGGCCTGCGCGAGGGCGAGCTTCGCCTTCTGGCGCGGGAAGTCCAGGTGCGAGCCGTAGCCCGAGCGCGGGCCGTGGATGATCGCGCCGTGGCGCCACAGGCCCGAGCGGATCGAGCCCGCGCGGGCGCGGCCGGTGTGCTTCTGCTTCCACGGCTTCTTGCCTCCGCCCGAGACTTCCGAGCGGCCCTTGGTGTGCGCGCCGTACTGGCGCTGGTTGGCCAGATAGACCGTGACGTACTCGTGGAGAAGCTCGCGCGACGGCTTGTGCCCGAAGATGTTTTCGGGAAGCGCGACCTTTCCGACTTCTTTTCCGCTGACGTCGAGAATCTTGGCATCCATTTCGCTTTCTCCGGCTTATTTCTTGGCGCCGGGCTTGGCGGCAGCCTTGATGATGTTGCCCATCTTGTCCTTCTTGATGGTCGAGCGCACGACGTCGACGCGCGCCTTCTTGCTCTTGACGGTCTCGAAGATCGTGACGAGGCCGCCGCGCGGGCCGGGGACGGCGCCCGCGAGATAGATCAGGTTCTGCTCGGGATCGATCTGCACGACCTCGATCTTCATCGTGGAGGTGGTCTCGTTGCCCATGTGGCCGGCCATGCGCTGGCCCGGCATGACGCGTCCGAGCGAGCGGCGCGAGGCCAGCGAGCCCGGCGAGCGCTGCTTGTCCGACGCGCCGTGCGAGGCGGGCAAGCCGCGGAAATTGTGGCGCTTCATGACGCCGGCGAAGCCCTTGCCCTTGCAGACGCCCTGCACGTCGACGTAGTCGCCGAGCTTGAACGCGCCGTCGACCGTGACGGTCTGTCCGGCCTCGAGGCCCTTCGGGTCGGCCACGCGGATCTCGCGGACGTGGCGCTGAGCGGCGACGCCGGCTTTCTTGAACTGGCCGAGCTCCGACTTCGAGCAGGACTTGTCGCGGCCCTTGCCGAAGCCGAGCTGGACGGCGTTGTAGCCGTCGACCGAGTCCGCCGTCTTCACGCGGAGGATCGGGCACGGGCCCGCCTTCACGATCGTGACGTCGTACAGGTTCTGGTCCTTCGGATGGAAGATCTGCGTCATGCCGACCTTCTCGCCCAAAATGGCGTGGAACGTCGCCGGAGCCTTCTTGGCGCCGTCGTTCGCGACCGTCGCTTCCGTCGTCTGCTGCTCGCTCATAATCTCCATCCCCAAAAAAATGACAAAAAACGCCCTTCAGCTGGAAAGCCTGGAAAGGCCGTCCGCCAAGCCCGGTTAGAGCTTGATTTCGACGTCGACGCCGGCCGGCAGATCGAGCTTCATCAGCTCGTCCACCGTCTTCGAAGTCGTCGAGTTCAACTCGATGAGGCGCTTATGAACGCGCATCTCGAACTGCTCCCGCGACTTCTTGTCGACGTGCGGAGACCGCAGCACGGTGTACTTTTTAATGTGCGTCGGCAACAAGATGGGGCCGGAAACGACGGCGCCCGTTCGCTGGGCCGTCTCTACGATTTTACCGACGCTGGCGTCGAGGACGCGGTGGTCGTAAGCGCGGAGGCGGATGCGGATTCTTTGCTGCGGATTGTTAGTCTCGGCCATGATTATACCTTATTCCTTGTTCCAATTCTAGCTGATAATTTCGGAAACGACGCCGGCGCCGACGGTGTGGCCGCCCTCGCGGACGGCGAAGCGCA
>VFSW01006065.1_pt1 | contig 17802 bp, 18 predicted proteins | sample 5358111 | NCBI WGS metagenome assembly VFSW01 (sample SAMN11554181, study PRJNA540505) | mine drainage metagenome | isolation source: sediment from site ElyBrook_90M | place: USA: Ely Copper Mine, Vershire, VT | collected 2017
ACCACAGCCCTTGCCAAGAAACCTTTGCAAAGGTATCTTTGCACCCGATGGAGACGACATTGATCCCGCGCCGCCGGCTGGACGCCCGATCGCTGGTCGCGCTCGCGCACCCGCTCCGCATCCGGATCCGCGACCGGCTGCGGCGCGAGGGACCGGCCAACGCCAGCCAGCTCGCGCGTGAGTTCGGCGAGACCAGTGGCGCAACGAGCTACCACCTCCGAATGCTCGCCCGTCATGGCTTCGTGGAACCGGACCCGGATCGCGGCGTCGGCCGAGAGCGCTGGTGGCGGGCCACCCCGGAGGTCCTGCAGATATACCCTTCGGAATTCGTCGACGACGCAACCGCGAGTGAGGCGCTTCGAGTGGTGGACAGTGAGCGGATGCGCATGGCGCAGGAGCGCCTGGAGACGTGGCTCGCCCATCGCGCGCAGTGGAGCGGACCCTGGCGCGACGCCGCCGAGAACTCCGTCTTCGGGCTGCGCCTCAGCCCCGAACAGATGCGGGCCTTCGCGGACGAGATGATCGCCATCGTGGACACGTACCTGGCCGCCGAGCCCGGGCCGGGGGCCGCGAGTGTCGAGCTCCAGCTCAACCTCTTCCCGACCGGGACGCGGGCGTGACCGCATCGAGCGGCCCGGCGGCTCCGAAGACGAGACGCGACGTTCTGGGACTCCTCCGCCAGGTCGACTTCCGCCGTCTGTGGATCGGCGAAACCATCAGCCAGTTCGGCTCGCAGGTGAGCCTGCTGGCTATTCCGTTCATAGCCACGGTCCTTCTTCGGTCCAGTCCGCTGGAGATCGCGATCCTGAGCGCGCTCCAGTTCCTGCCCTTCGTGCTGTTCACGCTTCCGGCCGGCGCCTGGCTCGACCGCATGCGCCGGCGTCCGATCCTGATCTCGGGCGACCTGGCGCGCCTGATCGCGCTCGGCACGATCCCGATCGCCTGGGCCCTCGGCGTCCTCACGATCTGGCAGCTCTACCTGGTCAGCTTCGCGGCCGGCATCGCGACTGTTCTCTTCGACGTCGCGTATCAGTCGTATCTCCCCGTGCTCGTCGAGCGCGACGAGCTCGTGGAGGGAAACGGCAAGCTACAGGCGAGCGAGGCCACGGCGATGGTGGTTGGGCCCGGGCTCGGCGGCGGCTTGATCGGCCTCGTGGGCGCGCCGTTCGCGATCGTCGCCGATGCCTTGAGCTACCTCGCGTCGGCGCTCTTCGTCTGGCGGATACGACAACCGGAACCTCACCCGGAAGCCGAACGCCTGGCGGCCGGCCGGGCTCGAGAGCCGCTCCGCGGCCAGATCGCCGAGGGGCTGCGGTTCGTGCTCGGCAATGTGTATCTGCGGGCGATCGCCACGGCCACCTCGACGTCGAACCTGTTCGGCAACGTGGTATTCGCGATCATTCCCGTCTATCTGTATCGAGAGCTCGGGCTCAGCGCGGCGACGGCCGGCGTGATCTTCGGAATCGGGGCTCTGGGAAGCCTGGCCGGCGCGCTGGTGGCCAACCAGATCGCTCGCCGGGTGGGCGTCGGCCGGGCGATCGTGGGCTCCATCGCGCTCAGCGGACCGGCAACGCTCCTCATCGCAATCGCGCCGCGTGACTGGCCGGTGCCGTGGCTGGTCGCTTCCGTGGCCCTGGCGAGCTTCGCGAACGTCGTCTACAACATCAACCAGGTGAGCTACCGGCAGGCCATCTGCCCGATCTCCATCCAGGGCCGCATGAACGCGACCATGCGCTTCATCGTCTGGGGGACGATCCCGGTGGGCTCGATCGTGGGCGGCCTGCTGGCCACGGCCGTCGGCGTTCACGGCGCCATCTGGATCGGCGCGCTCGGCTCGTGCCTGCCGTTCCTGGCCGTCCTCCTCTCGCCGGTGCGTTCGCTGCGAACCATACCCACCGGTCCCGCCGTGGCGACTGCCGCCGACTGACGCCGCTCCGGCGCGCGCGTTTGGGTCGCGGTGTTCGCGGACCGGAGGCCGCCGGCTCGTCCGTGGGCCGTCCGCCGCCTCAGGGCTGCCGAGGCGTCTTGCTCCTCACGTTGAGGATGTTGCCCTCCGTGTCGCGGAACCAGGCCGACCGGTAGTAGCCGTCCTCGCGGATGCCGTTCACGTACTTGGGGCCCGGGAACTCCACGAAGACGACGCCGCGACGGCGGAGGTCGGCGACCTCGGCGTCGATGTCGTCCACCATCCAGCCGCACTGGTCGTGGTCGCCCGACGGCTTGCCACTGCTGGGAAAGACCAGGACCACCGATCCGTCGGCATGCTCGAAATACATGTGCCCGGCCCGCTCGGAGGCCAGATGCAGGCCGAGCACGTCGACGTAGAAGTGCCTCGCCCGTTCGACGTCCTGGGCAGGCAGCTTGGCGAACGGATGCGCGTCGTGGAGCATGCGGCGACCTCCCTGTCCGAACGCCGCCGGTCGCCGGCCTACGACCCGAGCCTTCGCCGGTCGCCTGCCGCGGGCAGGTTCGTCAAGCCGACCAGCTACGCCAGGCCGTTGATGCTGGCGAAGCTCTCGGCGAAAGGCGCGTTCGGGATCTCGAAGTAGATGTTCTCCAAGTCTGACGATGGCGTCACGACCGGTCCCGCGCACGTGCATCGCGGACCCATCATGCGCGTCGCCTGGGCGAGGCGCGTCCGACCGATCCATCGGGCGCCGAAGATCGCGGCGAGCATCGAGAGCCCCACGAAGGCCGCGAAACTGGCGTTGGCGATCACGTTCTCGGACAGACCCATCGAGAAGAGGCCGAAGCCCACCGCGAAGTCCACCGCGATTGCCGGCACGGCCAGGGTGATCCAGTTGACCGGGTTCTGCGATCGCTTGTGGTGCCGCAGGCACGACGGGCAGCACGGCACGTCCCAGTTGAGGTAATAGCCGGACGTCGTGGTCGTCGTGTAGGTGGGATTCACGTCCCTCGTGGACGAGTACCGCGCCGCGTGCTGAACCCGCAGGCTGCTGTCCGGCGCGGCCGCGCCGCAGCAGACGCAGTACTGCGGCCACCGAAGCTGTCTCGTAGACAGCTTGCCGTCCTCGATGGCATACGGGACACGAATCCGCGACATGCAGCCCTCCTCTACGACAACATTCGGGGACGTGTCGGAAGGATACAAATTGCGCGGGGCCCCACGAGGGACGCCCGCGCGTGGTCCGCCGGCCCGACCGTCGCCTGGCGGCTTCGCGGAGCGTGATGCGGCCGCCGGCGCGGGCGCGGCGCGCAGCGTGATGTGGCCGCCGGCGCAACGGCGTTTCTCCGGGATACCGACGGCGGCGGTGATGCCGCAAAAGGGACGCGGGTCAGTCGCCGAAATCGCCAACCTGGAGCCAATTTGTCAGCCGGCCACGGCTAACAAGGCCTGAGTTAGACCCGAAATGGACCGCCCGGCGGCAGCCGCCCGACCGGGATTCCAGGGGTGCACCGCCGCCATCGGTAAACCGGGATTCCGAGCGGAGGCGCGTCGATCGGACGCGGCACTCGCTGCCTCGGCACAATGGACATGATTGGAGCGTTGAGCCGGCAGACAGGCGCCGGCCAGAATCCGCACCTTCGAGGTCGAATATGGGGTCGGAATCGAGCACCGGCGACGGCAGGGCGATCGGACGGCCGGTCGAGGCGGCAAAGTGCCGAGTGGTCGCGCTCGACGCGATGGGCGTGATCTACCGAAGCGCGGACGACGTCACCGACCTGCTCGTTCCCTACGCTCGATCGCTCGGCTGCCGACTCGAGGAGGACCGGATCCTGCAGGCCTACGTCGAGTGCAGCCTGGGCGAAATGACCTCGAGCGAGCTCTGGGAGCAGCTGGGCGTGGCAGGCGACGACGCGGAGTACTGTCGCGGCCACGAACTCAACGACGGCGTCCTCGACTCGCTCGAACGGCTGGAGGCCGCTGGGGTGACGCTGGCCTGCCTGAGCAACGACGTCTCCGAATGGTCGCTCCTGCTCCGCAGCCGGTTTGGCCTGGATCGCTACATCCGAACTTGGGTGATCAGCGGCGACATCCGGGTTCGAAAGCCGGATCCACGGGCCTACGACGCGCTGGCGCGAGCGCTCGACGTGGCGCCGCGCGACATCCTGTTCGTGGACGATCGAGCGAAGAACGTCCAGGCGGCTCGGGCGGCCGGGTTGAGCTCCATCCTGTACGAACCCACCGGACCGGCGCTCGACGTCGCCCGAGAGACCGGCCGAGACGTCGTCCGCGGAATGCCGGCGCTGGTCCGCCTCGTCGAAGCCTCCTGACTCTCGGGTCAGCCCCGCTCCGAGTCGCAACGAAATCGGGAGGGCCCTGGGCGTCGCCCCGGTCCGGCCAATCCGCCGGCGCTCGCGATGTCCGGTCGCGCGCCGCTTGCGGCAGAGGCAGCTGAGGCGGCGGCGGACCGCTCGCTGTCCGTTCGATCAAGGCCAGGAGTCTGGACTAAGATCTACGCCATCGGGATCCAGGGGCGACGAGCGGATAGCCCGTCAGGTTCCCCGATCCGTGGCGCAGGGGAAAGAGGGACACGGATGTCGGGCCTTCGATCATGGGACTGGCGCGCCGTCGCGAAGAGGATCGGGACCGCGATCGTGATCGCCTGGTTCCTCTGCTCCTCGCTCCGCCTGATCTTCCTCGGGTTCACTTACCTTCTGCCGGGCGGTGATGCGGTGCTCTACGCGAAGGCCGCGAGTGCGTGGCTGACGGGCGGCGACCCCTGGCATCAGGGAGTCCTTTGGGGTTCGTACAACAAGATCATCTACTTCGGCGCACCGCCTACGACGCTGGTCGCCTACATACCGTTCGCGTTTATGCCGGCCTCAGTCGTGGCGGCCTTCTGGATGATCGCGGACGCCTGTTCCGTGGTCCTCATCGTCCGTCACCTTCGATATCCCCTCTGGTGGTGCTTCTTCCCGCCGGCGGTTGAAGCCACGATGATGGGAAACCCCGACCCTGTGATGCTGGCCCTGCTCCTGATAGGCGGAGGCCGTCTCGCGGCCTTCGCCCCCCTGCTCAAACCCTATGCCGTGGCGGCCCTGATTGCGGAGCGCCGCTGGCGGACCATCGCCGTCACCGCGACCCTCGGCTGCGCCGTTGCGGCCTTCCTGCCCTGGGGAACATTCCTGAAGGACGCGACCTTCATCCGCGACGCCCTCGTTGCGCAGAACTACGCCGACATATCCGCGTTCGGCCGGCCCTACCTCCTGCCCTTCGCTCTCTTCGGGCTCTGCATGCTTGGCTGGCGCCGGGCGTGGTGGCTCGCGACGCCGGTCCTCTGGCCCGCGTCGCAGTACCACTACGCCGTCATGGCCATGCCGGCGCTGTCCCCCCTGCTCGGCCTGGGTCTCGCGCTCCAGTTCCAGGGAAGTGCGGCCATGACGGTGTTCCTGGTCGGCTACTTGATCTGGGCCAGGAAGGCCGCCCACTTCGTCGTCGAGCGGATGGCGGCTCGGACGGCTGGGAGCAGGTCCGACGTGCCGCATGGCCCCGTGCTCGCGCCCTCGACAGGTTCGGGAAACCATGGGGCTGGAACGATGGTTTCCACGACTACGGGCGGGCAAAGCGACGGCCTTCGGCGTCGCGTGCGAGGGCCGGTTTCGATGCTGAGGATTGGCTGGCGCGCTAGGATTCGAACCTAGAATCCCCTGATCCAGAGTCAGGTGCCTTACCGTTAGGCCACGCGCCAGCGGCTGGGCGATCTTACTAGATTCCGCGCCGCGGCGGCGGAAGGGCGCGGGCTCGAATTCTCCCGAGACCGGCCCACCGCCCGGGCTCGTCGCCAGAAACTGCCGGCGACTCCGCCGATCCTTCGACCAGCGGCGAAGCTCAGAATAGGCGGGAGGCGAGTTCGAGGGGACTGTTTCGTGCTCTATCACGCTCTCGAAGCTCTGACGGCGGTCGCCACGGCGCTGTTCGCCGGTGCGGTCTCCGTCCTGGTCGCCGAGAGGCGGGATCTGCCCCGCCGACCCTACTTCCTCGTGGGAGTTGGCTGTGGCCTGGCCGCAACCTTCTTCGGTGACCTGGCGCGGGTCGTCGTCCTCTGTGGTGGACCGGCCGTGGCTCTCGCGGTGCCAGCCCGGGAGGCGGACCCGATTCGTCGCCGCATCAGCCAGGCGGACGCCACCTGGTGGCTCCAGGTGGCTCTCCTCGTCTTCGCGGGGATCGTCGCGTACTCGTTGCTGGGTGGCGGCATGGAATCCCTCAAGCGCAGCGCCACTGCGCCCGCCGAGATCGTCGACAGATACCCAACCGTGCTCTCGGGCGGGAATGACAAGACCCCGGCCATCTACGGCCTCGTGGTCCGGTACGAGTTCACAGTGGCTGGCGTCACCTATTCGGGCACGGCCCGGAAACGCTGGTCCCAGACCGACGGCGCCAAGGTCTGCTACGACCCGGACGATCCCGGCGGCACGCACGCGCTCGAGAAATCCGGCTACGCGTGCGGTTCGTTCGATCCGTTCCGCCCGGAAGGGTGAGCCGGCCAGCCTACGCGACCGGTGCCGCCGACAGATGACCGTTCAGTTGCAGCTGCTTGACCGTGTCCATGCTCGTCTCGTCGAAACCTTTGAGGATCAGCCACGCGGCCAGAACCATCTCCTGGACCATGAGAGGCAGCATCACGACCTGGAAGGAGTCCAGGTCCGTGCGGGTCGCCATGGACAGGAGGACGACCGCGAGGGTCGCCACGATGGCGACCACACCCCAGCCCGAGAGCCAGCGCGGCACCAACCGCGAGCGCCAGAAGGCCATGTAGTAGAGCAGCGCACCGAGCCCGAAGGGCAGCATGCCTACGACCCCGCACTGGTCCAGGACCGCTCGCAGCAGGTCGGCGGCCGAGCGCGTGCCGGCGGCGTCCAGAGTGCCGGCCGCCGAGGCGGCGGCGAGCAAGCTCGCCATGGCCAGGATTGCCACGGCGGCTACCAGGTAGATGACGCCCTCGGCGAGCCGGAATCCAACAGCCCCGATTGCCAGCCCGGCAGTCTGACGGCGCAGGACCGGATAGACCGATATCGAGACGCCGGCGCAGGCGAGGCCCATCACGGCCTCGAGCGTAGCCCCGGCGGCGATGCGGTCCAGGTGAGCGGCCACTCCGGCCGAGAAATCCGGCCCTTCGAGCAGCGAGCCGAAAGCCCCCACGGCGGCAACTCCCGCGGCGGTCGCGATGATCAACATGACTCCGGCGGCGATTGAACTGATCCTCGTCGAGCTCATAACTCTCTCCTACTCTCTGACTTCGCGAGGGCATGCGGCGGCGGACCCTCGCTCGAACCTGAATTCGGGCCGGCCTCAACCGGCGATGTGGTTCGCCCCGGCCTCAGCCGGCGACGGTCACGACGATCTTGCCGAGTGGGTGGCCCCCGGCGACCTCCGCGATCGCGGCCGGGACGTCGGCGAGCGAGCAGGCTCGGCCGACCACCGGCTTGACCTTGCCGGACTCGAGCAGCTCCTTGAGCGTCTGCAGGTCAGCCTGGTTGGGTAGTGAGAGGAAGTTGGTGATGCGACCGGGACCGAACCTGGACATGAGCGCGCCTCTGATGAAGCGGCCCATCGGGCCAACCCAGACATGCCCGAACTCTCCGCCGTTCATCAACAGGACCCCCTTGGGCGTCAGCAGGCGGCGCAGCGCCCGGAGCGGACGATCCGAAACGTTGTCCAGGATGAGGTCGTAGCGGTCCGAGCCGCGAGTGACGTCTTCGCGGGTGTAGTCGATGACGTGGTCGGCGCCGAGAGAACGAACGAGCTCGACCTTGGCGGCGCTGCAGACGCCGGTCACCTCGGCACCGAATGACCTGGCGACCTGGACGGTGAACGAGCCGATACCACCGCCGGCGCCGATGATGAGGACCTTCTGGCCCGGACGAACGGCTGCCTTGTCGCGCACGGCCTGGATGGCCACGAGCCCGACCATCGGCACCGACGCGGCCTCTTCGAAGGTCAGGTTGGACGGCTTGGTCCAGACCGACTTCTCCGGAGCGACCGCGAATTCGGCGAAGGTTCCGGTGCCCTGCCCGTAGACCTCGTCGCCGGGCTCGAGCGTGGTGACGCCGCTGCCGACCGCCTCGACGATGCCCGCCAGATCGATCCCGCGAAGCCGGCCCTTCGGCCGTCGCAGGCCGGTGGCGAGACGCATGATCCGGGGGTTGCCCGTGGCCATGGCGACGTCGGCGGGGTTGACCGAGGCGGCGCGCACCCGGACGAGGACTTCGTCGTCCTCGATGGCCGGCACCGGGACGTCGGCCATTCGCAGAGCGTCCAGACCGTAGCGATCGTTCACGATGGCTTTCATCGAACCGGCTCGGGAGTGAGCGTGTCGGCGGTCGGCCGATCCTGGCCGGCCGGGCGGTGGAGCCCGAACACAGCGAGCCAGAGGGCGAAGGCGATCTCGATCAGGCCGGCCGGCATGGCGATGGGAACCGAGAAGTCCGAAGTGAGCGTGGCCGAGGCGTAGATCGGGACGAGCGCCACAAGGTAGAGCACGCCGGCCAGAGCGAGCGCGGGGCCGAAAACGCGGGGCAGCCAGCCCGAACGCGAGACCAGGTATCCGAGCGGGATCAGCCACAGGCCGAAGAAGACCTGGGCGACCAGGTAGCCCTGCTCGTAAAGCTGCATGAAGAGCATCGGCAACGCGTCCGAGTAGCCGGGCTGCGTTGCCGTGATCAGCGCCCCGACCCGGTTGAACAGGTCCGCGGCCTCGATCGTGGCGCTGACGACCACGCAGGCGAGCAGCGTGGCTGCGGCCATGGGGCCCAGGCGGCTGAACAGGAAGTACAGGGCGATGGCCACGCCCACGAAGGCCGCGATGCCCACGAGATCGGCCGCGATGGCAAGCCTGAGCATGGCCGCGTTGTCGCGGATGCCGGCCGCCGTGGCGGCGGCGTCGCCGGAGACGATCAGGCTTGCCCCAAAGAGTTGCGCCGATCCGCTGGTAACGGCGATGACCAGGTACAGCAGCCCCGCGGTCCTGGCGAGGCGGTTGGCGTTCACGACTTCTCCTCTGCTGTCGGGTACTGGAAGACTTCGTCGAGGCGGGCATTGAGGGTGCGCGCGATCTGGAATGCCATCTCGAGCGACGGCGAGTACTTGCCCTGTTCGATGGCGATGATGGTCTGGCGGGTGACGCCGACCTGATCCGCGAGCTCGGCCTGCGTCATCTCTCCGCAGGCGAAGCGGAGCGCCCGAATGTTGTTGGTGACGCTGGTCGGCTTTACCACCGCTGGAACGGGCCGTGGTAGGCCGCGATCTTGGTGGACGAGGCGAGCACCGCGGCGAGCATGCCGCACAGATAGACCGCGTTGGCGATCCAGAAGTAGTCGGCCTTGACCAGGGCCAGAACCAGCGCCGCGCAGGCGCCCACGATCATGAAGGAGTTGCCGACCCGCTCGCCCAGCCGATCGATCTCCTTGTCGCGCTGGTCCTTCTTGTCCGCTTCCCTTGGGTTCGTGGCCGCAGCGATGACGTTGCCCAGGATGTTGGCCACGATGAAGGCGATGATCGTCCAGACGATCGGCTCCGCGTAAGACACCTCGGCGATCGGCTTGCTCATCGCCTGCGGCACGATCATCGCCATGTACGCGATGAAGGTGACCGCGGCCACCAAAAGGACGACCCAGTTGGCTTTCTCCAGAAACGCCATCTGCTTTACTCCCTATGTCAAAGATTGTATACATCGTCGTTGGGCGCAATGTAAAGCATCTCCGACACGATGTCAACAATGTTTGACACACGGCGGCCGGGCGGGGTGGAAGCTGGCGAACGAGCGGCTGCTCGAGGCGGGCCGAGCCGCCGGCGGGGCTACCGTGCCGGCCGGGGCCCAGGACGGACGAAGTTTCCCCTACCCCTGCTTGCCGGCGGCCTGGACCTTGGCCCAGGTGTCCTTGAGCGTCAGCGTTCGGTTGAAGACCAGGGCGCCGGGCGCCGAGTCCGGATCCGGGCAGAAATAGCCCAATCGCTCGAACTGGACCGTCTCGCCCACCGGCAGCTCGGCCGTGGAGGCCTCCACGAACGCGCCCCTCAGGACTTCCTCGGAGGCCGGGTTGAGGTCGGCGAAGAGGTCGCCATCCGCGCCGGGGTCGGGGCGCGAGAAGAGGTAGTCGTACAGCCGCACTTCGGCCGGCACGGCGGCCCGGGCGGACAGCCAGTGCAGAGTGGCCTTCGGTCGCCGTCCGTCGGGCGAGTCGCCGCCGCGCGTCGCCGGATCGTAGGTGCAGCGCAACTCGGTGACCTCGCCTGCCTCGTTCTTGACGACGCCGGTGCACGTCACGAAGTACGCGGACCGCAGCCGGACCTCGCGACCGGGCGCCAGGCGGAAGAACTTGGCCGGCGGCTCCTCCATGAAGTCCTCGCGCTCGATCCAGAGCTCCCGCGAGAACGGCACGCGCCGCGAACCTGCCCCCGGATCCTCGGGATTGTTCGGCGCCTCCATCTCCTCAACGAGGTCCTCGGGGTAGTTCTCGATGACGACCTTGAGCGGTCGGAGGACGGCGAAGCGGCGGAGCGCCTTGCGGTTGAGGACGTCGCGGATGACGTGCTCGAACATGCCCATCTCGACGGTGCTATCCGCCTTGGCGACGCCGACTTCGGCGACGAACTGGCGAATCCCCTCTGGCGGGAAGCCGCGGCGGCGCAGGCCGGCGAGCGTGGGCATCCGCGGATCGTCCCAGCCGCGCACGTGTCCTTCGTTGACGAGTCGCAGAAGCACGCGCTTGGACAGAACCGTGTAGGTGATGTTGAGCCTGGCGAACTCGTACTGGTGCGGCCGCGAGGGCACCGGCAGGTTCTCGATGAACCAGTCGTACAGGGGCCGGTGGATCTCGAACTCCAGGCTGCACAGCGAGTGCGTCACGCCCTCGATCGCGTCGGACTGGCCGTGCGCGAAGTCGTACATCGGGTAGATGCACCACGTGTCGCCGGTGCGCGGATGCTCGGCGTGCAGGATCCGGTACAGGACCGGGTCGCGCAGGTTCATGTTCGGGGAGGCCATGTCGATCCGAGCTCGCAGCACTCGCGCGCCGTCGGGGAACTCGCCCGCCCGCATCCGCTCGAAGAGATCGAGGTTCTCGGCGACCGACCGCTCGCGCCAGGGGCTGTTCCGGCCGGGTTCCGTGAGAGTGCCGCGGTACTCGCGGATCTCGTCGGCCGAGAGATCGTCGACGTAGGCCTTGCCGGCGTTGATCAGGTAGACGGCCCACTCGTAGAGCTGCTCGTAGTAGTCGGACGCGAAGTAGAGGTGCTCGCCCCAGTCGAACCCCAGCCAGTGGATGTCTTCCTGGATACCCTCGATGTACTCCTGCTCTTCCTTGGTGGGATTGGTGTCGTCGAAGCGCAGGTTGGTGCGGCCGCCGAAGTCGCGGGCGACGCCGAAGTCGATGCAGATGGCCTTGGCGTGGCCGATGTGCAGGTAGCCGTTCGGCTCGGGCGGGAATCGCGTGACGACGGACTGGACGCGGCCTTCGCGCAGGTCGGCGGCCACGATCTCGCGGATGAAATCGCTACGTTCAGGCGTAGTTGGCGTTTCGGTGCTCACGTTACGACGGCTCCACGGGGGTCGAAGGGTCCTGGAAGGCGAGCTTAGCCGATTCCGCCGCTCCACGAGCCGGACGACCTGCCCGGGCAGCCGGGCGACCGGGCGACCGGGCGGGCGATCGAGGCGGACGGCCGGCCCGAGCTGCGGGGCGATCAGCGGCGCATGTGGCAGCCGAGCCGGTGACACGCCTCGCACGGCGACGACGGGGCCTGCGCCAGATCCTCCACCCGCCCGATGCCCACGATCCCCGACACGGACTTGAGCGGCTGCATCAGCATCGAAGGCAGGAGGGTCAGCCCGGCCGCCTCCGCGTCCACGAGGCCGAACAGGACGCTCTGCTGGGTCATCGCCATCCCGCAGTAGCCGGGGCTGTAGCGCAAAGTGACCGCTTCGCCCGGTCCGGCCTGAGAGCTCAGCCGCTCGGTAACGGCGTCGGCCGCGGCCTCGGCCGCCCAAGACCCCACGGCGTCCACGATCCACGCGGCCAGCGAGTCTCCGTCGCGACCGTAGCGCTCGGCCAGATCCGAGATGCCGGGCCCGGCCGTGGCCACGACGACCCCGACCCGATCCACGGCGCCCACGAAGCGGGCCACTTCGCCTCGAATGACCACGTCCCCCACGACGATCCGGCGCGGGGACCGGGTGGTGACGGTATGCACCGCGTACGCGCCGCGCGGCCGGAGCGCGCCCACCGCCTCCTCCACCACGGCCTCGATGCGATTGGCTATCTGCTCGCGGGGCGCGGCATGAGCCGGGTATCCGAGATGCCGGCGGATCTCGTCGGCCGGCGGCCGCCCGATGGTGAGATCCGGGCATACCTCCGCGGCGAGCGAAACGACGCCGGAGCTCACGCGCCCGGCTCCGCGACCGGGTCGAGCTCCGCCGCGGTCCAGTCCGCCGCAGCGGCGCACAGAGCCTCGACGTTCTCGATCGGCGTGCCCGGAGGCAGATCGCAACCCGACGAGAGAACGAAGGAGCGGTTCCCGGCCGCCGCCGCCAGCAGCCGAGATGCCTCGGCGTGGACCGCGGCGGGCGGGCCGGAGTGGATGAACGTGGGATCGACGTTGCCGCAGATCACTGCCCGGCCGGCGGCTCGGGCGAGCGCGGCCGGCAGATCCATCGGCGCGCCGAAGTGGCAGATGTCCGCGCCGGACTCCAGGATCCGATCCAGATGAACGATCTTCGCCCCGCAGTTGTGGAGGACGATCGCAAAGCACTCGTCCTGGGCCGCCTCGACGATCCGGCGCAAGAACGGCGTGGAGAAGCGCGCCAGCCCCCGTGGGGAGAGCAAGCCCGCGGCAGGCTCAGCCACGATCACGCCGGCCGCGCCGATCCGCTTGAACTCGAGCGCGTAGTCGACCAGGAACGGAGTGACCCGCTCGAGCAGCGACATGATGGTCTCGGGCTCGGCCAGGGTTGCCTCCAGCGCCTCGGCGACGCCGAAGAGCCGCGCGGCCAGCGAGAACGGGCCGATCATCCCGCCGAGCACCGGCCTTCCGTGCGCCGCGGCGACGAGCATCGCCGCCGCGTCCAGATGGACTCGCGTCCGCGCGTCGCCCGGAACCGGGCCGGACAGCCCGGCCACTTCCGCGTCGCGGGTCACGAGCCGGCCGATCACCGCCGGCATCTCGCCGTCGGATAGCCGGACCGAAGCCCCGAAGGCCTCCGCCTCGGCGCTGAGATCCATCGCCGTGAGCAGGAACGGAGTGCCCAGCCGCTCGCCGAGAGCGAGCACGGAGGCGGCCTGGGCCGAGGGGCTGGAGACCACGTCGCGAACCCGGCCGCCGGTCAGGACCAGGCCCGCGTACGCCCCGATGGGCATCGCGAGCGGGCGCGGGCTCGCTTCGATGGTCGCGCGCAGGCCGGTCAGCGAAGCGCTCAAGAGGTGAGCCGTGCCACGGTGGCGATCAGGGCCCGGATGTTCTCCGTGGGGGCGCCTGGCGGCATCCCGCCGCCGCACGAGACGATGAGACGGGAACGGTCTTCGAAGGCCTCGAGCATCTCCGTCACCGCGCGCTCGACGTCCGCGGCGGTTCCGTCGGCGAGCACGTCGCGCGGTGGGATGTTGCCCAGGAGCGTGATCTTGCCCTCGGTCCAGGTCCTCATCTCCGTGAGGGTGTGCTGAATGCCGAAGTTGAGGAGGTTGATCCCGGCGTCCGCGAGGAGCGGGGCCGACGCCTTGCAGGGCGCATCGTTGTGGAAGAACTTGACCGTGACGTCGGTGTCGTAGGCTCGCCGGAGATATGGCAGGCCGAAGGTCTCGAAGTCGCGCCGGCTGATGAAGCCGACGATGTCGTCGAGCAGCAGGATCCCGTCGATCGTGGGAAACGCCTCGCGCTGGAAGGCGATCCAGTCCACCAGGTAGTCCGTCACGATCCCGAGCAGACGGTGCATAGCCTCCGGATCGGTCTTGATCGCCGTCAGGAACTCGGTCGTTCCCATGAGGAACGAGGCGATGTTGAGGGGGCCGCGGGCGACGGCGAAGTGGATCTTGTGGCCGCGCCGCTCGATCTCCGGCTGGAGATGCGCCAGGCGCTTGACCACGAACGGAAGAAGGCCGTTCTTGCGCGGATTCGGAGTGAGGAGGTCGTCCACCTCGGCGACCGAGTGGATGACCTTCTTGGAGAACGGGAACTCATTCTCTTCCCAAACCGAGATCGAGCCGAAGGCGGACGGCTCAGTGCACATTCCGTACTCGGACCAGAAGCCGGGCAGGAAGATCGTGTCCGGGAACGTGTCGATCGCCTTGAAGTTGTCCTCGAGAAAGACCCGGTCGTCGGTGAAGTAGTCCAGGATCGTGTGGCCGGCCCACTTCGGCAGCCACGGGCTGTCGATGATGAAACCAGTCGGCAGCGGCCGAATGGTCTCGCCGCGAATCACCGCGACGAGCTGATCCCATTGCCGATCATTCATCTCGCTATCCCTGGCTCGCTTCCGCATCCTGCCGGCCGATGAGACTCCGGGCCAGCTCCACGGCGGCGGTCGCAGTGTCGCCGTAGCCATCCGCCCCGATGGAGTCCGCGTACCTCTGGGTCACGGGCGCCCCGCCGACCATGACCTTGACCTGCGACCGAAGGCCCGCCGCGTCGAGCGCCTCGAGCGTCGTCTTCATCGCCGGCATCGTGGTCGTGAGGAGGGCCGAGAGCCCGACGATCTGGGGCCGCTCGGCCTCGACGGCCGAGACGAAGCGCGACGCCGGGATGTCCACGCCCAAATCCACTACCTCGAACCCGGCTCCCTCGAGCATCGCCCCGACTAGGTTCTTGCCGATGTCGTGCAGGTCGCCCTCGACCGTGGCGAGAAGGACGCGCCCGGCCGGCCTGGCGCCGGTCTCGGCCAGGAGCGGCCGCAGTATCGCGAACACCTCCTTGGTGGCGCGGGCGGCGATGAGCAGCTCCGGGACGAAGTACTCGCCCTCCTCGAACAGCTGCCCGACCTCTCCCATGGCCGGGCTGATTCCCTCCGCGATCACGTCGACGGGCGACACGCCGGCCGCCAGGGCTTCGCCGGCGGCCCGTGCCGCCGCGCCCCCGTCACCGATCAGAATTGCCTCGCGCAGGCTGGACAGCTGATCCATCGACCTGTTCCTTCTCCTCGACACTTCCGGGCCTCAGGACGATCATAGAGTTGAAACAGCTTTCGCAACTGTTTCATTTGTCGCGTCCAACCGTCACCTGTCGCGTCCAACCGTCACCGAGGAATCCGCCATGCCAACCCTGCTCCAACGCCTCGCCGGGGGCGAAGTCCTGATTTCGGACGGCGCCATGGGTTCGTTCCTGCAATCCGCAGGGCTGCCGGCGGGCGCGTCTCCCGAATCGTGGTGCCTGGAGCGGCCCGAGGTCGTCCGTGAAGTGGCCGAGGCCTATCTCGCCGCGGGCTCGGACATGGTGCTGACCGACTCGTTCGGAGGCTCGCCGCTCAAGCTCGCCCGGCATGGGCTGGCGGAGCGGGCCGGGGAGCTGAATCGCGCCGCGGCGATGCTGGCCCGCGAAGCCGCGGGGAGCGCGAGGCTGGTCGCGGGCTCGGTCGGTCCTACCGGGCGAATCCTCCGGGACGAGGGCGGAGACACGGATCCCGCGACCCTCTACGAAACATTCTCCGTGCAGGTCGCGGGGCTCGCGGAGGGCGGCGTGGACGCGATCTGCGTGGAGACCATGAGCTCGTTGCCGGAAGCGCTCGCGGCCGTCCGAGCGGCCAAGGATCACACCGGACTCCCGGTCTTCTGCACGTTCAGCTTCGCCCTGGGACGACGCGGCTTCCGGACGATGATGGGCGTGACCCCCGAGACCGCCGCACGAGAGGCGGCCGCCGCGGGCGCGGACGTGATCGGCACGAACTGCGGCAACGGGATCGAGAACATGATCGAAATCGTCCGGCAGATGCGGGCCGCCGTCCCGGACCGGCCGATCCTGGCCCAGGCAAATGCCGGAATGCCGGAGCTCCTCGACGGCTCGACCGTCTATCCGGAGACGCCCGAGTTCATGTCGTCGAAGGTCGGGGCGATGATCGCGGCGGGCGCGAACATCGTGGGCGGCTGTTGCGGCACGACGCCGCGGCACATCTCCGCCATCGCCGCGGCGGTTCGAGCGCGCTGATCGTCAGACGATCTCGGAGTGAGCCTCGTCTCGCCGGCGCTGCGCCGCGAGGGCCAGGCGGATCAGCAGATCCCGGTCCACCGAGGTGATCCTGGTGAATCTCGCCCCGACTTCGATGACTGTCGGTCCGCCCGGGAGGCCCGGAGCCTGCGACAGCGATCGGACTCGAACGACCCGGTTGGTGGAGGAGATGCGATCCTCGGTCCCGAACGGCATGGTCAGGTCGATCTCCTCACCGACGCTGACCATCGCCGAAGTCCGCAGTAGCATGCCGCCGATGCTGACGTTGACGGTGCTGCCCTCGGCGCTGCGGCCGAGCGGCTGCTTGGTCATCGGGTCGAGCTCACGGAAACGGACGTCGGCGTCGAACTCGTATCTCGGGTGAACGCGCCGCTGAGCCAGCTCGAGATCCTCGGGTCGGGAGACGGCGAAGACGCGTGAGCCGTCGGCGCCGAGCGGCCGAAGGAACGCGGATGTGCCCAGCCAGCCCGCCCCATCCCGCGAAACGGTCAGACGAAGCGGTTGGCTGGTCCGAAGCGCGGCCAGCCGGCCATCGCGAGCCGTCATGCCCAGCCACAGCTCTTCGGGGCAGACCTTGACGGCCAGCGTCCGAAACGCGACCGGGCGGCCGTCCACGTCGCCCTCCACGAGAACGTGATCCCTGATGGCAATCCGGACTTCTCGCTCGATCCCGTCCATCGTCATGGTCCCTGCTCTCTTCGTCGGCTCGGTCGCCGCCTCCTGACTGAGTTATCGGGTCGAACTCGCGCCGGCACACTCCCCAGAAGAGGCATTCGCGGCGCGGAGGAACGCGAGGCGCGGTCGCTTCCCCGCGGGAAACGCGGTCGCGGTCAGTGGCAGCTCGCCGATCCCGAATCCGTGAAGGAGTAGCCGGGCGCCGGCACGAACCGCCAGCTGTAACCCGTCGGGCCAAGGGACATGTCGAGCACGCCGAATGACGTGTCGTCGCGCACCACTTCTCCGGTGAGCGGCCCGGCGGCGAAGCCATAGTGGTTCTTCCCGCCCGTGCCCACGACGAACTCGGTCGTGCCGGTGGGGTCGGGCTGGCCGGTGGCACCGAGCGGCACGAATCGCTCGTAGTCATGGTTGTGCCCGCTCAGCACCACGTCCACGTGCGCGGCCACGAGATCCGCCCAGATCGCGCTCATCTGCGTCGCGTCCCCGTGCTCGCCCGACGACCAGCGCGGCTCGTGCCAGGTCACGAGCGTGCACAGATACGGGTACGTCGCGAGATTGGCCCGGAGCCACGTCTCCTGGGCCGAGCCTGCCTGGCAGCCGCCCACGAAATGGCACTCGGAATCGAGGCTGATGATGTGCCAGTCGCCCAGGTTGTAGGCGTAGTAGGCCGGATAGCCGAAGTAGCTGAAGTAGCCCTTCGCGCCGGCTGTCAGGTACTCGTGGTTGCCGATCGTCGGGCGGGTGATCGACAGGTAGCGTCCCCAGGTCGGCGCATAGACCGCCTGATAGGCCGAGAGCGCGTTCACCTGGTACTGGTTGTCGCCGAGGGTCAGCACCGCGCTCGGATGGAGCTGGCCGATCAGGTTGGCGGTCGCGGCCTGGTCGCAATCGGTCGGCGCGCCGACGTTGTGCGCCGGGTCGCAGGCGATGTCTCCGGCCGCGACGATGGACACGGTCATCGGCCTCGGCGCGGGCGCGGGCGGGGGCGGCGACGTCGGAACGGAGCGGCCGAGGAC
>VFSW01006066.1_pt1 | contig 17802 bp, 11 predicted proteins | sample 5358111 | NCBI WGS metagenome assembly VFSW01 (sample SAMN11554181, study PRJNA540505) | mine drainage metagenome | isolation source: sediment from site ElyBrook_90M | place: USA: Ely Copper Mine, Vershire, VT | collected 2017
CTTCACAACAGGCAGCCCCCGGTGTACTGTCAGCGACCAATTCGGGGCTCTTGACGGCTTTCTGCTTGAGAGACCCGGGTTGGAAAGGGACGCTCAGGGGGAGCCATGACAGGGAAAATGTTTGGTGAGGTACACGCCGCCGCATGGGCGCTATCGGCGGTCGTCACGCTGCTCGTGATGGTGGTGCTGCAACCCGTGGCTCATCGCGTCGGTTGGCTGGACCGCCCGGGTGGCCGCAAGGATCACGGTGCCGCGACGCCCGTGTGCGGAGGTGTGGGCATCTTTGCCGGGATTGCGGTGTCCACCGGGTTCCTGCTGCGCAACCAGCCGATTCCGATGGCTTATCTCGTCGGCGGTGGCCTGCTTCTGGCTGTCGGATTGCTGGATGATCTCTACGATCTGCGCTGGTGGTACCGCGTTGCTGCCCAGGTCGTTGCTGCCTTGGTGATGGTGTACATGGGTGGGTCGCGGATCGAGCATATCCCTGGATTTTTCGCTGAGCAGCCCGTCGCGCTCGGTGTTTATTCGGCGCCTTTTACCGTTTTTGCGACGCTTGGGCTGATCAACGCCATCAACATGTGCGATGGGGTTGACGGGCTGGCCGGATCGCAGGTGATGATCGCGCTGTCCGCCGTGGCTCTGCTCGGATGGAGCGCTGGCAATGACACCCTGGCCTCGCGCGCACTGATCGTGATCAGCGCGCTCATGGTTTTCATGTTTTTCAATATGCGATTCCCATGGCAATCGCGGGCGCGGCTGTTTCTCGGCAATGGCGGCAGCGCCCTGCTCGGCTACACCCTGGCGTGGTTCCTGTATCGGCTGACCCAGAATCCGCAATACCCGGTCAATCCGGTGGTAGCGCCCTATCTGATTGCCATTCCTCTGATCGATTGCCTGGCTATGATGGCTCGCCGCATCAGCAAGAGACACTCACCGTTTCGTGCCGATCGCAATCATCTGCACCACCTGTTGCTCGATGCCGGGTTTGCGGCCGACCGCGTCACGCTGTTATTGTTCGCAGCCTCGATGGGCATGGCCATGTTCGCGTTGCTCGCGCGGGCTGCGCATGCGCCGACCTTGATCATGGTCTGGATCTTCGTCGCCCTGACGCTGGCCTACAGCGGCTTCAGCCTGCGCCGGGCGTGGGCCGTGGCGGCCATCGCGAAGCTGCGCGGGCGATTCTACGCGCCATCGGACACGGGCGCCGCGCCGTCGGAAGGGTCGATCCGTCGCGACAAGCGTTGAACGACACCTCGCAGGGCTCCATTGCTAATTTCCCGTAAGCACCAACCACAACCTTATTATGCACTTACGGCGGATCTTCGAACATCGGCGCGTCAGCAAGGCCAGGCTTGATGCGATTCGCAGGATTGAGCTGGTAGCACCTCATCCGAATCTCGGTGATTTCCACGCAGTCAGCGTGGATGAGATCGCCGATCTTGTAAAGACCAAGATCCTTTTCATCGACATGGAGGGCGAATATGCCATCCACGATGTACACACTCTTGCTATATTCGATACCCGTAATCTCTCCCCTGATCGTCTTGGAGTTGGATGCAGGCGTCTTGTAGAAGGCCGCGAGTGTTGCACGGTCAGGGAGCAAGATTGGCGCAGGCTGCGAACCCGGTAGCGTGACCTCGATCTCTGTGGCCTCAATGTCGCGCGATGCCAGTGCCTTGACAGCCTCGAAGAGCTTGAATGGCGTCACATTGGCGCCTTTTCGCTTTTCGTAAGTGTCTGCTATGGCCGTTATGGCCGCAGTGCGCTCCTGCGCAGACATCTGCGAGATCGAAATCTCGCCTACCCTGCGCAGGCTCTCAACGATTTCGTCGACTGCTTTGCTAGCCGCTGGCGACCAGTCCGCTCCATCTTTTGCGGCGAGGGGAATAACGACTTGCCCATCGACTATCGTTGCAATCATCAGCGGCTCCCACCCGATTTTGCTAAGAAGCAGGGGACGCAATTTGATTGCAAACTCGAAAAGCTCTTTGTTTTCAGACAGAGGGAAAAAATTCTGCTCGACTAGGGCTTGCTGCTTAGACTTGCAAATAATAAAGGCGCTCTGTTGTATGGAGCGCGCAGCCAGAGCATAGATATTGGGTACTGGAAAGAGATTGCCGGAGAGTTCCATAACGATCCTTCATGCCCGTCTCCTCCGGTTTCAACTCCTGTTAAGTATCCGATACGCATCTTGATTTTGCACACGTAGTTTTGTTTGTCAAGTACCAAGTGCTTCTGAGTCTTGGTCCAACATGCGTGCTGAGACTGCCATGGCAAATAGCGCGCAAATGACCGATGTGTTGGCGTTTCCCTTCCCGCTTGAGCGCGCGACACAGATTTTAACAATATCGTCTTTGAGCGGCTGAATCTGCACTGATGCAGGATTCCAGCCGGATATTTTGAGAACGTGCTTCAAGATCCCTGCGTCATCGCGAGGCCAAAACAGACGCTCCCGAAACGAGCGTCGTGCATGGAGGAGATAAGCAACACCAAGTCGGCGAATGTGGTCTCCATGTTTACTCTGTTCGTAAACCATATCTCCAACGAGACGGTCGGCGATTTCTCCGTCGATCTCAAGGATCGGCCGGTTGTTGCGGGCGGTGCCCACGGGGCGCTCTCGATCAATAGAGCCAAAGCCCACCCGGTTTGCTACGAAAGTACATGCCTGCCTGAGAAGTGCTGCCTCCTGTTCGGTCCATCCCAGACTGCAAGCCGCGGCATCGAGCGGGATGCCGCGCCACGTCATGCGAAGCATCGCCAGCACTTCTCTGGGTCCGATGGGTTGTCCCGGAATCTTCGGGTTCGCGGTTTGCCTCTGCGGTGCACGGCGCGACTGACCCTGCCGGGGTGCTACGGCGTTGAGCCAGCTAGCAATCGGATCCGACGCAACGTCCGATCGCAAGAGAATCTTGTCGGCGCCCGCAATCGAAATCCCCAAGGCGACCGCTGCCGGTACCCTTGTCAGGTGGAGATCGAGGCGCTCAGAGGCGGGGCCTTCGAGAGCCCATGGCGTATGGAAATAGCTTCGAAGACTTGTCGAAGGTCGGGTGTGGCCTAGTCGGTAGGCTGCCTGACGGAGAGGCCTTGGAAAGCGACCAGGAGGGTTCGCTGCCAGGGATGCGTATCCGGCCTCTCCCCAGGCGCGCCATTCACCCTGTGCAAGGGAGGTGCCGAAGATCAGCTCATGCGCATGGGTGTGGCGCAGACGGTGGATCCGGTGTGGCGTATCGGTTGAATCCCTGAGGTGCCGCTGGACGTGCTCCCGCAGCCGGCGCGGTTCGATCGGGAGACATGGGTCGTCGGCATTCGAGAAAAGCATCGCCCGCTCGATCTGAGTTCCTGCGCGACTTCGCTCCGCGCGGATCCATTCGAGGATGGCGTCATGCTCGAGTGCGGGAAGATCTGACAGGTCGACGCGCCGCCGAGCCGCACGTGTTTTCAGGCGCCGGTAGCGACTTGGGCGGATGAAAAGGCTTATCGTCTTGCCCCCGGCAATGACATCGGCCAGACGTAGACCTGCAATCTCCGCAAAGCGCGCTCCGCTATGGCGGAGCAGGATAAGAAAGACCTTCGTTTGTCGAAATTCCCTTCGGCCCGGTAGCGGGCCGCTGTTGCACAACACGTCGATCTCGGCGAGGGCGCGCTGATACTCGGATGAGAGGACCACATCCGCATCCACGCGATAGCTACCGCGTCTCAGGAAGGCCCCGAACTCGGCGACGTCGATCGATGGCAGTCCGAGAACCTCTTCGGCAACCGTGTGAAAGGACAAAAGCTCACGGGCTGCCCGTGACTGTACCTTGCTGCCCTCGCACTTGAGCGAAATCAGGTCGAGGTAAAGGTCGGTAAGCGAGAGCTCATCCAGTTCCGTCAGATGGACGCCCTGGCACAGCCGGACTAGGTCGCCACCGATGGATGTGAGGTACGTCGCGACGGTCCCATAGGCAAGGCTTTTCCCCTTTGTTTGAGCACGCAGTCGTCGCGCGGCCCAGAGGGCGAGGGCGCGCGGGAGTGGTAACGTTCCGATCTCTTCGGCAAACAGCTCAAGCTCGGTGGCGACGTCTGAGCGCTGGGCTTCCCTGTTTAGGAGCGAAACCCGCTTCCCCGAGCGCGGCAGGTCAATGTCGCAGTCCGCGAGTGGAAGCAGCTTGACCAGAGTGAGGTACTGCTTCCGGAGGGTCGACGCCGGAGATGGCACGCGCGGTGCCGGATCTCGAGGTGTAAGGGAGTGGCTCCCCTCGCCGGTGCTCTCGCCCTCTCGAAGTCGGGCGACGTCAGGTTGATTGCGGGCTGTGTCCAGAAACAAGCGTTGCTGGCGATCGAGCGGCATGGACGCCGAGCCTGTCTCTTGGTCCATCGCCAGACGTGCCGCGCCCGAGAGCTCGAGGCGTCGGCATACACCAGCGGTTTCATGCAACTTCTGGAGGAGGCCGAGGTGCGTCGTGGGTCGAAGGGTGGAAGGGATCATTTCAGCGAGCGCCGATTCCATCACGCTGGAAGCGGGGACGGAGCATGAGGGATAGCTGCGCGCGAGCGCCGCCAGCGCAAGTGCCCCGAGCCCGCGCTGCGCAAGAACAGTCCCTACTTCGTCCCCAGTCGGAACCATGGTGACGTGAGGAAGCCCCTCCAGCCGCTCGATCTGGTTCCGGTTCTCGAGGAGTGCGACCAGTCGATCCGGGTCATCGACGAGTCCAAATACAACGACGGCCAGCGTGGCGCGCGCGAAGGCCCACGTGTCGGTTCCATGGTTCGAGCCCTCGGGAGGGTGCCGCGGGATGTCCTGGAAGGCGAGCCGCAGGGCATGGATCTGCGCGCAGGCACGCATCATCCCCGGGAAGAATGACGTTGGTTCAACCGAGGCGGGTGCCAGCCAGGGACCGGGCACCGGGCCGACGTAGTTACCCCGCTTTTTTGCATCGCGCAGGATGCGGTACAGCTGGTTGTGGGCGGCGATGCGCAGTGGCACATCGGTTGCCTCCACATCGATGCGCTCCTGAACCCGGGTCAAACCGGAATCATCCAACGACAGCGGCGAGGGTGGCGCTGACCCAGTCACCTCGGCGAGCACCCTCGAGGCCAGCACCACTGCGCAATCTTTCGATGCGCGCGTCAGTGACCTGCGGTATTGGCGGAGCCACTGCTGCGCTTCCGCTGCGCGGCGTTCGAGCGCCGCAGTCTCGGCGCGCCATGAACGCAGAGGACCAAGGGCCGGGCCCGCCTCTCTGCTATCCGCCGCCTTCAGGCCGTGCAGGATTTGCCACCCGTGATCCCGCGCCAAGGCGTTCAGGTCGCCCGACAGTGCCGTGGCGAGCGAGACCGCGTCAAAGGGGCTTTCTTGAGAGAACGGCCATGCCGTAGCTTCCAGGTGCCCGAGATGCATGTGAATAAGGTCAGGGGAGACGCCTCGATCGCGAAGATGGCTGGCTACAAAGGTTCGGCCCCAATTCAGGGGCAGCGCTGCCCAGCAGGGCGGGAGCTGTCGGCGCCATGTGGACAGGGTGAGGGGGACCGGCTGCAAGGCCCTGTCCAGATGAAACAGGAGGGGCGCCCGACCGGCCAGCACTTTTGCTGCGTGTCCGCGCGTCTGCCCCCCGCATTCGGGGTGGGTCGCCAGGGTCCGCAGGTGGCAGTCAAAGACGCGAATCTGTTCGGCGAGGATGTCGGCGAGAACCGCTACCCGATGCAGGTGCGCCGCGTCCACCGCTTTGTCGCTGAAGACCCCGAGCCTTGCGTCGGGGTCGAGATCGAACCGTTGCAGGGCAAACAGCGTGTCCGTGGGACGATGTCCGGCGATGGTAATGAGCATCACCGAGAGGTGATCGACGAGCAGATTGTGCCGGCGCTGGACAGTGAATGCGCCGTTCGTGGAACGAGCAACGCTGCGAGCCATCGCGTTGATCGCGCGTGCCATGGTGCGGGCGACTTCCGGGCGGACAAGGAGACGGGAACCAATTCTTTCGTCAGTTTTCACGTCTTCTAGCGGAGGTGTGGCTCCAAACGTTGGCCATACGGCATCGGCATGGGCCCGCTTTGCGCGGGATTGGCTGATCGACGCATAGAAGAGCGGCGTCGTGGACAGCCCGAAAGAATCGCCGCAGACAAGCATCGTCAGCGCAAGGTCCTGGGTCGCATCAAAGATCCGGCTCGCGAGTGTCCGCCTCGTGCGGCCGAGGGTCACATGATGTAGGTCTGCCTCACGCCGCAGGTCAGAAAGAACCCCGCGAGCGAGCCGTTCGATTCGCTCGCCTCTCCGTTTCATCATGTCCGTGGGCGTCGCCCCAGCAGCATCGTCTGGAACCGGCTCCGGGCCTGGGAAAGCGCCTGCCATGATTCCGGACTGGATCAGGCCGGATAGCGCAGGCGGCAGGGTCAGCTCAAGCCAGTTGACCGTAGGGACCAGGAGCGGCTGCTCTACCTCGTCAGGTATGAATGCCCCCGGCGGCTCAATTGCTGCAACGCGCAGCTCGGTGTGTTGATCATTCTGCGGGCTGGAGGAGGGTGTTCTTGCGAGTTGGCTCCAGGAAGCCTCGGCCAGCGTCGCAGCCGAGCGCCCAGTCACCAGCATCAGTAGCAGCCACGCGTGCCCACGAAAACGATCAAGCTCGTGGGTGGCGAGTGCCAAGCTTGCCTCTTGAAGGGACTTATCTACCAGCGCGATGGCTTCGCTTTCGGAAAGTACTTCATAAGTCTGTGAAAGTAGCAGCGAGTTGGCAGTCAGGATCCGCTGGGTTGCGCGCAGCAGCGCATGGGAAAGAAGAAGCGGTTTGCGGCTGGGGGGTGCCGATTCCACGACCGACGTGCTTGTTCTTGCTTCTTCCGGCGACTCACCGCGCTCCGCAGGAGTGCCAACGGGAATGTCCAACTGGACAACCGGCCGAGGTGGGTACCTTCGAGGCTGGCTTCGGGGTGCCTTTCCTCGCGGCGCCGACTTGGCGGATTGTTGATTAATTGGCTTCGGGGAAGGTGGATCTGATCCCTTGGATTGTTCTGGCGGGGGAACTGCTCTCGGGGCGCGCGTGCGAGGCAAGTGCAAAAAGTGGGTGATCGCTTCTGCTGCCCTGGCGTTGTCGGCTCGGATCCCACCTATTTTCTTCTCAAGAAGGGACTCGAACGCGTCGAGGGAAGGTTCCATTGGGAGGTGCGCCAGCAGCGAACTCGCCTTAGCATTCGGCTGCCGCTTCAGGTTGCGCAGGGCGCCAGTCAGATTGCCTATGGCGGTGGCATGGGCGCCCTCGGATCCCCAACGAATGACGCACAAAACGAGGAGCGCGCGAAGTTGCTCGGCACCTTTTGGTGGGCTTGACCTGCTGTCTATCAGTGCGGACAGGACGGGAAAATCCGTCACAAGCCCGTTTAGATTGAGATTGTCCGGGTGCTGGAACTCACCGGACGACTCGATTTCATGCTGCAGCTGGGATAGAGAGCTCGCATCTGGTATCGCGGCCTCAAGTTCGCACTGGAACCAGCTGACCGAGCGCGCGATTCGGGAGAGAGAATGAGCCAGGGTTGAGAGCGCCGGCCATGCGGGGAGGAGGACGGCGGTGCTTAGCCTGGCAGCCAACTGGCCAGATTTCGGCAGTCGACGCTGAAACTCAAGGGCTTGCTGCTTCGCGCGCTCCCAAGGGGTGCCCTGCATGGGGATTGGTCCGGCGCCGAGATCATTCGTTTAACGGTAGTCCACAGGTCAACTTGTGTCCAGTGTTACTTGCGTCTTATTGGACACGAATCGAGCCCGTAGACGCACTTGCAGTTGATACGAGTGGAGCAGGCGCCTTTAAAATGTCAATTTTCATATTTAAAAACAATGACTTATGTATCATATCGTTGTTATGGCGAAAAAGTTGGACATATCAACGTATATATGTGTAGACGTTTGAGACTAGCCTCCGAAGGCAGTCGGGGGTTCGAATCCCTCCGGGCGCGCCACCATCCCGCTGCAAATTCGCCATATGGATCAGGGGTCCAGGGTCACTGTGCCGCGCCCATCGAATTTGCAGCTACTCACGCCGCGGGCGTTCTGTGCCCATCTGTGCCCATTTTTTGGGCACATGACCTGTGGATGTTGACGGTCGTGACGTCGAAGCCGAAATCGGCGGCGCGCTCCTCGTCGATCTCGCGGTCGCCCTGGAACAGGCTGCAGTCCACGAGCACGTGGATGCGCTCCGTATCGACCGGATGGCAGGAGCCGGTGACCTGCTTGGCAGCACCGTGGCAACTGAAACGGATCATGCACGCGCCCCGTGGTGCTTTTGGCTGCCGCACCGTCACTGCCGGGCGTTGATCCGCGTCAATGCGGCTGGGCGGACCGCGCTCACACTGGGCGCGTGGACTTGCGCTGCTGCGCGAGTTCTGCACGTTCACCCAACGGAACGAGGTGCTGCCATGCCCGCCATGCAAGCTTCCGTTGCTCCCATCCTGCTGGCCTTTGACAGTTCGGCGCCCGCGCAGCGTGCGTTTGCCTATGCGCTCGATCTGGCGCGCTGGATGCAGCGCCCGCTGCATGCGGTGACCGTGCTCGACCTTGCCCCGGAGTTTGCGGCCGGCACCGGCGGTGCCGACGACGCGCTGGTCAGCGAGTCCGAGGCCGCACTCGAACAACTGCGCCAGCAGGCTGCGGCTGCAGGCATCACGCTGACCTCGCGGGTCATGGTCGGGCCGCCCGCGCTGCTGCTGTTGCAGGAACTGCACGCGGTGACCGCGGCGCAGGTCGTCATCGGCCACACCGAAAAGGGCATGTTGATGCGCTGGCTGGCGGGATCGGTGTCGCGTTCGCTGCTCGACGACGCCCGCGTGCCGGTGACCCTGATGCCCTGAGCGACGTCGGCGCGGCGGCACGCCCGCAGTATGCTCGAGCCCTGTGCTGCCGCGAGTGCCGCTGACGATGACCGCCTCCAGTCTGCCGCTGCTGCCGAAGTTGGCGTGGATCGCGTGGGGCGTGTGAAAGCGGAGCCTTGATGATGACGCCTCCCGACACCGCCTCCGTCCCGTTGCCCACCGATCACAAGCTGGGGCTGAGCGCAGCCGAAGCGCAGCGCCGGCTCGCGCAATTCGGCGCCAACGCCATCGCCGACAAGACGGTATCGGTGTGGCGGCAGCTTGCGGTCAAGTTCTGGGCGCCGGTGCCGTGGATGCTGGAAGCGGTGATCGTGCTGCAGGTGCTGCTGGAGCGGCGGCTGGAGGCGCTGGTGATCGCCGTGCTGCTGGTGTTCAACGCGGTGATGGCCTTCGTGCAGGAGCGGCGCGCCCGGGACGCGCTGGCGCTGCTGCGCAAGCGCTTGCATGTGAACGCACGCGTGCTGCGCGCCGGCCAGTGGAGCCAGATTCCGGCCGAGCAGGTGGTGCCGGGCGACATCGTGCATGTGCGCGCGGGCGATCTGGTGCCGGCGGATCTCGCCCTGTTCGATGGCGCCGTGGCACTGGATCAGGCGGCGCTCACCGGCGAGTCGCTGCCGGTCGACGCCGGCCCCGGCAAGCCGGCCTGGACCGGCGCCATCGTGCGCCAGGGTGAGGCCAGCGGCGAGGTGACCGCCACCGGCGCACACACCTTTTTCGGCCGCACTGCGGAACTGGTGCGCACGTCCAACGCGCCCAGCCACATGCAGCGCACCATCTTCGCCATCGTCAAGCGGCTGGTGATCTTCGACGCCGCGCTGGTCGTGCTGGTGGTGGCCTATGCCTTGCTGCATCACCTGCCGTTGCTGGAAACGGCCGTGTTCGCGCTGATGCTGCTGGTCGCTTCGGTGCCCGTGGCGCTGCCGGCCACCTATACGCTGGCCACCGCGGTCAGCAGCCTCGAGCTCGCGCATCAGGGGGTGCTGGTCACGCGCCTGCCCGCGGTGGAGGAAGCCGCGGCGATGGACACCCTGGTGTCGGACAAGACCGGCACGCTGACGCAGAACACCTTGACCCTGGCCGGCACGACCGCGCTCGCAGCGGACACCGATGAAAACGCCGTGCTGCGTGCAGCCGCCCTGGCCAGCGACGACGCCACGCAGGACCCGCTCGATCTCGCCATCCTCGGCCCGGCGCGCGCGCAAGGCCTGCTGAAGGACGCCCCCACGCGGCAGGATTTTCATCCCTTCGATCCGGCCACGCGCCGCAGCGAAGGCGTGTACACCGTGGACGGACACGCATGGCACGCGGTCAAGGGCGCGGCCAACGTGATCGGCCCGCTGTGCAAGTTGACTGCCGATCGGCAAGCCGCACTGGATGCTGCCGAACGCACGCTGGCCGAGAGCGGCGCGCGCGTGCTGGCGGTGGCTGCAGGCCCCACCGATGCGCTGCAATTGCTGGGCGTTGTGGGCATGGCGGATCCGCCGCGACCCGATGCGGCCGACTTGATCAAGCAGCTCACGCAACTGGGCGTGCGCGTGCGCATGGCCACCGGCGATGCGCTGGAAACCGCGCGCGCCATCGGCGCCAGGCTCGGCCTGGGCACCCGCGTCTGCGAGCCCAAGGGCGATGCCTTGCGCGACCCCGAGAACTGCGACCTCTACGCGCGCGTGCTGCCCGAGGACAAGCACGCCATCGTGCAGGCCTTGCAGCGCGCCGGACATGTGACGGGCATGACCGGCGACGGCGTCAACGACGCGCCGGCGCTGCGCCAGGCCGAACTGGGCATCGCCGTGGCCAGTGCGACCGACGTGGCCAAGGCCGCCGCCGGCGTAGTGCTCACCGACCCAGGCCTGGGCGGTGTGCTCACCGTGGTGCGCACCGGGCGCGAAGTGCACCGGCGCATGCTGACCTACACCCTGAACAAGACGCTCAAGACCTTCGAGGTCGTGGTTTTCCTCACCCTAGGACTGTGGCTCACGGGCGGTTTCGTCATTTCGGCAACGCTGATCGTGCTGCTGCTGTTCACCAACGATTTCGTCACCATGACCATCGCCACCGACCGCGTGCAGCCTGCAGCCAGGCCGCAGCGCTGGGCGGTGAGACGACTGGTGGGCGCGGCGCTGGTGTTTGCGGCGCTCTCGCTGCTGTTTTCATTCTCGGTCTATTGGTGGACTCGCAGCACACAGGGTTTGAGCGCGGCGCAACTGCAGACCGTGGTGTTTCTGCTGCTGGTGTTCACCAATCAGGCCAGCATCTATGTGCTGCGCACCAACGGCAGGCTGTGGTCCTTCGCGCCCGGGCGCTGGATGGCGCTGGCCAGCTTCAGCGATATCGTGGTCGTGAGCTTGCTGGCGACGCTTGGCTGGCTGATGGCGCCGCTGCCGACAGGGCTCGTGACGGGGCTGATCGCCATCGTGATCGTCTTCGCGCTGGTGCTCGATCAGGCCAAGCGCTTCATCTTCCCCCGCTTTGCCATCGTTTGACTGCCGTCTTCAAAGGCCACGCACGCATGACCGATTCGATCGAGAACCGCCCGCTGGGTGAACTCAAGGTGGGCGACAGCGCCAGCCTCACGCGCAACTTCACCCAGGACGACGTGCAGATCTTCGCGTTGATGTCGGGCGACGTGAACCCCGCGCATGTGGACGCCGCGTTTGCCGCCAGCGACCCCTTCCACAAGGTGGTGGCGCACGGCATGTGGACGGCCGCGCTGATCTCCAATGTGCTGGGCACCCAGCTGCCCGGGCCAGGGACGGTGTACCTGAGCCAGAACCTGCAGTTCCGCCGACCGGTGTTTCTCGGCGACACGGTCCGGGTCACCGTGACCGTGGCCGCGATCGACAGCGCCACCGGCCACGCGCCGCGCGCCACGCTGCGTTGCGCCGTGGTCAACCAGCGCAACGAAACCGTGGTGGAAGGCGACGCGCTGGTGCTTGTGCCCACCGAGAAGATCAGCCGCCCGCGCATGCACCTGCCCAAGCTGGAACTGCGCGACCCCGGCGTCAAACTGCGCACGCTCATCGAGCAGGCACAGGCCGCGTGCAAGGGCCAGTCGCCGTTGTCGATGGCCGTGGTGCACGCGGTGGACGCCGTCTCGCTGGGCGGTGCGGCGGACGCGGCGCAGGCCGGGCTGATCGCGCCCATCTTCGTCGGACCCGAAGCCAGGATCCGCGCCGCGGCGCAAGCTGCGGGCATCGACCTTTCGCCCTATCCGCTGGTGGCCACCGAGCACAGCCATGCCGCCGCGGAGAAAGCCGTGGCGATGGCGCGCGCCGGCCAGGTACAGGCGCTGATGAAGGGTTCGCTGCATACCGACGAGCTGATGCACGCCGTGGTCGATGCGCAGACCGGCCTGCGCACCGCGCGCCGCATCAGCCATGTGTTCGTGATCGACGCGGTGGGCCAGCCGCGTCTGCAACTGCTGACCGATGCGGCGGTCAACGTCACCCCGGATCTGGAGACCAAGCGCAATATTGTGCAGAACGCCATCGACCTCGCGCATGCGCTGGGCATTGCCCGGCCGAAAGTGGCCATTCTTGCCGCGGTCGAGACGGTCAGCTCCAAGATTCCCTCGACGCTGGACGCCGCCGCGCTGTGCAAGATGGCCGATCGTGGCCAGATCACCGGCGGTCTGCTCGACGGCCCGCTGGCGTTCGACAACGCCGTGTCGCTGCGCGCGGCGCAGAGCAAGGGCATTGTCTCGCCGGTGGCGGGACTGGCGGACATCCTGGTCGCGCCGGATCTGGAGGCCGGCAACATGCTGGCCAAGCAGCTCGAATACCTGGCCGAAGCCACCATCGCCGGAATTGTGCTGGGCGCGCGCGTCCCGGTCGTGCTGACCAGCCGCGCGGACCTGCCTGACGCACGGCTGGCGTCGTGTGCGCTGGCGGTGCTGTGCATGGCGGCGGAGCCGGCGCGCCTTGCGACCGCGGGCATCAACAACCCGCTGCTCCGATGACCCCGCCGCGGTTGCTGGCGCTCAATGCCGGTTCGTCCAGCCTGAAGTTCGCGCTGTTCCACGCCGATGCGGCACGACATCCCCGCGACCTGCCGCAGGCCCTGCTGCGCGGGGAGATCGACGCGCCGGACGGCGTGCCCATACTCACCTTCACCCGCACCGGCCGGCCACCGCAAACGCTCAAGCCCGAGGCGGTACGCGGCGATATCGGCGCCGAGGTCGCCTGGCTGATCGGCTGGCTGGCACGCGAGGACGCAGCACCCGCACCCAACGTGGTCGCGCACCGCATCGTCCATGGCGGGCTGCACTACACCAAGGCGGTGCGCATCACACCCGCGGTGTTCGACGATCTCAAGGCGCTCACCCGTCTGGCTCCGCTGCACCAGGGCCCGGGGCTGGCCGGCGTGCGGGCGGCGCAAGCCGCGTTGCCGGAAGCCATGCAGGTGGCCTGCTTCGACACCGCGTTTCATGCCAGCCACACCGATGCCGAGCGTCGCTATGCGATTCCGCGCGTGTGGCACGAACGCGGCTACCAGCGCTACGGCTTCCACGGGCTTTCGTTTGATGCGATCAGCCGGCGGCTGCCCGCGCTGCTGGGTACGCGTGCGCAGGGCGCGGTGCTGGTCGCGCATCTGGGCAGCGGCGCCAGCCTGTGCGGCATGCGCAACCTCAAGAGCGTCACCACGACCATGGGCTTCACCGCGCTGGACGGTCTGGTGATGGCCACACGGTGTGGCGCGCTCGACCCCGGTCTGGTGCTGCAGTGGTTTCAGCATGACGGCCTGAAACCCGACGCAGTCAGCGACCTGCTGTACAAGCACAGCGGTCTGCTTGGTGTATCGGAGATCAGCGCCGATACGCGCGACCTGCTCGGCAACGCCGACCCGCGCGCCAGGCAGGCGATCGACGTGTTCGTGGCCGGTATCGTGCGCCAGATCGGCGCGGTCGCCGCTGCGATCGGCGGACTGGACGCCCTGGTGTTCACCGGCGGCATCGGCACGCATCAGCCGCAGATCCGCACCGCAGTGGTCGGGTGCCTGGGCTGGCTGGGTCTCGCGCTGGATGCCGAGGCCAATGCCGGCGGGCATCAGCAGATCGCGTCCGGCGCCAGCCACATCCCGATCCTGTGCCTGCCCACCGACGAGGAAGCGGTAATGGCGGCACAGGCCGTCGTCATTCCCGCACGTTGAGCTTGCCGCGCCATGCCAGCAGGCGCCTGGCGGGAAGCGGGAAGTCGAGCAGGAGGCTTGCGCGAGTCGTACGCAAGTAAGGCTCCTGCGCCAGGTTGTCTATGGCAGCAGGAGCTTTGAAGCATGTCGAGCAACGCATGATTGCTCGCAGCATGTGTTGCCATGGTCATGGCCGGATGCATTCAACTCAAGTCCGATACGCCTTCGCGAAACGGTGGCGCACCCATTTGGGCGTGGCCCCATGTCCAGTCGCGGATCTCGGGCAGATCCTGGCCGTGCCGGTCGATGTATTGCCGGTGCTCGATCAGCTTGTCCGCGAGCTGCTGCTTCAGGTACACGCCCTGGTCGCCGGTCTGCGGCAGACGATCAATGCTGTCCATCACCAGATGGAAGCGGTCGAGCTCGTTCAGCACGGTCATGTCGAAGGGCGTGGTGACGGTGCCCTCTTCCTTGTAGCCGCGGACGTGGATGTTGTCGTGGTTGGTGCGCCGGTAGGTCAGCCGGTGAATCAGCCACGGGTAGGCGTGAAAGGCGAAGATCACCGGCTTGTCGCGGGTGAACAGCGCGTCGAAATCGGTGTCGTCGAGGCCATGCGGGTGCTCGCTTTGCGGTTGCAGTCGCATCAGATCGACGACGTTGACCACGCGGATTTTCAGCGCGGGCAGATGCTCGCGCAGGATCGAGACGGCGGCGAGTGTCTCCAGTGTGGGCACGTCGCCACAGCAGGCCATGACCAGATCCGGTGATGCCGCATCCTGGTCGTTGCTGGCCCACGACCAGATGCCGATGCCCGCACTGCAGTGCTTGACGGCAGCATCCATGGTCAGCCACTGCGGCGCCGGGTGCTTGCCCGCGACCACCACGTTGACGTAATGGCGGCTGCGCAGGCAGTGATCCATCACCGACAGCAGGCAGTTCGCATCCGGCGGCAGGTAGACCCGCACCACCGAGGCCTTCTTGTTCACCACGTGATCGATGAAGCCGGGATCCTGGTGGGTGAAGCCGTTGTGGTCCTGACGCCACACATGCGACGCCAGCAGGTAGTTCAGCGAGGCGATCTTGCGCCGCCATGGCAAACCAGCCGTGACCTTGAGCCACTTGGCGTGCTGGTTGAACATCGAATCGACGATGTGGATGAACGCTTCGTAGCAGTTGAACAGGCCGTGCCGTCCGGTCAGCAGGTAGCCTTCCAGCCAGCCCTCGCATTGATGCTCGCTGAGCATCTCCATCACCCGGCCGCTGGGGGCCAGCCACTCGTCATTGGCAACGGTGGCGGCGTCCCACTGGCGTGCGGTCACGTCAAACAGTGCCTTCAGTCCGTTGGAGAGCGTCTCGTCGGGGCCGAACACGCGGAAATTCCGCTGCGCGTCGTTGAGCCTCGCCACCTCACGCAGAAACGGCCCCAGCACGTGAGTGTCGCCGATGCCGGGCGCACCCGGCTGCGGCACAGCGCAGGCGTAGTCGCGGAAATCCGGCATGCGCAGGTCGCGCAGCAGGATGCCGCCGTTGGCATGCGGATTGGCGCCCATGCGACGGGTGCCCTTGGGCGCCAGTTCGGCCAGTTCCGGTCGCAGCCGGCCGTGCGCGTCGAACAGTTCCTCGGGCCGGTAGCTCTTGAGCCAGTCTTCCAGCTGCCTGAGATGTTCGGGTGGCGATGCAGCCGATACCGTGATGGGCACCTGATGCGCCCGGAAGGTGCCCTCGATCTGCAGCCCGTCGACGATCTTCGGTCCGGTCCAGCCCTTGGGCGACTTCAGCACGATCATCGGCCAGCGAGGACGGGTGAGGTTGCCCTGTTCGCGGGCGTCGTGCTGGATCGCCTTGATCTGCTCGATCGCGGCATCCAGCGCGACCGCCATGGCCTCGTGCATCAGCGCCGGCTCGTGGCCTTCGACGAAGATCGGCGTCCAGCCACAACCGCGCAGCAGCTGCTCCAGCTCTTCGCGGGTGATGCGGGCGAGCACGGTCGGGTTGGAAATCTTGTAGCCGTTCAGATGCAGGATCGGCAGCACCGCGCCGTCGGTTGCCGCATCGAGAAACTTGTTGGAATGCCACGCCGTGGCCAGCGGCCCGGTCTCCGCCTCGCCATCGCCGATGACACATGCAACGACCAGGTCGGGATTGTCGAACACCGCCCCGAATGAGTGGCTGAGCGAGTAGCCCAGTTCGCCGCCCTCGTGAATCGAGCCGGGGCACTCCGGCGAGGCGTGGCTGGGAATGCCGCCTGGAAAGGAAAACTGCTTGAACAGTTTTTGCAGCCCGGCCTCATCCTGACTGATGTCGGGATAAATCTCGCTGTAGGTACCCTCCAGATAGGTATTGCCCACCACGGCCGGTCCGCCGTGTCCGGGGCCGGAGACGTAGATCATGTCGAGGTCGTATTTCCTGATGACCCGATTCAGGTGTGCATAGATGAAGTTCTGCCCTGGCGTGGTGCCCCAGTGTCCGAGCAGCATGTGCTTCACATCGGTCAGCGCCAGCGGCCGCTTCAGCAGTGGATTGTCACAGAGATAGATCTGCCCGACCGCCAGGTAGTTGGCGGCGCGCCAGTAGGCATCCATCCGCTGCAGCAGATCCTGGGTGAGCGTGGGGGTTTCCATGGTTCAGGGTTCCCGCATGGAGTCGAGATCGGTCGCTCGAATTTGCCCGCGAAATGACAACCTGGACCGGCTTCGGTCCGGGTACCTAATACGCTTTAAAGATTTCCCTTTCTGGACATTGGTCGGGTCGGTAACTCGAGAAATGGACTGCTGTCGGCCTCACAGACACCGGGTTTGGATACCGGCGGATGGGGCTACAACTGCTCAATGGGCATCACGCGACGGCGCGTGCGTTCGCGCAGCGAGCATTCGCGCAGGGTATCGGCCAACGCCTCCAGCCCCGGGATTCCATACAGGTCGACCGCTGCCATGTCCGGGTCCGACGAGCGCAGGTGGACCCGGCATTGGCCCAGCAGGCGCATCCCGAGCGGTTTCAGCAGATCAAAGTGATCGACCCGGAACAGCTCGAGGTTGTCCTGGACCTTGGACAGGATCCCGCGCTCGATGCGCACGCGCTGGCTGGTGATCGTGAAGGTGGTCGACAGGCTGCGCAGCCAGTAGACGACCAGGGCGATGCCGAGCGTGATGATGACGAAGACGTATTGGCCGAAGCTGTAGATCACCTTGGGGTGGCCCGAAAAGAGCGTCTTCTCGGCCGTCGCTTCCCGGGCAGCAGCGTAGGCATCCAGGTCCGTGCCGCAGTATCGGCAAAGGTGGGCGGCGGCCTGGATGGCCTCGCCGCACGCCGGACACGCCTTCATTCCCTGGTCCATGATGATCACCGTTGAAGACCCGGAGCGAGTGTACCGGCCAGGACGGATGACGGGGCTGCGCGTCGACGGCCGCCTCGCGACCACGGGCCGGGCAGCGGCTCGCTTTAATGATCGGGCTCGATGCGGTCCGGCTCCTCGTGGGCGGCGCTCATGCCGGCATCACGGACGTGCCAACCATGCATGCCCGGCGCGGCCGTCGTGCCAGGCAGCGCTACCGTCTCACGCCCGGCCAGCTCGGGATCGAGCCACCGCAGCGCCTGATCGGCCGGGGAACCCGCCGGAAGCAATCGGCGGGCGCGTGGTGAATCGCGCGCGCAGGCCGCAACCCTCCGCGACGGCGCGGATCAGCTCCCCGAGTGCAGTGTCAACATCAAGACGATCCGCGCCACCGCTTCGTAGCGAGCGCATCGAGGGGCGCTACGGCCGGCAATCCTCTCCGTGCGACAATCGTGGCCCGGCCACCTCAGCACGCTCCATCTCCCCATGGCAGTCCCCCAAGACGCATT